>Ga0210402_10005997_pt1 | contig 10806 bp, 9 predicted proteins | sample IncBWC7MmetaG_FD_161055 | JGI IMG/M metagenome (GOLD analysis project Ga0210402, IMG submission 161055) | Forest soil microbial communities from Barre Woods Harvard Forest LTER site, Petersham, Massachusetts, United States - Inc-BW-C-7-M | ecosystem: Environmental > Terrestrial > Soil >... | reverse complement strand
GGGAGCAGCTCAAACTGCTCTCCGTAGAATCCAGCCGATGCCCGCTATGGCACAAGCCCGGCCTTCTAATCATAGGTGACGCAGCTCACGTCATGTCACCGGTCGGTGGCGTCGGCATTAACTATGCGATTCAGGATGCGGTCGTCGCCGCAAATACGCTTACTGCTCCACTAAAGGCCGGTTCGGTCACCGACGCGCAGCTTGCCGAAGTTCAACGCCAGCGCGAATTCCCCACCCGCGTCATTCAAGGCATGCAAAAGCTGATGCAGGAACGCCTGCTTGCGCCCGCACTTCAGTCCAAGGAGCCGACGGGAATCCCCTGGCAATTGAAGCTTCTGTTTAAGATCCCGATCTTGCGCGATTTGCCTTCCAAGCTCATCGCTTTCGGTATTCGCCGCGTTCATCTTGCCGAACCCTAGCTTCCTCGACTGCGCAAAGTAAACCATCTTTCCTCTCTATCGCTTCGGTTGTATTGCTTTTGCCAGCCCCGCCGATGGCGGGTCCTGCACCTTGATCGGAGTATCGAAGAAAACATTTGCCGCAATCAAATCGCCCATCGAACTCGTGTCTTTAAAAATACCGATCGGCGCTTCCGTAATCACGTTCTCTCTCACCACGTTATTGTTTCCAAGAAGAAAGATGCCCGCTTCCGCGCCGTTGAACACACGATTCTCTCGCACACGCGCCTGATTCCCTTCGATCCGCACTCCATCAAACACAAAAGCGGCAAACGTTTCATTCCGCAAAACGCTGGCGTTGTTCCCGGCCACAAAGATTGCCACTTGACTGATACCCGCTCGGTTTCTGGAAATCTCCACGCCATCCGATTGCGTCACCAGAATATTGGTCGCCACCGCTGTGCATGTCGCCGCGTTGTTACACGGCGAAAAAACGTTGTCCGTTACAAGATTTCGCTCAATCATGCCCTCTGCGCCAAATCCAATTTGTATTCCATTTTGCGCGGCGCCGGTGGTTGGTCCTAGTCCGGTAACAACGTTGTGACGGATGAACGCCTGTGTGCCTGTCTCATCCGCCGTAATCCCGTTTTTCTGGTAATCGTGAACTGTGCAGTCGTTAATCTCGACATTTGAAACCGAACCTCCGCCGCTCTGCACAAATATTCCCGTCCCGGATTGACACCCTTCCAATCCGGTGCCCAGCTTGAAATTTCGAACGGCCACTCTCTCAATGCTTCCCGAAGCATTTTGAAACGTAATTCCCTCAAGGTCAGGCGCGCAAGCGGAAATTCCATTGTTCGCACCATCCACGGTTAATCCTCTCACCGTCACATTGGAAGCGTTCTGCACAAGAATCGCCGCCGCAATCGGCGCGGAGTCAAAAAGACTCACCGTATTCTGATGCATCGCACCGGGCATCAAAATCGCTCCGCTATCCGCATCAAGCGTTAGCGATTTCTGAATTGTCAGTTGTTCCGCGTAGGTTCCCTTGCAGATCCGGATGCGATCGCCGGCCGCCGCCGCATCAATCGCATCTTGTATATGAGTGAATCCCGCATGAGGGCACTCCACCTTGTCATCATCCACAACGAGCTGCGCCGCAGTTGCGGTCATCCGCGAATGCGGCACCAGCACAACCGCCAAACAGAACAAAACGGCGTTTAGATACGGAATGAATTTCGTTTTCATGGATGTCTCCTTGGCGCAAGAGGACATAGAGGACGCGCCGCTTTCGTTGTTGAAGGAGACTAAGGGAGGGGCGACGGAATATAACAAGCCTAGCAGCCCGGCCGCAATAGTACTGGCTCAGCGATCTCCGAGCATTTTTATCGTGTGCAGCCACGTCTCAACCATCTGGGGCCACGCTGTAATCGGCTGCGCAGTCTTCCGAAGACCGTAGCCGTGCCCGCCCTCCGCATAAATATGGAGCTCCGCGGGAACATTCGCGTTTTTCAGCGCAAGAAAATAGACCGTGGAATTCTCCGCGTGCACCGGATCGTCTTCCGCCTGAACGATAAACGAAGGCGGCGTCCGTTCCGTCACATGAATCTCGGAATTGGCGGCGTAGTCTTGTTCCGCAATCGCAAGGTAGCCGGGATAAACAATCACCGCAAAGTCCGGGCGGCAGGGAATCTTGTCCGCCGCGTCAATGGAATCATAAAGCCGCTGCTCGAAGTGTGTACTCAACGCGGCTGCAAGATGCGCTCCCGCCGAAAAGCCCAGCACTCCAATCTTGTTCGCATCAATGTGCCATTCGCTCGCGTGGGCCCGAACCATCCCTACCGCCCGCTGCGCATCCTGCAAAGCCGCCACCGACTTCGGCAACGGCCCCGAATCCGGCACGCGATACTTCAAAAGCACGCACGCCACGCCGATGGTATTCAGCCACTCGCAAACTTCCGTCCCTTCCAGGTCGATCGCAAGAATGCGATAGGCGCCCCCGGGAAATACCACAACAGCAGCGCCGGTGTTTCGCTCCTTCGGCATGTACAAGGTAATGGTCGGCTTGGTGACATTGCCGAGACGAATAATCGGCTTGCCTGCTACGAGTCTGTCATTGGCCGTAGTGACGTCCGATTCACCCACAACCTTCGAACCCGCGCCAGGCGCTCCATGCGGCCAAAGTGCGAGTGAAATGTGCCCCGCCGGCGGCTGCCATGCAGCCTGTTGTGCAAGTGCGCCGGCGCAAATACAGAGCATCGCAAAAAAGACGGCAAGATATCTCGACATGATTGCTCCAAAACCACTTAAATTGGAGACATCATCGCACATCAGGTCCGGAAAATTTATGTCCTCACCGCCCCGAATACCTCTGCTCTTTCCACGGGTCCCCGTACTCGTGATATCCGTTTCGCTCCCAGAATCCCAGCCGGTCGTGATCCAGCAGCATAAATCCGCGCACCCACTTCACACTCTTCCACGCATACAAGTGCGGCACAATTAGCCGCAGCGGCCCGCCATGATCTGCCGTCAATGGCTCTCCATCGTGCTCAAAAGTGAAAAGCACATTCTCGCGCGTCAAATCCGCCAGCGGCACATTCGCCGTGTAGCCCTCTTCCGCCAGCACCAACACAAACGCGGCGCCTGCCTTCGGCCTCACCAATTTCATCACATCCGTAAACAGCACTCCCTTCCACCGGTTATCCAGCCGGCTCCAACGAGTCACACAATGAAAGTCCGAAGTCACTTCCGTCTGTGGTAGCGCACGAAACTCCTTCCACGAAAGCCTCACCGGCGTTTCCACTTCACCCGAAATCTTGAAATCCCACTTCTCCACATCAAACTTCGGCACGCTCCCGTAATGCAAAATCGGCCACTTCAGAGTCAGCGACTGCCCAGGCGGTATTCGCCCTTCCGCCTTCGCTTTCTTCTCCAGCTCTTTCCGCTCTCCACCACCAAACAGTGCCATTCGCTTGCCTTTCTCTTACTTTTGATCCCTCGCCCTTAGGATGCCCCATCCCCCAAAAAGTTCCGTCAAACACTTTCCGTAAATTCTTCATCATTTTTATATGAATGCTACGAACCGCTGGAATTAATAATTTTGGTTGACATTGCTTTATGGCGCGTTAGCATCGGCCCCATCCGCGCTGTCCCTCCCCAGCCCGCAGCAAACGTTCGAGGAGAACCCCATGAAAAACCGAAAACTGTCCCATCTATTTCTTGGGACCATTTTTACTCTGGCGGTGCATTCGATTGCCTCGGCCCCCGCCATCGCGCAAACCGCATCCACTGCCGCGAATCCCGCCCCCGCGATGGTGATGCCTGTTCCAAATCCCTGCCCGCGCTTCAAACCGGGCAGCGTCATTCACCAGCCCCCTGCCATCTTCAGCCAGAACGGCGTCCTCTCCGTTCAATTCACTTATCAAACCACCACTGACTTCGCCGGCAGAACTCTCTTCTGCTTCATGACCCCCAGCGGCCTAGAAAATCCCACTCTCCACGTCAAACCCGGAGACCACCTCATCATCACCGTTACCAACAACACTCCCGATGGCGGCTTCATGATGCAGCTCAATCCCCCAAACTGCGGCCCGGGCGGCAATCAGATGCGTCTCAACTCCCTCAACATCCACTATCACGGCACAAACACTTCGCCTACCTGCCACCAAGACGAGGTCATCAAAACCGTCATCAACACCGGCCAAACTTTCCAATACAACGTCGCTTTTCCCACTGACGAGCCTCCCGGCCTCTATTGGTATCACCCCCACGTTCACGGCATCGCAGACCCGGCTGTCCTCGGCGGCGCTTCCGGCGCCATCGTCGTGGACGGCATTGAAAATGTCCAGCCCGCCGTCTCTGGCCTTCGCCATCGCATTCTCGTCGTCCGCGATCAGCCTACCGCTCAAAGCGCAACCGTCCCGGAATCTCCCGGCGGAACCCCCGATGGAGTCCCGTTCGAAGAAGTCACCGTTAACAACATCTCCACAAACACCACCACGGACACCACCAAAAATCCGCCCGTAACCACCTACACGCCCGCAATCCTTCACATGGAGCGAGGTGAAAAACAGTTCTGGCGCGTCACCAACTCCTCCTCCGACACGATTCTCGACTTACAGGAACAATTCGACGGCGTTCCCCAAACCATTCAACTCGTCGCCATTGACGGCGTGTCCGTAAATTCTCAAGACGGCACTCTACCCGGCAGCCTCATCTCCGCGACCCACTTCCGGCTTCCACCGGCCTCTCGCGTGGAATTCATCGCCAGCGCGCCTTCCTCCAGCGTCAAACTCGCCCAACTCGTCACCCTTAACATCCTCACCGGACAAAATGGCGACGACGATCCCAATCGTCCGATCTTCAACATCGCTCTGGTAAATGGCCCCGATTCCGATGAGCCCGCCGCCGATGACCGCGTCGGTACCTTCACCGCGCTCAGCACCTCCCAGCAGCGCTTCGCAGGCCTCGCCTCCGCCCCCATCGCCACAAAACGTCTCGTCTATTTCGACGAAATTCAGCCAACCCAATTCTTTATGGTCGTACAGGGCCAGCCGGAGAAAACCTTCGATCCCAACGCCGCGCCAGCCATCACAGCCATACAGGGTACCGTCGAGGAATGGACTATCGAAAACCACGCCCTCGAAAATCATGAATTCCACTTCCATCAGGTTCACTTCCTCGTCGAATCCCAAAACAACTTCAAAATCAACGGCGATGAGCCGGCCCCCGACATCCTCGGCCAATATCTTGACATGGTTGAAGTTCCCAACTGGGACGGCAATCCTGCCCATCCTTATCCCAACGTCAAAGTCCGCATAGATTTCCGCGGCCACGACATCGGCACCTTCGTCTTCCATTGCCACATCCTCAACCACGAAGACCTCGGCATGATGAACATCATCCAGGTTGTAGCTCCAACCGCCGCAACTCCGGCACCAAAAAAGGCCGTCGCTTCTTCTAAACCCGCCACTGCCGAACCGCCCACGCCCCCAACCGGCATGGATAAAATGAAAATGCAGTAGCACAAACAACGAGGCGGTTCCAGCAAACCTGGAACCGCCTTTCCTTTTCTCTAATCCGAAGGTTGGTGGCTTTACACACTAAATCCTTTCCTGTCATTCGCTTAAATACTATACAAATAACTATTGACTTCGTAAAATAAACCCTGGTAGACTATCGAGTGTAGTCAAGCTCCATTCGAACCGTTCGACCCCGCTTTTACTGGAATCCTCCCGCAATCTATCCCCTTTTTTTTGATAACGATCCGTTTTGCCTCTCCCGCAACTCCTTTCTTTTGATAACCATCTGGACTGCCCTGGGGTGGGGTATCCAAAGCCGGTGTCAACATTTCAATCTCCTCCGCAAAAGCCTCGCTCTTCACACTCTTTGCAAGGAGCGAAATGCATCTCCCCTCTTTCCAAACACTTGCGCACTCTTTGCGAAAAACCGGGGTGTCACCAGAGTTCTGCGACTCAGCTTGCCCTTACGCCCTATGCTATTCTTCCTCTTTACCCAATCGAGAGTGAGCTTCGCATGACCGCACGCGTCCTCGACGGCCTCAAAATCCGCGACCAGATCTTCCTCGAACTCAAGGGGGAAATCGCCCACCTGTCTGGGCAAGGCATTCGCCCCGGTCTCGCCGCGGTCCTTGTAGGCGACAATCCCGCCTCGCAACTCTACGTAAAAAGCAAGATCGCCGCCTGCGAACAGCTCGGCATCGCCAGTTGGCTGCACACGCCTCCCGCCTCCGTCACAACGGAAGAAATGCTCAGCCTTGTGGACGAGCTCAATCGCGACGACAACGTGGATGGCATCCTCATCCAGCTCCCTCTTCCCAAAAAAGTGGATACAAAAAAAGTTCTCGAAGCCGTTGACCCCGCAAAAGACGTGGACGGCTTTCACCCCGTCAGCCTAGGTAGACTCGTCAGCGGCCGCGAAGGTCTTGTCGCATGTACGCCCGCGGGCTGCATGGAAATTCTTCGCCGCAACAATATTCCCATCGAGGGTGCGAACGCCGTCGTCCTCGGCCGCAGCGACATCGTCGGCAAACCGATGGCTCTTCTCCTCATGCACGCGAACGCCACCGTCACCATCTGCCATTCAAAGACTCGCGACCTTCCCCATGTCGTTCGCGGCGCGGACATCGTCGTCGCCGCCATGGGCAAAGCCGGTTACGTGCAAGCGGACTGGCTCAAACCCGGCTCTGCCGTCATCGACGTTGGCACAAACAAAATCACCGACGAGATCGAAGCCGAACAGCTCCTCAAGAATTTTCCGCAACGCCTTGCAAAGTTCCGCGAAAAAGGCTCCGTCCTCATTGGCGACGTTCATCCCGACGCCATCAACACGGCTGGCGCACTCACTCCCGTTCCCGGCGGCGTCGGCCCCATGACCATCACCATGCTTATGAGCAACACCGTCAAGGCCGCCCGCCTTCGCCGCGCCAAACCATCCGCAAAGGCGGCCTTGTAGTGGCGAATCTTTAGCTTCGCCTTTCTCTTATGCTGAAACTAGGTCTCACCGGAGGAATCGCCAGCGGCAAAAGTTGGGTCGCTTCTCTTCTGCGCGAACTCGATTTTCGCGTACTCGATGCTGACCTCCTCGGTCACCAGCTCATCAAACCCGGCCAACCGGCTTATGAAGATGTTGTACGAGAATTCGGCAAGGAAATTCTTCGCGAAGATGGCTCCGTGGATCGAAAAAAACTCGGCTCCATCGTCTTCGCGGATTCCGCAAAACTCGCCGAACTGAATTCCATCTTGCATCCGCGCATCGAAGAAGCCATGAACGTCCAATTCGCAAAATGGCAAAGCGAAGGCGTGCGCGACGTTGTTTTTGTCGAGGCTGCTCTTCTCGTGGAAGCCGGCATGCACAAACGTCTCGACGGCCTCGTTGTCGTTTTTTGCCGCCCCGAAGATCAGATCACGCGCCTCGTCGCGCGCGGCCTCAGCGAAGAAGAAGCGCGGCGCCGTATCGCTCTGCAATTGCCCACGGAAGAAAAGCTCAAGCACGCCACTTACACCATCGACACTTCGGGCACTATGCAGTACACGCAGGAACAAGTCGCTGCACTTGCAGAAAAGCTGCGCGCCGCGCAAACGTAACCCAGTTTGCTCACTTTTTCCTATAATAGAGGTCTGATTGAATGAGCCTGGAAGGACGACTATGAGCCCCGCACGCAGAAAGAATGACACCCACGCGGTGCGTATCATCCTAATCGCACTGGTCTTACTCGCTGGCGCCTACTGGGCCGGCGCACGCTGGGGACCACGTGACCCGCAAAAAGTCGAAGCCGTCCCGCTCGGCTCGAATTCTAAAGTAGAAAACGCTTCCTACTCGCAGCGCGACGCCAATCTTACCGACGAAGAATCCATCAATGTCCGCGTTTATCGCCAGGCTTCGCCCGCCGTCGCGAACATTCTCACCAAAGCCACGGAGTATGATTTCTTCATGGATCCCGTTCCTGTCGAAGGCGCAGGTTCGGGTTTCGTAATCGACACAAAAGGCTACATCCTCACGAACAATCACGTCGTTGAGGGCGCACAAACCATCGAAGTCGTTCTTGGCGATCAGTCGCGTTATCCCGCAAAAGTCATTGGCGCCGATCCGCGCAACGATGTCGCTCTCATCAAAATCGAACCGAAAAACAAACCGCTCGTCGCGCTTCCGCTTGGCGATTCCTCTACAATTCAGGTCGGACAAAAAGTTCTCGCTATCGGAAATCCATTCGGCTTTCAAAGCACTCTCACCACAGGCGTCATCAGCGCCCTGGGCCGCACTGTACAAACCAGCCAAACCACCTTCATCGACGAGGCCATTCAAACTGACGCCGCCATCAATCGCGGGAATTCCGGGGGCCCGCTCATCAATTCTCACGGCGAAGTCATCGGCATCAATTCCGCCATCTACACGCCATCCGGAACCACGGCCGGCATCGGCTTCGCTATTCCCATCAACACCGCAAAACGCATCGCGCACGATCTCATGACCGACGGCCGCGTTCACCAGGCCTTCCTCGGCGTCGAAACTATTTCCGTTGGTGGCGGCCTCGCCGAAGCGCTTGATCTTCCCGTACAAGAGGGTTTGCTGGTGCAGTCTGTTACGCGCAACGGACCTGCGGCGCAGGCGGGACTTCACGGAGGCGACCGCATCGCGCAAGCCGGCATGCGACGCTTCAATGTAGGCGGTGACGTGATTACCGCGCTCGATGGCCAGAAAGTCGCCACACAACTCGACGTCAATCTGGTTCTAAATAAGAAACGCCCCGGAGATTCAGTAGCGGTCACAATCTACCGCGGCGGCAAAAAACTGGAAATTCCTGTCAAACTGGGCGAACGCGATCGCTGACGGCAAACAAATCGAAGTGACCACAGTGAGGGGGAGCCGGTTGATACGTAAATTTCATCTCGTGATTTGCATAGCCTTGATCCTCCTTTTGGCGGGCTGTGCTGCGCAGCCAAAAGTGGATTTGGCGGCGGAAGAAGCGGCCATCCGCGCGGCGGATGCGCAATGGCTCGCCGCGGCGACCACACATGATTTGGAAAAGATTCTGCCGTTTTGGTCCGACGACGCCACAATCCTCGCCCCCGGATCGCCTGCCGTAGTTGGCAAAGCCGCCATCCGGCAATATGTTGCAGGCGCTTTCGCAACGCCGGGATTCTCGATTACGTGGAAAACAGACAGAATTGAGGTGGCCGGGTCCGGCGACATGGCTTATTCCACAGGTTCCGACAAAATCTCCGTGAACACGCCAGACGGCAAAACGGTTACAGAAGAGAATCGTTCGATCGCGGTTTGGAAAAAACAGGCAGACGGCTCGTGGAAGTGTGTCTACGACGTGATGAGTCCAGCGGCGCCAAATTCAAAATAGCCGCGGGGTTCAAGCCGAAAACTCCGCGCGATGCCGCTCGCGCTCCGTATCGCTCAGCGCAAACCAACCTTCCGCAATATCACGCACACGTTCCAGTTCGCGTTGCATCTCCGCATGTTTCGCATCCATCTCTTCTACGGTGGCCTCTTTAGGCACATAAATTGGCGGCGCAAAGAAAATCACGGCGCGCGCGAAGGGCATCGGCAGGAGAAAATGATCCCACGTTTTCGTAAAGGTTTTGCCGCGATCGACGCCGAGGTGAAACACCATGATCGGCACACCCGTCTTGCGCGCAAGCATTACAGGCCCTGGCTTGGCGATGTACCGCGGGCCGCGTGGCCCATCAATCGTAAACGCGCAATCCTTTCCTTCCTCAATGCGTCGCGCCATCACAGCCAAGCCCCGCAATCCCCCGCGCGAAGAACTTCCCTGCGCCGTGCCGAACCCCAGCCACTCAATTACCTTGCGCGTCCATTGTCCGTCGAATGCGGTCGTGTTCATCACCACGACGCCGTGATCGCGGTACCACCATACAATGGGAATAATCACGCGATGCCAAAATGCCCAGATGCACTGCCGCTTCGCCGCGTACACTTTTTCCGCGTGATGCCAACCCAAGACTTCGTACCGCAGCGTCGGCCCCAGCGTTCGAATCACGCTGTACACCGCTGCGGCAATGATTGGAATCTGGATTCGCCGCGACCATTTCAATTTGGGCAGCCGCGTATCGTAATGCGTGTTTACGGTTTCTTGCGGAGTATTCGAATCAGCGGCTGCGTCCGGTGTGCTCATCGTGATTAACTATAGGTGCCCGCAGGGTCTCCTCCTGCGGCGAGTTATAGTATAGCGGGCGCGCAAGCTATCGCGAGCTCACTTCAATTTCGCAAATGGGCAAAGCAAACCTCATTCATCGCCGAATGTTCTGCTGGATTCTAGCCGCAGCACTACCCTGCGCCTGCGTGATCGGTTTGCGCGCCGCCTTGCCCGATGAACCAGTAAAAGAGGTCGTCGGAACCGTTGAGGGCGATTCCATTTCTGTACAAGGGCCAATGACCGCAACCGTCGTCGACGGCCAGGTCAAAACGATTCTTCGCAGCGGCGGCGATCTCCGCGTTAAATCCGGCCGCGCCACCATCGATCTGGTCGAAGGAGGCAAAATCGCCGTTTGTGGCCCGGCGCATCTTTCCCTGCTGAAATCCGGCGGCGCTCTTACCATTGCGCTCGATTCCGGCACGATCCACACGTACGTGGAACAAGAGCCATCTCTTACCGTTTACACAGCGCTGCTCCAAGCCAGACCGCTCTCCATTGGCGGTGCCGCGCAGGATACTTTGGTCGGCCTCGATTCCCGAGGCGGCCTCTCCATTCGCGCTATTGCCGGCGCGGTCCGCATCGAACAGCAGCTTACCGGACAAAGCATCGTCGTCCCGCAAAACAGCGACGTTCTTCTAACCAACGGCCAACTCACCGGTATGCTTCCCGGCGCAGGCCACTCTTCTTGCGAACTCGGCCCGCTCAGAATCCAGAAAACTGTCG
>Ga0210402_10005996_pt1 | contig 10809 bp, 11 predicted proteins | sample IncBWC7MmetaG_FD_161055 | JGI IMG/M metagenome (GOLD analysis project Ga0210402, IMG submission 161055) | Forest soil microbial communities from Barre Woods Harvard Forest LTER site, Petersham, Massachusetts, United States - Inc-BW-C-7-M | ecosystem: Environmental > Terrestrial > Soil >... | reverse complement strand
GCTGCACGCGCAAGTGACCGCGAGGCGCAAGTCGTGGAGGAAGTGCTGCAGCAGCTCGAGAATCCAGCCAAGTCCATACATCTGAAGGTCGGCGGCGCGCGCATCGCCCTGAGCAACCTCGACCGGGTCTACTGGCCCGCGGCGGGGCCGCGCACTCCTGCCACCACCAAGCGCGACTTCCTGCGCTACCTCGCGCGCGTTGGCCGCTTCATGTTGCCGCATCTCGCCGATCGGCCGCTTACCATGATCCGTATGCCCGAGGGCATCCATGGCGAGCGCTTCTTCCAGAAGCACTGGTCACAGTCGCTGCCGGAGTTCGTCGAATCGGTCACCGTCTATTCGGGGCACAAGGACGAGCGGCATCGATACCTCCTCGCCAACAATCTGCCGACGCTGCTGTGGCTCGGCCAGGTCGGCACTCTCGAGTTCCACGTCTGGCATTCGCGCGCCCAGCTCGCGCCGGAGGCCGCGGGAGCGAGGACGGACTACTCGAGCTCGCTCGCCGCGCTCGAGTCCTCGATACTCAATTATCCCGACTACCTGGTGTTCGACATCGACCCTTACATCTATTCGGGCAAGGAAGCGCCGGGCGCCGCGCCCGAGCTCAACAAGCGCGGCTTCGCCGGCGGCAAGCGCGTGGCCTTCTGGCTGCGGGCGCTGCTGCGGGAAATGTCACTCGAAGCGATCGTGAAGACTTCCGGGAAGACGGGGCTGCACCTGTTCGTCCCGATCGTTCGCACGGTGACCTTCGATGAAGCGCGCCAGATCTGCGAGATGGTGGGCCGTCACCTGATGCGCGCCCATCCGAAAGACATCACCATGGAGTGGGCGGTGGAGAAGCGCACCGGCAAGATCTTCATCGACTACAACATGAACGTGCGCGGCAAGACACTCAATGTTGCCTATTCGCCACGCGGTGTGCCCGGCGCCCCGGTTTCCATGCCGCTCACCTGGGAAGAGCTCGAGGCGGCGGAGCCCATGGACTTTACAATCAACAACGTACCCGACCGGTTGGAAAAGAACGGCGACCGGTGGCATGATGTACTCGAGTCAAAACAGAGCCTTACGAAGGCTTTCGGTGTCGATCGTGAGAAGCGGCCCGACTGAGGGTTGCTGGTAAGGTGTACGTATGGCCGCACGCTCCATCGGTTCTCTGACAATCTCTTTCGGCCTGGTGGCGATCCCGGTGAAGCTCTACACCGCCACGCAGTCCTCGAGCGCGATCTCCTTCAACCTGCTGCACAAGAAGGACGGCTCGCGCCTCAAGCAGCAGTACGTGTGTCAGAAGGAAGGCGTCGTGGTGGAGCGTGACGAGATCATCAAGGGTTACGAATTCGCCAAGGACCAGTACGTGCAGTTCACCCCGGAAGAGATCAAGGCACTCGAAGAAGTCGGTACCCGCTCGGTGGAGATCTCCGAGTTCGTGCCGATCGAGTCGATCGATCCGGTGTTCTATGACAAGACGTACTACCTCGCGCCGGACAAAGGCGCAGCCAAGCCCTACGCGCTGCTCACCGAGGCGCTCAAGCAGTCCGCTCGCGCCGGCGTCGGCCGCTGGGCGACGCGCGGCAAGGGCTATATCGTGATCCTGCGACCCCTAGGCGATGTACTCGCCATGCAGCAGTTGCACTACGCAGAGGACGTGCGCCCCGCAACCGAAGTGGACGTTCCGAAGCCCGAAGTGAAGGCCGCGGAGCTGAAACTCGCGCAGCAGCTCATCGACCAGCAGACCGCCGAGCGATTCGACCCCACGGTGTTCAAGGATGACACTCGGGCGCGCATCCACGGGGCAATCGAGAAGAAGGTGGAGCAAGGCACGGAGATATCGGTGTCCGAGGTTGCGCCCGAGCGTGAGGGCAAGGTCATCGACCTGATGGACGCACTGCGTGCGAGTCTGCAGCGGACCGAAAGCGCCCGTGAGCAGGTCGGGCGGCTCGGTCCACGCAAGGCGCCCAAGCGCGTCGAGGAAGCCGCGAGGGCGCCGCGCAGGAAGCGTAACGCCTGACTGCGGCGCACCGCAGGGGGATCAGCATGCGCTCCTACAGCATGCGGGACGTGCAGCGGCTCCTGCGGCTCTCGCCTGACACGACTCGCAATCTCATCAAGGCCGGCTTCCTCAAGCCCGCCCGTGGTGCCCGCCGCGAATATCGTTTCTCCTTCCAGGACCTGATCGTGCTGCGCACGGCGCGTGCGCTCATCGACGCCAAGATCCCCACGCGCCGCATTCACCGCTCACTCGAGAGCCTGCGGCGCGAGCTGCCCGAGTCCGTGCCGCTCTCGGGCCTGTCGATCAGCGCGGTCGGCGATCACGTCGTGGTGCGCGAGGGCGATACGCAGCGCCAGGTCGACAGCGGGCAGTATCTTCTGGGTCTCGACGTCAGCATGGAAAATGGCGTGCTGCGGGTGGTCGAGCGCCGCCAGGAAGCGTCGCCCGCAAGGGCCGACACAGCGCCGCGCGGCGACTGGTTCGCGCAGGCGCTCACCCTCGAGAGCACCGACCCGGAAGGCGCGCTCACCGCATGGCGTCAAGCGGTGGACGAAGATGCCGGCAACGCCGCCGCCTGGACCAATTGGGGGCGGCTGCTGCACGAGCAGGGCCGCACGCAACAGGCGGCGGAAGTGTACCGGCGCGCGCTCGCGCAGGTGGGGCCCGACCCGCTGCTGCTCTTCAACCAGGGGGTGCTGCTCGAGGATCTCGGTGATCCCTCTGCCGCACTCGAAGCGTACCGGAGCGCAATCGCCGAAGACCCGGAGCTCGCCGACTGTCATTACAATCTCGCGCGTCTGTACGAGTCGCTCGGCGAGCCCCAACACGCCATTCGCCACCTCGGTCAGTACCGGCGCCTGCTGAGCGGCGACGCCCACTGAGCGCGGCGAGTGCGCCGATGGCTACCTGGGTCGGAACTTCCGGCTATAACTACCCCGAGTGGAAGGGCAGTTTCTATCCGGAGAAACTGCCGGCGGCCAAGATGCTGCCTTTCTACGCGCAGGCCTTTACCACCGTAGAGATCAATTACACCTTCTATCGCGTACCTAACACGAAGATTCTCGCCGGCTGGAGTCGCGATACCCCCGAGCGCTTTCGCCTCACACTCAAGGCGCCCAAGCGCATCACACACATCGCCAAGCTCAAGGACTGCGGCGAGTTGCTCGCATACTTCTTGCGAGTGAGCGCCACGCTGGGATCTAAGCTCGGAGCCATCCTCTTCCAACTACCCCCCTACTTCCGCAAGGATCTTGCGGTGCTCGACGCGTTTCTCGCGCTCCTTCCCGAAGGCGTATGCGCCGCATTCGAGTTCCGCCACGCCTCCTGGATGGATGCGGAGGTGTTCGCCCGCCTGCGTGCGCGCAATCTCGCCCTGTGCGTCGCCGACAGCGAGACGTTCTCTACACCCATTGAGATCACGGCGAGCTACGCCTACTTCCGGCTGCGCGATGAGGGCTACACGCCGGAGGCTCTGCGGCGCTGGGCAGACCTCATCCGCGCAAACACCGCAGGGTGCAGCGACGTCTACGTCTACTTCAAACACGAAGAAGCCGGCAAGGGACCGCAGTTTGCGCGCTTGCTGCTGGAAGCTCTCGGCGCAGCGCAGCCGCAGCAATCTGACGCACCGCAATAGTTCCCGGTTTTCGAGCTGACCCGGGAACGGCTCTGCGGCGGGCCACGAGAACCCGCTAACTCACCCTCGGTACTCACCTAACGCGGCCTGCGAGCGTTTGCAGCCACGCGACTCACGAGGGGAAAACACATGAAGGCGCTCACCAAACCCACACGCAAGCTCATCGGTGCGTTGATAGCGTTGCTTTTCCTGATGCCCGCCGGCACGGCGCTGGCCGGCGACGATCAGGCGGTCCTGCCACCGCTGACGAAGATCAAGACGATCGCCTCCACCGTTCCGGCGAACGGCGACGTCAACCCTTACGGCGTAGCGCAGGTGAGGAGAACGATCGGCAACCTGCGCGCCGGGCATATCCTCGTCAGTAACTTCAATAACTCCGGCAACTTCCAGGGCACCGGCACGACCATCGTCGAAGTCGCACCTGATGGCCGCGTGAGTCTCTTCGCCGCTCTCGACCCCGCGCACCTGCCTGGCAGCTGCCCCGGTGGCGTCGGCTTGACCACGGCATTGGTGGTGCTCGAGCAAGGCTGGGTCATCGTGGGAAGTCTCCCCACCGCCAACCAGGGAACGGTATTCACCGGCTCGGGCTGCCTCATCGTGCTCGACAGCATGGGGAACCCGGCGGAGACGTTCTATGGGTCGTTGATCAACGGCCCGTGGGACATGACCGCCTTCGATGGCGATCACGAGGCGAAGCTCTTCGTCACCAATGTGCTCAACGGCACAGTCGCGGCCAACGGGCAGGTGGTGCGCGGCGGCACCGTGACGCGCTTGAACCTGAAGGTGTCCGCGGCCGCCATGCCGGTGCTCGAATCCATCACCATCATCGGCTCGGGGTTCCCGGAGCGTACCGATCCGGCGGCGCTCGTCATTGGACCGACGGGGGTCGGACTGCGCGCCAGCTGCGAAGGCGATCGCGACGACTGCGCCGATCACGACGACGGCGACAATCGCGGCGACGGTGGCGATCGCGACCACCACGACAGCTCACTCTTGTATGTAGCTGATACGCTCAGCAACCGCGTCGCAGTGATCGATCGTGCGCTCACCCGCACCACTACCGCGGGGATCGGCCGCACACTGAGCTCCGGTGGAAGCCTGAACGCACCGCTCGGGCTCGTCGTCACACCGAGCGGCACCGTGCTGACGGTCAACAGCGCCGACGGGTTCATCACCGAGATCTCGCCCCACGGCGGGCAAGTGGCCAAAATGCAGCTCGACAACACGGGCTCACCGCCGGGCGCCGGCGCGCTGTTCGGCCTCGCGTTCGACCCAGCTGCCGGGGTGTATTTCGTCGATGACGCCAGCAACACGCTCAACCTGCTGCATCACTGATGGCGCGCTGATGGGCGCGCGGTGCCGCCGAAATGCAGCGGCCACGGCTCCGGCGGGACCCCGGGTCCCGCCGGAAGGGCCAAGCGTCGGGTGGTTTTGAGACGGCACACCCTCAGCTTGCCCAGATCTGGGTGAATGTGCGGGCGAAGTTCGCCCCGAGCACCTTTTCGGTAGCTGATGCAGAATAGCCGAGCTTCAGCAGCCGGTCGGCGATGATCTCCATCCGGCGCGGCTCGTTGAGCCCGACCACGTAGGTCGGTCGGTCTTCCTCGGGAGCTGACAGACCCGCCGCGCGCCGTTCCTCGATGTTGCGCGAGAATTCCGCCATGCCCGCTGCCGAGGTGTCGAAGGGCGCGATGTCGGCATCGCTCCCGACCCCCACGTGATCCTCGCCCGCCACCTGGAGTGCATGCGCGAGGTGCGCCATGTAGTCATCGACGGTCGGCTGGCGCGGCGAAGCGGTGAGGTACGGCAGGTCGTAGATGCCCACCACTCCGCCTTTCGCAGCGAGAGCCCGTAACTGCTCATCGCTCTTGTTGCGCGGGTGGACATGCAGCGCAGCGCACCCGGCGTGTGTCATGACGGGAGGCCGGGTTGAGAAGGCAAGCACATCCGTGGTGGTTGCCGGGTTGGCGTGACTCAGGTCGATGGCTATCCCTAAGCGGTTCATTTCCCGCACCGCCTCGTGCCCGAGCGCGGTAAGCCCTCCTCCCTTGGGCTCCATCACGCCGGCGGCGAAGGGCGAGGTGCGGTTGTAGGACAACTGCATGACACGCACACCGAGGTTGCGGAATACCTCGAGCGCGGTCAGTTGTCCGCCGAGCATCTCCACGCTCTCGAACGAGAGGATGATCCCGAGCTTGCTCTCGCGCTTTGCGCGCCCCATGTCGACGCCGTTACGCACCGCGGTGAAATACTCCGGGTGCAGCTCGATGAGTTGCTGCACCTGGGCAATGGAGGCCACGGTGTGCGCAAAGTCGCTGTTGATCCCACCGAGGGACAGCTTGATCACGTTGATGCCGCTGCCGCGTACCAGATCGAGGTCGGCCGGCGACAGCGGCAGCCGCTCCGGCAATGGCGGCGAGGAGTTGCAGTCGAGAACGAGAGCGCTCGCATAGAGACGCCGCGCCGCATCGCTCAGCCCGGGCGGATCCTCCGCGGCCGGCGTGGTGCCACCAACTACCGGATAAACCGCGCCGAGTGCGGCTGCGCCGGCGAGAACCTGCGAGAACTGACGTCGATTCACGGCGTGCTCTTGATCGCTACGCCCTGGACCTCGAAGTGTCCGCCCCGCAGCAGCTTGTCGGTGCCGATGAATGCCCGCGCCGGATAGTGCCCGTGAAAGTACGTGCGGTAGGTGGCGTTGAAGGTGTCGTACAGCTTGAGGTCGGTGCAAAAGACCGTAACGGATACGAGGTCGTCCATGGTGAGTCCGGCGGACTCCACCGTGCGCTTTACGGCATCCATCACCAGGTGCGCCTCGGCAGCCGGGTCGGCGGGGGCGTTGCCGGTATGAGGATCGACGCCGAGGTGGCCAGCCACGTACAGCGTCTCGCCTGCGAGCACCGCGTCACTGAAGGGCAGCGGCGAGCCGCCCGGAGGCACGCCGTGCTCGACGTAGCTGCGGTTTGCTGCGCCGCTGACGGGCGGCATCAACGCAGCGGCCAAGGCGAGAGCGTATGCCGCGAGACCACCCCACGAAATTGGACGCATGATGTTCTGCTCCCTGTGCGCGGGCTACCGGTAAGGCAGCTCCGATCGGCAAATGCTATCAGCAGTGAGGGATGGGGCGCGCCGTGCACTTGAGTCGGGCAGGTGATGTCTCCTAGCCTGCGGGCTACGTGCGGCTGCGCGCCCGGAGGACACGAATGAGCAAGCGGTGGCGTCGAACGACACCCGTGCCGTTGCTGGTGTTGGCTGGCCTCCACGGCGAGAGTGTTGCGGCAACGGCGGGCGTGAGCAGCGCGCGGCCTGCCACGACCGCCAGGCTGCAGCGCGCGACCCAGACCCTGGTGGATGCGCTCGCGCCGGGTGAGCGTGGCGTGTGGGAGCATTACACCGATCTCTCGCTCATCTACGTCACCGAGGACAACGAAGTGAAGAGCCGGACACAGCTGCTCGCTGACATGAAGCCGCTTCCGCCGGGCTCGAGTGGCTGGATCGTGGTGCAGGAGTTCCACTGCACCGATTTCGGCGGCTTCGCGGTGACGACCTACATCATGGACGAGCATGAGACCATCGAAGGACACGAGCTGCATGCGCGCTACCGTGGCAGCGACACCTGGCGTGCCACTGCGGATGGCTGGCGGCTCGTCGCTGCGCAGGTGTACGCGGTTCCGCAGGATCCGCCCCGGGGCGAGCCGGCGACGCTACTGGCAGACTACGAGGGCGTGTACAGCCTGAGCGGTGTCACCCAGCAGACGATCAGCCGCGATGGCGACCACCTCGTAGCGGATCGTCCCGGCCGCCCGCGGCAGCTGCTGCTGCCTGAGGCGGGTGATGTGTTCTTCACGCCCGGGCGTCCGCGCACGCGAAGGATATTCACGCGCGCACCCGATGGCCACGTGGTTGGCTTTGCCGATCGACGCGAGGGCATAGATCTCGCGTGGACACGCCTGGCGCGGGAACCGGCCGCTCGCTAGAGCGCGGGCCCGCCAGCCTGCAGGCGGCGGGCAAAGCCCGCGCGCTCTTCGGCCGCGAACAGGTCCACCGCGCACGCCGCGCCCTCGAGCGCGAGCAGCGCGCGCTTGATGTGCAGGCCGCCGCCGAACCCTGTGAGCGCGCCGTCGGCGCCGATGACGCGATGACAGGGCACGACGATGGGCAGCGGGTTCGCGCCGTTTGCCAGTCCCACCGCCCGGGCTCCCCCGCTCACCCCAAGCCGCCTTGCGAGCTCACCGTATGAGAGTGTCTCGCCGTAGGGGATCACAGACAGCGCCTGCCACACCTTGAGCTGAAAGGGGGTGCCCTCGGGAGCAAGCGGCAGCTGGAAGCTGCGGCGTGCACCGCAGAAATACTCCATGAGCTGGGCCTGCACCTGTGCGAATGGCGTGGCTGCAGGTCGCCAGCCCTTCGCCGGGCGCAGCGCATGCGGCCCGGCCTGAAAATGCAGGCGTGTGAGCGCATGCGCTGTGCCCGCGAGCAACAGCGGCCCGACGGGCGAGTCGATCTCGTGCCAGTACGTCACGCGCACCTCCCCATTTGCGCTGCCAGCTCGCCGCCTGCCGTCGCACCACGGCTGCCGGCCGGCGCCGCGTCCGCTGCATGAGCGGCCGCCGCGCACCACAGATGCATGACCGCGTAACCGCGCCATGGTTGCCACGCACGGGCGCGCTCCTCGAGCTCGTGCGCGCTCAACGATCGCTGCGCCGGTGCGGCCATGCGGCGTAACACCAGGTCTCCTGCAGGCATCGCGTCGGGCTCCCCGAGTGCCCGCAGCGCGACGTACTGCGCCGTCCATGCGCCAATTCCCGGGATCGCGGTGAGCGCCGTGATTACCTCCCCCGGCGCTGCGCTGAAGTCGATGCGGCGCTCGAGCACGGCATGCGCCAGCGCGCGGAGCGTCGCCGCACGCGGGCGCGTGATGCCGAGCGACTCAAGCGGTGCCGTGGCGAGCGTCGCGGCATCCGGAAAGAGGTGAGTGAGTCCCTCGCTGCCACCGCGGATGGCCGGACCCACCCGCTCTACCAGCCGCAGCGCAAAAGTCCGGCCGGCAGCGACACTCACCTGCTGCCCAAGCACGGCGCGCACGGCACATTCGAACGGATCCCAGGCTCCGGGAATGCGCAGCCCCGGGCGGGCACGCACCAGTGGCGCAACGAGCACGTCCGCCGCCAGCTCGGCGCCGATGCGCTGCGGATCGGCGGCAAGATCGAAGACCCGTCGCGCAACGGTCGAGAGCTGCAGCAGCGCCGCCGGCGGCGCTCCGGCGACGCGAAGCTCGAGCGCGTCCTCACCGCACAGCGGAGCCACACGGATGATGGCGTGACCGCCTTCGCACGCCACCGTGCGCGCGTACCCTCGGGCGTCGACCCGCTCGACACCCCTCACGGCGCGCGCGGCGAGAAAAGTCCGCACATGATCCCAGTCGTAGGGGGGCCGATAGGCAAGACGCAGCACCACCTCTTCCCTGCCTCTCGCGGCTGCGCCAGCCCGCCCCGCGCGGCGCAGCTCACTCGGGGCGCGCCGGTACGTGCCGCGGAACGCATCGTTGAAGCGCCGGCAGCTGCCAAAGCCCGCGGCCATCGCGATCTGAGTGATCGGGAGCCGCGTCTCCTCGAGAAGGCAAACGGCAAAGTGCAATCGGCGTGTCTGCGCGACCGCAACCGGGGATGCGCCGACGTGACGGACGAAGAGGCGCAACAGGTGACGGGGCCCGATCCCGAGCCGACCGGCGAGCGCCTCCACGGAATCTTCATCGAGCGCGCCGCCTTCGATCAGGCGCAGAGCCCTGCGCACGACCGCTGCGGTGCCAAGCCAGGCGGGCGAACCGGGTGCAGCCTCAGGGCGGCAACGCAGGCACGGCCGAAACCCCGCCGCTTCCGCGGCCGCCGGACTGCCGAAAAAGCGCACGTGCGCGCGCTTCGCGTAGCGCGAGGGGCAGATCGGGCGACAGTAGATCCCGGTCGAGGTGACCGCAATGAAGAACTTGCCATCGAAGCGCGGGTCGCGGCTGATGCGCGCGCGATTGAGTGCCTCGCGGTCGAGTCCGCAGATGAGCTCCATGGAGCCGACGATACGCGCCGGCCGCGCGGCACAGTAGCCATTTTCGGACCCCGCGGCGGCACCTCCCGGATGTGCTGCGCGGCTGCTCAGGAGTCGCCGGAATGCGCCTTCTCGAGCGCCGCGATGTCGAGCTTGTCCATCTTCAGCATGGCCCGCATCGTGCGTTGAGCCTTCGCAGCATCAGGGTCGCTCAGCAGCACCGGCAGCACGGTCGGCACCACCTGCCAGGAGAGGCCGTACTTGTCCCTGAGCCAGCCGCAACGACCCGGCTGGCCACCGGCTGACAGCTTCTCCCACAGCGAGTCGACTTCTGCCTGGCTCTGGCAATTCACGACGAAGGAGATCGCTTCCGAGAAATGGAACAGCGGACCGCCGTTGAGCGCGGTGAACGGCACGCCGTTCAGCTCGAACGCCACCGTCATGACGGCGCCTGTGGGTCCCGGGCCCGCCTCGCCGTAGCGCACCGTCTTCAATATGCGCGAGTTACTGAAGATCGACACATAGAACCTGGCCGCCTCTTCGGCCTGCGTGTCGAACCACAGGAAAGGCGTGATCTTCTGCATGAGCGCACCTCCTGGAACTCACGCCACGTCCGCCCGCTTCTCACCAAGCAGCAGCTCCGCGAGTCGCTCGAAGCAGCTTTGCCAGCCCTGCTCGTGGCCTTCGCGCGCGGCAACCGAGGCAAAAATTCCCTGATGAAACATCATTTCGGTGCGGCCATCATGCTCGGTTAGTGTGACGGTGACGAGGGTCTCCGGCCCCGCACTGCCACGCTCATCCACCCAGAAGTGCGTAAACACCAGCCGTTCGGGCGGTACGATCTCGCGATACACCCCGCGCAGGCGGTGCTCGGTCCCCTCGGGCGAGCGCATGGTGGCGGAGAACGCGCCCCCGACACGCAGCTCACCGCGGTTCTCAGTGAAGGTGAACCCGCGCGGGCAGGACCACTGTGCGAGCAGCCGTGGCTCGGTCCAGGCGCGGAACACGAGCTCCCGGGGTGCGTCGAAGGTGCGACGGATGACGAGCTCGTGCTCGGCACTCGCGCTATTTCGCACTTTTGCGTCCATGTCGTTGCTCCTGTCGTTGCAGTTGACCGAGGTAGCGGTCGAGGCGCCGGAAGCTGCCCTCC
>Ga0210402_10005994_pt1 | contig 10810 bp, 10 predicted proteins | sample IncBWC7MmetaG_FD_161055 | JGI IMG/M metagenome (GOLD analysis project Ga0210402, IMG submission 161055) | Forest soil microbial communities from Barre Woods Harvard Forest LTER site, Petersham, Massachusetts, United States - Inc-BW-C-7-M | ecosystem: Environmental > Terrestrial > Soil >... | reverse complement strand
CGGCGGCGGCCGACGTGGTGGTGCGCAGTTCCAAGGTGGCGGCGGACAGCGGGGCGGCGCGCAATTCCAAGGTGGCGGCGGACAGCGGGGCGGCGAGCAATTCCAAGGTGGCGGTGGACAGCGGGGCGGCGCGCAGTTCCAAGGTGGCGGTGGTCAAGGTGGTGGTGGCCAACGTGGTGGTACGCAGCAAGGTGGTGGCGGACAGCGGGGCAGTGGCGCGCCTATTGCCGGTCAAAAGAACTGAGCGCTGACGCGACCGAAAAAATAGTGCTGGCAGATTGCGCGCGCGTCGGGATTCTGCCGATCGGCATGGGAAAGCCGAACATACGGATGGCCGCCGTGGCTACCGTTTCGACCTGCTATTGCGTATGAGCTTGCTGATTCCCCACGCTGGGCAAACGCGATCTTCCTCATGGGGTGTTCCTTTTCCTCGACACTGCAAGTACGGGCGCCTGGAAGCACGGGCGCCCGGCTTTTGAAGCACACGATGGGGAGTGCCCATTTTTGCGTGAAAACACTACCCCGATCTTCGTTCACGACTGATCAATATTGCACAGACTCGTCTTGGCATGCGTCCTAGCCTCGCTCCTGTCGGGCGAGCCCGCTCTCCCCCCGCGCGTACCACGCCCGGCCGACCCCGGCCGCAATTACCGCGGCCGGGGTCACCATTGCGGCGGTTGTTCAGAACCGTCGACGAGGCTGTCGCCGCGCCCGATCGCGGCAAGGATAATTGCCACCTGCAAGACGAGAGACAAGAATTCGCCTGTAAAGCGGGATATCGCTCTGCGGGGCGCCAGGCGTCGCTTAAGCCTGTGGTCCAAAATCCGGGGACCACTTCACCTAAGACAACTAGCTCGTCGCAGTCGAGCTTGAACGACCAATCAGAGAAGGTCGGGCTCGAATGAGTGCGGATGGTGGTGCTCCTGCCGACGGCGGCAGACAATAATCTCTCGTGGTATATACGGCTGACGGTCTTTTATGCCGGCGGATCGGAATTGGCTTTTCTGCCTAATCTCACAAAATCGACCAATCGATATCGATAGCGGTCGAAACCGAGTAGAATCCGGATCGCCGAGAATTCCCTTTGAAATCAAAAGCGTAAATTTCTGACGGTCCGCTGGTCGGGCTTTGACCGTCAAAAGAAATTCTTTGTACTTATTTTTCAATGCGCTACGAGGGGCTCGAAACCATCGAGTGTGAGTGACGGAGAGTGCTGTGGGGTAGAGTTGGAAGAGTAGCGTGTTAAAGATGATGTTGCCGCAGCGATAGTGATCAATAGTCCTCACGTTACTCTGGACCCTCGGTTGGGCCGGCGGATGGCTCTCACCTTGCCGCTGCTTCCGCCGCCGCAGAAGAATTGATCGCTACCATCGCATTCGAGTCCCGATACACCTGTTCCAGGCGGCATCTCAAGTCTCTCCAGAACCTTTCCGGTTCGAGGATCGATGCGTCTCACATCGCTCTCGTCGCCTTCCCAGGTTCCGTGCCAAAGCTCGCCGTCAATCCAGGTGACGCCGGTGACGACGCGGTTGCTCTCGATGGTGCGGAGGATCGCGCCTGTCTCAGGATCTACTTGGTGGATCTTCCGGCCGCGATGCTGTCCTACCCAAAGCGTTCCTTCGGCCCAAGCCAGACCTGAGTCGCCCCCGCCGCCAGGCGCCGGGATCGTCGCAAGTACGCGGCCAGTCGTCGGATCGATCTTCTGGATGCGATCCTCGGCGATCTGAAACAGGTGTTTGCCGTCGAAGGCGGTTCCTGCATGCGCGGCGACATTGATAGAGCGCACCGTCTTTCCATTCTTTGGATCGAAGGCGCTCAGCTTGTCTCCGGATGCAAACCACACATGTTGGCCGTCAAACGTCACACCATGCACGTGGTCGGCGCCCGGAAACGGCCCATACTCGCGGAGGATTTCGGCTGCTGATGTTTTCATGCCTAGACTCTAGTCACTCGGCAGTGGACCGGGGAGTAACAAGGTTGTCGTGAATCCCAGCACCGGCGCGGTGATCCAGCGGCGTGCTCGCCCGCGACCATAGGACTTCACCTTGCCTGCAATCGCAAGCGAATCGAGGGCTCGCTGCACAGTGCGTGGGCTGACCCCCAGCGCAAGCGCCAGGGCCGAGCTTGACCATGACTCACCGTCGGCGAGAAATGCGATCACCGCCGCATCCTGATCTTCGACGGGCGGCGCCAGCACGACAACTTCGCACGCGCGGCGCGACGCCAGCGCGAATCCTTGTGCCGTCGCGCTCACGGTCGCGAGCGACCGAAGCTCGGCGCGAAGCCGCCCAATCTCCACTCGTAAGCGTGCGCGATGCGATTCGTCGGCGTGCTTTGCATGGAATGCTCGCTTGACGAGCGCATCTCTCGACAGGTCTCCGGGCCACGCTTCGCCGAGGGCACGTGCAAGCGCGAACAACACTGGACGCCTTGCGAGCGAGACCACAGTGTCTTCGCCACGTACGACATGACGGCATGCGTCCACGACGAGTGTCCCAGGCTCCAGCACCGCTTCAACCTCCTCAAGCACAAGGAGTTGCTCCTCGCCATGCGCAATCAGGCGTGCCGCGGGCGTGTTCAGGACCAGGGATGCGCTTTCCACCTCCGCCATCAGTGCAGGGATACCTGCCTGGTGCGCGGCACTCTCGGCCCGAGCGAGCGCAGCGCGCGCCACCTTGGCCCGAATGCGTCGCATTGCGATCCCCGCAACGACCAGTTCGTAGGCGGCCCTCGACGCGGGCGGGAACGGCGCCGGATCGAGCCCGGCGAGCGCACGCTCGGCCTCATCGAGACGCCCGATCAGGAGAAGACGCCGGACCTCGAGATGCCGCGCATGCGCGGCGTTCACCCAGTCGCCGTGTTTTTCGAGCGTCGCCCGCGCCGCGTCGAGCGCCTTGGGCGGCCAGCCCAGGTCGCGCGACACGAGCGCGATCTCGGCCTCGGCGACGACACACCTCGCGCGGGCCACGGCCTCTCTAGGACCGAAGGCGCGTGCCGCGTTTTGTAGGAGAGCCTTCGCGCGCACGAAATCGCCGAGTTGCGCCATCGCGATGCCGCGAAGCGCGAGGGCAGGCGCGTCATCACGCAGGCCAACCCGCTTCAATACGCCAAGGAGGTCACCCGCGGCGAGAGCCCGCGCCGCAGCCGTGATCAGCGAATCCATCGGAATCCCGTCACACTTGTCACTCCCACCTTTCGACGTCTGGCGGCAAACTATCTCATGACCAACAGCGAGCGATCGGCAGTGAACGGTATCGCGTCCCAGCCCGAAGACACGAGAGATCGCTCTAATTCGGAGGTTGCGATGACCACGATTACATCACCTGAGAAGGGCCGGAAAGAAGGACAGCACGCCATGAACACGCCACCGATTGTGTCGCCGCAAGAGTGGGAGGCTGCGCGCGAGCAGCTTCTCGTCAAGGAGAAGGCCCTGACCCGCGCCCGTGACGCGCTGGCCGCCGAGCGACGGCGGATGCCGTGGGTTGCCGTGGAAAAGGCATATATGTTCGACGGGCCTGAGGGCAAAGCGAGCCTGCTCGACCTGTTCGAGGGCCGCCGTCAGCTGATCATCTACCGCGCCTTCTTCGAGCGCGGCGTGCACGGCTGGCCGGAGCATGCCTGCATTGGCTGTTCTCTAGGGGCCGACCAGGTCGCCCACCTCGCCCACCTGAACGCGCGCGACACGACCCTCGTGTATGCCTCGCGTGCACCGCAGGCCGACGTCGCGCGCCTGAAGGCGCGGATGGGCTGGGAAATCCCCTGGTACACCATCACCGACAGCTTCGACGCCGATTTCGGGGTGGATGAATGGCACGGCCACAACGCGTTCATCCGCGACGGCGAGCGCGCGTTCCGCACCTACTTTATCAACGGCCGCGGCGACGAGGCGATGGGCACCACCTGGAGCTACCTCGACATGACGGCGCTCGGGCGTCAGGAGACGTGGGAGGACTCGCCGGAGGGCTACCCCCAGAGCCGACCGTACAAGTGGTGGAACTGGCACGAGAGTTACATCCCCGACGCCGCGCCCGACCCGAAGTGGGTCGAGGTGTCGGACGCCGGAGAGGCCGCCTTTCGGAAACGCGGCGGCTAGTCCGGTGAGGCGCGGCATCGCTCACGCGGAGGCGTGTCGATAGAGGCGCGGCGCTGTGGTTGAGCGGGGTGCGCGCCGGCGCGTCGGCGCCCTCTGAGCTCGTAGCTGCGGCTCGTCCCACCGCTCAGTGGTCTCGTCTGAAGTCCGGGCGGTCCGACGACCGAGGGACTGGCCGCCGCTGACTTCATTCCTGCACCACAGCGACGGGCACGTTAACAAGGAGGTTGACTATGCGGTATCAGACCGTCTCGCACCAGGAATTGCTGAAGACGTGCCGCAAGCAATGGGACAATGAGGGATGCGGCGAAATGATCTCCAACACGACCCACTTAGTCCCCCCTAAAGTCGGCCAGCGTCGAGAATGGCCTAAAGCAAGCGCGGACTGTTTGCTGGCCCTCGCGGCCGCGCCGACCTTCGCAATCATGGCGCTCCTTACGGGGATCCAAGATGGCGGTATGCCGGGTATGCTGTGCTCGGCCGCGCACGATGCATCGCCGTTGACCGGAATGGTCCCGATGTACGTGCTGATGAGCGCCTTCCATTCGGCGCCATGGCTGAGGCTGATCACCAACCGGCGAAGAGGCGGCTACCAGGCCTGATCGGCGTTCGCTAAAATCGGACAGTGCCAGGTCCCGGTAGCCGTGATCATGTGGGCGACGCTTCATCCGTCATGGCAGACGGTCTTTTTTCGGCCAATCGGATAACGCCGCTGGTTATGATCGCTCAACACAATCGAGTGGGAGTGACCAGAGTCGCGAAAGAGGGGGTGATTCGTCAACCGTCGTAAAGGCTGATCGGCCTGATCGGTGCGCGCGTCATTCACCGAAACCGCTTCGACCGGCAGCTCATCTTCAATCCCTTGGAGTCCTCGCGTATCGCCTCGGCGCGCCAATCCTGAACCGATCGAAGGTAAAGCGGCTCGCGCGGCAGCCGATAGTATGACGACACTGGAATCGTCGGCAGGCCGAACGAACGGCTGCCCGGCCGCAGGAAATTGAGCTTTGGGCGAGGTTCGTGCGCCGAACTTGGTAGGTGCCTTTCCGCCCTTGACGGAAGCCGCTTGCCGCCTTGATTCTGCGAGGCGGCGATGGCCGTGACTCTTTCCCGCCCGCAGCGAGGAGATAGTCGCGCTCGCGAGACGAAGGTGCGGCCGGAGAGGCGGGGAGGACGGGGGAGTCAACGAGTGCGATTGCAGGTGAACGTTGCGCCGGAACATCGCTTTCCAGTCGCCCGACAAACCCGAACGAGGCTGACGCTTCAGTTGAAGATGCGGCCGGAGAGGCAGGGATCACGGATGGTTCAACCGCCGCAAGTACGCGCAAGGGCTGCGCCGGAATGGCATCCGCTCGTCGTGCAACGACCCGGATTAAGGATGACGCACCAGTCACAGGAGCAGTTCTAGGCGTGTCCAGTACGATAAGATCTATTCCTCCATCTCCTATCTTCGCAAAATAGCTGTAGCCATCCAGAACGTGTTTCATCACTCCTCGGAGCGAACCCTCGTAATTTCCGGTGAGCCGCGTTTCGAGGTTGGCCGAAGAGCGATAATGCAAATCAAATGCGCCGCTCAAGGCCGCAAGAATGTCTTCGACCGAGGTATCGTTCGCCTCAATGGTGACGGCCTCCGGACTGCCGCGAACCTGGGCTTCCGCGAGAGCCGATGTCGGAGCCGTTGCCAAGGCGACGCTAAGCATGATCGCGGCCCTAGCACTGAAGGTCGTCGAGCCACAACGGATGGGTAATGCGGCCAATGTAAATCCGGGCAATTTCACCTCCCCGCAGTTAGACCATTCTATCACGGCGCTCCAGCGCAGTCACAAGCATGCCAATCAGTTTTTAGCTGGAGCGGGTGTTAAATTTGCTCGGTTAGCGGCATCGGTGCGACCCCAAGTAGAGGTGCAGGGTCGCCAAGTGTCAATAGGCCATGCGAATGTCTGCAAGAGACCACCTCTGGGCCGGAAGCCGGCCAAGCCGCGGTCAATATTTTCCGGGCGCCAGACTCTGCGTCCGACTCCGGAAAAGCGGAAGCAACCCAACGCGAAGCCCGGCGCCCGCCAGCGCCGGTCATCGTGCGATCGGGGTGCACTGCAAATCGGCTCCGATCGTCAACGGACCCGTATAAGCCTGCTTGAGTTCGGCAATGGCGGCGTCGAGATCGAACTGGCCGATGTGGCTCACGATCAAACGCCCGACGCCAGCCTCCCGGGCGATCCGCCCCACCACCGCGGGCGCCGCATGCAGGGGGCTCGTGGCGCCGGCCGCGATCGCAAGATGCATAATCAGCACGTTGGCGTTCCTGGCGAAATCGACGAATTTCGGATTCGTGCCGTTTTGATCGGAGCTGAAGACCACCGACCCGGCCGGTGTTTCGATGCGATAGGCGAGGGTCGGCATGTTCGCATGCGGTATTCCCAAAGCCGTGACGGTGAGGTCTGCCCCTTTGAACACCGTTGAAGGCTCGGCTTTCCTCACATCGACGACGCTGACATCGAGACGCACGCCGTTGCCTCGTTCCGCCCCGAGCGTGGCGCCCAACACCTGAAACGCGCCGTTCTTTTCGTCGAACAGGCGCGCCAGGAACGTCGGAAAATCCGGCGCCACGTCGTTGCCGGTCGGGCCCGCCACGCTGTTGCCGGACGGCCCCACGATCGGCAGCGGCTCCTTGCGCACCTGATGGCTCAGCCACACGAGCGCCGGCAGATCGGAGACATGGTCGGGGTGCAGATGACTGACGCCCACCATCGCAAGATCGCTCAGCTTGGCCCCCGACTGACCGAAGCGCAGATAGGTCCCGCCACCCATGTCGACGAGGATTTTGGCTTGGCTGCCGACCCACAGCAGATAGCTCGCCGACGCGCGCTCGCGGTTGATTGCAGGGCCGCCGGAACCAAGAATTTGCACAGTCGCCGGCCCCGGCGCGCAACTTTGCGCCGATGCACCGTATGGCAGGGCCACCGCGGCGATGCTGGACATAACGAAGATTCGGAAAAGTTTGATCATGAGTGCCCCTCCAGTGGCGTAGCCCGGCATTGACCGAGTTTTCAGCTCGGATGCGGCCACGAAATTATATCACGACGTCGTTTCCTGGTGTTCGCGGTGCGGCCAGATTCAGAAGAAGAGCGGGGTGCGCCACTCGGTATCAGCTTTGCAAATATCGTGCACGCGCTTCCAGCAGATCTGGAACTTTGCGCGGATGGGCTCGTTTTTTGATTACCGTAACCTGACCAGCTGGTTTCGTGCGCCGTTAAACGGCGATGGCATGGGTCGGAGCAGCCGCGGTGACAGAAATCTGCAACTCACCAAGCGGCTGATACAGCAGATGCAAACGCCGCAATTCGCCGGCGTATATCCCCGAAAGGAAAAATCCATGCCGATCATCAATACAAAGGATGGCGTCGAGATCTACTACCGGGATTGGGGTTCGGGACAACCTGTCGTGTTCAGTCATGGCTGGCCGCTGATGGGAGATGCCTTCGAAGATCAAATGTTCTTCCTGGCATCCCGCGGATATCGTTGCATTGCTCATGACCGCCGAGGACATGGGCGTTCGAGCCAACCGTGGCAAGGCAACGACATGGACACCTACGCCGACGACCTCGCGACACTTGTGCAGCACCTCGATCTGACGAATGCGATTCACGTTGGACATTCCACAGGGGGCGGCGAGGTCGCCCGGTACATCGGACGTCACGGCACGAGCCGGGCCGCAAAGGCAGTCCTGATTAGCGCTGTGCCGCCGGTCATGGTCAAGAGTGCTACGAATCCCGGCGGTACGCCGATCGCAGCATTCGATGAACTCCGCGCCAAGGTTCTTGCCGATCGTTCCCAATTCTTCAAGGATCTGTCCATGCCGTTCTATGGGTATAATCGACCTGACGCAAAAATCTCGGAGGGTGTGCGAGAGTCGTTCTGGTTGCAGAGCATGATGGCGAGCATGCCGGCGGCGTATTTCTGCATCAAGGCCTTCTCCGAAACTGATATGACGCAGGACCTTAAAAGGATCGATGTGCCAACATTGATTCTGCACGGTGATGACGACCAGATCGTCCCCATAGCAGCCTCAGGCATGCTCTCCGCGAAGCTCATCAAAAATGCGAAGCTCGTTGTTTACCAAGGCGGCGCGCACGGCATGTGTACGACCGAGAAGGACAAGGTCAACACTGATCTCCTGGCGTTCATCAAGAGCTGAGCGACCGCGGACTTAAGAGACCACGTTACGCGCCGATCGCCGCCCGGCTTGCCCAGGGGGGAGGAGGACGGCGCCGCATGCCTTCGGCTAATATGCTCTACGTGATATAAAATTCGCGACATACATAACTGTGCGGTTCGTCCAGTGCAAATCCTCTCATCCGGTCCTCTCTCCGTTCTAGACCGCCCTGCACTCGTCGTCCGCCGCGTCGACGCGATCCCGGTGGCGCTGCCGCTCCGCAAGCCTGTCCGGATCGCGGGCGAGACGGTGACGCACGCGCGCAACATCCTGGTGCGGATCGAAGCGGCCGACGGCGCGGTGGGCTGGGGCGAGGCGGCCTCCGCCCCGACCATGACGGGCGACACGCTTGGCGGACTCACGTCCGCGGTGCGCGATCACCTTGCGCCGGTCCTGATCGGCGCGGACGCCTGGATGCGGCCGGCGCTTCTAAAGCGGCTGCGCACGGCGCTCCATGGCAATACCGGCGCGCATTCCGCCGTCGAGATGGCGCTGCTCGACCTCACCGGCCACGCGTCGGGTCTGCCGCTGATCGATCTCATGGGCGGCGCGCTGCGCCGCGAGGTCGCGCCCATGTGGCTCGTCGGCAATGCGACGCCGGACGAGGACGTTGCCGAGGCGAAGGCCAAGGCCCGCGACGGCATCCGTTTTTTCAAGCTCAAGGTCGGCGTCAAGCCGCTCGAGACCGAGATCGCCACCGCGCTTGCGGTGCGCGAGGCGCTCGGGCCGGATCTGCCGATTTGCGCCGATGCCAATTGCGGCTTCTCGTATCAGGCAGCGCGGCGTTACCTGGAGGCGACCCGCGAGGCCGGGCTCCTTTTCCTGGAGCAGCCATTCGAGGATGGAGACCTGAAAAGCCTGGCTGCGCTCGCGCGCAGCACCGCGAACCCGATCGGGGCCGACGAAGGCATTCATTCTCTCCACGATATCGAGTTGCATGCGGCGGCCGGTGCCGGCGGAGTCTCGCTCAAGCTTATCAAGCTCGGCGGGTTCGCGGCGGCGCTCACGGCCGGTGCGCTGTGCCGGCGCCTCGGGCTCGCGATCAACGTCGCGGCCAAGATGTCGGAATCGAGTCTTGGTACCGCCGCGACGGTGCATCTCGCCTGTGCGGTGGAGAATATCGACTGGGGCGTAAGTCTCACGAACTTCTACCTCGCAGAAGATCTCGTGCGCGCGCCTTTGGTGATCGAGGATGGACTTGTCACGCTGCCTGGCAAACCCGGTGTCGGGGTCGAGATCGACGATGCCGCGGTCGCGCGGCTGCGGGTGAAGTAGGGTGGGCACGCTTAGCCTGTCATTGGGCCAGCCGAAGGCCGGACCCGTTGGCTTTGTCCACCCTGCGACTTGTTACGATGTGATCGACATCTAGGTTCAAATCTTCCCCTCAGAACGTGCCCCGCCCGATCTTCTGATCAACACAGAATGCGGGTGGTCCACCGCCCGGTGACTCGCAAGCGCGAGACAGATAGTCGGTGAAAGTCAGCGCGAACATGAATGAAATCCACAGCAGCCCCGCTGCCGCAATCAGCCGGACCAGCGCGTCGGAGCCGATCAGATCCATCAGGAACAGCCACAAGAGGACGACCATTATTCCGGCGATTACCAGGTTCAGGGCCGTGTTGAATGGGCCAAGTGGGATGAAGGCCGAGCCCAAGCTTGTCAGCGCGAGCAGAATGAGCACGATCCAAGCCACGACGGGACGGACCCAGACGCGTGGCCGACGGCCCCGATTGCTCATGATCTGTCCACCAAATAAAGCAACGGAAAAAGAATGATCCAGACGGTGTCGACGAAGTGCCAATAGGTGGCCACGCCCAGGATGGCCGGCGACCCGATCGGGAGCAGCCGTCGCCAGAACAGCCACGTGAGCACTGCGACGATGCCGATTCCGGCGGCGAGATGGATCGCATGAACGCCGGTCATCACCCAATAGAATGCCCAGAACAGCTGCGTTTGCGGCGGGTTCAGCGGAAATTGCGAACCGGGGAGCAGGTCCTTGGCGAGATCGTCGCGATATTCGAAGCCCTTGAAAATCAGGAACGCGGAGCCGAGCAGCACGGTCAAAGCCAAGCAGGCGATTATGGTGCGACGCATCCCCTGACGGGACGCATCGACCGCGACCGTCATGGTCGCGCTGCTGGTGAGTAGCAACACCAAGTTTACGCTGCCGTAGAACACCTCGGTTTCGGCTGCGGCTATGCGGAACGCCTCGGGGTACAAAGTCCGGTACACCGCGTAGCCAAGAAACAGTGTGCCGAAAAACAACACCTCGCTGACGATGAAGAGCCAGATCCCTACCGTGACGCCTTGGCGCTGGCGGTCGAGATCAGGCCACGGTTCTCGCAGCGCGGCGGCGGCGTCGCTCATGCGGTTTCGCCCTGCGGTCGGACCGGGCTACGATCATCCGCCGCCGGAAGACGATCTGGCTCGTGATAGGCGTACGGTCCAACGTCGACGCGGGGGACGCGGTGAAAGTTCTCCTTCGGCGGCGGCGAACTCGTCTGCCATTC
>Ga0210402_10005993_pt1 | contig 10811 bp, 20 predicted proteins | sample IncBWC7MmetaG_FD_161055 | JGI IMG/M metagenome (GOLD analysis project Ga0210402, IMG submission 161055) | Forest soil microbial communities from Barre Woods Harvard Forest LTER site, Petersham, Massachusetts, United States - Inc-BW-C-7-M | ecosystem: Environmental > Terrestrial > Soil >... | reverse complement strand
CCGTATCATGGTTACGCTGCCCAAGCCGCAGACCTCGAGCGCCAAAGCGGAAGGGCGCTTCGGCAAGCAGGACTTCGTCTATGTTGCAGCCGAGGATGTCTATCGCTGTCCCGCCGGAGAGCGGTTGACCTATCGTTTTGCCGGCGTAGAAGATGGCAAAACAATCCGGCGCTACTGGACAAACGCCTGCAAGAGCTGTGCGTTGAAAGCGCGGTGTACCACTGGACTTGAGCGCCGCATATCACGCTGGGAGCACGAGGCCATGCTGGAGAAAGTCCAGTCGCGGCTCGACCGCAATCCCGCAGCAGCACCGCGCCAAACATGATGATGGCGCCGACAAGCGTCAGCGCCACCAGGTCGGTAAGAATCAGCGCCAAGAGATACGGGATCGTGGCGGGTGCAGCGGCAGCCGTAGCTGCCGCTCCGTCGGTGGCATTCCGCGCCGGATGTCCTGCCGCAGCCGCTCGCATAGAAAGCGCCGCCGCTCTAGCGCGGTGCGTTCCTTTCGTTTAAGCGTCTTGAGCTGCCCGGCCGTTAGGCCGGGCAACAATTGCTGTATCTGCCAATGTCGGACTTCCCAGGCGGCCGCGAGGACCGCCCGGCAAAGGTTGTTGTCAGGAGAGCGCTGGGGAATTGGGTCTCGCCTCGTTGGCATCACGGATCCTGCCGTGTGTCGTCGTCAGGCACTGTGAAGACGTCTGATGGTGAGACGTGCCGCAATAGGGCCGTGATCAGCTTCGCAGCGAGCCGGGATTCGCTCTCTGGCCGGGCGATTTGCTCCGCGAGCGTTGGCGAGGTGCCGCAGTGGCCCAGTCGATCAGCAAGCCCTTGCGCGTCGCGGGCTGTTATCGTTGTGGAGGCGGGCATACTCACCTCCTACCGCGGTGCAAAGCCAGCTTCGGCAAGCTGGCTCTTGAACCGCTTCTCCCATTCGCTCTCGACTACGCGGCGTTCGCTCCCGTCCTCTATGGTCGCGCCGGATTGGTACATGGTGATCTCCACGCCGATCATTTTTCCAGATATGCGCACGTCGAAATCCGGCATCTCGCCGTCTTGAGGTTCCTGATCCGGGTGCAGGCCGAGCGCGGCCAGCACCGCATCGAGCGTTTGACGTTCAGAGTTCTTCTGGTCTGGCGTCGTCATGGTGTCGCTGCGCTTATCTTCGATCTCTTGCCCTTGCCACGGCCAGGGCCAACGCGCATAGGCGAGCGGCCATTCGGTCGGCGAGACCTGGTGGATGCGAGCGCCGAGCCTGTAGCCGGGCGCTGGCCGGGACGCAAGGGACGGGCCGGCGCGCTGCGGTAAACGAGGGTACGGCGCGGAGAACCGGCATGACGGAGACGACACCATCGACCGGGTGCGCGCCATCAAGAAAGGCGAGCTGTTCACCTACTATCGCGGCGATCTTGCCACGACTCGCCGAGGTGAACGCGACCCACGCCTAACCAAATCCGCGAACCGTTTTTTCGCGGCCGCCACGACAAGCTGGTCGCGCTCGCACCGGCCAGCCAATACGGCCTCCCGAAATAACTGCTGCGTAACCAGCCAATGCCTTACCGTCTTGGTAGACACTTCGAAAACCGCAGCCAGATCGTCGCGTGTGCATCGCTCTTGCCCGGCAAGCGCTTGACCAATCGCACAAAATTCTGGCCGGAACCTCGTCTGCCCGCCGCGCTTCATGGCACCTCTCCCGACGGCCCGACACTGTGCAATGGCTGCACACTTTTCCCCGCGCCCAGCGCCCACGCAAGGCGCCGTAATTCGCGGGATAGCTCCTTGGTATAGTCCGCCGCAGCCTTGATTTCCTCCGGCCTGAGTCCATCAATTTCGCGCCGCATCATCATGAACACCTGCGTCGCGTTCGAGTCTCCGCCCTGCCGTGCCTCCAGAAAGTGCAACAGGGTGAGCAAGCGCCTATCGACAGCGACGGTTGGTTCTGTCGTCTGGTCGTGGCTCTTCGCTTCATTCATGCGCTATCTCCCTCGCTCGCGCGCGCGGGCGGGCGAGCGCGCGTGTGTGTGCGCGCACGCTCGTGGTGTTGAACGTTCGACGAGCGTTCGCCGACATGTCGGGGAATCGGCTAATGGCCCTGTCCATCACACGCACGCCTATGACGCATATGACGCACATGACGCATTTTTCCTATGTGTCAGTATTCTGTATAAGCAAAAGCAGAGTTAGGACTCTTGGGAAAATGCGTCATAGTCTGTCATGTTTGTCATGCCTTGACCCACCATCGGCCGTGCATATCCCGCTTTCCCTGCCGCCAACCGAGCGTCGTTAAAATCACCGCAATCCTGCGTTGGTCGGCCGTTCCGAGACGAGTGGTATCGAAATTCAACGCTCCGCGGGCCACCTGGTGGATCGTGACTCTCGGCAGCGCTTTCAGAAACTCGGCAATCGGCTGTTCCCAGGCGTCGGCGTCGTAGCGGGACGCCTGCTCAGGCACGATGTGCTGATTTTCAAAGTCCTTATCCGGCCACCACGGCACGCCTTCGTTGAACAGCTTGCACGCTTCTGCAAAGAGCTGGTCGCGGTCGCGCTTAAGGTGGTCGATGTTGACCGTGGTGGTCTTGACCGGCCAGAACCGCCTGCCGCCGGTCTCGTCCCGGAGATAGGTGTTGCGATTGGTTGTGCCGATGAAGATGCACTGGCGATCCTCGACGACTTCGAAGTGGCCGAACGGCGGCCGGTAGCGCTCTGTCGTGCGGCTCATGAACAACTTAAGCAGCGAGGCCTCTGCCCTGGACATTGCGTGCATCTCGGACACCTCGATCAGCCATTTGCCGCGCAAGTGCTGGGAGACGTCCTTGCCGGCGGCGATATCCGGCAAGTTGTCTGAGAACCACTCGCCGCCGAGCACCCGGCAAGCCGTCGATTTCAGAATCCCCTGCGGGCCTTCGAGTATCAGCATGTGGTCGGCCTTGCATCCGGGCTTGAAGATGCGCGCCACCATGCTGATGAGGAACATGGTTCCGATGCTCGACGTGTAAGGGTTGGTCTCGGCACCGAGGTAGGTCGCGAGCCATTTCTTGAGCCGGTCTGCGCCGTCCCATTTCAAGCCGTCTAGGTTGTCGCGAATCGGATGAAAGGCTTGCTCGCGCGCGATCAGACCGATGGCTTGTTTCGTTGCGTCCTTGCCGATGCGGCGCAGCCCGGCATGTTGTAGCCAGTCCTGCAGCGCGTCGGCGTCGTCATCGGACAGGTGCCGCGGCTCGATCAGCTTGCTCCCGGGGTCGCCGACTTGTGGGATGCTGCGATTGAGTACGACGGTGCGCGCCATCTCGTCGTAGGTGAATAGGCCGTGCAGCTCGGGCGCGTGCATGAGCGTGGTTTTGGCGTGGGCCAGGTTCGGGATCGGGCCGGCACAGTTTTTGTGCCACAGTTCGCGCCAGTTGGCTCCGCCATTGCTCCGATGTTTCCTTGCGCGCGTGGCCCTGCGGCGCACGGCTTCGACGCCTCCGCTGCGGAGCGCGTCGTTGATATCTGCGTGCTCCTTCGTCCCCATGGCCTAAACACCCTCAAGCGAAACCTCGATGCCGCGCGCGACCAAACGGTCGGCGAGGGTGCGTGCACCGCGCTCGCCGGCTGGGTCTCGATGTCCGAAGATCGTCACGGTCTCGACGTAGCCGGGCACGGTGCTTGCCAGCGCCGGCATGAAGCCAGCAGCGCCAGCGGCCCATGCGCCGATGCCGAGCGCCCACGCGACGCTCAACCCGTCCTCGATGCCCTCGCTGATGCCGAGTGCGAGCCCGTCATTAACCAGCGCTAGCACAATCGGCCGTGCCGCCGGGCGGCCAACGCAAATCTTGTTGGGCGAGACGTCGGCCTTCTTGCGGCCGTCGGGCGCGAGAAAGGTAAGGTGAACGGCGTCGACGTATTGAGGCTCGGGCTCGGGCTCGTGCTCCGATGTGAGGGCAAAAGCGGAAATCATCGCGGGATGCCGACCGTTGCGTGGCGGCAGGAATCCGATGGTGGCCGGCAAGGGCCCGCCGTATCCGCGGGCCTCGCGCAGGTATCGTTCTGCGAGTGAGCCAGCTAACGGCTGGCGCTGTTGCCACAGCCATGCTGCCTTGCGCGCCTGCTGCCCAGCGTATCCGTCATCAGCTTCGGCATTTGCGGCGCGCAAGCTTGCGTCGGTCGTGCGCAAGTCCTGCGCAGGATCGGCGGGAATGGTGCCAGCCAGTATGCGGACCGCATCGGCGAAGCTGCACCCGCAGATGTGCTCGACCATGGCGATGACGTCGCCGCCCCCGAAGCCTCGGCAGTTGAAGACCTGCTTGCGGGTGTTGATGGAAAACCGATCGTGCCCGCCGTCCGCCGGACATGGTCCGATCCACTCGGTGCCGCCAACGCGCCGCAGCTTGATTCCGCGGGCCGCAACCACATGCTCGACTGCCATGCTGCGCGCGCGTTCGATAAGCTCGACCGGCAGGCTCATCTCGCAGCCTCCCGCGCCCGCTTGGCGTCGCTCTGCAGCGCCGCACGCTGCCGGCGCAGTTCACCATCGCGACGTTCGGCTTCAGTCCAGCTGATCGCGCCCGCGTCGCATAAGCGCCAGATCATCACGATTGCCCTGTCAGCGTCTGCCATGCGGCGGGGCAAAAAATGCTCAATCTGAACCACCACGACACCGCGTCCGCGGCGGCCTCGCCCACCACCGCCACCATGAGTGACACGCCGGTCACCGTATCGTCGGCGCTGCCCGGCCATGGGATGACGCACAAGTCACCGATATGGGCTATGGCGGGACGACCGAGCGTCACGCCGCCTCCCGGTTTCCAATTCCGGCGAGGCCGCAAATCAACACTGCCCGGTCGAGCGACAGGCGGTACCGCGCCGCGACGATGTGGGCACGAGATCATGTTGATTGGAGATGTCAGATTTGGTAGAGCGTGTGGCGTCGAGGCGGGCAGCTAAGACACCCTGACGGCGGTTACCAGGTCGCGCTGGAGCCGCCGTCGCCGCTTTACGAAGCAGCATCCCTCACACGTGGGCCCGGCCGGCTGGATCACCCCTGCGAATCAGCGCGCGCAAATCACCGACGCGATGCCCAAAGCGTCTTTGCGATATTTGAATTCGCCGCAACGGAGGATTCCGACGAAGGGTCCATTCCGACGTATTGAGCAGGATTTCCGTCACCTTCGTCGGTACTACCGCATCGTCGGGCAGCGCGTCGAAGTTTTTCACGAGTTCTAAGGCGGACAGCGGCTTCATAAAAGGTCTCCGTGCACATCGAAAGATGCGCGGATGTTCTGGAGCGGATTTGTATTACGGAAAAAGGTAGAAAAATATCTGTAACAAAAATCAGCCTCGCTCACGTTGCGCGGGTGCCGCTCGGGAGTATCTGGCTGCCCAGGCGCTCAACTTTTTTTCAAGAACGTCTGCGCTGTGACCTGGCTTGGCTTTGCCACTGTAGAGAAGATGAAGACGTAGGGCCTCCCGATCCGATAACTCGCCGCCGTTCAGGACTCCCCGCACCGTCTTTGGTTTGACCTTAGTTGTGGCTGCGATGCGCTTCGCTGTCCAGCCGTCGCGGCCCAGCTTCAGGATCCTTTCCTTGCAACCCGCCTTGATGCCCGTAACCTCATTGATTAAAACCAGATCCGTGACCGTAAACCCTTTTAGAGGGCGTCCTGGTCGCTTTGGTTCGGCGTCAACGACTAGGACTCCCGGCCACCGGTGCCGAACGAGCCGAAGCACGAGGGCTGGCCAGTCACCATGCTCGACAGCGAAAATATCGAACAGCTCCACAATGCTTAGAACGGGGGCCGCAAGGGTCCCTCGACCGACGTTGGCCATGTAGTCGATCACATCGCTCATTGGTGCGGAGTGACCGCCAGCGAGGGTTCCCCGACCCGCAGCGACGAGCCCCATTGGAATGTCTTTGAGGCCGCTCATTAGCCACGCCCCGCGGTCCGCCCGATCGGAAATACATTGCCACCGACCAGAGCCATGATGTGGTCGGCCCATAGCCTCAGCGCCTCGGTGCGCTCCCGCAGGTACAGTGCCTTGTTGTAAACACCGCTGACGCCGCTCTTGCCGCTCCTTTGGCTCGACACATGGTTCAGGATCGCGTCGACGACATGCGGTGCTATCCCGAGCCGGTCGTTCATCATGGTGTCCGCCGTCCTGCGCAAATCGTGCAGCGTCCACCAGATGGCCTTGAGTTGCTTTGATAGTGCTTTCCATTCGGGGCTGTTGGCCCTGGTTTTGGCAATTCGAGCTTTTAAATCCTCAACCTTCGCGAGACGGTCTAGCATCTTCTCGTCGTGCCGGTCTTCGGCAAGCTTCCGCAGCGCTTTCAGCACGCGCTTGTCTAGCCGTTCCTTGCATCGCGACCAGCCGCTGAACCCGCCTTGTCCGGTGCCAAAGATCAGATCACGCACCTTGCTGTCAGCGCGCACGCGCACGGGCTGCTTTTCCATGATTGCAAGTGCAGGCTTTGATAGCGGCACGATGTGCGGCCGCTTGTTCTTGGTGCGCTCGGGCTCCAGCTCGATCGCATCGATGGTGAATGCCGGAAGCTTGATCCCGCTGATGTGCGATTCGGATACTTCCACCTTGGCGATCTCCGAGCGCCGGAGGCTCGCCATTTCGTCAGCGCGTTGTGCGGACAGCATCAGTAATTTGACGATGGAGCCGTATTGATCCTCGCCCGCCTCGGTCCAGATCACGCGCAATTCATCATCGGTCAGGACACGCTCGCGCGACTTTTCGTCATTCTTGCCGGTAAGAGCCACCGGGTTTTGTGCGGCAATCCCCTGTTGCATTGCCCACCCGTACATGGCGCTAAGGCTCGATCGAACGCGGTTGGCCGTTACATCGCCGGGTCCTTCTTTGACGTCGTTCAGCCTAGTCGCAATGGTGCGCTGATCGACGCCGACCAACTGCAGCCCGTACAGCGGCTTGCAATGCTTAAGAAGGTGCCTCTCAACCTCGGCGTAGGAGCCTGGCCGCATTTCTTGCTTTATGGCTGCGAGGTACATACGTGCGACGGCCTCGAACGTCTCGATGGCCCGCTGCTGGCTTTCGGCCTTCTGGCCGGCCGGGTCATGGCCGAGCCTAACCTTCGCGTGCAGTTCGCTCGCGGTCTCGCGGGCCTTGACTAACGTTATCGCAGTGGCCGAGCCGAGTGACATGCGGCGCTGCTTTTGACCGAGCGCATACTGGAACACCCAATTGCGGCTGCCCCCTTCCCGCAGCCGCAGGCCGAAACCGGGCAGGTCATCATCCCATTCGATGTGATCGGCTTTGCCTTCCGGCAGCCGCAGGCCAGCAATCGACTTGACGGTGAATTTCATTAGAGCCCCCGAGTCTGGGAAGACTATGGGAAGATCGCAGCGGGCGAGCAGCGACGTAAACGCTCGCAATGGACTGGTGGTATGTCGGAAAAAGGCAGCATTTTCAACAGTCGCCGCCGGTTATGCACGCCTATGCTTCGTCCTGCTCGCCTAAAGTACCAGTCTGGGGGACTGGGGGTCCCGAGTTCAAATCTCGGCGCTCCGACCAGGAATTCCGTAATAAATCAAATACTTTGCTCACGTTCCAAGATCGCAAGCAATTGCCGAAATAGCGGAATAAAACGGGAAAAAAGGGCGGAGTGAGACGGAAACCAGTTCAGAAACCAGTTCAGTTTTGAGCGTCGCAGAACACATATCGAACGCAGCCAAGCCGGTGGACGGGCGCTACTCGCGCTCCCTCGCTCATCAATCCTTAACAAAATCTCGATCTGGTCGAGGGCCGCGAGAGACTCTTGCAGCGACGCGAGGGACGTCGGCGGATGGACGAGCTCGCCGGCCTCGCTCATGGTCGTACGGGCAAGCTGTTCTGCCAGATTTTTTGGAAGCCAGTGTGAGCCAGCTCACAGTACGAGTTCCGATCAACGCGGTATCTTTAGCCGGGGTTCACGCGATCGGGAGGGAGAGATGCAAAAACTTTGGTTTGGGCTGGCTTTAGCGGCCATAATTGCTACACCAGCATCAGCGCAGGACTACCGCAAGAACTTCGTCGAGTGCGCGAAAGAGTTCGGCTTACACCTCGACGTCAGTTACACTCATAAATTACAGTCTGACGCGGGTGGCCGTGTGCTCCGCAGATGGTATTTCCAAAGCGAAGCTCAACGCATGGCATTCGACGCTTGTCTCGTCCGGAAGGCGAGTCTGGCACCTAAGTCATCCGGACCGCCGCGAGTTTCACAGTGAATGATTTGAGCGAGCATCGGGACACCGCGCGGCCGAATGACAGACAGTGGTGAGCTTCAGGTTTGCCGATTGAAGAGACCGATCACAAGCAGGAGAATCACGGCACCGATGACGGCGTTCAAGATTTTCGCGAGGATGCCGCCCAAGAGAACGAATCCGATGTGCGGCAACAGCCAGCCGGCAATGCTGGCGCCGGCAATGCCGACCACGATATTGCCGATGAGTCCGAGGCCGTAGCCCGTGACAATTAAGCCCGCCAGCCAGCCAGCAACCCCGCCGATGACCAGCCAAAGGACGAGGTCCTCAATCGCCATGATTATCCTCCAGGACACATGGCATCGATGATGATCAGCACCACGCTACGCCGCTCGGCAACTCACGCGGCGGATCACTTGCCGGATTTGGAGTTGGGTCCGTCCGCGGTTGCGGCGGCTCATGGGTGGGATCACCAGGAGGATCGTGCAGCGGCTCGGTAGGTGGATCGCGCGCAGGCGGCTCAGGCGGATCGTGCAGAGGGTCCCGCCCGGGCGTCGGCGCATTCGGAATTTGGGCCACAAAACATTCCTTCTTGCTTCCGTGACCTGAACAATGCCCTCGCTGACGCGATCGTTCCGGAGCGGCGCGCTATAGGGATGCAAATGGTAAAGATCACGGGGCAAATGGTTCAGCTTGGGTACCGGCACCAGGTGGTGTCTTCCCGAGGCCGGCAGTCCTCTGTATGCGGGCCACCATCATGCGGCCCTCCCGCCCCGACGGCGCCGGATCAGCGCCGCAATGCCATAGCCAATCGCATGGAAGACGATGAAAAGGACCTGGGCGGAGACAACCACCGCCGCGTCGTTGTAAGACGAGGCCGACGACGGAGCCGACGAAGATGAGTGGGAGGGAGAATCTGAGAAGGGTTAACATGTCAGCAGCCCCCCCGGCAACGATGACGGGGTGAGCTGACCCCCGTCGCGAGTTCGTACGCGGCCAAGAGTGCGCGGAGCACCCGCGATGCCTGCCCATATCGGCTCGCATCGCAGGCTGGTCGTTGAGCCGCTTCGAGACGCTGCGGCTGAAAAGCCGCTCGGCGAGGCTTTGCACCTCCGCCTCCGTTAGCGTTTGCATGTGGTATCTTCGATAGCCTGCGCCATGGCGTCATGTCCTTGGCTTGGGTTAGGGCCGGCGGCGAGTTGGCGCTTGCCATCGGCTTGCATTTTCTGTACGGGATATTCATGGCATCGTCAACAATATTCCGTACAGAAAAAAAGAGACGTGGCAGACCACGCCGCGATCCCACGTCAATTCACTTGACACTTGTGCCGGATCAACTTGCGCAGCTCGATGCCTGGATTGCTCGCCAGGACGACGCGCCGTCCCGTCCCGAGGCCATCAGGCGGCTACTCGCGAAGGCGTTGAAGGGAAAGCACTAGAGCGGGAGAGCGTCATGTCGCCCCGTCGTCAAAAGGCATTTCTGTTCTGGCTTGTCTTCGCGGTGCTGTTCATTGCAGCCATCACGTACATAGCAGCGGAGCTGCCATGACGTGCCGCAGCCGGGCCGGAACGGACCGATGTGGCCGGCGTTGGCTTCCAGCGTGGCGTTGACAGGAGAATCACGCCCCGGCCCAAGCCCCGAGGGGACCTTGGATCGCCCCCAATGCGCAAGCAGCCCAACGGCACGCCCAGCAAAAGGCCGCCGGCACCATCAGTCAAGGTCCGGTCGGGTTGGAGGCCTCGATTGCAACGAAGAGACGGCGAACCGATTGCACCATCGGTGCAGCGCCGAACGACTAACCGTAAGAGGGCCAAATCGTGGAAGTGATTGGCCGCAACGCGCGCCTCACCCCGAAAGCGCGCCGGGCGTTAGAGTTGCTCGCCGTCGATCGGCGCGGCCTCACCGAAACGCTGCTGCTCACGTACGGGTTTACGCACGGAATGCTCGCCGGCCTCGTGCGCACCGGGTTCGCAACAGCACAGCGCCAGACCGTCAAGACCGGCGGCAAGACCATGGAGGTCGTTCGCATCAGGATCACGGAAGCCGGGCGAGACGCTCTCGACGACCGTTGAAGGACCAAAGTCTTACTACCCCCGGCGACAACACATCGGTAAAAACGAGTGGGTTCGGGAACTCTCAGGGGAAATTGGCAATGAACAAAGTTCCACTTAGCCCGAAATGGCGCGGCGCGCTCGAAATGCTGGCCACCATCGGAGAGAGCGGTGTCGCCGAAGCAACGCTGATAGCGCGCGGGTTCCCGGCTGAGATGCTGAAAAGCCTTGTGCGCGTCGGACTTGCCACGCTGACAACGGACCTGCTCCGAATAAGCAGGCCACCGGTTCCCTGGCTGCGAATTACTTCCGCCGGCCGGAGGGCGATCGAAGGTTGACGCTCGTCAAAGCGCACACGATCCGCTTTCCGACGATGTGCATGAGCCGGCTTCGTGGACGCGCCAGCCGAAACTGTGAGGGCAGGCGGCCGGACAATATAAGCCGTACGCGTCAGGATCACGGGCCGCGGGCCGGAGGACGATCGAATGATGCAGACACCACCACGCATCCGTCACCCGGAACACACTTTGCGTCCTGGCGTTGATGAATTTAGTGGAACTCTCGGTGGCCCTAATGGCG
>Ga0210402_10005990_pt1 | contig 10814 bp, 11 predicted proteins | sample IncBWC7MmetaG_FD_161055 | JGI IMG/M metagenome (GOLD analysis project Ga0210402, IMG submission 161055) | Forest soil microbial communities from Barre Woods Harvard Forest LTER site, Petersham, Massachusetts, United States - Inc-BW-C-7-M | ecosystem: Environmental > Terrestrial > Soil >... | reverse complement strand
TAGTCGTACCAGCGGGTCCGCGACGGCAGGTCCACCGGGCTGAGCTTCCACTGCCGGAGCGGATCGGTGATCCGGGCCTGGAAGCGCCGTTCCTGCTCGTCATTGCCCACCTCCAGCCAGTACTTGACCAGGATGATGCCGGCTTCCACGATGTATTTCTCGACCTCCGGGCAAAGCTCGAGGAACCGCCGGCGCTGCTCCTTGGTGCAGAAGCCCATGACGTACTCGACGCCGGCCCGGTTGTACCAGCTGCGGTCGAAGATGACGACTTCGCCGGCCGACGGGAAGTGCTGCATGTAGCGCTGCATGTACATCTGGCTCTTCTCGCGGTCCGATGGCGCGGGCAGCGCCACGAGGCGGAAGACCCGCGGGCTGACGCGCTCGGTGAGCGCCCGGATGGTCCCTCCCTTGCCGGCGCCGTCGCGTCCCTCGAACACCACGATGACCCGCAGGCCCTCGTGCTTCACCCAGTCCTGGAGGCGACAGAGCTCCTCCTGAAGCAGACGCAGCTGCTTTGCGTACTCCTTCCCCTTGAGCCGCGCCCCGCCATCCTTCTTCCGTTCTTTTGCCATGCGGCTGTCTCCTCTTGGTGCCTCGACTCGTCTACCCGGGCTTCGTGCGTTTCAACTCGCTCCGCCGATGTCTCGGCTGGTTGGAACTCTAGCCCCAGACGCCTTCACTGGCGCCGCTTTTGCCAAGCCTGCTCACGACCCTGACGGCCTCTTTCCGGTCTTGGGGGGCGTCCGGCGTGGTACCTCGAGATTCAGTTTCTCGCGGTCTGTGCGATCTTCGCCGTGACGGCCAGCTATTACCAGGCTGAGGAGGACCGACCGAGTGACTTCAGAAAGGCACGGGAACCCGGACAGGAAGGCCGGCCGCCGCGGCGTCCTCGACCCGACCGAGCGTTTTTCCGAGATCCTGTTCGGCCTGATCATGGTCCTGACCTTCACGGGCTCGTTGTCGGCCACGTCGAGCGGCCGCAACGAGGTCCGCACCATGCTGGTCGGCGCCCTCGGCTGCAACCTCGCCTGGGGGATCATCGACGCGATCTTCTACCTCATGAACTCGCTCGGGCAGAGGGGACACAGCGTCCTCGCGCTGCGGCGCCTGCGGACCATCTCGGACCCGACGGAGGCGCATGCCCTGATCGCCGACGAGCTTCCGCCCGTCCTCGCCTCGGTGCTGCGCCCCGAGGACCTGGAAGTGCTGCGCCAACGGCTGGCCACGCTGCCCGAACCGCCGACGCGCATCCCGTTCCACCGCGACGACCTGCGGGGAGCGCTCGGCGTGTTCCTCCTCGTCTTCCTCTCGACCTTCCCGGTGGCCATCCCCTTCCTGGTCATGACCGACGCGATGCGCGCCCTGCGCGTCTCCAACGCGATCGCCATCGTCCTGCTGTTCGTGGGCGGTCATGAGCTGGCGAAGTACTCCGGCGGCCGCCCGTGGCGGCTCGGCTTCTCGATGGTCGGCATCGGAGTCGGCCTCGTCGGGTTGACGATCGCACTCGGAGGCTGAATAGGGGCGCCGGAACCGACGCGTCTCCAGCCAGCCGCAGGGGGCTACCGCATGTTCTGGCGGACGTCCGTCAGGAGTTGGTCCATGGCATTGATCCGGACCAGCCCCACGCGCGGGTATTCGATGTCGAGAATGACGTACACGGTCAACGTCAGGATCAGCGCGAATCCGAGACCGTGGACGAGGCTGCGCTGTTTCGTCCCGGCCATGGCGTAGCCGGCGAGCAGGGAGCAGGCCAGGGCCACGAGACCGAGCATCGCGAAGATGATCGCGGGCGGGTGGGTCTGCAGGGCGACGGTCCGCGCGGTCGCGATCTCGAACATCGCGTTCAGGGCCGGCAGCAAAAGCCTCGTCGCCTGCGGCGCGCCCGCCGCCGCCTCGAGGCTCGCTTTCCAGATCTGAGCCCTCAGCGCGATCGAGCGCTGCAGTTCCGGCTCCGCCGCGGCAACGTCGGGCAGCTTGCGGTAGACCGCGATCCGCGCGTCGGCATACGCGCGGAAGAGTTCGCGGATCTTCGGTTGGCCCTCGGGCGGCAGCAGGTCGATCCGCAGGTAGGCCGTGCCGATCGCGTTCGCCTCCTCGACGATGAGGTGGCGCCGCGTGTCGAACCGGGAAGCCGCGCCGGAGAAGGTGAACGCGATCAGCAGGCCCATCACGCCGAAGACCGCTCCCTCCACCGCGCCGAGCCCGGCCCGGGATCCCTCCGGGTCGACTCGCAGCCGCCGCGTGCCGAGCCGCCGCCCTGCCTCCTGGAGCAGCAGCATTCCCGCGAACAGGCCGCCCACGGCCAACACGACGAATAGGACGATGTGCACGAGGCTGCCGCTAGTCTCGAAACTCGCCCGAGTCAGTTTCCGTCGGCGTCGGCGTCCTCTTCGTCCTCCGTGGCGACCCAGCTCTTGTCGGGGTTGTAGCGGGTCATCGCGGCAGCCACCTTTGCGGTATCCGGCCCGAGGTCCTGCTGGTACACGATCCCGTCGCTGCCGACGAGGAACGTCTTCACGCCGGTCACCCGGTACTTCGCCGGCCATGCTACGAGGGCGAAGCCGCCGATCATGTTTCCCTTGATGACGTAGCTCATCGCTCCGAGAGGCGCCGACTTGCCTTGCGCCGTCAGGACCTTGAAGAAGTACCCGTGGTACGGCTCCGATTTCTTGGAGTATCCCTCTTCGATCGCTTTCGCGATTTCTTCTCCGATGGGGCTCTCCGGGCCGCCGTCCTGGTGCTTCCAGTAGAGGCCATCGTGCTTGCCGGGCGTGCTGATGATCCGTTGCGCATACTGGTGCACGCCGGTCTTGTCCGGGTCCTCGATCGCATAGTCCTTCTGCGCCTCGACGTAACCGCGACAGACGGCAATCGCGTCGAGCTCGTTCGATCCAATGTGGCGCAGCAGCACCTCGTAGACACCCTGCTTGGAGGCGAACCGCCACTTCCCGCCCTGTTCGACCAGGGGGATCGGCGAGGGCCAGCCGTTCTCGCCTATCGTGAACGTGGCCCGGTGCGAATCCTTCGGGTCCTTCACAACGGTCGTCTTCTCGCGCGCCAGCCGGACGAACTCGCTGCGGGTCTTTTCATCCTGCACCGAATCTCCGGAATTGATGAGGTCCTTGCCATCGGGTCCGAAGATCGCGGCCAGCGCCGCGACGTCGTCCGTGGCCGAGGCCGTGACCACCGCTTCGACGGCCTGCTCCGGCGAGGCAAAGGTCTTTTGCGGCGCGGGTGTGGGCGAGGCTGCCGCGGCACCCGCCGCCGGGAGACAGGCCAGGGCGAGCGCCGCCACGAAGAGTCGAGAGATCCCGGTGCCGTTGTCGCGAGCTTTCATCGTCGTCATGTCGTTCTTCATGGCGCTACCTCCGCCTCCCACCACCGCCGCCGCCGCCGCGTGAGCCGCCGCCACGTGACCCCATGCTCGACGCGCCGCGTGAGCTGCTGGCCTGGGCCCGGTTGGCGCTCGACTTGCTCCCCGAAGCGCCGGAGAAGGCGCCGCTGCCCTTGGACGAGCTCGACGGAACGCTGCGATTTCCGACGCGGTCTCCGCCGCCGGAGCTCATGTTTCCGGCCCCTCCGCGATTGGCGCCCGCGCCACCGGCCGCACCGCGATTAGCGCCCGTGGTGCTCGCCCCGCCGGCTCGCGAAGACGCCTGCCGCGTGGAGCCCGAACCCGAACCGCCGCGCGTGGATCCGCCGTACTTGTTCGCCGTCGCCTTGTTGGAGTAAGGAGCGCCGCCTCGATGCTGGGCGTTGTGCTGCCAGTTGTTGTTCCCGCCCCGGTTGACGTTCGTGTTCCGGTTGAAGTTGTTGTTGTTGTTGATGTTGATGTTGTTCCCGCCTCCGCCCCAGGAGCAGCCACAGCAGGAGCCTCCCCAGATGGCCGCTCCCATTGCCATGCCGACGCCGAAGGAGACCAGAGCGGCCCCCGCGTAGTAGGGCGGGTAGTAGACCGGCGGGTAGGGATAGATCGGGGGCGGATAGACGACGGTCGGGTTGTATGAGGGAACGTAGATGACCTCGGGGTTGGTGGGTTGCACGACGATGACCGTCTTTTGATCGACGACCTTCGTCTCGACCTTCTGCTGCTCGTTGGACGTGAGGGAGCCCTTCTCCTCGGCCTTCTTGCGCATCCGCTGGACGGCGTCCATCACGTCGTCCTGCTGGTCGAGGAAGGCGTCCCCGAGCTGCGTGGTCCACTGGATGTCGTCCGCCAGCCGCTTCACCACCTCCGGAATCGCCGCCATCGACTGGATGGACGGATCCCAGGGCTGCTTGGCGACCGCGTCGGCCAGCGCCTTGTCCTTCAGGTCCTTGTTCTTCACGAGCCACTGCTGCAGCTGGATGAGCTCGAGCGGATACGTGGCAGCGACGAGCGTCTGGGCCAGAAGCGGATCGGGATAGAGGGCGATCGGGGCCACCAGCGAATCGAGCTGGTCCGGGGGAAGTTTCACGGCCGGCGGCTCGGCGGGCGCCGACTGCGCCGCTGCCGCTGCCGGATCCTGGGCAAACAGCATCGCGTCGCCCGAGCCCGCCAGGAGAACGCTGAGCCCGAGCGCAACGGCGCGAATCAAAGGCTGCTGTTTCTCGAAGCCTCGAATGCTCATCGTCACGCTCCTTCTTTTTGGCGTGGTCCACGACGGCCCGCGTCTCGGGCCGGAGCTCCTTCCGCGAGCGTCCCGAAACTATATCCCCGCCGCGCCCACGCCGATCCGGAAAACCGTCCGGAACTGTCCCCCGGCCTCGGCGAGGGTCAGCCCCCGGCCGCTCCGGAGGGCGTTGGCCGGCGCCGTCATGGGCTCGAAGGCGATGAGATCCTGATCTTTCGGGGCGTAGACCTGCGCGTACCGATAGCCTTCGAGCAGCTCGATCGAGATCCGCCGCCCGCCTCCCGCGAGACTGAACTGCGCCCGGTCCCCGATGAGCGCGAAGCCGTCGTCGAAGGCCCGGTCGCCGAGCGGCGCGTCCGACGCGTCGCAGGCCTCTTCCCCGCCGGTAGGGATCGCGTCGGCGTCGAGCACCGGCCGGCGCATCGCCGGAAGCGTGAGGCGCCATCGCCGGCGCTCGAGGCCCGGAACCCCGACATAAGGATGGAACCCGAAGGCAACCGGCACCGGACCGTCCGCTCCCGCGAAAAGCGTGGTTTCGAGCGTGAGGCCGTCGCCCGCCAGGGCCGCCGTCATTTCGAGGCGGTGGCGAAACGGGAACACGGCCAGCAGATCGGCGCGGTCCCACTCGAGGCGCGCGCTGAGACTCTCGGGCGCCGCCGCAACGACGTCCCAGCACAGGCGGGACCACGGAACGCCATGCATCGGGAGCCCTCGGCCGTCCAGGTGCAGGAGGGGTGAAGACGGGTCGAGCGTGACCGAGCGGCCCGCGGCGCGGTAGCCCAGGCCCGCAAGACGATTGGCCCAGGGATGCAGCAAGGGGATGCCGGCGCTCGACCCCTTCACGGCCGAGGCCTCGAGATCCTCGATGCGCCGGAGGATCTCCTCGCCGCGGTGCCGCAGCGATGCTCCCAGCATGCCCTGGCTCGGGAGGAAGACGGCCTCGAAATCGCCGGCGGCCAGCCGACGCGCACCGGGGCCACTGGAGTCCGACATCGTCACGCCCCTGAAGCGGAGAATACCGATAAAACCTTTTCCACTCGGGGCCTCGTCCAGAATAATGCAGTCCGATGATCACGATCCAGGTCGAGCACGAGCCCCGGCAGCTGCTTTTCGGAGCGGCGTTGATGCTCGTGACGGCCGTCATCCAGACATTCGGCGTCGTGATGCTCGAGGAGTCCGTCGCCCGGGTTCGCGATCCGGACGCCCTGCACATGACCCGGATGCGAATGCTGACCGTCCTGTGCGGGGTGATCGTCTACCTCTTCGCCCTACACCTGCTCGAGATGGCAGTCTGGGCCGCGTTCTACTTTGGCGTCACCGACTACCCGAGCTTTTCGGTCGCTTTATACGAATCGGCGCTCGCCTTCACGACGATGGACATCGCCGTGTTGCCGCCGGCCTGGAAGTTCCTGAGCGCGGCCGAGGGCGTCACCGGCCTCCTGATGATCGCCTGGTCCACGGGTGTCATGTTCAACCAAACGTCCTGGGTCACCGAGGCGCGGCGCAAGTACCTGCGCAAGCATCACCTCTACGGAAGCAAGGACCCCTCTCCTCCGCCCGGTCCCTGACCCCGCGACGGGTGGCCCTCAGCCCGCGGCCTTGGCTTTCGGCTCCGGGAGCGGCCAGACCTTGGACATCAGGTAGCTGACCGCCAGGCCCATCACGCAGCCGAGCAGGACCTCGCCGACCTTGTGCAGCCCGTGCTCGATGCCCGTCAGCTTGGAATGGTGCTCCAGGCCCGACGCGATGACGATGGCCGCCGTGATCGGCGCCTGCCGCCACATCGTCTGGACGTGGATCACGTAGGAGGACAGCAGAACGGTCACCGCGAGAGCCAGCGGGAGCTTCCACTCGTTCGACCCGCCGACGACCAGAAAGACCAGGCCGACGGCGCAGCCCACGAGCACGTTGATCATGCGGCTCTTGAACATGCGGGCCGCCTCCTTCACGCGGGGCTCGGAGGCCGCAATCATGGACGCGATCGCCCAGATCGGGTTCGTGTCGGCGACGTGGCGCAGCAGATACCAGAGGATGGCCGACGCGATGAAGACGTTCATCGCGAAGCGGACGCCGGCTAGATCCTTCTGGATGAAGGCCGGCCAGTGCAACTTCACCGCGTCGCCTTACTCGTGTGCGTGGGGCGGGTTGCCCTTCAGGTGGTACACGACGCCGGTCTTCGTCGCGCCGAGCGCGATCCAGTCCTTGGCCGCGTACTGGAGGTCCAGGAAGAACGCCTCGGCGTGCTTCATGGCCCGCTCCTTCAGCTCGTCGCGCCGCTTGAACTTGATCTGGAAGGCGAATTCGCCGATGAGCGGCCGATGGTCGCCGCGGGCGCGCCAGAGCGCGACGTTCGCCTTTGCGGTGATTCCCTCGCCGAAGTCCAGCATGCCGATGTCCTGCAGCACTTCCTCGACGATCGTGTCCCCGACGAGCGCCACGTTCTCGTCCGGCCTCATCTTCAGGGACTTCAGCACCGGGAAGACCCGGATCAGGGTCTCGAGGGAAGTGGGGTTGTTCTCGTGAACGTGGCTCATCGGGAACTCCACGTTGTGCGAGAAGAGCAGGCGTGTTCCGCCGAGCCCGTCCTTGAGCGGCAGGGCCTCGGCCTTGAACTTGATCCGGTAGTCGCCGAAGATCTGCGGGCGTACGTCGGTTTCGGCCGCCTTCTGCATGTCCGGGTGGCGGAACTTGAACACGATCTCCGGGTCGCCCGCCGGAAACCCATCCTCGTACGGGATGCGGCGGCGCAGGATGAACGCGTTGTTGTAGAGCCGGAAATCCACCGTGTCCATGAACAGGACCTCGCGGATCTGGAGCGGCGCATCCACGAAGTCCTGGGTCGAGAACTCGACGTCGTGCGCGGCGGCCGGCCGGCGCATGACCTTGACGAAGTCGAAAAGGCTCTTGCGCGACGTGAAGTGGTTGGGCCTCAGGATGAGCTTGCACTCGAGATACTGCACTTCGTTCAGCGGCATCCCGTCGGTGTACTTGCCGGGCTTGAGCTCGGGGACGCGTTTGACGGGGTTCTTCGAGCCCGAAGCCTTGCCTTCGGACTTCGTCGCTGCTGGCTTGGCCATCTCTCTCTCCCCTCGTTCCCCGGAAGGGCAACCTGCGGACTATACCGCCGGCGGCCGCCCCCGCCACGCGCGCCGGAAAATCCGATTCGTGGGGCCGCGGACGATCGCGTAAGGAACGATCGCCAGGGCGGTCACGATGACGAGGGTCTCGAAGGGGTACACCCCGTGGAGGACTTTGAGCTGGTAGACCAGATCGATCGCCGCCACGAAGACGAAAAGCCTCCCGACGTCGCTCAGGCCTTGCCGCAGCAGGGGACCACGCGCGCCCCGGTCGAAAAGGACGGTCTGGAGGAACGGCGGCCGGCCCGCACGGGCATCCCGCAGGCCCGACCGGATGGCGAACGTCACGGCGACGAGGGGCTGCAAGGCCAGGCGGAACGCCATCGGGCCGTGCAGCCGGCCGACGAGCTGCTCCCACAGGCCCTTGAACACGTCGGCCAGATCCGCGCCCATCGGCCCTCCCCCGGGGGCTCAGTCCCCCTCGAGGGGACCGTTCACCGCCCGGCCGCGCTGCGGTCCGCCAGAAGGAGCGCCCGCTCCTGGCTGACCCGCCCCGCCGGGATCGAGGCGTCGCCCGCGACGAGCTTCGGGAAGACTGGAGCCTTCTCGCTTCCGGTCACCAGCCACAGCACGCGGCGCGCGCGGTCGAGAACCGGGTAGGTCAGGGTCATCCGTCGCCGCCCCATGTAGACGCCCGTCACCGCCACGTCGCGGTCGGAGACGGTGAGCACGGGATCGCCCGGCACCAGCGAAGCCGTGTGCCCGTCCGGCCCGAGACCGAGGTGCGCGAGGTCGAGGACGGGAGGCGCGCCGGCGATGCCCTCGATCGTCGTCGCGTACCGTGCGGCGGCGGCCTCGAGGTCGGAGGCCTCGACCGGCATGGCGTGGATGTGATCGGGCGGCAGCGGGACGTGCGAGAGCAGGCTTTCTCGCAGGTGCGTCAGGTTGCGGTCCGGATCGCCAGCCGGCGCCAGGCGCTCGTCCACCTGCACGACGTGGACACCCGCCCACGGAACGTCTTCGTCGGCCAGGTCGCGCAACATGACCCAGGGGGTATGGCCGCCGCTGACCGCCATGACGAAGCGCCCGCGGGCCGCCACGGCCTCGCGCGCGTCGGCCGCGATGATCCCGGCTGCACGCCGGGCGACGGCGTCGCCGTCGGCGAGGACCTCGACCTTCATGCGCCTCCCTTCGCTCTCCGGTAGCGCCGGATGAGGGCATTCGTCGAGCTGTCGTGGGACAGCGGCGGCTCGGTCTTGCTCTCGAGCTCCGGGATGATGCGTTGCGCCAGGACCTTGCCGAGCTCGACGCCCCACTGGTCGAAGGAGTCGATCGACCAGATCGTGCCCTGCGTGAAGACGCCGTGTTCGTACAGGGCGACGAGCTTGCCGAGTGTCCCGGGTGTCAGTCGCTGGGCAAGGATCGTGTTGGTCGGCCGGTTGCCTTCGAAGACCCGGTGAGGAACCAGAGCGTCGGCGGTGCCCTCGGCCTTGACTTCGGCGGCCGTCTTGCCGAATGCCAGGGCCTCGGCCTGGGCGAAGACGTTGGCGACGAGCATGTCGTGATGACGGCCAAGCGGGTTCAGGGCCTCGATGAACGTGATGAAGTCGCACGGGATCAGGCGCGTGCCCTGGTGGATGAGCTGGTAGAACGAGTGCTGCCCGTTCGTCCCGGGCTCGCCCCAGTAGATGGGGCCCGTGTCGGCGTCCACGCGCGTTCCGTCGAGGCGGACGTGCTTGCCGTTGGACTCCATCGTGAGCTGCTGGAGGTAAGCCGGGAAGCGCTTGAGGTACTGGTCGTACGGCAGGACCGCGACCGTCTGGGCGCCGAAAAAGTCGTTGTACCAGACCGAGAGCAGGCCCATGAGGACCGGGAGGTTCCGTTCGAACGGCGCCGTCCGGAAGTGCTCATCCATCTCGTGGAAGCCGGCCAGCATCGCCCGGAAATTGTCGGGCCCCACGGCCAGCATCGTCGAGAGGCCGATGGCCGAGTCCATCGAGTACCGGCCGCCGACCCAGTCCCAAAACTCGAACATGTTGGCCGTGTCGATGCCGAACTCGGACACCTTCTCGGAGTTGGTCGAGACCGCCACGAAGTGCTTCGCGACGGCCTTCGGATCGCCGCCCAGGCCCTTGAGTGCCCAGTCGCGCGCGGAGTGGGCGTTGGTCATCGTCTCGAGGGTCACGAAGGTTTTCGACGAGATGACGAAGAGCGTCTCCGCCGGATCGAGATCGCGCGTGGCCTCGGCGAAGTCGGTGCCGTCCACGTTGGAGACGAAGCGGAAGGTCATGGAGCGCTCGCTGTAGTCGCGCAGCGCTTCGTAGGCCATGACGGGCCCGAGGTCCGAGCCACCGATACCGACGTTGAGGACGTTCTTGATCCGCTTGCCCGTGTGCCCCTTCCACGCTCCCGAGCGCACCCGCGTCGAGAAGTCCGCCATCTTGTCGAGCACGGCGTGGACCTCGGGCACCACGTCGACGCCGTCGACCCGGATCACCTGGCCCCTTGGCGCGCGCAGGGCGACGTGCAGGACGGCCCGGTCCTCGGTCACGTTGATCTTGTCTCCGCGGAACATGGCGTCGATGCGCGCCCGCAGCCCGCACTCCTCGGCCAAGTTCAGGAGCAGCTTCAGTGTTTCGTCCGTGACGCGGTTCTTGGAGTAGTCGAGGAAGAGGCCGACGGCCTCGAGCGTGAGGCGCTCGCCCCGCTTCGGGTCCTCGGCGAAGAGCCGACGCAGGTGCCGGTCCTTCACCTCCGCGTGGTGGGCGGCCAGCGCCTTCCAGGCCGGCCGCGACATCAGCGGCGCGATCGCGCTCACCGTCTAGCTCGCCTTCCCGAGGACGGCGCTCTTGGAGGCGATCACGCCGAGCAGCTCGTTCCAGGACGCGACGAACGACTTCGCGCCGTCCTCCTGCAGCTTCGCGGCCAGCGCGTCCACTCCCACGCCGGCCTTCTCGAACTGTGCCAGTACCTCCTCGCAGTCGCCCCCGTCGGCCGGCATCATCCCGCCGATCTCGCCGTGGTCGGCGACGGCCTTGAGCGTCGCCTCGGGCATCGTGTTCACGGTGAACGGCGCGGCCAGGCCGGCCACGTACAGGATGTCGGAAGCCTTCGGGTCCTTGGT
>Ga0210402_10005989_pt1 | contig 10814 bp, 11 predicted proteins | sample IncBWC7MmetaG_FD_161055 | JGI IMG/M metagenome (GOLD analysis project Ga0210402, IMG submission 161055) | Forest soil microbial communities from Barre Woods Harvard Forest LTER site, Petersham, Massachusetts, United States - Inc-BW-C-7-M | ecosystem: Environmental > Terrestrial > Soil >... | reverse complement strand
CCGCCGCCCTGCGGAGAAATGTCGGTCATGTCTCTGGGCCGAGCCGGCGCATAGCCGAAAGCGCCGGGATAGGCGTTCGAGCCTCTGGCCTGCCATGGGGCGTAGCCGGAGAGGCGAGCGTGATGTGTCTTGGAGACCTTATGCTGCGGAGGCGGTGTTCTGCTCGATGCGTCTTTCGCAGACACGGCAGGAGCGGCGGCGACGAGAGCGGCGGCGCAAAGTGCGATGAATATTCTCTTCACCTTTCGTCCTCCTTCTTTGAATGGTGGGCTCCGTATTGCCGATCGTGGATATAGGGGGTTTCAGCGCCGCCAACGCTGAACCACGAGCATTTGATCTTCCCGCCCCTGGAAGACGCGACGATTGGCCGATCGCTCGCTAATCGTTGGTGTCTATTGCTGAGAGCTGGCGGCCCTCGGGCGCGTTTGCGGCTGGCCTTCCCGGCAGCATCATCATATGCGCGGTCAGCAACCACGGCATCCACATCAAGCGCACGGCCCGCGCCCAAAGCGTGAAAGGATCGGCTGGCTCGAACGAGCGGCCGAGCGCATCGAACGATGGCGTTGCACGCAGGTTGATTGACATCTGCTCCCAATCGCCCCCTGGCGATTGCCGGTGAATGATATCGATGTCGAGACCAGGCAGCCGCGCACTTGCTTTGGTGGCATCGCTGTCGTTCTGTCGACTGTATGTCGGCTCAGGCATTGGCCTACCGTTTACATGCAAACAATTCCCGTGGAGCAGCGTGCGCTCCGGTCTAGCGTGGCGGCTGTGCCAGTCTAGGGTGCGAGCCGGGGTGTGTCCATTCCTTGGGCCGTACGAGCCCTCGCTCGGCTTTTGGACAGGAGAGCTGACTCTCGGCATTTTCGCAAAACGAGGGCGAGCGGCGACATGCATTGGAACTCATTTGGCACCCCGTCAGTTATATTTACCCACCGCCAAAGGCGGAACCGATGGTGATCAAGAGCGAAGCCGCGCTGCGTATCGAGATCGGCCTGCGGCTGACACGCGCGATGGCCAAGGCTGACTTGGATCGTACCGAACTGTCGCGCTTAACGGGGTTCGCCGAGGATCAGATCGAGGGATGGGAGCTGGGGCTTGAGCCGCTCTATCCAGACGAGTTGATATCGCTCTGCCATTTCCTCGGCGTAACGCCGAACCACTTGTTCGGCCTCGACGGCAATTGATGGTTGGCGGGACCGTCCTATTCGTTGTGCGCGTCGGCCATGCGACCGCCTGCGTGGTACGTTCTTGCAGGGCGGCGACGTCGCGCGCTTCGGGCAGGCCGAACGTGTCAAAAACAAGAGACTAAAGCCTCCGTTCCGATTCAATCGGAACCGACAAAGGCTCTAGCTTGCACCCATCCTGCTGCCGCTATCTGCTCAGGGCGGCCGGTGGGACAACACCCTGACCTCCCGGAGCCTGCATTGCTCGTTGATGCAGCTCATTCCGTAATTCGGCGTCGGTGTATTCCGAAAGCGCTTTCCGCATGGGAAGCCTGACAGGATAGACCCACGACTGGTTGCATTTGCAGCCGGCCGACGTTTGGCATTCTGGTCTAGAGCACGTGATCATGTAGCGTCTCCGTGAGCACCAGTCGTGACCGCGACGATCTGCTTGGCAAACGACATGCACCGGTTCCTGAGCAGTGGCTCGCTCGCGATAAGCCTGATCCTGAATCGGCTGGCTGGCCGATTATACGCGCGGCGTGTCAGCTCTCAGTTGAGAGTTTTCGACGCCCGCGTTGGTTGTGGCCGAATGTGTCGTTGACGACACACTTTCGTCACCTTGCAGGCCTCGGCGCCCTCCTGACGGAGCGGCTTGCCGCATCGCTCCCTTGGATTCCACGGCGGGGGCCTTACGCCAGGGTGGCCGCACCTGCGACGGAAATTGCTGGCCTCGATTCCAAAAAAAGCTTAGCGATTTCAACGCCAAAAATGGGGGCGGTCGCATTTGCTGCGATTTCAATGGGTTACCGCGATCCTTTACAACATGAGGTGCGTTTCGGACCCAAAAGTGGCTTCGGCTGATACCGACGTCCTCCGGCCATCCCAGATCCTATCTTCGATCGAGAACGCGCGACGAATTCCTGCGTCTGATACGTTGAGGGTCCAAACAATTGCCATGCTGCAAATCCTTGGTGGCACCTGGCGCGACGTGAGAGGCCTTGCTGAACGGCGACTTATGCGCGGCGATAGCCGCGCTGCCTCTGCCCTTCGGCGCTGACGCAAGCGGCTTGGATACTTATGGATGATCTTCGCTGCGTTGTGGCCCTTACTTCCCGACGGTGCCCCGCAGACATTCGAGAATCTCGAACATAACCGTCTAGATTATTCAGCTTTTCCGGGAAGACCGGAGGCGCCACATTGCACCCACGAGCTACCCGATCCTGGGTACGCCGTCGCAAAGGAGCCTCGTCATGTCCAACACTGTCGCAAGCCCCGGGGTCGACCGTTTCGTCCCCGCCAATGTTTCGAATGATGTCATCACCGTGGTCGGGCGTGTCCTGATCGCGGCGATCTTCCTGCTTGCCGGTTTCTCCAAGCTAGCGGCGCCAAGCTACACCGTCGGCTACATTGCCTCGGTGGGCCTGCCCTTCCCCTGGCTCGGATATGCGATCGCCGTTGCGGTCGAGCTCGGTGGCGGTCTAGCACTGATCGCCGGTTACCAGGCCCGCGTAACGGCCGCGCTGCTTGCTGCGTTCTCGATTGCCACTGCGCTCGCATTCCACAACCACTTCGCCGACCAGAATCAGTTCATCCATTTCTTCAAGAACGTCTCGATGGCCGGCGGTCTCTTGCAGGTCGTCGCCTTCGGAGCGGGCCGATTCAGCCTGGACGCCCGCCGCAGGTGAAAGTTCGGGCCCACCGTACTGCGCGGCGGCAGCACGACGCGCCGGCGCGGTACGGACAGGTCCACATGATGGAGGTCGATCATGTCGCGAATGGAACCTTTCAGAATGATGGTCACCGCGGCCCTATTCGGATTGCTGTCTACGAGCCTCGTTTCGATCAGCTTGGTGAAGGCAGCGCATAACTTCCCGCACCGGGCGGTTACCAATGCGCACGTTGCCGATCGATTCCAGACCGCGCGCTCAGACCATCTGGCGCTTTTGATCGCCAACTCGAACTACCCGGACGCTGACGCCGCTATGGCGGAGGTGACCGCCGGCGCGGATACCCTGGCCAACGTCCTGCGCAACCACGGTTTCCTCGTTATCATTGTTCGGGACGCAACTCGCGCAGGGATGACGGAAGCCGTCGACCGTCTGAAGGCCGCGGCGCGGCCCGGGTCGGTCGTGCTCGTCTATTTCGGTGGCTTCGGCGTGCAGTCGGAAGGCCAAAACTACATGATCCCCGTTGACGCGAAGATCTGGCAGGAGCGCGACGTCCGCCGCGATGGCGTGAACATCGAGAGAGCTCTGTCCGACCTGAGCGCCTCAGGAGCGCGCATCCGGATCGCGATCGTCGACGCCTCCCGCCGCAATCCCTATGAGCGCCGTTTCAGGGACTATTCGCACGGACTTGCACCGATCGACGCCGACGCGAATACGATCGTGATCACCCCGACGTCGCCGGAGCAGGTGGTTGACGACGGGGACGCTTCGTCAAACCGTTTCGTGAACGGTCTTGCGGCAGAAATAGGTCCGCCCTCGCGTTCGGTAGAAGAGGTCTTCGCCGAGCGAGCGGCTGCGGGCGAGCGGAGCCGGCGCGAGCAAGAATACTCCGTGCCTGCGATGAAGCCGAGTGAGAAAAGTTGAGATCTTCGTCAGCTTGCACTGAGGCTTGACGTAGGCCGCACCATGCGGCTCCGATAGGCAAGCGTCTCCCGATTTGAAGATGGGTCATGGAGAGAACCGATGGGTATGCTTGTGAATGGTGAGTGGCGGGATGTTGGTTACGAAACGTCTTCGACCGGCGGCCGCTTCGAGCGGCCCCCAAGCGCCTTTCGCAACTGGGTCACTGCAGACGGCTCGCCGGGGCCGACCGGGACCGGAGGTTTCGCGGCGGAGCGAGGCAGGTATCACCTGTACGTCAGTCTGGCGTGTCCCTGGGCGCATCGCACGCTGATCATGCGCCGGCTGAAGGGCCTTGAGGATATTATTTCGTTGTCTGTCGTGCACTGGCACATGCGCGAGCTTGGCTGGACGTTTTCGCCAGGGCCGTGTGTGACCGGCGATCCCGTCAATAGCGCACAGACACTGTATGAGGTCTATCTGGCCGCCGATCAGCGGTACACCGGACGGGTGACCGTCCCTGTGCTGTTGGATAAGGAGCGTCAGACCATCGTCTCCAACGAATCGGCCGAGATCCTGCGCATGTTCAATAGCGCCTTCGACGGAGTGGGCGCCGCGCCGGGCGACTATTATCCCAAGCAACTGAGGGCGGACATCGACGCACTCAACGAGCGCATCTATCGCGACGTGAACAACGGCGTCTATCGGGCCGGATTCGCGACAACGCAAGAGGCGTACGAGGAGGCGGTCCGGTCATTGTTCGAGACGCTGGATTGGCTTGAGTCGATATTGTCTCGATCGCGCTATCTTTTGGGCGACCAGCTCAACGAGGCCGATATCCGCCTGTTCACCACGCTGGTGCGGTTCGATGCCGTGTATCACGGCCACTTCAAATGCAATATCCGCCGCATCGTGGATTATCCGGCTCTCTGGCGCTTCACGCGCGACATTTACAATCTCAAGGGTGTGGCCGAGACCGTGAACATGCATCACATCCGCCACCATTATTACGAAAGCCATAGGACTATAAATCCGAGCGGTATCGTGCCGGCGGGGCCCGCCCTCGACTTTTCGATCTCGGCCGATCAGCTTTCGAAAGTGGCGGCCTGACGTCAGAGATGAAGTGGAATGGGGCAAGGACCGATCGTCATGATCGTCATTTGGCGTCCCGTCTACGTGCCCGCAAAACAGCGTAGCTTACCATGCAACGCGGCTTTCTCGCCTCATTGAGAAAGGCGACTATTTTCGAGACTTTCGCCTCGCCTGTGGCCGTTCTCTGCGCAGCGTTGCCGGCTTCGTTGGTCTGCGGAGCGCTAGCTTCTTCTGCTCGGGCGTCACTTGGCCCCGGAACCGCTCGATCAACCAAGAGCCGGCCGGACCGGGCGGCGAGTCCGACCGGTAGATCGCCTCGAACCCATAGGTGAAGGCGAGCGCGCCTGGCGGGTCCAACCGGACGAGCGATCCGGAATCGAGATCCTCTTGCACCATGGGAAATGGCATGTTGCCCCAACCGATGCCTGCACGCAGCAGCAGGAGCTTCGCGCCGAGGTCCGATAACCGCCAAGTCCGCGGACTGACGACGGCGAAGTCGACCGACTTGGTCAATTCCGAGCGATCAGAGAGCACCAGTTGGACGTGCTCGCGCATTGCTGCGTGCAGCTTTCTACCGACTTTCGCCAGCGGATGTTTCGGCGCGGCGACCGACACCAATTCGACTTCACCAACCCTGATCGGCTCGATGGCGGGGTGGGCGGTAAGTCCCGGCATCGGACCGCTGATGCCAATCCCGGCCACGCCGTCGAGAACCAATTGGGTGACTGCACCAAGCGCCTCGACGCGCAGCCGCAGGGCTACCGTCGGGAACTCATCGCGAAAAGCGCTGAGCGCATCGACCAGGCGTTCGGTGGGCAGCATCACATCGACGACCAGGTGGACTTCCGGTTCTAATCCCCGAATCAGGCCGCGCGCCTTCGCACGCAGTCCGGCAATGCCGTCAGACACAGTTCGGGCTTCGGCGAGGATGCTGCGACCGGCTGCGGTGAGTTGCGGCTTGCGCGTACTCTCGCGATCGAACAGGGGAAAGCCGAGTTGGGCTTCCAGGTTCGCGATCGCGTAGCTGATCACGGAGTTGGCCCGGTTGAGCGTACGCGCGGCGGCGGCGAAACTGCCCGTATCCACGATGGTGAGGAAGATCCTGAGCTGATCGAGGGTGGGTGCGCCGGGCTCGGATGCCATGTCGATTTTCTCGAACGGAAGAGGCGCAGCATATCTGAAAAACGGTTATGCGAGAGGCACCGAAACGTTGATCAGCAGAAAAATGCGACTGGGTGCCCTGCCCGATTGCGCCGCCCGTCAGCGCAAGATGATCGTGAGCGCTGACGGCACGGCCAAGAAGATCGATGTGTTTCGCCGGTGCGACTTCGGTCAGTTCCAATCCGTCAGCGGTCAACTGGAAATGCAGCGTTCGGTAACATGCAGAACGGTCTTGTCCGCTTCCGCCGCGCCCTTGCCGCTGAACATCACCTGTTGGAACACCGCTTCCAAACTTCAGGGCGCACGACCACGCTTGCGTACCTTTCCATCACCGTCCCCGTTCGGCTCCTCTCCAAAGACCATTTCGTCGACGAGGCGCCAAAACGCAGCGATAACCTTCGGGTCCTCGGAGGACAGTCCGCTCGTGATCTGCATTTCCGGTCCGAACTCCGAGAGCGTGGCGCTGAGGCTGACCATCATGTAGTGGAAAAGAATGGGATCGACGGCGGGAACGAGACCTTGTTTCTGAGCCTCAACGATTTGAGGTAGCAGCCGCTCCAGAAGCGGAGCTAGAACTGTTTCCGCCACCCATTTCAGCCGTGGATTGTTCGTCAGAGTTTCCTGGCGCATGAACCGATGAAATTCGGGAAAAGCGACGGTGTAGCGGAACAGAGTCGTGTACTCCTGGCGAAGCCGAGCCAGTGGCGACAAATCGGATTCCTCCCGCGCCGAAGTATCCCACTCTGTACGAATCTGCGCGAAGGCATGCTCCGCCGCCGCCCGCCAGAGCGTGTCCTTGCTCCGATAGTGATAGGTGATGAGCGGATGTTGCAGGCCGAGCCGATCGGCGATGGCGCGAATGCTCGCTGCTTCGAATCCTCGTTCAGCAAATTCCGCGATAGCGGCATTGAGGATCGAGGCTCGCGTCTCAATCGAGCGTTGTTGTTCGGCTCTCTTGCGGGGGCGCTCTCGCCGGGCAGTTTTCGTTTTCTTCGTCATTTGGTTTTGGATTAACATGGTTCTTAACCGGACGCCAAGCGCAGTGCTGAATGACTCCTCATAAGGCTGACCAAACGCCGCGGAATCCGCTCAGAGCTATCGTCGTTGACGACGGAGCTCCTCGACTTGCACTCGCGTCGATCCTCGCTCGTCGGCAAGCCCGAAGTCATATTCGACCGCACGCGCCGCGGCAGCCGTTGCGTGATCCGGATCGGAGAGAACGAAAGCCCTCTTGTGGCCCGGAGAAACCAATTCGTCGACAACCTTCGTAATGGTGCCGAATCCGAAAAGGACGCGCGCCGGCAACGCCATGCACGTAGCTTTCGCGCTGCACGAATACCTCCCGCTGATAGCGATACTATGAATGACTGCCGGTGCTTACCAATCTTGCGCGGCCTCATTTTCCTTCGAAGACGAGCGTTGCCGGTTCGATGTCCTTGTTGAAAGCGTCCGCCGTGTTGGCAAAGCCCCGCTGGGCGTCGGCGCCATTGTAAAGCTCCATCGCGACGTCCAGCATTACGAGATCCGCAGCGGCTACACCTCCGCTCGACCACGCTTTGAGCAGCGTGCGCGTCGCAGCGTATGACCTGGTCGGCCCCGTCGCGAGCTGTTTGACCAATGCCGTTGCGGTCGCTGAAAGCTCGTTCTCGGGCACCACATGCGTTGCAATTCCGAGCGCACCGGCTTCGCGTCCGGAAATCGGCTCGCCAAGCATGGCAAATCGCGATGCGCGTGCACGGCCTGCGCGCTCGGCAATCCGCTGCAGGGCTCCGGCGATCGGCAGCATCGCTGTCGTGACTTCGACGCAGCGAAGGGTCGCATTTTCGGCTGCGACCAGAAAATCGCACGCCAACGCCAACTCGAAACCGCCACCGAACGCGACCCCCTGCACCACCGCCACCGTCGGTATCTTCAGCATCTCGATGGCGCGATAGGAAACGTTCACGTCCGCGACAAACGTTCGGAACCAGTTGACATCCTTTCCCGGCCATTCGCGCACCTCGCCGCCGAAGCTGAAATGCGCTCCCTCCGAGCGGACGACGAGCACGCGAATGTCGCTCACGCTGGCCTGATGCACGGCCGCTCGTAAGGCTTCCGTAAAGCGAAGGTCGAGCCGGTTGAAGGGCGGATTGGCCAGCACAATATTTCCGATAGCACCGTCTCGCTCAAATCGGATTGTCATTTGACGTTTCCTCCTCTGTACCGGCGATCAGGCCGGACGTCGATCGATGGGTTCAGGTATGATCGGCAGCAGAAGATGCGACGGCCGTTCGGCATCGCGATAGATCCTGTGGGTCACGGTCTTGCTGCTGCAAACGTGGTAGGGAATGTACTCGACGTTGGTCATCGCTCCGGTGCCGGTCGGAACGTCCATGGATGTAATATCGAGGCAGATCCGGTGACCCGCCTTGAATTGGTTCGCGGTGGCGAGGATCTGTATCCGGTACTCGACGACTTCTCCCGGCCTCACGGGAGCGATCGCATCCCGCGTGAGCTGATGGAATGGCTCCCAGGGCTTTGAACGTTTTTCGTCAAGCGCCCGGTACGACGCTTTCAGCCAGCCTCGCGTCAGCTCTCGCTCGGGTAATGACGGCGGGACATCCCGTTCGCCCTCGCGTGCAGTCCGAACGGACACGTCCGGCCCGACGTCCTTGAGCACGACGATCCAATTGGTGTCGTCCTGATCGATCGCCGCGTGGACGGTAAGCGTAATCGGGCCGACAACAGTGACGTCGTGCGGCAGAGGATCGGTCATGTAGCGCAGGCGCTCGACCTTCGTCGTCCGAGTCACCGGCATTTGCGTGAAAACGTCGGGCTCACGCGCCGACACACCAAGCTCTGAAGCCGGTCGCGGCGGTTCGGTCGATAGCGACTCCCAATGGGAGAGATAGTATTTCGTCCACCGCGTCTCCGGCAACGGCCAATCCGTTCCAGTCCGCCACTCGTTGGCTCCCATGAGCCAGTAACGCACCGGCGGCTCGTCCATGATGCCGGTGTCCTGCCCTTTCAGCCAATGGTCATACCAGCGGATAATCTCGTCATGGTATTGATGGAATGGACGCTCAAGATGAGCCGGGCCGGTGAAGAGCAGCTTCTTCGGCGCATCAACGTTCTGGAAATAGTGCTGCGCGCCGAGCCAATGGAGCTTGTAGGTGTAGGCGTAGGCTCCCGAGCCGGTATAAAATGGTATCTTGATTTTCTTGAAGATCTCTTCCGCGCGCTCGACGGTGCCGTCGAACTCCCAAGGGTGCGTCATCATGAGATACATGATGAACGTGCGCTGCCCCTTCTGAGTGAGGATGTTGTAGAGGTTGATGTACTGCTTGTAGTCTGGATTCTGCATGGCCCAGCGCCAGAGGTCTTCCTCTGCAGCCGGAAGCTCTGCCGGCCGATCACGCGACTCATGAACCGTGCTGAACACGTCGAGCAGATACGGGAAAGTGTGCAAAACCCCACCGGGATTGAAGTCGCGGAACCCAAACATGCCGCCATACGCGCTGCAAGCATCGTATGGAAAGATGGCTTTGAGTGCGGGATGTCCTTGCGCGGCGGCGCGCCATTGTTCACCGGCATAGCCGGAGATACCGACCATCCCGACCTTGCCGTTCGACCACGGTTGCTGCGTGATCCATTCGATCAGATCGTAGTGATCCGTATCCTCGTGGCCGTAGTGCCCTTCTGACTTGGCGGAGCCCCTCGGCTGCGCAATCACATGAACGTAGCCGTTGGCGATGAAGCGCCGCGTATCGCCCGCCTCGATCGGACCGAACCAGAGCGGCGCATGAGCCGGTTGCGGCGGCAAGATGTCCGCGATGTCAGGACCCTGGATGTCCTTGTTATGCAACGCCGAGGCATAGAGCACCGGGTACTTGCCGGGCGTTTCGGGCCGATAGACGTCCACCGCCAGCCGGGTGCCGTCCCTCATCGCGACGCTGATGTCCCGCTCCTCGATCATGGTTTCACTCCGGTTTTTCGCGACGCGCTTTTGGTCGACGTTTTAGCGATGTCGAGAGCCAGGGCGAACCAAGCACCGCCAGCTCGACTTAGGTGATCATGCCATTGTACTTTACGATTGTAAAGTATAATTTTAGGCATCTTCTGAACTGCTCGCGGGACGGCGTGTCCTACTGGTCGGACAATTGGCGCTTAGCAGGACTCATCACCAGGCGGCCTCGCGCGAGCACGTGAGGCTTGCGGCCTTCCACGAGTCGGCTAGTCGAGCGATCGGGGTGCTAGGAAAGCGATGCCTTCAGCGTTCGCGCGTCATGGGACGTAGCCGGCGCCCGGTAGCATGAGCGAGAGCATTTGCCAGGCGGCCGACGTTCCCGGCCCAAAAGGCGCCCAGGCGAACTCGTCATCCCGCATCCATCGCAGTTTGACGGGCGCGCCCGCGACGGCACGCGATGGCCACCGATCTTCCCTCCTGTCGGGACATAATCAGCCAGACGCTCTACGCCGCTCCACTTGCAGCAAGCGGATCATAGTCGCTTCGCTTGAACATCGTGTGCAGCTGCCGCCGCCTGACGCCCATATTGCCGCCATCGAAGATCGGCAGCGCGAGTGCGTCCTGCAGCAGACTGGCAAGCGGCGTCTCACGATCATAGCTTTCGATGCCGACCACACGCATGAGATCGGTGATCACGCGCACGGCGGCTTCGGAGCCAAAAATCTTCGCCTGGACTGCAAGCTCCTCGGCCGCTGGGGACTGGGTATCAAGCGCATGGCAGGCACGCCAGCTGAGGTAGCGCGCCGCTTCGATCGTGGTCTTTGCATCGGCCAACGCGTATCCGACCGCCTGATGCTCGATGATCGCGTGAACGCCGCC
>Ga0210402_10005988_pt1 | contig 10814 bp, 8 predicted proteins | sample IncBWC7MmetaG_FD_161055 | JGI IMG/M metagenome (GOLD analysis project Ga0210402, IMG submission 161055) | Forest soil microbial communities from Barre Woods Harvard Forest LTER site, Petersham, Massachusetts, United States - Inc-BW-C-7-M | ecosystem: Environmental > Terrestrial > Soil >... | reverse complement strand
GTTCTTGCTGAGCCGGAGGGTATGGACATGCAGTAGATGTTTGCGAAGGATCTGCGCAATGGTTACCGCGCGTGCCGGATTCACGACGATGACCCCATCCCTGATCTCGACCTGACCGGCGTCCTTCGGGAATCTGAGGGTAGCCAGGACTGCGTGATCGGCGTGTGCGGCCGTCTGATCGCGGATCAGCTTCGTCACGTACTCGTCCCGCCATGATAGGCTATTCTTACTCTCGTAGAGGATTGATCCGCATTCAACACCGTTGCGCATCACCGTATGCAAGATGTCCGCACCGGATACGCCGCGCGGGATGCGACGAATGTGGTCTTCGGGGAATTCCTCCTTGAGTGCGTCGAGCAATTTGATATGGGCACCTTCGCCCAGTTCGGCGGCGCGCTGCTTCTCGATCTGGCGCCTCAACGATTCGAGTTCGGCCGACAGCTTCTGAGTTTCGGCGTCCTTGGTCGCCATGAATGCCGCAAGGGCTTCTGCCTCGTGCTTTTCCATCGCTTCCCGAACTTCGCGGATGCGCGTCTCAACAACGGCGTCCCGCTCCGCCTCAACTTCCTTCATTTTGGCGAGTGCCTGGGCCTTCTCACTGTTCGCTGTCTCAAGATGCTGGCGGGCTTCTTCGCATTGCGCCTTGGCAGCCTGCTCAACGGCGACGACCCTTTGGTGTGCCAAGGTCTCAGCATCAGCCTTTGCTTTCACGGCGATGGCGATCCGGGCCGCATAGCTCGCTTCGGCCAGTTTCTGTCCTTCGAGCCTAGCGCCTTCGACCTTAGCTGTAGCCTCGGAGCAGGCCTTCTTAATCGCTTCAGCCTTTTCGCGCTCGACCTGCTCAACTCGGGTCTTCGCGGCTTCCTCAATCTGGGCCCTTTCCGCCTCGAGCCTTTGGGCGGCGCGCGCATCGGCTTCAGCGGCGAGCCGCCTTTCCGTTGCCACTGCGCGTGCCCGTATTTCCTCGGCCTTCTCGTTAGGTATTGGCTGATCGCAGGTCGGGCACGTTTCGTTGAACGGATGGATATGCGCTCCAATTGAAGACAGCGCATGTTGAGGAGTGGGCATTTGTTTCTCCTTCCCAAAAGTAGGTCCTAATTACCCCTTGTCTGTCCTAATATCCAGCAACTTTAGGTTGTTTTTCCACCGCACACCGCAACTTCTGGAAAAGGAGCATACTGGCGAAACTCAAGGGCACGCCCGGCGTCCGGCGATCGCCCAACTCTTTCCGCCCACGCTTGCAGACTCCCCCCCACCCGCCTATGTGGGGCCGCCAAGGCAGCGGAAAGGCCCACCCGCCGATGGCGTTCGACACATCCCATCCCACCAGACCCTCGGGTCAATCGCCCGAGGGCAACGCCACAAGCCGCGTCGAGGAAGCCCTCGCCTTCGACGACGTGCTCGTCATCCCCGCCTACTCCCAGGTCCTGCCCTCCGCCACCGACACGCGCACCCGCCTCACCCGCGCCATCCCGCTGAACGTCCCGATCATCTCCGCCGCCATGGACACCGTCACCGAGGGCTCCATGGCGATCGCCATGGCCCAGCTTGGCGGCATCGGCGTCATCCACAAGAACCTCGAACCCGCCGAGCAGGCCGCCCAGGTCCACCGCGTCAAGAAGTTCGAATCCGGCATGGTGGTGAACCCGCTCACCATCCACCCCGATCAGACCTTGGCCGACGTGAAGGCGCTGATGGCCACCAACCGGATCAGCGGCATCCCTGTGGTCGAGCGCGACACCAATCGCCTGGTCGGCATCATCACCCACCGCGACGTCCGCTTCGCCACGGATCCCACGCAGAAGGTCTATGAGCTGATGACGCGGGACAGGCTGGTCACCGTCACCGCCGGCGTCAGCCCCGACGAGGCCCGCCGCCTGCTGCACCACCATCGCATCGAGAAGCTGCTGGTGGTGGATGACGCCTACCGATGCGTCGGACTGATCACCGTCAAGGACATGGACAAGGCCGAGACCCATCCGCTCGCCAACAAGGACGAACTCGGCCGGCTGCGCGTCGCCGCCGCGACCGGCGTGGGCCCCGAGGGCCACACCCGCTCGCGCGCCCTGATCGAGGCCGAGGTGGACGTGATCGTGGTGGACACCGCGCACGGACACTCGCGCGGCGTGCTGGACGCGGTGGCCGCCATCAAGAAGTTCTCCAATTCGGTGCAGGTGATCGCCGGCAACGTCGCCACCCCCGAGGGCGCGCTGGCGCTGATCGAGGCCGGCGCCGATGGGGTGAAGATCGGCATCGGCCCGGGATCCATTTGCACCACCCGCGTCGTCGCCGGCGTAGGTGTGCCGCAGTTCACCGCGGTGCTGGAATGCGCCGCCGCCTGCCGCGAGGCGGGGGTGCCTGCGATCGCCGATGGCGGCATGCGCACCTCGGGCGACATCGTGAAGGCGATCGGCGCCGGGGCGGACGCGGTGATGATCGGCTCGCTGCTCGCCGGCACCGACGAAGCGCCAGGCGAGGTGTTCCTGTATCAGGGCCGGTCCTACAAGTCGTACCGCGGCATGGGCAGCATCGGCGCGATGGCGCGCGGGTCGGCGGACCGCTACTTCCAGCAGGACATCAAGGATCAGCTGAAGCTGGTCCCGGAAGGCGTCGAAGGCATGGTTCCCTACAAGGGGCCGGTCGCCCAGGCGATCCACCAGCTGGTTGGCGGGCTGCGCGCCGGCATGGGCTACACCGGCAGCCGCGACATCGCCGAGTTGCAGCACGGCGCGCGCTTCCGCCGCGTCACCGGCGCCGGTCTGCGCGAAAGCCACGTGCACGATGTGGCGATCAGCCGCGAGGCGCCCAACTACCGCCAGGACTGACGCGTGCCGGCCATCCGCGCGGCGGTATTCGACGCCTACGGCACGCTGCTGGATGTCCATGCCGCCATGGCCCGCCACGCCGATCGCCTCGGCGCCGACTGGCAGCGTATGAGTTTCGACTGGCGCGCCAAGCAGATCGAGTACACCTGGGTTCGCAGCCTGGCCGGTTCGGCACATCACCGCGATTTCTGGCGGCTGACGCAGGAGGCGCTCGCCTACGTAGCGCAGCGCCACGGCATAACCGACACCGCGCTCCTGGCGGACGTGCTCGCTGCATATCGTGTCCTCGGCGCCTACCCGGAGGTCCCGGCGATGCTCGGCGCGCTGCGCGACATGCACATACCGCGCGCCATTCTGTCCAACGGCGAGCCGGGCATGCTGTCCGATGCCGTGCGATCTGCCGGTATCGCCGAACTGCTCGATGATGTGCTGAGCGTGGAGGCGGTGGGCGTCTACAAGCCCGATCCGCGGGTTTACCGGCTTGCGGTCAAGCGGTTCCGGTTGCTGCCCGACGCGATTGGCTTTGTCTCGTCCAACCCGTGGGACGCGTTCGGTGCCTCGGCGTTCGGCTTCAGGGTGTTCTGGGTCAATCGCTCCGGCCAGCCGGACGAATACAGTCTCCGCGGCACGGTCACCGAGTTGGCGGACCTCTCCGCGCTGCCCGACGCTATCGCGTGACCCCGGCCGGACAAATCGCTGCCGCGATCGAGCTGCTGGCTGCGATCGATGCGACCCCGGCGCGGCCGGCCGATGGCACAGCCAACGATTACTTCCGTGCGCGCCGGTTCATCGGATCGAGCGATCGTCGGGCCATATCGGACCGCGTTTGGCGGGTTTTCCGGACGCACAGACGCCTCGTCTGGTGGCTGGCGGACAAGCCAACGCCGCGCCTGCTGGTCGCCGCCTCGCTGTTGCTGGACGGCAGCGGACTGGTCGATGTGGAGTCTACCTTTACCGGCGGCCGTTTCGCCCCCGCCCCACTGGCGCCATCGGAGCAGTTGGCGCTGCGCCGCCTCCAGGGCCGGACGCTCGACCATGCTTCGATGCCCGAAGCGGTGCGGCTGGAGATGCCGGACTGGCTGCTGCCGCTGCTCTCCTCGCGCTTCGACGCGGCCGAACTGACCACCCTGCTGGAACCTGCCCCGCTCGATCTGCGCGTCAACCTGCTGAAGACCACGCGTGAGGAGGCCGCCGCCGCGCTTGCGACCGAGGGCCTGGAAGCCACGCCGACGCCGTTCTCGCCGTGGGGTCTGCGCATCGAGGGCCGGCGGCAGGTCACCACCGGCCCGGCCTTCCGCGCCGGCCTGATCGAGATCCAGGACGAGGGCAGCCAGCTTGTCGCCGCGCTGACCGGCGCCCGGCCGGGATTGCGCGTCGCCGATCTGTGCGCCGGGGCCGGGGGAAAAACCCTGGCGCTGGCGATGATGATGCAGAACCGCGGCCAGCTTGTCGCGTGCGATGTATCGGCCGCCCGGCTGGACGCCGCGGTCCGCCGCCTGCGCCGCGCCGGCGTGCATAACGTGGAACGCCACCTGATCGAGGCCGGCGACAAATGGGCCAAGCGCCGCGCCGGCAGTTTTGATCGCGTGCTGGTGGACGCGCCGTGCACCGGAACCGGCACATGGCGGCGCAACCCCGATGCCCGTCTGCGCCTCACCGAGGCCGATCTGGCCGAACTGGTTCCCAAGCAGGCGGCGATCATGGATCAGGCCGCCACCCTGGTTCGCACCGGCGGCCGTTTGGTTTACGCTACCTGTTCCCTGCTCTCCGAGGAGAACGAGGACCAGGTGATCGCATTCCTCACTCGCCACCCCGGCTTCGCCCTGGTCCCGCTCGCGCGCGCCTGGCAGGGGGGCGCACCACCCAACCCCGGCGATTTCCTGTCCCTCACCCCGGCCCGTCACGGCACCGACGGTTTCTTCGCGGCTGTGCTCGAGCGGCGCGCATGATCTCGATCCGCCGCGCGCGCACCGCGGATGCCGTCGCGATCGGTGCGGTGCACGTGGCGACCTGGCGCAGCGCCTATGCCGGTATCCTGCCGGACCGCTTCCTCGCGCGAATGTCAGTCCCCCGTCAGGCGGCGCACTACGATGCGGCGATCCGTTCCTCCACGGCGGTGTTCGTCGCCGCCGCATCCGGCACCGACGTGCCGCCCGGCAGCGGCTCGCGCATCGTCGGGTTCGCCACCGCCGGCCGTGCCCGCAGCGGCGGCGAGATCGCCGGACGCCGCCTGGCAGAGGGTGAGGTGGAGACGCTCTACGTGCTGGACGACTGGCGCGACCGCGGGGTGGGGCGGAAACTGATGCGCGCCGCCGCGGCCCATCTGGCCGAGACCGGCTGCAAGTCCTGCTTCGTCTGGGTCCTCCGCGAGAACCCGAGCCGCTGGTTCTACCAACGCCTCGGCGGCAAGCCGGTAGCCGAGGCGATGATCCAGTTCGCCGGCCAAAAGGTGCCACAGATCGCCTTCGTCTGGGACCCGATTGAGCGGTTGTTGACCGCCTCGCCGCAGGCATCCTGAGAACCGTTGGGCTTGTTCCACGTTTCCGGTTCCCAACCGGGAAGAGGAAAACGCCCATGCGGTATCCCGTTATCCTGGCCGGCAGCCTGCTTGCCGGCATGATGTCTGCCTTGCCGGCCGCGGCTCAGACCGCGCCGCCGCTCGCCTACGTCCAGCCGGTCGCGCCGCAGGTGGTGCAGGACGTGCAGAACCGGCTGCGTCAGGCCGGCGCCTACACCGGCCAGATCGACGGCGTCTGGGGCGCGGACAGCCAGGCGGCGCTGGAGCGCTACCAGCAGGTGCATCAATTGCAGGTCACCGGCCAGCTCAATCAGGCCACGGCGGCGACGCTGGGCCTCGATCAGGGCTCGCTGCTGGCTGTTCCCACCGCCGCTCCCGCACCGCCGCCGCTGCCCGGCGATCAGCTTCGCCCGGGCTCGGTGCAGGCCATTCAGGCACGATTGCGCTCGCTTGGCTTTTACAACGGCGCGGTCGATGGCGTCTGGGGCGGAGGCACCCAGGCCGCGATCGAACGCTTCCAACAGGGGCGTGGCCTGCAGCCGAACGGGCAGCTCAATCCGGCGACGGTCGCCGCGATGGGACTGGGGCCGGACGTGCTGGCGTATCGCTGAGGATTTTGCCGCAGGCTGCTATTGCGCGGGCATGGCGACCGGTTGAACCTCGACACAGTCCCAAATTGGACTGTGTCGAGGGGAAACGCCATGCACACGAGCCAGACGCGCATTCTGACCACGCACACCGGCAGCCTGCCGCGTCCGCCTGAACTCGTCAGCCTGTATCTGCGGAAGAACCGCGACGAACCGGTGGATGCGCAGCTTGCCGAAGCCGGACGCGCCGCGCTGGACCACGTCGTGCGCAAACAGCAGGAAGCCGGCATCGACATCGGCAACAACGGCGAGCAGCAGCGGGAGGCATTCTTCCTGTATGTGCGCTCGCGCATGACCGGGTTCGGCGGCGCATGGACGCGCATGCCGCGGGCCGATGTCGAACGCTATCCCGACTACAAGGCGGCCATGGATCGCGATCAGCAGCACATGCAGCAGGTCTCCAGTCGCGCGGAAATCCCGACCGCGATCGGCGAAGTGCGCTATCTCGACCGTGCCGCCATCGAGCAGGAATGCACCGACTTCCGCGCCACGCTCGACGCGCAGAACAACCCGTTCGTCGAACCATTCCTCACCGCACCGTCGCCCGGCATCGTGGCCGCCGCACTGCGCAATGACTACTACCCGAGCGAGACCGCCTACCTGGAAGCGCTCGGCGAGGCGCTGCGCGTCGAATACGAAACCATCGTCGCGCACGGCTTCCTGCTGCAGCTCGACTGCCCGGACTTGGCGATGGAACGCCACATCTCCTACCAGCACCAGCCGCTTGGCGATTTTCTCGGGTTTGTCGATCGCGTGGTTACAACGATCAACGCGGCACTGGTGAACGTGCCGCGCGACCGCGTCCGCCTGCATGCGTGCTGGGGCAACTACGAAGGCCCGCACGACTGCGACGTCGAACTGCACGAGATCATGCCGATCCTGCGCAAGCTGAATGTCGGTGGCTTCGTGCTGCCATTCGCCAATCCGCGCCACTCGCACGAATACGCGGTGCTGAAGGATTTTCCGCTCGATGCAGATCAGACCATCGTCGCCGGCGTGATCGATTCCGTCACCAACTTCATCGAGCATCCGAAGACCATCGCCGAACGCATCGAGCGCGTCGCCGAGGCGGTCGGCGATCCAAGGCGTGTGCTGGTCGGCACGGATTGCGGCTTCGACACATCGGCTGGGCAGCGCCGCGTCGCCGAGGATATCGTGTGGGCAAAGCTCGCCGCGCTCGGTGAAGGCGCGCGCATCGCATCACAGCGGCTGTTCTGAAAAGTATTCACCACAAAGACACGAAGACACCAAGATTCCTTCAGCGCTCTGCGCGAAGCGTATCATGGGTTCTCCGTGTCTTTGTGTCTTTGTGGTGAAATTTGACTGGATTTCAAAAAGGGGAATGTCGTGGCCGTTGCGCAGGAATTCGATTACATTGTCGTCGGCGCCGGTTCGGCCGGCTGTGTGCTGGCCAACCGGCTGACGGCCGATGGCACGACGACCGTCCTGCTGCTGGAGGCTGGCGGCAAGGATCGCGATCCATGGATCCACATCCCGGCCGGTTTCTACCGCAACATCTACAATCCCAAGGTCGCCTGGTATTACGAATCGGAACCAGTGCCCGAGTTCAACAACCGCCGCATTCCGCTGCCGCGCGGCAAGGTGCTCGGCGGGTCATCCTCGATCAATGGCCTGATCTACATCCGCGGCCAGAAGCAGGACTTCGACATGTGGCGCCAGTTCGGCAACGCCGGCTGGTCGTACGACGATGTGCTGCCGTATTTCCGCAAGGCCGAGGATCAGGAGCGCGGGTCGGACGAATTCCATGGCAAGGGCGGACCTCTCGCGGTGTCCGATCTGCGCACCGATCATCCGTTGCACGACGCGTTCGTCGCCGGCGCGAAGGAGGCAGGGTATCCGTACAACGCCGACTTCAACGGCGCCGAGCAGGAAGGCGTCGGACCGCTGCAGCTCACCGTGCGCAACCGGCGTCGCTGTTCCGCCGCGGCCGGCTACCTCAAACCGGTGATGCAGCGGCCCAATTTGAAGGTGGAAATCCGCGCACTCGCGCATCGCGTGCTGTGCGAAGGGAAGCGCGCGACCGGCGTAGAGTACAGCCGCGATGGTATCAGCCATCATGTGCGCGCGCGGGGGGAAGTGTTGCTGGCAGGCGGGGCAATCAATTCGCCGCAGTTGCTGCAGCTTTCCGGCATCGGTCCTGGCGCGTTGTTGCAGCAGCACGGCATCGACGTGGTGCATGATCTGCCTGGTGTCGGCGAGAACCTTCAGGACCATTGCGGCGGACGCATCATCTATCGCTGCACGCCGAACGTCACCACGATGAACGAGATCTACCACAACTGGTTGCGGCGGATTCACCACGGCATGCAGTACATCCTGTCGATGAAGGGCGCACTGATGACCGGCGCCGGACCGATGGGGCTGTTCGCCCGCACGCGCCCCGAGCTTGCGTCGCCTGACGTGCAGTATCAGTTCCTCGCCGGCAGCGCGCCGAAGACCGGCGACCCGATGCATCGCTTTCCGGGATGCACGCTTGTCGCCATCCCGTGCCGCCCGGAGAGCCGCGGCTGGCTGCGCATCGCCTCGCCCGACCCCACGAAGCCGCCGGCAATCCAGCCGAACTATCTCGCCACGCAGGGCGACAAGGACACCATGGTGGCGGGGCTGCATGTGTCGCGCCGGATCTTCGCGACCGCGGCGATGCGGCGATACCTCACCGAGGAGTTCATGCCCGGACCTCAGGCGAAGACGGACAAGGACCTGCTGGACCACGTGCGCGAAACCGCCGGCACGACGTTCCATCAGACCAGCACCTGCATGATGGGGCCTGGCCCGATGGCGGTTGTGGATACGTCGTTGCGCGTGAAGGGCATGGAGCGGTTGCGTGTTATCGACGCGTCGATCATGCCGACGGTGGTTTCAGGCAATACGAATGCGACATGCATCATGATCGGGGAGAAGGGCTCCGACATGATCCTGCGCGCGGCCTGACCCCCTCCCTAATCGTCCATCGCTGCAGGCGGCGCTCCACCCGCCCACCGGCCTGGGCCATTGGCCGAAGCCAATCACCCGACTGTAATACCGAGCGCCCTAAATGTTGACGTACGCCACTGGCCCCACACACGTCCTGGCCGTCCCCGGACCTGATCCGGGGATCAGACCCGGCCATCTGTACCGGCACCGCGGCTGCAAAGATGGCCGGGTCACGCCCGGCCATGACGGTTTTGCGGTGACGCCGCGGTCGCCCTGAGAGTCAATCTTTAGGGCGCTTGGTATAAGGTCAGGCTCCCTGCCTCGTTTTGCGATACCCGAGATCGACCTGTTGACCGTTGGATATAATCCGGGCTTTTTGGATAGGATTTTTGCGCTTAATGGTGGAATAAATGGACCTGATCGGGGGTCTTCGCAGCTTCATTCGCGTGGTCGAAACGGGTTCATTCTCGGCGGTCTCGCGCGAGAACCAGGTCAGCCAATCGGCCGTGACCCGTCAGATCGCCCAGTGGAGCAGCATTTCGGCGCCCGCCTGTTCCATCGGACGACGCGCCACCTCAGCCTGACGGATGACGGCCAGGGCCTGCTGACCCATGCCCGACATCTGGTCGAGGCGGCCGACGAGATGGAGATGGCGCTCGGCCGCCAGAGCAGTTCTCCCACCGGCCTCGTCAGGCTTGGCACGTCGATCGCTGGCGGGCACTACCTCGCGCCACGGCTGCCCGCATTGCTGGAGCGCTATCCGGGGCTACGTGTCGAACTGGTGATGCGCGATCAGTTCACCGACATGGTGGACGAACGGCTGGATCTGGCGTGGCGTTCGGGGGAGATCGCCGATGCGTCGCTGGTGGTGCGGCGGGTCGGCCAGCTTGGGCGTGCGGTCGTCGCCGCCCCGATCTATCTGGAGCGGCGCGGCGCGCCCGCCGTGCCCGAGGACCTCGTGGCGCACACCTGCCTGATCCACGACTACCTGCCGGACGCGGACCTTTGGCGCTTCACGGGGCCCGACGGTCCGGTGTCCGTGCGCGTCAGTGGGGGCTTCCTCGCCAATGACAGCGCGGCGGTGCGCCTGGCGTGCCGTGCCGGCCATGGCATCGCATTGTTGCCCGAGATCCAGCTTATCGACGACCTGCGGGCGGGTCGGCTGTACCGGCTGCTGAACGACTACCCGTCGGAGATCGTGCCGGTGCACATCGTGTATCCGTCGCGCCGCAACCTCGCCCCCCGCACGCGCGTCGTCATGGATTTTCTCGTGGAGCAGGCACGGGAGATCTCGACGTTGCTTTCGGCCGGCGCGGAGGTGCTGACTTGAGCGGGTCAGCCGCACAGGCGTCATCACAGGCGTCAAAGCCGTGCGATATCGGCAGCATTCTCCGCCATGGGGAAGTGGGGCGGTGTGACCTTCCTTGATTCAAGTTCACGGAGGCCCTTCGCCGGCGGCCGAATCAGCGCGGCGGGACCACCCGTGGGCCGGCCCCCGGCCTTCGCCGGGGCAGGCCCGTGCGTCACGCCTCGATAGTCCGGCGAACAGGTTCAGGGCGGCCCGGTGCCGGGCGTGACCGCGAATGGCAGATGCGGTGGCGGTCCTGCGGGATGCCCGGCGGCGGGCGGATCGATCAGCCACACGCTGATCCGCTTGAATGTGTCCTTGAACAGCGTGGCGAGGTTGCCGCCGTTCTCGATGATGGCCAGGGAGAGTTCGCGCCACATCGGGTTGCTCGGCACGATCCCGAGGTCGCGGCAGATATCGGCGATGACGGCGCCGACCGGGCGGCGGCGGACCTCGGCTGCGATGTCCTCGGGGGTGGCCAGACGGGTAGGACGGGGGTCGGCTGCTCGGGCGCTTCGGTCCACGGGTCGGGCGGCGCGCGG
>Ga0210402_10005987_pt1 | contig 10815 bp, 7 predicted proteins | sample IncBWC7MmetaG_FD_161055 | JGI IMG/M metagenome (GOLD analysis project Ga0210402, IMG submission 161055) | Forest soil microbial communities from Barre Woods Harvard Forest LTER site, Petersham, Massachusetts, United States - Inc-BW-C-7-M | ecosystem: Environmental > Terrestrial > Soil >... | reverse complement strand
CAACTGGATCTGTGCCCGCCCAAAAGACCGATGGGGAGTTCCCCGCATCCCCGACGTTTCGATTGCTGAATGTATTCCCGAATTTCAGCGACGGAATCCTCTTGCCTGCCTTGACATCCTGGCTGTCGGCGGAGGGTTACACTCCCGTGAGCGGGGCAAGCGCTAGTGTTGACGGACTGAAGGCGATGAACGGAAGTAATGACGGGATTTTCTTGATCCGCACGCACGGAAAAATTGTGGGGCAAGGGACTGCCAACGACCCCCGTGTCTTCGCTCTTTGGACGAGTGATGTGGCCACTACCGGCACATTTTCTTCCTTTCAATCCGATGCGTATGCCACTCCTCCCCTCCTTAAATTCTTTACCGCCGAGATCGCGCCGAATATTTTCGAAACGCATTGGGCGATAACGCCCGCATTCGTCACCACATATTGGAAGCCGGGAACATTCAGCAAAAACAGTCTGGTCTATATGGATGTGTGCAAATCGGATTTTGACGCGAATTGGAAGAAGGCAATCACGACCGCCGGGGCGTCTTTATACGCCGGATGGACGGACGACACGGGTGACCCTTTCGCGGCCAAGACAGCTCGCCTGGTATTCGATCGACTGCTCGGCGCCAACCGCTATTGTCCGGAAACGTCTCCCAAAATTATTCCCAGCCGCTGCGCCGTCGGCCAGGCGGGTTCCGCGATTTTCGCCCAGCGCCCGTTCAGCTATGCCGCGGTTTCCAGTACGGAATTCGCCGCTCATGGCCTGGGAACATATGCGAATGTTTCAGGGAATAATGGCTTCACTACGGCGCTGGCCTTTACGCCTCCCGCTCCGGGATTGAGCTTTGGCTTATTGGCGCCTAGCATCATGAACATGCAGGTGGATGAGTCCATCGGAAATGGCGGGCAACTCACCATCTTTGGAAGTTTTGGTACTGATCCACGAAACACGGGCACTGGATCGGTGCAAATCGGGGGGGATGATGCCAACATTTCCTCCTGGGATCCCGGTGCAATCGTCGTTAACTTGGATCCCGGTGCTTCAGGAGACGTTCAGGTAAACGTGCGGGGCCATCAAAGCAACATCGCTCAATTAACGATGTGGCAGGGTCAATTCAATTTCCAATTGTCCGGTCCGCAAGCCATCCATGAAACGACGACTTACAATCTCAATATCCGCCAGGACATCCGCAAATATCGCAAAGTAATCCATGATCCTCCAGGCGAGCCGAGCAACCTGTTCCTGACCGTAATGCGCTCCTCCACCGTAAATTATTCCTGTGGGGGAAGCGACGTGCAAACACCATCTCCACAAATTACCGATACAGATACATGGACAGGGAGTGGGACGTGGACTCCCGTCTACACCAAGCTTTCTAGTCCAGGACCGTATTTTGATGTAGAGGGAATGTTGCAGGACAGCCGACATATCCAAATTGTAGACATTAGCGCGCTGGATGTTATTGCTGCTTGTCCGATCACTATAGTTCTTGAGAATCCTCCAGGCGCCCCCGTTACCTTGACATCCAGCGGCTCTATCTATGGGGCCGGAATCTTTGGACCATTTGGTTTGAACCTGGCCGATTCGGGAACCATCCTGCCGCCGCCGTCCCCTTTGCAATTTTCGGCGCCATTTGCCTTGCCAATCGATGCCACGATCGGCCTGGCGACGTTGCAATGGGATAGCATAACCCCGACGTCACCTCCCGATCCGAACTCCGCGCGGTGAGAGACGCCCTGGCAGGTGCTGCGTACTATGCGCCGAGGCCGACAAATTGGCGCATCTGCCGGCGTCTCATCGTTCGACGTCGTGCTTTCGAATGTGCGGGAAGGGGCGAGTTTCAGTCTGGAGGTCCAACTTCAGGATGTAATTCTGGCCACCAGTGCGACCCAAACGGTGACAATAACCGTACTCGGAACTCAGTCTGTTTCCGAGCCTCATACGGGACTACTCCAGTTGGCAGGATTGCTTCCGCTCGCCCTATGGAAGTTGAGGTGCGCAGCTCGTCGAACTCGAATCGACAAGCACGAAGCCGCAAAAATATTTCCGCTTTCCATTCACACGGTTGATCTCATTTCTTTTGAGGAGATACCCCCATGTTGCACTTGTCATGCCTTGCGAGAAAACCATTGGCGCTTATGTTCTTCTTGTTGGCGGCATTGTTGGCCAAATCATCCATGGGACAGACGATCACACTCCAGTCAGGAACGCCGGCGGTATCGGGTGGGAATGGGAGTTTTACGGTCTTCCTGCCAATTCTCAACGCCGGCACGGCCACCGCAGAATCCGCAGCTGTAACGAGCGCTACATTGGGTGGCGTGGCAGCATCCGGATCACTTCCTCTGCAGCTCTCGGATATTCTCGCGGGCAATGTGAGTTTCGTGAATCTGAGGTTCAGTTCGGGCACTCTAGTCACCGGAATCAAATATCTTCTGACGATCCGCGGAATGTACACACTTGGGGGAACCAAGTTCGGCTTCGCCATCAACAGGTTTATCTTGCTGGGAGCCCTGGATATTTTTCAAAAACCCGCGAACCCAATCACTGTAACGCCAATGCTGGATTCCAGTCATTCCGTACAAACGCCCATCAGCGCGACGAACGGAGGAACAATTACCGCTACGGGCGCGGATGGTTCAGTATTCACCCTGACCATCCCTCGAAATGCCTTGCTAAGCGACGAACTGATTACCATGACCCCGATCGCCAGCATAGGGAACATCCCCCTAAGCGGGGGATTCGCGGCCGGAGTCGAGCTACAGCCGCAGGGCCTCCGACTCTTCTTTCCCGCAACACTGACCATAACTTCGCCGGGAACAGCGCCCGTGGGGCAGCAATGGGGCTTCAGTTATAGCGCCTCGGGTGCGGACTTCCACCTCTATCCGCTCAACCTCAACAGCGCGATCATAATGAACATTTTGCACTTCACGGGATTCGGCTGGGGGATGGCCCCTTCGTTGGGGTCCACCCTGGAGGCTGCGATTGCGTTACAGGCGGAAGTGCGGTTGGAGCAGCAGATTGCACAACTTAACCAGCAGGAGAGGGCGCGGGAATTGAACCCGAACAACCAGCCGCCTTCTCTCGATCCCCAATACCTGGAGAATCTCGCAACGCTGCTTCAGCAAGCGTACAGAGACGCTATCCAGCCGCTTCTCGATGCTGCGGCGGGCGACAATAGTTTTCTTCAGAAGGCGGCGGACACTGCACTGGCTTGGGAAAAGACGGTGGAATTAGAAGGCTTAGCTGGACAGGAACCCTTCGAGTCGGAAATCGCAGCAACGAAGTCAACACTGTTCCAGCTTATCATCAAGTTTTACAACGATTCGTTTGCGCGTTGCCTCGCTCCAGACGGAGTGCCCGTGGCTGAATCTGCCAGCATGATCGGCGTATGGAAAGAACTGACACTCCTTGGCCAAAACGCACTTCTTCCTAATTTCAATACACAGCTGGCGGCTTGTATCGCAGGCTCGCTGCAGCTGACATTTGACTCCACAATAATCGGCCAACTGGCATCGCAAAACTTCGGCGTCCTGGATACCAACTCCCACGTACTGGCGACAAATATTCCGCTACAGTTCGATACCAGCAAGTTGCAATACTTTGGGACCGGACCGCTGGCTTATGATTCACTCTCCGGCGTAATTCATTGGAATCCACCTGCATCCGACTGTGGTTCAAGCTTCGCCGGTATTCCCGGCACCATCGAAGCAACCGGCGTAATCGACCTTAACGTAAATGCCCTCTCCATCAAACAAGCGAACGAGGTAGAAATACTTGTCACCGCTCATCCGTCCGTTACCGAGTTAGTTATCGCCAGAGGAATTGCGCCCAGAACGCCGTGTCTCTCAACACCCCTGTCAGTCGACCTCTATTCTGCGTATTACATATTTCTCCATGTCACGAGTGTACTTGAGCAGATTTCGAACGCTACCCAATTGCCATACCCGGTCTTCGTTAATACGCCCAAGCTTTTTGGTTTACACGCCATAGGGCCCTTGGGAGGAGCGATTGACGAGGCGACCATGGTGACGCTCGCGAATCCTTAAGGAACATGAGGGCTGAAAATTTGGCCGGTTCTGAGAGGAGAAAGCCGTCGCTGGTCTGTGCAATTGCGGTGATGAAACTTTGGGGCAAGCCCTGATCGGTTGTCCAAGTGGTGAGTACTTCGTGCCGCAGTTGAGTCTCGAATTGCTGCGCGAAGAGCGGAGCACCGCACCACAGATGGGCGAGGACCACTAGAAGTGAAAAATAAACTTTACCGAAGGAGTCTGAAGACACATGAGATCCCTGATAAAGAAACATCATTATTATATATCGATGATGGGAATTCACCGGTAGGGACGAATGATCCGTCGCCAGACGCACTCCACGATCAAATGAGTCCGGCTGTGCGCTGAGTTCAGGAATAGCTACGAGCCATGCTTCTTATTGAAGGCTAAGGTTGCTGCGGTTTTTCTTTTCGCTCACCGTTTTTCCCGCCGTCGGTGGCGACATCTTGGACTTTCGGAGCCGAAATCTTCTGCCGGTTATCCACGCCGAAGAGTAGATAGTTGCTGAAGCTATGCCGCCGATGAATCCGCCGCCCTCTCCAGTCATAGTAAATCTCCGCGCTTTGCGGCAGCCACATATTCACCTGGCCATTGCGGAATTTCACCGGCCCATATTCAATCGCGGTGTGGTCCGCAAACAGCTTGATCTGTGGAATGGATTGGACCAGGTCTGTTTCCAATCTCACAATCTGAAACGTGTCCGCTGAAATCCAGGCGCGGCCCTTCAGCGCAACGGGATACGAAGGCCCCTGCGCGCCGATGCGGTACCTGCGAATCGTGTTCGGCTTATCGGCCCGCTGCTTGAAGTGGACCTGCCACGCAAACCCGCTGCTTGTGCGCGCTAATCCCTCGCAGGTGGTATCGAAGTCAACGATGTTGAATGGATGGAAAATCAGGACGAGAGCAGGGAGTCCATTCGTTGCAACTCCGCCTGGAAACTCAGCCGGCAAGCCATTAGTATTCCGATATTCTTCCACATTTAGAAAGCCGTGCTGCACTTCCTGAATGGAAACGACGTAATTGAATCTGCGCTTCTCGGGAGGAGATGGCATCCCGTACTTGCCGATCGATTCGTGGATCAAGGATTCCGTCGCGGTGAAACGGTCCACATCGGTGACCAGTTCCAGGATCCGTTGCCCAGCCTTCTTCACCACGTCGTCCATCGAGCAAGAGGCTCCCGGCTCGACCGCGGGCACTGACGCGTCAACATCCGGCGGCAGCCAGTTCGAAGGCAGCGTGTCGGCTTCGGCCGTCACAGCTTTGAGGTCGCTCGAGACGGAGTCGGCGTTACCAGCCGCTTCAGGATTTTTCAGGAGATCGAGATAGTTTGCCGTTTCTTTGTCGGCAGGATGCGCTTTAACGTAAGCTTCGAGGATTTGAATCGCCTGATCCTTTTCATTTTTCTCGACGTGCACTCGGACGAGAATCAGCTGGGCTGAGGAGGCGCGATCGTGACCCAGCTCGATGGCGCGCTGCGCCTCAGTGGTAGCGTCGTCGAACATCTTTTCCAGCACGAACGCTTCCCCCAAAAGTGCATGCCCGCGCCATGCGGACGGTTCTACCTCTATCGCGCGCTTGAAATACGGCATCGCTTCGGCAGACCTTTTCTCACGAACCAAGTCTTCGCCGACGGAAAGCAGGGCGCCCAAGTGTCTTGGATTCAGCTCCAGCGTCTTTATCCAGTGTTCTCTCGCACGAACCGGGTCGTTCGATTTTGAGGAATAGACGCCGAAGAGATATTCGATTTCCGCGCTGTTTGGCGCCATGCGACGCGCTGCTTCGAGATGGCTCAGTGCGCCGCTCGGCTGGTCGGTTCGCAAAGCTACCAGAGCTTTCCCGACGTCCTTTTGCACTTTGGCCGGCAGCGCAAACAAGCCGATCGCGCTCGCAGCGTCTTCGGCATCACCAAGAGGCTGAAGGTCAATCGTGAATTTGGGATCCGTGGCACGGCGGATGTCCACATCCTTCGAGACACTTTGATAAGCGGGCGAAAAGACCAGTATCTTGTATTCGCTCTCGGGCACGTCAAAGAACTTGATGTGCCCATCTTTTGCGGTGTCCTGATTCAATATTTGCCCATTCACACGAGAGAGCGTAACGATGACCTGGCCCTTGACCGGCGCGCCGTTTGGGCCCTTCACATAGACGTCCACGGTGGAATACACAAAAATCGGTTGGGACACCGGCCCGGGAAACTGATGGCCGGCAAGGGCTGGATCGGAAAGCAGGCCGCAGGCAAACGCCGTCGCGGCGACCGCACGTACTGCAAGGCACACACGCATGTACCACCCCGTTGGTTCTAAGGGGATCTGACAAGACGCATATCATACTTCGAATCATGGTCCGTGGGTATGATTCGAAAACTAGGGTGGTGACGCATCTTCAATTTGAGACAGGTTGACGGGTACTACGGCCGCAGGCGTGACAGACCATGTTTGGGACATTTCGGACATCGCAGAGCACCTAGAACCAAAATGAGTCACTACCAAGTCTACGCGAAAGCCAAGTCCGCTAACCGGTCCAGTACCCTCGCGAACGACTAGACGCGTTTTTCTTCACGAGTGAACAGGTACAACGATGAGCAGAATACAGCCAAGCAGATGACTGTTAGCCACCACGGGCCAAACGGGATTGGAGACAGAAGTATGAGCAGCCACAAGCGCCACGACCAACCCTTGCGCGTGGGAGCTAGGGCATTGCTACCTGTCTTTGCCGGAGCTTCCATTGCGGTCACTTTTCTCCCGATCCGTTTCCCGAAGGGCGGACTTCTCGGACGTCTGTAAAACGGACCCAGTAAGCACAAGCCGGTGGTTGGGTCATCTCGGCAGCGATGTCACAGACAAACCCTTCCTCATCCACACTGTGCACGAATAGATGCTGTATTTCGCCATCCACATCAACTACAGTCACAGTCTTGTCCACGTTGGCTTTGATGAGCCGCTCGATTTCATCTGTATCCACGAATCGCTCTCCGAAGCATATTTTAAATCCGAACCGCTCTCCCAACTCCCGGTAAGCCCTGACTGCGTCTTCAAAACTCCAAACCGTATCAGCTAGTCTCGATTGAACCTCCCAACGAACAACGAACCCAACTTTTTGAGAAGAAGTCAGCTGAGTTTTGGCGCCGAACCCCTCGAGCCTAACGAGATTATTAGCAAGCTTCTATTCCGTAAGGGGGAGAGAGGAACGAAATGACCGACCTCCTGGTCTCGCACCACAAGAATAAAAATCTAAGCTGTTGAATTGGCTTGACTTCCCCTGTGCAACCTTCTCTTTAGTTGCGCTACGATTTGCGCTACGGCTGGCAATGCCAGCAGTTGACTAGGGCCGAGCAGATGATTGCAGGGGGTTGCAATGCATCGAAGCCGCTTCTCCTCCGCAATACAATCTTACGCGGTCTCACCGTATCTTGTTGATTTTAAAGTCGGCCAGACTTTCGTCGAACGACAGGCTTTGTCATGGTTGACCCGACCGTCAACGAAAGTTCTCAACCAGCATGAGGTCGCTTGCCGTCTCATCAATCCGTGAGTACAGCAACCATTTGCCATCGGGGGAGACTGCAAACCCGCCCCCCCACGGCTCGGGAGGTTTATCGGGTGTGTAGATTCTGCGAATGCGTGATGTGCGGAGATCGAGGAGATCAACTTCTGGCTTGCCCGCTCCGTTTCCATAGAAATAAATGCCCGATTGAACAGGCCACCATTCGGAGCCGGAAGAACCGAGCGGAGGCATTCCATTCACCATTTCTTCGCCGGACCCGTCAGGTCGGATGCGCCACAACCGGAACTTGCCTTCCGTGTTACGGACCAAATAGACGTAGCGGCCGTCAGGAGATTCGATGGGCATCACTTCGGCTGTCTTTGTCAGTTGAACGGCGTGCCCGCCCGCCGCAGCCACGCGCCATACAGTCGGGCTCGAACCCGCCGGAGCGTTCACGAAATAAAGCCAGCCCCCGTCATGAGACCAGCTGGGCAAGGAGTTCACCCGTGTGCCGGTCTCCAATTTTCTGGGCACACCGCCGGCTGCATCAACGAGATAGATATTCGCTTCTCCGCCTGCACGTGAGTCGAAAGCAATCTGTTTGCCGTCAGGCGACCAACGGGGCGTTCCCGTGAGCGCGCCGCCAAACGACGTGAGCTGCCGGGCATTCGCACCGTCACTGTCACAAACCCATATTTCTCCCGAGCCTGCCCGATTGGACACAAAAACAATCTTCTTGCCGTCCGGCGAGATATTTGGACCATTTTCCTCACGGGTCGATGTCAGAAGCTTGTGGGCATGAGCTTTGGCACCATCCAGGTCCACCCGCCAGATATTCTCGTTGACCCGGGACTGCACGTACGCCAGGCGATTACCGGATGAACTGGTGACCGGGGAGGAGGCATCGTGCCCAACCTGCATTTTTTCCAGATGTCCAGTCCGGCCAGGCGTGAACTGCCACAGATCACCCCCAGCCATGGCATTATATGAAGAGAAATTGTATGAAAAAATGATGTGCGCACCGTCGCGAGTCCAGCTTGTCCCGCCAATTCGCTGCAGTCCACCAAAAAGCCGCGTGCTCTTGCCCCCTCGGAGTTCTCGCAAATTCAAAGAATAGTAGCCATCATCTTCGATACAGATGTAAGCGAGCGCGTCTCACACAGGGGCGAACACGGGTTCGATGACGCGTGAACAGCCAGTTTCCACTGCCTTCCGCTCAAGCGTATCGATCGAAAGCAAGAAGAGCTGCGGGAAGGTTCCTAGAGCAGAGGGCCGATGATCGACGAATGCCAGTTGCTTTCCATCGGGCGACCAGGAGATCACTGCCATTAGGGGTCGGAAGACAGGAAGGGTGGAGGTGAGCTTCCGTTCCGGTCCGCCAAGCGCGGGAACAAGAAAAATGCCACCGTTCTCTTTATCCAGCCGGTTCACAGCGATATAGCGTCCATCGGGCGACCACGCCACACCCAGCCATGCAGCTGGGTGCCGCGTCAACCGTAACGGCTTGTCGGTCCCGATGACTTTGACGTACAAGTCGAATCCTTCTCCATCGGTCTCGCCATTCCATCCGAAAGCTACCTGGCTGCCATCGGGTGAGAAGCTGGGAGAAATCTCCTGGCCTGGCAGGGCGGTCAACGGGACTACTTCAGTTGGTTGCGGCCTGGATTGGGGCATGAAGAAGCGGCGGGTAATCGAAGGGAACAGCAAACTTAACGCGATTAGTAAGGTCACCGATCCAGCCGCGATCCCAATTCTCCAGGGGCGCCCCGCATTTTTGTTCCGCTGGTCCGGTCCTACCAGTTGTTGCAGATCTTCCGCCCCGGATGCCGATCCCACATTTATCCTACGCAACATCTTCAGAATTCTGTATTGAAAGAGCTTCTTTCCGGGATCACGCTCCCGGGGCTGCGCCTCAACAGCCGAGAGGAAGGAGGGCGGCAGTGACGGCTCTTGGATGGTAGCTATAAAGCGGTACCCTCGACCGACAACTGTCTCGATAAAACGCGGCTGCTCTGGGTCATCTTCAAGGACTTGCCGAATCCTCCGAACTACCGCATTGATGCCGTTGTCGATGTCCAGGAAGACGTCCTTGCCCCAGATCCTCTCCGCGATCTGCTCCCGGGTGACCAGTTGGCCGGGCTGCTCCAGCAAAAGCAGCAGCAGCTCCATGGGAATACGTGCGAGTCTGAGTCGCCGGCCGGACCTCCGGAGCTCGTAGGCACCGAGGTCGAGCTCAAACTCGTCGCCAAATCTGACCAAGTTCGAAGATACCGCTTGACGCGATGGCAATGCCGAACCCTCCAACGCAAAACCTACATTTTACATTGACTGGAACGATTGAGTTTCACCACTCTGTCACGCACTCAGACCTCAGAACTAAGCAAGGAGCACGCGTCTAGAGTTCAGGACGGAGACATCATCATACGTGAAAATCTTGATTCTGGCCGCCGTCGGCTGTCGCCGACGCTCGCTCGCGTATGAGCAATCATCCTGCCCCCCGGCGCCGCAGCCGATACACGGCTCGGGCCCTGGTCGAGTCGCACTTACATTCATTGTTTTCTGTCGCTTAACTCTTCAGCTGGATATAAGACAGTTTTCATGCGTTTGCCATTGGCCGAAACAGCAGACTCACGCACTATCTGCCCAGGCTCGCCTTTTCAGCAGGGTGGTGAGCTGAAGAACGCAAAAATTGAAAACACTATAAGGAGATGTCTGTGATGAAGAAAGTAAGGCAATTCGGTATGCAATTCCACCATTCTATGATCGTCGCTCTGGTTCTCATGAGCGTTTGGTCCTCGGGCGCTCTGGCGCAGGATGACCACGCGCATACAAAGACACTGCAAGACCAAGAACTGACGGCGGAACAACAGAGCAAGCAGAGCGCACTCCTCAACATTGTCCGGGAATCAACTGCGCGCTTCCAGGATGTGAGGGTGGTCGAAAACGAGGGTTATCGCCTTGAATTCGGTTGCGTCAGCGGAGACGACTTTGGGGCTATGGGCCTCCACTATGTGAATGACACCTTGGTGGGCAAGGGCATCGTGGATGTCACGCATCCCCAGATCGTGCTCTACGAGGCGCAACCAAACGGAGACCTGAAACTGACCGGTGCCGACTATCTGGTCATCGCCAGCGCCTGGGATGCGAAGCATCCGGGAACGACGCCACAGCTCATGGGACAGATCTTTCATTATTTCGAGGCCCCCAATCGGTTCGGGCTCCCGGCCTTCTACACGCTGCATGTCTGGGCGTGGAAGGAGAATCCCAAAGGCGCATTCGTAAACTGGCATCCC
>Ga0210402_10005984_pt1 | contig 10818 bp, 10 predicted proteins | sample IncBWC7MmetaG_FD_161055 | JGI IMG/M metagenome (GOLD analysis project Ga0210402, IMG submission 161055) | Forest soil microbial communities from Barre Woods Harvard Forest LTER site, Petersham, Massachusetts, United States - Inc-BW-C-7-M | ecosystem: Environmental > Terrestrial > Soil >... | reverse complement strand
TCCCGATTGGGGTGGGTCGATTCTTTATGCCAAATCGTCCAGGAGGTTCTGATTCTTTTGTTACGCGCCTCTGCCGGTTACGTTAAGGCGCGGGTCGCAGGACGGCCCGTCAGGGGTTTGTCCACAGGGCCTAGCTCCCGATGCTATCTATACCGCCCAAAACGAAGCAAAGAAGGCGCTGTCCCTCGTCAAGCAGGTCGCAAAGATGTTGCAGTGAAGAGAAACCGTCAGCTTGCACGCACCGGCCCATTTCGTCGGCGGTCACCGGTGTTCTCGACTACGCCGCGCGCTCTGCTGTAGGTTCGTCAGTTCCTCCGAAGCGTGTATCCCTGCGCTACCATGCAGCGATTGTAGAATTGCTGCATTGAAACGGCCCCCGCGAGCCCGTCCCCATAATGTCCGCTCTGACGAGCATCCTTTTCGCAACTATAGCTCTCCCGGTTAAAGTCCGCTTGGTCGGCACCCGACTTGTCCCAAATGATAGGAGCGCACCCACTCATAGCGAGCAGAAGAAACACGGAAAATAGGGTCTTCATAACGACACCCGCCTAATAGCGAAGGAGTAATACGGTAATGCAACGAGAAATGCAATGGGAATGTGGATATTTGTTTTATGATGACCGGTCCCTGCGAACGTGGACAGCGACAGGGGTGGAAAAGACCTACACCCCGGACGTTACGGCTCAACCATGCAAGGGTGCGCTCGACCACCCAGCGCCGCGAAAAGTATGGGATGAGACCTCGTTCGCCAGCCCTGGACGATGCCAATCGTAGGGCTTAGCAATCGCGAGCCTGATTGATCGAGATTAATGTCTCGGCGCAGTGTGCGGCCAAACTGATTACCGACCAGGGAGCAATGTGCAGATGGATACGAGGACCAGGCGCCGAACCAAGCGCGTCGCGATGGCATGGCTGGGGGGCACACTGGCGGCTGGCTCCTTCTCCCGCCTGGGCGCCCAGGAGATCGGCGACGCCGCCACCGGCCGCTATCTGGCCGAGACGTGGTGCAGCGCATGCCACGTCGTCTCCCAAACGTCACAACACGGTGCCAGCAACGGCGCAGCGACATTCGCCGCCATCGCGCGCATGAAGTCGACCACCCCGCTGAGCCTGCGGGCCTTTCTGCAGACACCACACAGCCAGATGCCCGATCTCCATTTGAGCCGGAATGAGATCGACGACCTCACGGCCTACATACTCAGCCTGCGACGCAAGTGACGCTTCGTATGCCACATTTCTTCATCTCGTCATCCACTGGCGGCTACCGGGCATCGCAGCCGGCGGCGACGGTGATAGAACCTGCCATGTTCACGGAACTCCCCGTGTCTACCGATACTTTCGGGGCGGTGTAAAAATGAGGGGTGTCGTGAGCCTATTGACCCCACCGAGCACGGTGTATCGCGGAACCTGGCGATGGCAGGTGGTGAGCAGGCCGAAGGCGAACGGAAATCCTGCAACGGTAACAATTGTCCTGATTATTGCTTGATGGCAGAATGCAGCAGCCATGTCGCAGGGGGAAAACCGATGAGCAAGCTGATCGTCATGTTCGTTCTGCTAGGCGGACAAAGCGGTCCTACGATCCAGGGATGGAACAGCATAGAGGCGTGCAACGCGGCGAAAGATCAGGTGGTATCGTTCGTCCGATCGCGACAAGGCAGTACATCTTACGTCAATGTGGAGGTTATGTGCCTTGAGTTGCCGAACAAGTCGTAACCGTGGCTTGCAACGAAGATAGCTGACGTCTTTCGTCTCGCCACCGGCTGGTTTGCAACGCTTGTTGTTCACTTGGGAACCGCATGTGATTGGCGGCGGGTTCGATGCTCCAGCACTTGGCATAGTGGTTCAACAGCATGGCCGTTGGCGCGTCCGCATCGCTCGGCGCCAGCACCACGGCTTTTCATCGCCTCGGCATGGACGCAGACCACGGCGTGGGCGAAGCTGTCCCAGACACCGATGCCCAGGTCATCCATTGACCTATGGTCAGACCGAATACCGAACTCGGCCGGGCATGCGCGTGCGATACTGCTACGCTGCTCTGACGCCAGCCACGAACGTATTCACCTCGCCGGACAGTTGCTCAGCCTGCTTCGACACATCCGATGCCGCCGTCAGCACCTGACCTGCCGCCGCACCCGTTTCGCTCGCTGCCTGGCTCACGCCGCTGATCCCGGCGGTCACCTCCTGTGCGGCCTGCGTCGTCTGCTGGACGTTGCGGGCGATCTCGGATGTGGCCGCGCCTTGCTCCTCGACAGCCGAGGCAATCGTGGTCGAGATCGTGCTGACTTCCTCAATGGTGGCGGAGATGCCCCTGATCGCTTCGACGGCCTCCTTGGTCGCGGCCTGTATCTGCGTAATCTGCGCGCCGATTTCTTCCGTCGCCTTGCTCGTCTGATTGGCAAGACTCTTGACCTCTGAAGCAACCACGGCGAAGCCCTTACCGGCGTCGCCGGCGCGGGCCGCTTCTATTGTGGCGTTCAGTGCCAGGAGATTGGTTTGATTGGCGATGTCAGTGATCAGGCCCACGACGGTGCCGATCTTCTCGGCACCTTGCGCCAGCGCATGCACGATAGCGTCGGTGCGCTTGGCATCATCCACCGCTTTGGCGGTGATCTTCGAGGATTGTGTCACCTGACGACTGATCTCGCTGATTGAGGCCGTCAGTTCCTCGGCGGCCGAAGCCACGGTCTGCATACCAGTGCTCGCCTCCTCCGCCGCCGCAGCGACGGCAGTCGCCTGCTCGTTGCTCTGGTTCGCCGTGCCGGTCATCGACTGCGCGGTGGCTTGCAACTCGGTGGAAGCGGAGGAAAGAACGCCGACCAAACGGCCGACCTTGCTCTCGAAGTCATCCGCCAGACGGTGTAGAGCTGCCTTCTGCTCGGCCGCCGCCTGAACCTTGACCTCCTCCTGCTCTGCCCGCAGCCGCTCGGTCTCGGTCATGCTGTCCTTGAATACCAGCACTGACGTGGCCATGCCGCCGACCTCGTCGCGCCGGTCCGTGCCGGGGACCATAATTGTGAGGTCGCCCTTCGCCAACCGATCCATCGCGGTCTTCAGGCCGCCAAGCGATCCGGTAATATCCCGGTTGGTCAACCATGCGGCAAGCAAGATGGCAATCAGGACTGCCCCGCCAATCATGCTGAGCTGAAGCAAGGTCGTGCGAAACGCTGCGTTGAGATCATCAACGTAGACGCCCGACATGAGCACTATCTGCCAAGGGGCGAAGAGGGCAGCGTAGGCGATCTTCGGCTGCGGCGCCTGTTGACCCGGCCTCGGAAAAGCATAACTGACAACTCCGTGGTCGCTGTCCCGGAGCGCCTCCGCGCCCAGTTGCTTGACGGTTCTGCCACTCGTGTCCGCGACTGGTGTAGGTTTGCCCTCCAGCGCGGGAACTGTGCCGTGCGCCACCACGATCCCATCGGTTGTCCATGCCGTGACATATCCTGCGCCGCCATCGAAGCGAATCGCGTGGATGTCGTCGCGTAGCAGGATCAGGGCCTGCTCTCGTGTCAGTTGTTGTGCGCTCACACGGCCTTCAAGCGATTGAGCAATGGCCATCGTTGACTGCACGACGGCACGCAGCTTATCAACCCGATCCTCGAACATCCGCCGTTGCATCAAATTAGCCGCCGCGCCGATCGAGACAACAACGGCCAGGGCCGACAGGCCGAGCAACAACGCCAACTTGGTGCGGAGCTTGAGGCCACTGAGGATGCGCATGGACACGTCTCGCTGTGATGTTGGTGCGGGCGAACCGGGCCCAATTGTCCAACCATATGTGGCCGGCCCTAACCAATGCTTAATCCGGCTGGCGACTCGGTCTGGCCCGACACGACCGGACTCACTGCCGCACATTGGTCAAGGTCTCACCGCAAGGCGCAACCATATTGATATCGTGATGGTCGTAATGTATGAACACTGACAACGAAAATCGCGGTTGATTATACTCCGAAGTCGGCGTGCGGCGTCGGGCATACAGCGACGGAGAAGCTGAGGCGCCCCGTGACCAGGAGCACTCAACGCAGGCCGAAGATCGCTGCGACGGCACCGCGGGTCATCAGATGGAGCGACTGAATTGCCTCCAACGTCGACTGTTCGCAGTGACGACCGACTAACTATTACTCCTGCTTCGCGGATTGCGACCGGGGATCACCGCAAGGGCAAGCCAATCCACATCGCGCCAGTTTCCGACCCCACTTGCCTAGGCCATGGCGATCTTCGCGCTGCGCGAGAGGCTGCGATCACGTACTGCCGCGGCCCGCGTTGCGAGCCTTGCGACGCCGCGGCACAAGAGAGGTTCAAACGCAGATGAAGGCAGATGCACGCAAAACACGGCCCGTCCCAAGCGTATTGAGTACAGTTAACGCGCAGCCGTTCATATACCCCGGCAGATCGTTCAACCTGACGCCATCTGCGTGTGTCTGCGTGAATCTTCTTGCATCTGCGTTTAGAATCTTGCTTTACAATGCTGCCCACGAATGGCTTCGGAGGTATTTGCCAGTGCATCGGCACAGTGATTTGGGCCGGTTGAGCGCGGCCTGGGTTTAACAACGGCAAGACGGAACGATCGACCAAAACCGCGATGCTCCGCGCCATCCCCGGCCGCCAACGGAAAAAAGCGTTGGACACTCAACCTGCTGGCCGGCACTGATCCGGGGACCGCCAAAAAGTCATAATCACTGTCCCTGGGCACCAGTTTCCTCTTGCGAAAATGGTCATCTGTGTTAGCTCCGACGGCGTGATGGCGCGGTTACTGCGCCCAGCAATAGGAGCTCGCATCATGGCTACACCCGGCGGACGGCGCGGGATCGCGCGATTTGCCATGACTCTCGTCGTTGGCGCCCTCTGCACCGGTGTGTCAGCCAAGGCCGCTCCAATCTCGGATACGCCGCCAGACCCAAACGGCGTTCCGTCCGTCTATCGCAGCGACGCATTCGACGCCTACAACAAGGTGAAGATTGGTTGGCTGCCGGCCCCGTCTGTCCTCACCGCGGCAGAGAAGGCTCCGGAGGCAACGGCTGTTGCCATCATCAATCAGCACATGGCCGAGGTCGCCGCGAAACTGGCGACGAAGAAGATCACCTTGGCCCCTCTTGATACCACCGTGACCGCCGATAGACTGAAGGTAACGATGGCTGGCCTGCTGCCGGACAATCGACGGGTCATCTGCGTATATATCTTGCCTGGTAACAAGTTTTACAGTGACGTCATCATGAGCGTCGATCGCGACACCCCGTTGGTCGATCCGCGCGAGGTCTGGGACGAGGATGGCATGCGCCAGGGCAAGGGCGCGGTCGCCCAGTTCGCGACCGATACCCTGCGCGTCAATACATGGGAACAGGATACCTTCGAGGGGATCCGGTTGAGAATGTGTGAGGGCAACTGACAACGGCGGCGATTGGCTACGTTCAGGATGAGGCTGGGTGCCGCATGCGCCAGTCCAAAGGAAGAATAACGCGGATTACCCCAATCGCCCTTGCATGCGACCCATCGATTGCCACTACGCCGTCATGACGGGGAAGGCCGGCCGTGACGACGGAGGGGCATCACGAATTTCGGTGCAGGTCCGTGCCCGCCCTGTCAGAGAAACTGACTGTTTACAGTGAGCCAAAATAACCCTATATATCCCCCCATGGACCCCTCTCCCGAACCCGAGCCCCTCGACCTCACCCTCCAGCTCCCCAGGGATACCTATTACCAGGTCATCCACACCCTGCGCGGCTCGCTCCCGCCGCCCATCACCGACTCCCCCGAGGACCTCGTCCGCCGCGACAATGCCGCCATGGCGCATGTTGCCGCGCTGCTTCCCGCCACCGCCGATGAGGCCGATCTCGCGGCCACCTACGTCGCGGCCAACGCGCAGGCGATGGAATGCCTGCGCTTGGCCCGCAAGTACCACGGCGATCCCAACTTCATCCTGAAATGCACTGCCCATTCGGCCAACGTGATGCGCCAGGCGCGGGCCACACGGTCGCTGCTGCAGCGCGTCCAGGCGGAACGCCGGAAGCGCGAGGCGGACAACGCCGCCACTGACCGCGCCGCCTGGACCGAATACTGCGCCATCGGGTTGATGGCGCAGGCGTTGGGTCGCGCCGAGCTCCCTGCCGCGGCCGAGCCGCCGCCGCCATCGGCCCCGGCGCCGAAGGAGGAAGCGATGCCGAAGGCCGACCCGATCGCGGAAGCCGAGCAATATGCTTTGAACTATCCGCAGCGTGCGGCGCTGATCCGCCGGCTCGGCCGGGTGCCGGACGACGTGACGTTCGGCCCGCCCGAGGATTATCTGGTGCGAGAGCTTGTCAACGGTCGAAGCCCCGTTCTGCTGGCGCTCGATCAATAGGGCGCGTCGCGCGGGGAGCGCGCCGAGAATTTTCCACCGCAGAGGCGCAGAGGGCGCAGAGAAGCCGAGAAGTGGGCTGTGAAACTCGACTTCTCAGCGCCCTCTGCGTCTCCGCGGTGAATTTTCCTGCTCCCACGCCTCGGCCGGCACCGTCTCACCGCATGGTCCCCTGTCTCCCACCACGGGCTTTGAGACGAAACCTCCGTCTACTCCTCCCGCTCGTCCACATACTCGGGCACCTTGAAATACACCCAGATCAGGTTCGCCAGCAGTAGTCCCGCGGTGATCAGGAACACCCAGCGCAGCCCGAACGAAGCCGCGATCGCCCCGCCGGTCAGTGGCCCCATAGAATTGCCGAGAAAGGTCGCCGATGAGGTCATGCCGTAGACCGCGCCGCGATCGGAGCGCGGCACCATCCGGCCGATCAGCGCATTGGCGGTCGGCAGGATGCCGCCGATGAACAGCCCGACGCCGAACCGCTCGACCACGAACCCCCAGTAGCTGCCGACGAAGGCCTGCGGCAGGCTGGTCAGCGTGGCGCCTGCCAGGCAGATCAGCAGGACGCGGCGATAGCCGATCTCGTCGCTGTGCTTGCCGATCAGCGGCACCGCGATCATGCCGGCCAGCCCGGTGACGGAGAACGCCACCCCGCCCAGTGTCGCCAGGTCGGGCCGCATGCCGACCAGTTCCTGCACGAACACCGTGACCAACGGCTGCACCGCGCGCGTGCTGAACTGCGCCATGAACAGCACGAAGAACAGTGGCAGCACGCCGGCCGCGCCGATCATCATCGCCAGGCCGCGCATGCCGGAGCGTCGGCGATGCGCGCCGTCCGGTCGCACGAAATTCTCGCGCACGCCGCGCCAGACCAGCGCCATGGAGGCGAAGGTGATGGCCGATGTGCAGTAGAACGGAATGCGGTAGCTGCCGGTCACATCGGCCAAAACGCCGCCGATCACCGGCCCCACCAGCGAGCCGACCAGCTGGCCCGTGCTGAGCAGGCCGAGCGCGTAGCCGAGACGCTGCTCCGGCACCTGGCTCGCCACCAGCGCCATCGCGGTGGACGAGAAGCCGGCGAACACGCCCATCAGCGCGCGTGCGGCGAAGAACTGCCAGACGTTCAGCGACATGCCCATCAGCGCGGTGAAGAAGGCGATCGCGCAGCTCGAGCGCAGCAGCATCAGCTTGCGCCCGTGTAGGTCGGCGAGCCTGCCCCAGAGCGGCGAGGCGAACGCGGCAACGAAGGAGGTGGAGCCGCTGAGGATGCCGGACCACAGGTCGATGCCGGCTTCCGTCGTCACGCCGAGGTCCGGCAGGAACAGCGGCATGATCGGGCTGAGGAAGCTGAACGACATGGTCATGATGAACTGGATGCCCACCATGGCCCATAGCGTCGTCTGCCAGTACGACGCTACGCCGGCGGCCGGGGCTGCCTTGTCGCTTTGGCCTGGCTCCCCGGCGCTTGGGAGCGGACGGCCAGGCTCAGGCACCCAGCCGTGTCGCCATCTCGCGCTTGAACTGGTCGATCGGCATGAAGCCGGCATCCTTGCGGCACGACGTTTCCGTCTCGCGCAGGATGTCCGTGTCGGACTTGGTCAGATCGAGGAATTCGCCGTGCGGCTGCGGCACGTGGAACGGCGTGTCGAGATACGCCTCCACCGTGTTGCCTTCGGGGTCCTTGAAGTAGATCGACCAGGCATTGCCGTGGCTGACCGGGCGCATGTCGGTGGCGCCGAGCGCCAGGGCACGCTTGTGCACCTCGCGCAGATCGGCCAGCGAGTCGACCATGAAGGACATCTGCTGGATTGGGTTGAAGCCCGACGTGTCAGGGCGACCGGTGACCAGCACAAGCTGGTGGTGGTTCTCCGGATTGCCGCTCATGAAGGTGAGGTGCGTCCCGGCGCGTCCCTCGCCATGGTCGGTCACCATCAGGCCGAGCACCTCGGTGTAGAAGCGCTCCATCTTGTCGCGGTCGTGGATATAAATGCCCATATGGGCCAGTCGCGCGTGGATATTCGCCATTGTGTATTCCCTCTGCCCTGCGCGCCAGCGTCCTCCAGGTTGGCAGTTTGCGCAAGCGGTCCGGGTGCTGCGTCGTGGCGTGGTGCGAACAAACAAAATGGCCAGGGCACAAGAGCACCCTGGCCAGTCGTCACTCACGCCACCTGCCGCTCAGGAGCAATCGGCATCGGCCACGGGCGAGTTCCGCACCCGCGTCGAAAGTTTGGTCAACGCAACCGTTCTAACACCGGATCGGTGTCGTTGCATAAGCACTTCGTTGTGATCATTACGGTTTTGCCGTTCTATCAACGTTAATCACGCGTTAAAAATGATCGTCCCACTGACGCTCCCCCGCTTGCATCGTGGGGGCGCGGGGCGCACGTTGTGCTGCATCGCTGGCAAAGGCCGAACGCAGGCGCCGGCGGCAGAGAGCTACGAGTGCTCCCGCCTGAATGGCGCGAAGGAGCGCACCATGCCCAGCTACCATTGCAACATGCTTGATGATCACGGCCACGTCATCTTTCCAGCCGATACTGTCGCCGAATCCCTGGCTGCCGCGATACAATACGCTTCCCACGTTCGCGAGGTGAGCAATCAAGGCGCCTCGTCGTCGCGACATGTCTACGCATTCGAGGTTTGGTCAGACACCGGCGGGGAGAGCTTCCTGGGTCAATCCGATGCCATCAACCGGCGTCCGCCTGTCCATCCCTACCTTCAACCGCCGCGCTCTCCAGGCCGTCTCGGGGCCGCGGCGGTTTGCCAACAAACCTCGCCGCGCGGGGACGGGATGCGCGCCATGCTGGACGAGCAGAAGCCGCGTCACTAAGGTTGCGGGTGTGCAAGCTTCCTGCACATCCGGCCGCGACCGACACCTCGCAGGATTGCTTGCTCCGCGGAAGAACGACAACAAGAAGCAATGTGGAGGAGACATGAGAAAGCTGCTCGTGACTGGGCTTGTCTCTCTCGGGATGGCCGTCTGCATGGCGACGGCATACGCGCAGAGCGACTGCTCCAAAGTTGTCCCCGCTTCACCCTTCGGACCGGACGATCAGACCGGCGCCACCAATCGCGTGACGCCGCAGGTCACCAAGGCGGCCGCGGCGGAAATCCAGGAAGGCAAGGTCATCAGCCTGACCAATCCGCTGGTGGATGGCGTTCCTCTGTTCGGCACACGGTTCACCAAGACGGTGCTCACCGCGGTCACGCTCGCGCCCGGCGCCGCACTGGGCAAGAACGGGCTCACCTACATGGAGGACACCTGGCTGAGCCAGAGCCACGTCGGCACGCATCTCGACGGGATGGGCCATATCGGTCGCAACGACTGCTATTACAATCAGACGCCGATGGGTAAGTATATCAACCAGAACAACATGACGCGGCTTGGCCTCGAACACCTGAAATCGTTCGCGACCCGCGGCGTGCTGATCGATATGGTGCGCGTCTTCCAGGCGGCGAACAAGCTCAAGACCAATCCCGCATGCCGCAAGCCGTGCCTCGATAAGGGCACCGTGATCACCCAGGCAGATCTCGAGGCGGGCCTGAAGATGTATAATGTCACCTTGCGCGAGGGCGACATCGTAGTGCTGCACACGGGCTGGGTCGACATCTACGAGCAGTACCCGGCGCAGAATGCACTTTACAACAGCGGCGAGCCTGGCATCGGCGTCGATGCGGCCAAATGGCTCGCGGCGCAGAAGGTGGTCACGGTCGGTGCCGATACCTGGGCGGTGGAGGTGATCCCGCCGGAGGACCCGCAGATCCTCTTCCCCGTGCACCAGACCCTGCTCACCGACAACGGCATCCACATCATCGAGAACATGAAGACGGATGACATCGCCGAGGAAGTCGCCAGCACGAAGCGGGCGACGTTCTTCTTCAACATGACGGTGCCCAAGGCGGTCGGTCTCACCGGCAACTTCGTGGGCATCGAGGCGATCCGCTGACGTCGCCACACGTGCTGTCGCGCCGGTCCCTGCTGGCCGGCGCGACCACCACTGCTCTCGCGGTTCCGGCACGCGCCGACGAAACCGGGACCGTCACCGTTGCCTTTGCCAATTTGAGTGAAGACCCGTCGGTTCGGCTGGAGGGCACCGGCTTCACCGGCGCCGAAGTGCGCGAGAGTTTCTCGCTGGCCGCGCGACGCCGGTCCATCGACCTTGTGTTCTACGACAATGCGCTTGACCGGACGAAGGCGCTGGCGAATACGCAAGATGCGATACGCCGGCGCGTCGATGTCTATATCCATTACGGCTGGGACAATGCAGTCAACACCGAGATCGGCAGACTGCTCGCGGCAGCGAAGATCCCGGTGCTGGCGATCGGCCGGCTGGTGCCTGGCGCGCCGCTTTATACCGCCGACAATGCCGTGGCTGGCCGAATCGCCGGTGAGGCGCTGGCGCGCCATGCCGCGGAGAACTGGCATGATCGCGCCACCGATGTGGTCGTCATCGGCCCGCCGACGGATGCAATGAACCGCATGGATG
>Ga0210402_10005982_pt1 | contig 10819 bp, 7 predicted proteins | sample IncBWC7MmetaG_FD_161055 | JGI IMG/M metagenome (GOLD analysis project Ga0210402, IMG submission 161055) | Forest soil microbial communities from Barre Woods Harvard Forest LTER site, Petersham, Massachusetts, United States - Inc-BW-C-7-M | ecosystem: Environmental > Terrestrial > Soil >... | reverse complement strand
CGGCATCTTCATCACATATCTGGTGCCCCAGACGCTGCTGTTCATTCCGCTGGCCGAGATCATCCGCAACTATCACCTGGGTGACACGCCCTGGTCGCTGATACTGACCTATCCGACCTTTCTCATTCCATTCTGCACCTGGCTCATGATGGGCTACTTCAAGGCAGTGCCCAAGGAGCTTGAGGAATGCGCGCGCATTGACGGCGCCTCGCGCTGGCAGGCCATGCTCTACATCGTCATCCCGGTCGCGATCCCGGGCATCCTCTCAGCCGGCATTTTCGCTTTTACGCTGTCGTGGAACGAGTTCATCTACGCACTCGTCTTTTTGTCCTCGCCTGGGCAGAAGACCGTGCCCGTGGGCGTCACGTCGGAGCTGATCCGTGGCGACGTCTTCTTCTGGGGTCCGCTGATGGCCGGCGCCCTGCTCGGATCGATCCCGGTCGCTGTCGTTTATTCGTTTTTCGTCGAGCACTACGTCGCAGGATTGACCGGGTCGGTGAAGGGCTGACCGCAGCCCGGATCGCGCAATTGGAAAGCGAGCATGCAGAATTGCGCATAGGCGGATGGGAGACAGGTGAAACCAATGGGACAGGTCGTCCTCAAGGGGATCAACAAGTTCTATGACAGTGTCCATGCTGTCAAAGACGTCAATCTGCAGATCCGCGACAAGGAGTTTGTGGTGCTCGTCGGACCGTCCGGCTGCGGCAAGACGACCACGCTCAGAATGATCGCCGGGCTTGAAGCGATCAGCTCCGGCGACATCTCGATCGACGGAAACGTCGTCAATGAACTGGCGCCCATGGATCGCGATATCGCCATGGTGTTCCAGAACTACGCGCTCTACCCGCACATGAGCGTCTACGACAATATGGCGTTCGGCCTGAAGATGCGTCAATTCGCAAGGGGCGAGATTGACAAGCGCGTGCGGGAGACGGCGGATATCCTCGGTATCGGCGAAATGCTCAAGCGGAAGCCGCGCCAGCTTTCCGGCGGCCAGCGCCAGCGCGTCGCGTTGGGCCGTGCCATCGTGCGCCACCCCCGCGTGTTTCTGTTCGACGAGCCGCTGTCGAACCTCGATGCCAAGCTGCGTGTGCAGATGCGCGTCGAGCTCAAGAAGCTTCATGAACGTCTCGGCACGACCGCCATTTATGTGACCCACGATCAGGTCGAGGCCATGACGCTGGGTGATCGGGTCGTTGTCATGAAGGACGGCGTTGTTCAGCAGGTCGGGGAGCCGCTCGAGCTGTACAATAACCCTGCCAACAAGTTCGTTGCCGGTTTCATCGGCTCCCCGGCGATGAATTTCGCCGCCGTGACCCTGAGCGAGGCGAACGGATCGCTGATTGCCGAAAACTCCGGCTTGCGCATCAAGCTGCCGAACGAGACGGCGCAGCGCCTGCGCGGCCATATCGGACGCGAGGTCACGCTCGGCGTGCGCCCTGAGGACCTCACTGTGGCGGGCACTGCCGATCTCGACCACCCTTGCTTTGACGCTGTGATCGAGGTGGTCGAGCAGCTCGGCTCGGAAATCCTGCTCGACATGAAGGTCGGCAAGGATGTCATGGTGGCAAGCGTCGAGCCGAACGTCCGGGTCAAGGTACGCGACACGCTGCGCGTTGCCATGCGCCCTTCCAGACTTCACGTCTTCGACGCGAAGACTGAAGCGGCGATCTAGAGCATTCGCCGAGCAGAGTGAATCGATTAGGGATTCCCAAATCAGGGCCGTAGCAACCATTAAGCTACGACGTCATTCCGGGGCGATGCGTCAGCATCGAACCCGGAATCTCGAGATTCCGGGGCTGCGCCTTGCGGCGCATCCCGGAATGACGGTGGAGGAATGGTATCGAGATCTGCCGTCGGTAATTTTGTCGACTCAAGAGTCTTAGGTCCGGGCCAGCCGGCGACCATTAACCAGATTTGAATCTCGCGCTCGCCAAGCCGCGCTTTCAACGCCGCCGCGGTTCTGAGCGTTACCTTAACGCGCGCTGAAGGTAAGGCCGGCGCGTTCCTTCAGACGCCTGCGCACCGCCGGACCCATCAGCGCGCCCGGTGTCCAGATGCCGCCTTCGCCCTGCACGTCGCGCACGAGGCAGAGAGCGCTCTCGGCGATCATTTTGCTGGTCGAGCCGTAGCCCGGATCGCGGTCGCCCGTGACCACGGCCTCGACCCGTCCGCCGTCCCGCAGCTCGCCCAGGAAGAGGATGTCGTAGAAGCCCTTCTCGCGCTCTTCCCGAGTCGGGCCTGCTCCGGGTTTGAGACCGCCGCTCGTGAGCAGTGAAACCATCGTGGCGAACGTCTGCGTTGTCACGCGAGCGATTTCGCCAAATCCCGGCGCGATCATCATCTCGTCGTAAACGAAGTCCGTGCCATAGGGATGACCCAGCAGGAAATTCGTGCGGTGCACGTTCTTGGTGTTGATCGGCGCCATTGGAAACGGCACGAGCCACACGTTCATGCCCGGGTCGTATTCGGGGATGAGGCCCGACGGCTGCGACGGCCCGGTAAATCCCGGCGTCAGCGCGAAGGGATCGGTCAGGAGCCGGATCTGGGCCGGGTCGCGTGCGGCGGCCGTCAACGTCGCCCGAGCGCTCGCTGCGGTGCCGCCAGACATGCCGCCTTTCACATTGCGCAAGCGGGCCTTGACCCGCCGCGCCGGGTGTCCGAATTTCTCGCGCGCCTTCTCCTGCAACGTGAGCACGCCGAGATCGAATGGGATGGAATCGAAGCCGCAGGAGAAGACGATGCGCGCGCCGGTCCGTTTCGCCTCTTCGTGATGGATGTCGATCATGCGCCGCATCCAAGCCGGTTCGCCGCACAGATCAACATAAGCCGTTCCCGTGGCCGCGCAGGCCGCCACAAGCTCGGGACCGTGAAGTTGATAAGGCCCAACCGTCGTGATGATCACGGCCGCACGCTCGCACATCGAACGCAGGCTGGCCGGCTCGGCGGCATCCGCCTTGACCAAAGGCAAATCGACTGGTGCGCCGATGTCGGCGCGCACCTTCTGGAGCTTGTCGGTCGAGCGTCCCGCGATCGCCCAGGACGGCGCGTCGTCGCCGCGATAGGACGTCGCCAGATATTCGGCGATGAGACGGCCGGTGTAACCCGTCGCGCCATAGACGATGAGGTCGAACTCTCGCTTCACGACGTTGGTCCTCCTCGAAACCGAGCGGCGCAACGCCTGACGTTGGCGTCAATCGCCATTTGCCACCAGGCGCCCCAACATGATGACCGAGGATCCACGCGCACGGATCGGGCTTCTTGATCTGCATCAAGGCACCTGGCGATCGATTGTGCATAGATAATACAGCTTTGATAGCTGTTTGTCGTGAGCGCTTCCCGCTCGCGCCTACATGTACCCGACTTCAACGACGCGAGAAACGAACCGTGCGGCAGCTTGGGTGCGCGCGTCCGAACTTCGTTCCACGAAACACTCCAAAGGGACCAGGGATGTGAGCAGCTACGAAAAGATCGAGCAAGACCCCAATTTTCAGGAGTTGGTTCGCCGACGCTCCTCGCTCGGCTGGACGTTGGCGCTGATCATGCTGATCATCTATTTCGGCTTCATCCTCCTTGTCGCCTATGCGCCAAAGTTCCTGGGCACGCCCATGGGGACCGGCGTGACAACCATCGGCATTCCGATCGGCCTGCTGGTCATTGTTTCGGCGTTCCTGCTCACGGGCATCTACGTCAGCAAGGCCAGTTCCCAATACGACCCACTGATCCGCAAGATCGTCGGAGCGAACCGCTCATGAGAAAAATGTCCTGTCTGTTGGTGACACTGCTCGTTTGCTTTCCAACGCTTGCGCTTGCGGCCGGGACCATCGAAGGCGGCAGCAAGCAGGCCGTCAACTGGGCCGCCATTGGCATGTTCATTGGCTTTGTTTCCTTGACCCTTGTCATAACCTATTGGGCGTCGAAGCGGACGGTATCGGCTGCTGATTTCTACTCGGCGGGTGGTGGGATCACCGCCGGCCAGAACGGCCTCGCGATCGCCGGCGACTATATGTCGGCGGCCTCGTTCCTGGGCATTTCCGGCCTTGTCTACACCTCAGGCTATGACGGTTTGATATACTCGGTGGGTTGGCTGGTCGGTTGGCCGGTCGTCACGTTCCTGATCGCCGAGCAGCTGCGCAATCTGGGCAAGTTCACCTTCGCCGACGTCGCCTCGTTCCGGCTTGGGCAGACACAGATTCGCATCCTGGCCGCATGCGGCTCGCTGGTCACCGTCGCATTCTACCTGATCGCGCAGATGGTCGGCGCAGGCAAACTGATCCAACTGCTCTTTGGCCTGGATTATTGGATCGCAGTGATCCTGGTCGGCGGCCTCATGATGATCTACGTGACCTTCGGCGGAATTAAAGCAACGACCTGGGTGCAAATCATCAAGGCCGTCCTGCTGCTTTTCGGCGCAACGTTTATGGCCGGCGCGGTGCTTTACACGTTCGGGTTCAGCCCGGAGGCGCTCTTTGCCAAGGCAACGCAAGTGCACCCCAAGAAGATCGCCATCATGGAGCCCGGCAGCTTGATCTCGAACCCGCTGTCCGCAATCTCGCTGGGCTTGGCCCTCATGTTCGGCACAGCCGGCCTGCCGCACATCCTGATGCGGTTCTTCACCGTGAAGGACGCCCAAGCCGCACGCAAGTCGGTGTTTTATGCGACCGGCTTCATTGGTTATTTCTATATCCTGACCTTCATCATCGGCTTTGGCGCGATCACGCTGGTCTCGACCGATCCGGCATTTCTCGATGCCGGCATCCTGGAGAAGACCAAGAGCGGCATCGCGGCGATCAAGGGCGGCTCCAACATGGCCGCGATCCATCTGGCCGACGCGGTCGGCGGCAATCTGTTCCTCGGATTCATTTCAGCGGTCGCGTTCGCCACGATCCTGGCGGTCGTTTCGGGCCTTGCACTGGCCGGCGCTTCCGCCATCAGCCACGACATCTACGCCATGGTCGTCAAGGGCGGGCACGCCAACGAACAGGATGAGGTTCGCGTATCCAAGATCGCGACGCTGTTCCTCGGCGTGCTGGCGATTATCCTCGGCATCATTTTCGAGAACCAGAACGTCGCCTTCATGGTCGGCCTCGCCTTTGCCATCGCCGCATCCTGCAATTTCCCGGTGCTGGTGATGTCAATCTTCTGGAAGGGGCTCACCACGCGGGGCGCATTGATCGGGGGGTTCCTTGGCCTGATAAGCGCTGTGATGGGCGTCATCCTGTCGCCCGCGGTCTGGGAAGTGACGTTCGGCTTTGCCAAGGGGTCGGCACCGGTCAGGCTGGACAACCCGGCGATTTTCTCGATGACCCTCGCCTTCGCCGGCATATGGCTGTTTTCCATCCTGGACCGCAGCACACGGGCCATGATCGACCGGCGCGGCTTCGACGCGCAGTTTGTGCGCAGCCAAACCGGCATCGGCGCCGCAGGAGCCACGGCGCATTGAGATTTAACAGCTCAAGCGGCGATCCGCGCATGATTCCAAGCCCCCGGGACTTGAGAGTGCAATGCCCAAGGCTTTCGATGCTGCAAATCCGCCGTTTGATCGCCTGACGCCAACAGAGATCGAGACGTTGCGTGCGGCGCTCGATATCGCCTATTTCCGTCCGGACGAAGCGATTATCGAGCAAGACAAGCCAGCGGATGACCTTTACGTCGTCATCAAGGGCACGATCGAGGAGCGCGACGGCAACGACCTGCTGGCACTGCTCGGCCCCAAGGACAGCTTCGATAGCCGTGCCCTCGTCCATGGCAGGAGCGGCCATGCCTTTGTCGCGCGCGAGGAGACGCTATGCTACGCTGCTCCGAGAGCCACGATACTCAACCTGATTCAGAGCAATCCGCGGTTTGCGTCGTTCTTCTACCGCGACATATCGCGCAAGCTGGATGATTTCGTGCGCGACGAGGAGGAGCAGCGTTATGGCTCGTTGATGCGCTCGCGAATCTCCGAACTATTTCTGCACCCGGCTGCCTTCATCGATGCCGGCGACACCATCGAAGCCGCCGGCCACATGATGCACGAGATCGACAGCAATGCGCTGTTCGTTCGCGACGGCGATCGGATCGGCATCATCACGGGCATGAACCTGTCCAAGGCGGTGGTGTTGCGTCGCCAATCGATCCAAACGCCCGTGCGCGAACTCGCGCATTTCGACGTTGTCACGGTGCGATCCGATGACTTCGTATCTTCAGCTCTTGTTCTGATGACCAAACTCAACAAGCGGCGCGTCGCAGTTCGCGACGGCGAGCGCTACATTGGCGTACTGGAGGATATCGACGTGCTCGGCTTCCTTGCCGGGAGCGCCCAGGTTGTCGCCGGCCGGATCGAGCGTGCATCGACGGAGGATGATTTGGCGATCGCCGCCCGAGAAACCGCGGCACAGGTACGCGTGCTGCGCCGCCAGGGCGTCGGCATCGAGCTGATTGGCGAGATCATGTCCGATCTGAATCAGCGGCTTTTTTCCAGATTGTTCGAGCTGACGGCGCCAGCCGAATTTCGCACCAGTGGTTGCCTTATCGTCATGGGAAGCGAGGGGCGTGGCGAGCAGACGGTTCGTACCGACCAGGACAACGGACTTATCCTGTCCGGACCGGTCGATAAGGCAAAGCTCGACGCGTTTCGGGCCGACTTTTCCGGCGCGTTGTCACGCTTTGGCTTTCCACCGTGCCCGGGCAACGTGATGGTGAGCAATCCCGCATGGTCCAAACCACTTCCCGATTATCTCGCGGATTTCCGCAGCTGGCTGGCGCTGCCCGACGACACCTCCCATTTGAACGTCGCCATCTTCTATGATGCGCGTCCTGTCGCGGGCGACGCGCAATTGTTGATCGCCGCCAAGACCGCACTGATCGAGATGGTCCGCGGAGAGCAGACCTTTCTCGCTCACTTCGCGCGGGCGATCGACAGCTTCGCCACACCGATCGGACTCTTTCGAAATCTCATCACATCCGCCGGCGACGGCGACGCGCTGGACCTCAAGAAGGGGGGCATCTTTCCGATCGTGCATGGCGTTCGCAGTCTTGCGCTCAAGCACGGGCTGATGGAGACTGCCACCAACATGCGCATCGTGCGTCTGCGTGATCTGGGCGTCCTGCATGCAGACTTCGCCCGGGAGCTGAGCCAGGCCTTCCAGTACATGATGATGCTGAGGCTCGATGGTCAATTGGCAGCGTCGGCCGGCACCTCGGGCACACTTGTACGGCCGTCGTCGCTGTCAAGCATGGAGCGCGACCTGCTGCGCGATGCGTTTCAGGTCGTGAAGCAGTTTCGCGAATTCATTCGCCGCCACTTCAATCTGGACCGTTTTTGACGTGATCCCTCGTGCGATCAAACGCCTGTTCCATCAGGCTTCAATCGGGAACCAGTCGTACCGGTTCATGTTCGATCGCGGACCCGCGGACGAGGTTGTTGCCATCGATTGCGAGACCACGGGGCTGAAGGTGCGCGTGGACGACATCATAACTGTTGCCGCGATCAAGATTCGAGGCAACCGTATCCTGACCAGCGAGCATTTCGAGGCGGCTGTGCGCCCCGACGCCGGAATGCGGGCAGAGGCAATCAAGGCGCATCGCATTCGTCGAGTGGATGTCGCAGAGGGCCCCCTGATCTGGAAGGCGCTGCCGCGTTTTCTGCATTTCGTCGGCGGGCGACCGCTCGTCGGTTATTACGTGGATTTCGATATCGCCATGCTGGACAAGTACATCCTTCCCTTCATCGGGATCGAATTGCCCAACCCGCGGATCGAGGTCTCTAAACTCTATTACGAGCGCAAGTACGGCGATGCGCCGCCCAATACGCCGATCGACCTCTCCTTCGCGGCGATGCTTGGCGATCTCAAGATCCCCGCTCTCGCTCAACACGACGCCTTCAACGACGCTCTCATGACCGCGATGATGTATGTCACGCTGCGTGACATGAAGCAGAGAGGGATACGGATCCCGCGCCAGCGCACGCGCGCTGTATTCGAACCGACCGGCGCATAGCGATCTGGCGAATACCTCCCGTCCGGCCAAACGCAGCGCTCCGGGCCTGGCCCGGCTTTGGCGCCTTCGGGGCAAAGCCGACATCAGCCAACCGACGACGCCGGCTGAATCCGTCGAAGATGACCCGAAGCCGACGTCTTGGACCTTTGGGCGGCATGTTGATCTAGATCAAAAGATGCTTTGCGGCATTGTGGCTCGGGTAAGCCCAATAGGTTCCGACGTCTCCAAGAGGAACTTCCATGACCCGTACCCGCCAGGACGACGATAGCTCAAAGCCAGAAAGCCGCTCACCAAACCGCCGCAACTTGCAGCTTTGCGGCACCACGCTCGCCGCCGCTGCTTATTTGCTGTGCGCGCTGGGAACGGCCGGCCTCGCGCAGCAAACCACCGGCACGCCGGGCTCACCGAGCGCCACAACGACGATCGACGGAAAGTATCTTCCACCGCCACCGCCGAAGTTCGGCGGCGAGATCAACCTTCAGGCCAGCCAGTCGAAACCGTATTGGCCCGCCCAAGTGGTGCCACCGAAGGGCGCGCCCAACATTCTTCTCATCATGACCGACGATCAGGGCTATGGAGTTTCGGGGACATTTGGCGGCGTCATCCCAACTCCTGCAATGGATCGCATTGCAAACGCCGGACTGCGTTACACGCAGTTCCACTCAACGGCTCTCTGCTCACCGACACGGGCAGCTCTGATCGCCGGCCGCAACCATCACTCGGTGGGCTTCGGCGTGATCACCGAAATGTCCACCGGATACCCGGGGTATGACTCCGTCATCGGGCCGGAGAGTGCCACCATCGGCACGATCCTGAGGGAGAACGGCTACGCCACGGCGTGGATCGGCAAGAACCACAACACTCCCAGCTATCAACTGAGTTTGGCAGGGCCTTTTGACCAATGGCCGAACGGAATGGGGTTCGATCACTTCTATGGCTTCATGGGCGGCGAAACTGACCAGTGGACGCCGTTTCTCTTCCGCGACCAGACACAAGTCTTTCCGTGGGTCGGACACCCCGGTTACAACCTCACCACCGACATGGCGGACGATGCGATCAACTACATGAGGGGGTTGAGAAACGCCGCGCCAGACAAGCCCTTCTTCATCTATTACGTGCCCGGCGGCTCGCACGCGCCGCACCAGCCCACGCCAGAGTGGATCAAGAAGATCGGCGACATGCACTTGTTCGATCAGGGCTGGGAAAAGCTGCGCGAGACAATCTTCGCCAACCAGAAACGGCTCGGTGTCATTCCGGCGAATACCCAGCTCACACCGTGGCCGGACGGCCAGCCCGAATACGGCGGAGCGAAGCTTCAGAAATGGGATACGCTCAGTCCCGACGAGAAGAAGCTTTTCATTCGCCAGGCGGACGTTTTTGCAGCCTACACGGCCTACACCGACCATGAAATCGGCAGGGTCATTCAGGAAGTCGAAGACGAGGGCAAGCTCGACAACACACTCATCATTTATATCAGCGGCGACAACGGCAACAGCGCCGAAGGTTCGATCCTCGGCACCCCGAACGAAATGGCCGCGATCCAAGGCGTCAACATTCCAGTCGCGGAGCAGTTGAAGTTCTACGACGTTTGGGGTTCGGACCAGACCACGCCGCACTTTGCCGTAGGCTGGACCTGGGCCTTCGATACACCATTCAAATGGACCAAGCAGGTCGCGTCGCACTTTGGCGGTACGCGCCAAGGCATGGCCATCTCATGGCCCGGCCACATCAACGACGTGGGCGGCATCCGCACGCAGTTTCATCACATGATCGACATCGTGCCGACGATCCTCGACGCCACCGGCATTCAGGCGCCGGTGATGGTCAAAGGCGTTGCTCAGAAGCCGATCGAAGGCGTCAGCATGGCCTATACCTTCGACAAGGCCAACGCGAACGCCCCATCGACTCGCAGCACGCAATATTTCGAGATGGTCGGCAACCGCGCGATCTACCACGACGGTTGGCTCGCCGCCACCACGCCGCCCGAGCCGCCCTGGGATCTGGGCTTCGGCAAGTATCCCGACGTCGTCAACGGTTACACTTGGGAGCTTTACAAGCTTGCCGACGATTATTCGGAGGCCAACGACCTCGCCGCCAAGATGCCGGACAGGCTGCGCGACATGAAGGAACTCTTTATGGTCGAGGCGGCGAAATACAACGTGTTCCCGCTGGACAACAGCTTCGCCGTTCGCGCGGCCACGCCGCGACCGAGCGCGACCGCGGGTCGGACAGTATTCACCTACTCAGGTGAGTCGTCTGGTCTTCCCTACAGCAGCGCCCCCGACATTGCCGGCAAGTCTTACTCCATCACCGCCGAGGTCGAAATTCCGCAGGGAGGTGCAGAAGGCATGATCAATACGCCGGGGGCCGCGGCGGTGGCCATGGTCTCTACTTGCTCAAGGGCAAACCAGTCTTTGTGTACAACTTTTTTGACGTGGAACGCTTCCGATGGGAAAGCCCGGCGGCGCTCACGCCGGGCAAGCATACCATCGTGTTTGATTTCAAGTACGACGGTCCCGGTTTCGGTAAAGGCGGCACCGGCGTCCTGTCAGTGGATGACAAGGAAGTCGCCAGTAAGACGATCCCGCACACCATTCCGTTCGTTGAGACGATCTACGAGACCTTCGACGTCGGTGTGGATACGCGCACGGGCGTGGACGACGACGACTATCAGCCGCCATTCCGTTTCACCGGCACGATCGATAAGCTAATTGTCAGGCTGGTCCCGTTGAAAGCTGCGGAGGAAAAGCTCCTGCAGCAAAAGGCCCAAGATACGATAAACAAAGCACAATAGATCGCTCCGCTTGGCATTTGGCTTTCTTTGATTTGAAAATGCGAG
>Ga0210402_10005980_pt1 | contig 10820 bp, 11 predicted proteins | sample IncBWC7MmetaG_FD_161055 | JGI IMG/M metagenome (GOLD analysis project Ga0210402, IMG submission 161055) | Forest soil microbial communities from Barre Woods Harvard Forest LTER site, Petersham, Massachusetts, United States - Inc-BW-C-7-M | ecosystem: Environmental > Terrestrial > Soil >... | reverse complement strand
CTCCGTATGGGGTACGGATCCTGAGTCACTGGACGCCGTTGCTCGTCGGCTCGATGCCGGGATGGTTTGGATCAATCAACACCTCAATCTCCATCCCAACATTCCATTCAGCGGTCATAAGAATTCAGGGATTGGCATTGAATTCGGCGAAGATGGGCTCAAAGAATTCTGCAATCTGCAGGTCATTGCGAACAGACGATAGGCGATAAAAACCAGTTCTGTAGTCGCAGAACCAGCTTGTCCGGGGCAAACAACACAACGATCACCTTGAGGATCGAGCGATCGGTACGCCAGGGAATCGTGGCTTTTACGCTAAGTGCCTCACATCAGAAAGGAGCATTGAGATGAGTTTGAATCATGGAGAACAATCAGCGGTAGATTTCGCGGACCGCGTTCGTGAGAATCAGCGGAAACTCAGGGACGGCCTAACGTCGCAGTACGACTTCATCGTCTGTGGGTCAGGTTCCTCCGGGTCAGTAGTTGCGCGCCGCCTGGCCGAAAATCCCGAGGTCAGCGTGCTCGTGCTTGAAGCAGGCGGCAGCGACGATACGCCAAGCGTGACAGAAGCGGCTCGCTGGGTTGAAAACCTCGGGACCGAGCGCGATTGGAAGTTTGTGGGTCAACCCAATCCACACCTCAACGGACGTTCCATGCCGCTAAGTATGGGCAAGGTGCTCGGCGGGGGATCGAGCATCAATGGGCTGGGTTGGGCACGCGGACATAAGAACGACTGGGATTTCTTCGCATCCGAGTCCGGCGACACGGCATGGAACTATGAGTCCGTACTCAGCATCTATCGCCGGATGGAAGACTGGCAGGGCGCACCAGACCCCACGCGCCGCGGAACCGGTGGATTGGTTTTCGTGCAGTCCGCGCCTGACCCGAATCCAATCGCTCCCGCCATGGTGGAAGGAGCTCGTTCCATCGGGGTGCCGACCTTCGATAGCAACAATGGCCGTCTGATGGAAGACGGCGGCGGGGCCTCTATTATCGATGTGCGCGCACGCGACGGAAAGCGCCTATCCGTGTTTCGAACTTATGTCTTCCCTTACATGGACCGGCCCAATCTGACTGTGCTCACGCACGCATCGGTTACCAAGCTTACCTTGGAGGGAAAGCGAGTCACCGGTGTGGAGATCGCTTTTGACGGAAAACTCCAACGCATCGCGGCTGGTTGCGAGGTTGTTCTTTCGTTGGGCGCGATGCACACGCCAAAGGTGCTGATGCTTTCTGGCATTGGCGATGAGGCTGAGCTACGACGCCTGGGCTTACCGGTGGTCCAGCATCTTCCCGGTGTGGGACAGAATTTCCAGGATCATTTTGCTGTCGGGTGTATGTGGGAGTATCAGGAACCGCTTGCTCCCCGCAACAATGGAGGCGAGGCAACGTTCTTCTGGAAGAGCAATCCTGGTCTTGACACTCCGGATTTGCAGACCTGCCAGGTGGAAGGTCCGCTGGGCAGCGCCGAGACAAGCGCTAAATTCAATCCACCCGCTGCTTCTTGGACGATGTATGGAGGTGTCGTACGCCCGAAAAGCCGAGGCAGGATTCGCTTGACCGGACCCAACCCCGACGACCCTATACAGATCGAGGCCAATACGCTGTCCCACCCGGACGACATGAAGGCCGCAGTAGCGTGCGTGGAACTCTGTCGCGAGATTGGCAATTCGGCCGCTCTTCGACCCTTCACAAAACGCGAAGTCATGCCTGGCAACCTGAGAGGAGATGCACTAGAAGATTTCATTCGCGATGCAGCCTCCACTTACCACCATCAGACGTGTACCTCGAAAATGGGGCGCGATTCGATGTCGGTCGTAGACGGTCAACTTAAGGTCTACGGGATCGACAACCTTCGCATTGCAGACGGCTCGATCATGCCGCGCGTGACCACCGGCAATACCATGGCTCCCTGCATCATCATCGGCGAGCGTGCCGCGGAAGCCCTCCGGGAGGAACACAAACTGTAAACGTTAGGTAATAAAGAGGAATTTCTATGACAACAGCAATCACCTCCGCAATTTCTGCTTTTGCGCATCCCACTACGGAGCCCAAAGCGGATGCGATTCGCTTCCTCGATGAAAAGCTGGCTTCCGTGCCAGCTTCTGACACTCCGGAAGACTTTCAAAAGCTGTCGCGTTTCTTTCCGGTGATCGTGCTCGTTTGGACATCACCTGTTGAGGATGAGGCGACCCGGAAAAAGTTGTCGCGGAATAAATCCGTCACTGACCTCACCGACAACATGAATTTCTGCTCACCGATGGATGTAGCGAAAGCTTGGCTGAACAACTCCAACGCCATAGACACGTTTGAGTTTGGCGGAGTCAAAGGATGTTTGTCGACGATGGAGGTTCATCGCAACGGTCAACCCGTTACTCTCACGAGCAAGGAATTCAAAACTCTCGCCTATCTGATCAAAAATCCGCGGAGGGTGATCTCACGGGACGAGCTACTGAATGAAGTGTGGGGATACGACAACTATCCGTGTACAAGGACCGTCGATAACCACATTTTGAAGTTACGCAAAAAACTAGAACCAGAACCCACCCATCCCATGCACTTTTATACGGTCCGCAGCGCGGGATACAAGTTTCTGCCGTAGGACTAGTCGACGGCGACCAGCGGTGAGATGTTAGCCAACGGCGCGAGGAGAATATCTGATCTATGCGGCTTTCTGAGATTGAGTCACCTGAGCAGACTATTTCGACACATCCATCACTCGAACCCAGGGTTCCTCGTATAGCAATCGTGGGTGCCGGGCTTGTGGGCTCCACAACAGCATATGGGCTGATGATGTCAGGAATGGCGGCTGAAATTGTACTGATCGATCGAGATTCACGCCGTGCCGAGGGGCAGGTTAACGATTTACGCGATGCGGAAGTTTTTTCCTATACAACGCGTGTTTTCCGCGGTGATGTTTCGGATTGCTGCTCGGCGGACGTAACGATCATCACCGCAGGAATTAGCCAATCGGGTCAGAAGTCGCGACTGGAAGGGCTACGCGATACGGGAGCGATACTGCACGGCCTCGTCAATGACGTTTGTCTGCAGAATCCGCGCGGCATCCTGCTGATTGCATCGAATCCAGTCGATGTTCTGACATATGCGGTATGGAAGTGGTCCGGACTTCCTGCCGGTCGAGTGATGGGCTCGGGAACATCTCTCGACACAGCGCGCTTTCGCCGCCGACTGGCGGAACACTACGGGATTGCCTCTGCCAACGTTCACGCATACCTCATTGGAGAACATGGTGACAGCCAGATTCCTGTCCTGTCATCGGCTCGAGTGGCGGGGTTTCCTTTCGCTGAATTCTCCAAAGAGATGGGGCTACCGCATGAGGAGAGTTCATTAACCAGGATTGCGAGCGAAACGCGAACCGCAGGAGCCGACATTATCGAGGCGAAGGGCGCAACGTATTACGGAATTGGAGCCGCGCTGGTTCGTATCATTCGCGCCATTCTGCGCGATGAACGTGCAATCTTGACCGTTTCGAGTCGGGTGCCCCAATCAATGCAATTGGGGGAAGTGTCACTATCTCTGCCAAGCATCGTCGATCGGCACGGGATCGCACGCGTACTGCCGGTTGCGCTTAATGGCACAGAGCGGAGGGCGCTAGAAACGTCTGCCGGGGTCGTCAGGGGACATATTGCGAGCTTGTCGGAAACAATACCGATCTAGCAGGCGGACACAGGCCCGAGAGATGTAAATGAAAGAAGATCAGGGATGAGTGAAGCATCAATTCAGACGTTATCGCCCCAAAGAGTCGTATCGGCGGTGCTGAGGCAGCTAAACCAAGAACAGATTGAGGACGCTGTCGCTTGTTTCACCACGGATTGTCGGTATAAGGATCACGGTATTGGATTGGAGTTTAGGGACAAAGAGCGTCTGGCCGAATTCTTCCGGAAAACACGGGAACTTTATTCAGATTACTTTCTACAGGCCGACCAGACGTTCGTGAGCGCCGAGCATGTGATCACGCAGTGGACACTGCAAGTCACTATCACCGAGCCTTTCTACGCTGGACTCACCAGAAGGATTCCTATTTCGATAGCTGGAGTCTCGATTGTACGTACTGATAACGGCAAAATTGCTGACTGGGCTGATTACTACGACGGTTTGACCTCCCGGCGCACAGCCCTGGCCGCGCACTTTACGGAATGGGTTGAATACTAGACTGCGGAAGTTGCCATCTGGGCACGTAGTTCTTCAGTAGCTCGGGCGCATGTCTGCAATTCTAACAATGCATGAAACAACAAGTGCGGGAGGCCATTCAATGTTACAGAGCGGGCAGGAGCATGAACGAAAGCGAAAACGCTACAAGGAGAATTCCTTATGACAAATTCAGCAACGAAGAACGCGATTGTCACCGGCGCCTCTGGTGGAATCGGAAGCTCGATCGCAAAACGACTGGCTAAAGATGGATTTTCGGTGGTCGTGAACTACGCTGGAAAACCGGCCCCAGCACAAGCAGTTGTCGCAGATCTCAAGGCTGCAGGCGGACAGGGCATCACTGTGCAAGCAGATGTGGCAAATGCCGCAGACGTGGAGCGGCTTTTCAAAGAGTCGATGGACGCTTTCGGCAGACCCGATGTGGTGGTTCACTGTGCGGGCATCATGCCGCTCTTCCCGATTGCCGGCGGAGACGTGGCCGCCTTCGACAAGGTGATCGCGACCAACTTGCGCGGAACCTTCCTGGTATTCGCGCAGGCGGCACAACATGTTCCTGATGGCGGCCGCATTATGGCTTTCTCCAGCAGCGTTCTCGCCAAGTCCTTCCCGACTTACGGTGCCTACATCGCTTCCAAGGCGGGAGTCGAGGGCCTGGTTCACGTGCTTGCTAACGAACTGCGTGGCAGAAACATCACGGTCAATGCGGTGGCGCCGGGCCAGGTGCAAACGGAGCTGTTCCTGAAGGGCAAGAGCGACGCACGGATCGACGAATTAAAGAAGATGAATCCGCTCGAACGGCTCGGCCAACCAGAAGACATGGCAAATGTAGTGTCATTCCTTGCTGGTCCGGAGGGCGGCTGGATCAACAGCCAGGTGTTGCGCCCCAACGGCGGCTTTGTCTACTGAATGGAGTTCGGTACCTTGCAAAGACACACGAGACACCAAGTAAAGGAGAAGCTAGTCATGAAACAAGTAATCGTAATCACTGGAGCTTCGAGCGGCTTTGGCGAACTGACCTCTCACGAATTGGCGAAGGCTGGACACGTCGTGTACGCCAGCATGCGCGAAACCACTGGCCGAAATGTGCCACAAGTCGAAGGAGCAAAGAAGTTCGCGGCAGAGAATAAGGTCGATCTCCGTACCATCGAACTAGATGTTGCTTCGCAAGAGTCTGTGGATTCAGCGATTCAACGTATTGTGAGTCAGAACGGGCGCCTCGATGTCGTGATTCACAACGCTGGACACATGGTCTTTGGCCCTGCCGAGGCTTTCACGCCGGAGCAACTTGCAGACCTTTACGACATTAACGTGCTGAGCACACAACGTGTGAACCGCGCGGCTTTGCCGGTGCTGCGCCAACAGGGCAAGGGTTTGGTGATTTGGGTTGGCAGCACCAGCACTCGTGGAGGAACTCCGCCCTACCTGGCTCCATATTTTGCCGCTAAAGCTGGCATGGATGCTCTGGCGGTGAGCTATGCAGGAGAACTTGCGCGATGGAACATCGAAACCACAATCGTGGTTCCAGGTGCGTTCACATCGGGTACAAATCACTTCGCCCACGCGGGATCACCGGAAGACAAGGCACGGTTGAAAGAGTATGAGTCGGGACCGACTGCTAGTCTGGCAAGGGAGATCATGAAAGGATTTGAGTTGACGGCGGCGCCGGACGCAGATGTGTCGGACGTTGCCAAGGCTGTCGTGAAGATCGTTGATATGCCCTTCGGTAGACGCCCGTTCCGAGTACATATCGACCCCGCCCAGGACGGAGCCGAGATCGTCAACGGTGTTGCCGACCGTGTCCGTGCGGAACTGTTACGGAAGATGAAGCTTGCGGACCTACTCAGGCCCTCGTCAACCCAGGTTCCGGCTCAGCAAGCTTCATAGGGTCGAACCGAACACATCCGGAGGAGAGATCAAGAAGTGCTCATCTGAGCTGGTGTAAGTCGACAGAACTGCACAGGCGGAGAATCCAAATGCCACGAGAAAACGGTTTCGAGAATAAGCGGGTGGTCATCGTAGGTGGGTCGTCGGGAATCGGTTTGGCAGTAGCCGAAGAAGCGGCATCGCACGGAGCTGACGTCGTGATCGTCTCCAGCAAGGCCGAACGAGTTCAGGAAGCTATCCAATCCATCGGAGGAGATGTACGTGGAGAGGCGGTTGACGTCTCCGACGAAAAGGCTGTGGAACGCTTTTTCACGAACCTTGGCGCCTTTGATCACCTGGTTTTCACTGCAGGTGACAGCCTGCAATTGCACCAGCTTGCTGATACGGATCTCAAGCAGGCGAGACGCGCATTTGAACTGCGTTATTGGTCTGCACTTGCCACGGTCAAATATGGAAGTCCGCAGATTCGCAAGGGCGGCTCGATCGTTCTCACGACGGGAGTCGCCGGCCAGCGCCCACACAGCGGATGGGTAATTGCCGCAAGTGTCTGCGGAACTATCGAAGCTTTAACACGTGCCCTGGCGATTGAACTGGCGCCGATCCGGGTTAATGCGGTGTCGCCGGGAGTCGTCCGGACGAACCTCTGGCACAACATGAGCTCAGCAGAAAGGGAGCAGCTCTACGAAAGCGTGGGCAAGCGTCTGCCGGTGGAGCGAGTCGGCGAAGCTCATGACATTGCACAGGCCTTCTTGTTTTTGATGAAAGAAGGATTCAGTACTGGTCAGACCGTTGTGGTCGATGGCGGCACGGTCCTGGTTTAGCGTCGCGGTAATTCCAACACACAAAGGAAGAGAAAGATGATTATGCGTTCTAATAAGGGAATCGCAACGCTGGCACAGATATCGCTGGTCATGGATGTGTCCTACTGCAAGCACAATGAGGGCGCCCGCGTTCGCACAGACTTCGCAGGTCGACAACGCCGATTGGCCACTACGCCATGCTGGTAGCGCCGTTGAAATCGGATATGCAGGTCAAGCTGAGAGCACCTGACGGACACTAGGCGATCAGCCATGGCAATGCGTGCACCCTGTTTCGGCGTCTCGCCATACCGCGCGACACAGTGAAAACAATTCGGCCAGAAATGCAGCAACCCGCGGGGAAGGAAATTCGGAAACGCGTCGAAGAGCAATCGAGCCACGACAGTGGAAGAATAACGGGCCAAAGTTAACGGAATCACTGTAGCTGTGGGTGATTTCATTTCTAGCTCCGCCGTAGGGCTGTTGAGCATGGCGTCTCCATCGGCGGCTTTTGGATGTTCGGCGGGAGGATTTCCGAAATGCATACACTGAGAATAATTCTCGGCGGCTTTCTGCTTCTAGGAGTGTGCCTGCTCCTTGGCCGTTGGATTGGCGGAGCAGCGGCAGTGGTCGGCGTGGCCATCAAATGTTTTCTCGTGCTTTGGCTGATTGCCACGCTCATCAACATGTGGGTCGGCGTCAGTAAGGCAGGCTATTCCATCAAGGATGAGGCTCCGGTTGCGTTGCTCGTATTTGCGGTCCCCGCGATCGCTTCAATTCTGATTTGGTGGAGAACCTCCTAATTAGAGCGTGCGGAGCCAGCTGACTGAAACCTGGGCGGCGGGGCGGGAGGCATAGTAGGGCTTTGATAGTTCCGGGTGGAATCTGTGCAGCCATGCTATGGAAGTGGCTCTTGCTAGGTGCGAACGTATTAGCGGACCTCACATTGATTTCCAGATCAGACTGAATCTTGATCCATTTATGATCCGCGAAACGTTTCTATATCTTACTGAAACTGCTTTCGGTAGCCTTCCGTGTCGCGTAGTTTCCGCAACTTACCGTACACTGCGGCCCTTTCACGGCGACGACGTGGGTTCAAATCGAAACGAAGAATGGGTTCGATTTCGCAGATGAGCAGGCGCGGGCAAAGGCCGCGAGTGGAGGGCATACCGCCAGATGGAAAACCGGTTCTAAGCACATGCGACGATGTCAACGAAATCGCCACGACCTTTTCAGTTCGCCAATGATCTTCGTGAACGCCAAACGACGCAAATGGCCAAGCGTCCAAAAAGGGCAACGCGAGGGCAATTACGATTCCGATAGGTTCCGATCAAGGACATTAACGTTACTCTTTGCGCCGCGTAAGTCCATTAGGTTCCGTTAATTGGGGCACTCATAACCCAAAGGTCGGTGGTTCAAATCCACCCCCCGCAACCACTCAAAAACCCGCCAAATACTAGTAATATTGACAAATCTGTGTGGCCCTTGTACTTTCAATTCAGTTCAGGGGGCTACATGAGGGTCATTCTCTACAAGCGACACAAGGCCAGTTGTGAGCACCGCGGCGATAAGACTTGGCAGCGGTGCGGTTGCGCCGTGTGGATGGCGTGGCACCTCAATGGGCAGCACCGCAAGAGCGCCAAAACCAACGTATGGGCCACGGCCCAGAAGTTAGCGGCCAAGATTGAAAAGGATCACACCGATGAGCGGCTAGGAACCACAACCCCAGGCGCGCCCATCACCGTGAAGGACGCGATAAAGATATTCACGGACAGCAAGCGCGGCGAGGATCTAGCACCCAACACGCTGGGCAAATATGCCCTCACGTTGAGCCGGTTGCAAGCGGTCTGTGATACTGAGGGCATCTACCACGTAAAGAACATCACCCTGTCCGTGCTCACCACGTGGCGGGCGAAGTGGCCCTTTGAATCCCCGCTAGCCAAGCGCAACAACCAAGAGCGGGTCAAAGGCTTTTTTAAGTTTTGCGTTAATGCCGGAATCATCCAGACCAATCCATGCGCCCAGTTGTCCAGCATTCAAATCAAGAGCGATGAGGCAACCCGCGTCCGGCCGTTTGAGCCCAAGGAATATCAGAAGATCCTAGCCGCGGTGGGCAAGAGCGGATTGCAGCCGCACAATGCGGCCCGCGTCAAAGCGTGTATGCAGTTGCAGCGTTGGTCCGGCCTGTCTCTTGTGGATGCCGTTTGCTTACCCACGGCGGGGCTAGTGCAAGCCGGGGATAGCTTCCGCGTGGTGACCAAGCGGGCAAAAACGGGCACGGCCATTAACAACAACATCCCCCCAGCGCTGGGCCAAGAGCTGCTGAAGGTTAAGAATGGCAACCAGTCCTACATCTTTATCAGCGGTGCGGCCACGCCCAAGGGCGCGGTGAGCACCTTTGACAAGATGTACCGGCAAGTCTTCCGCGCCGCGGGGGTTGATGGGACATCGCATATGCTACGGCACACGTTCAGCGTTGAGTTGCTGAAAGCCGGTGTGGACATCCGAAAGGTAAGCAAGGCCCTCGGGCACAGCTCGGTTACCATCACAGAAAAATATTATTCGAAGTGGAACAAGGCGCAGCAAGACATCCTAGACGGGGACTTGGCTACCGCTTGGTAGTGGCGCGCTTCTTGAGGGCTCAGTGCCACGTACTCACTTGCACTGTACCGTCGCAAACGAGACATCTTCGATACTCCTTGGTGCAACTGAAACCCGGTTCGCCCATCGGTGCTTCGATGTTGTTCGCAAAACACTTCACACAGAGCGCAACGTCAGGACGATCTTTGTGATACCGGAACGGAGTCTCGAAGATGTAATCGTCACTCTTGAATCGTAACTTGTCTCGAAGCGCGCGGTTCTCATCTTCAAGTTCTCCGGCCGACTGCTTAAGTTCGCTGAGCGTGTCGAGGATCTCATCCACCTGCCGTTTCTCTTCGCTAGTCTTCAGAGTTTTTCTGAAGTTGAAGACCTTCTTTGACACCTGTGCAACGGTCTTTGCGATTTCCCATGCCTTGCTAGGATCTTCGGCAATTTTTTTCACTACATCGTTGAGGTGATTCATAAATGCTTAGCCCTCCCGGCCCGCAAAGTTCTGCTATCGTTTCATTGGAACCTCAAGCCGTGGTCTTGGACACCGCAGCTTGAGGGAGCGCGAAGGCTTCGAGGGTTTGGACCCCCCTCGGGGCCTTTTGCTATCGGTATCGTGGCACAATTTCACCTGTGGACGTATGAGGAGCGCAAGGAAAAACTGTGGATATCGGGAGCAAAGCAGGAAAACAGCGTAAGCACTCAATAGTTTGGCATCCCGAAGGCACTGCACCAAGAACGGGCAGCATGGCGAATACCGGGCGAATACCTCGTTTCCGCTAGTCACCGGGCGCGCTTCTTTCTGCGGCGGCCCTGTCTTCCTCGAAGCGCAGAAATTCTCAGTGAGTGTAATCGCCTGCTCTCGACAGTTAGCGAGTTTCTTTCTTCAAGTTGACAGGCGGGGCCACGAAGACTCGGCACGAACCGCATCCTGTCGCTTGGTACTTGCGATTCACAACGAGAGCGAGAACTTTCTGGTCCAGCGATTTGCTTCCTGAACTACGGGTTACGACAGCGTCCCGCACCAGTCCTGCGTCTGTGAGGACAAAGGAAACTTCCGGTCGCATCTTTGATTCCGTGATTTCAGATTCCGTTGACTGCACATCGTAGGTGAAGTCTTCGTCTGGTCGGCAGTGAGCGAACATGGCGGGTTCGGGAGCTAGATCGCTCATCTTGCCAGGATGGACGCCGCCGATAGGGTAGCTGGTCCAGCCGAATTGACTACCCTTTTCACATGAAATCCATATCGCTGCTGCACCGGAATACCCTTCTGGCGGTCCGGGTTTCCACCCTTTCACAAGCGACGCAGGCACAGTTTCCACGTGCCCAAAATGCCAGAGTATTGCCGCAGGTATTGTTGCTGCGAGAGCGACCGCTGCCCAG
>Ga0210402_10005979_pt1 | contig 10821 bp, 9 predicted proteins | sample IncBWC7MmetaG_FD_161055 | JGI IMG/M metagenome (GOLD analysis project Ga0210402, IMG submission 161055) | Forest soil microbial communities from Barre Woods Harvard Forest LTER site, Petersham, Massachusetts, United States - Inc-BW-C-7-M | ecosystem: Environmental > Terrestrial > Soil >... | reverse complement strand
CGAGTCTCCTCGTCATCCGAGGTGTCGACCTGACCCGGTTGATGGTGACGCTCGGTATCGCGTTGCTCTTGGAAGCGCTCGCCGAGCGCTATTCCAACATCACCGGCGGCACGGATGGCCTGCAGGGCATCGAGATGCAGCCGATCCTCGGGACCTTCGCCTTCGACATGTTCGGCAAGACCGGCTTCTTCTATTCGCTCGCGGTCACGTTCCTGCTGTTCCTGCTGGCGCGCCGCATCGTGCATTCGCCGTTCGGCCTGTCGCTGCGCGCGATCCGCAACAACCCGTTGCGCGCAGCCGCGATCGGTATTCCCGTGAACCGCCGCCTAATCGCGATCTACACGGTCGCCGCCTTCTACGCCGGCATTGCCGGCGCGCTGTTCACCCAGACCACGGCATTGGCCTCGCTTGATGTGTTTGACTTTAACCGCTCCGCCGACTTGATGCTGGTGCTGGTCATCGGCGGCACCGGCTATCTCTATGGCGGGCTGATCGGCGCAATCGTGTTCCGCATGCTGCAGGACGTGTTCTCCATCATCACGCCCCAGTATTGGCAGTTCTGGATCGGGGCGGTGCTGGTCATGATCGTGATGGTCGGCCGCGCGCGGCTGCATCGCTGGGTGCTGTGGCTGCCCAATCTCGTCATCACGCACTTTGCAGGCCGCAAGGCCGCGGTGGCCGTGCCCGAGGGCGATGCGTCATGACGGCCGCACTGGAAACCAAAGGCCTGGAAAAGTCGTTCGGCGGACTGCGGGTCACGCGCGACCTGTCGCTGCAAGTAGCACAGGGCGCGCGTCACGCCTTGATCGGTCCGAACGGCGCCGGCAAGACCACAGTGATCAACCTCCTCACCGGCGTGCTCAAGCCCAATGGCGGCCGCATCCTGCTTCAGGGCAATGACATCACGGACTTGCCGGTGCACACGCGCGTGCTGCGCGGCCTGTCGCGCACCTTCCAGATCAACCAGCTCTACGCCGACCTGACCCCGCTCGAGACCATCGGGCTCGCCGTGTCTGAGCGCATGGGCCGCGGCGGCGACTGGTGGCGCCGCATGGGAACGCGCGACGACGTCAATGCCGAGATCGCGGAAGTCCTCTCGCGCTTCCATCTGCTCGATGTCGTGAACGAGCCAACCGCGACGCTGCCCTATGGCAAGCAGCGCCTGCTCGAGATCGCGGTCGCGATCGCCGCCAAGCCGCGCGTGCTGCTCTTGGACGAGCCCGCCGCCGGTGTCCCCGAGAGCGAGCGCCACGATATCCTCGCCGCGGTCGCGGCCCTGCCGCGCGACGTCACCGTGCTTTTGATCGAGCACGACATGGACCTGGTGTTCTCCTTCGCGGACCGCATCTCGGTGCTGGTCAATGGCGCGCTGCTGGTCGAGGGCCCGCCGAACGAGGTGGCGCGCGATCCGCAGGTGAAGGCGGTCTATCTCGGCGAGGCCGCCGATGCCTGAGCTGTTGAAAGTGGAAGGCCTGCGCGCCGGTTACGGCGAGGCGGTGGTGCTGCCCAATATGTCGCTCACGCTGCCGGAGGGGCAAGTACTGGCGCTGCTCGGCCGCAACGGCACCGGCAAGACCACGCTGATCAATTCCATCGTCGGCATCACCCGCCGCTTCGGCGGCTCGGTCGCGCTCGGCGGGACCGATCTCACCGCGATGCGGCCTGACCAGCGGGCGCGCGCCGGGATCGGCTGGGTGCCGCAGGAGCGCAACATCTTCCGCTCGCTGACGGTGGAAGAAAACATGACCGCCGTGGCCCAGCCCGGACCCTGGACCGTCGAAAAGGTCTACGAGATGTTTCCGCGGCTAAAGGAGCGGCGCGGCAATTTCGGCAACCAGCTTTCCGGCGGCGAGCAGCAAATGCTGGCGATCGGCAGGGCGCTGACGCTCAATCCGAAGGTCCTGCTGCTGGACGAGCCGACCGAGGGGCTGGCGCCCATCATTGTCGAGGAATTGTTGAGAGCGTTGGGCACCATTACACGCTCAAGCGGCATCTGCTCGATCATCGTGGAGCAGAATGCGCAAAAGATTCTGGGGTTGGCGGACCGCGTTGTGATATTGGAGCGCGGCACGATCGCCCATGACGCGGAAAGCCGCGCGCTGAAGGCCGATCCGTCCGTGCTCGAACGCTACCTCGGCGTCGCGGGCGCGGCCGCACACAAATAAGAAAAGCGGGAGCTTAGACCATGCAACGAACCAAACCGCCGTTCCGCGCCGACGAGGTCGGCAGCCTGTTGCGGCCGCCGAAGATCAGGGAGGCGCGCGCCAGACTCGAGAAGGGCGAGATCTCCGCAGACGAGCTGCGCAAGGCCGAGGACATGGAGATCGAGAAGGTCGTGCACCGGCAGGCCTCGACCGGACTGAAGCTCGCGACCGACGGCGAGTTCCGCCGCTCCTGGTGGCACTTCGATTTCCTTGCGAAGCTCACGGGCTGCGAGCTGTTCCATCCCGACACGGGCATCCAGTTCGCGGGTGTGCAGACCCGGCATGACGCGGTGCGCGTGGTCGGAAAAGTTGACTTTCCCGACAACCATCCGATGCTCGATCACTTCCGCTTCCTGAAGAAATGGGCCGACCAGGCGCATGTCACGGCGAAGATGACGATCCCATCGCCGACCGTGCTGCACTTCCGCGGCGGCCGCAAGCTGATCTCGAAGGAGGTCTATCCGGATCTCGACGCCTTCTACGAGGATCTCGGCAGGACCTACCGCAAGGCGGTGAAGGCGTTTTATGACGCCGGCTGCCGCTATTTGCAGTTCGACGACACGGTGTGGGCCTATCTCTGCTCGCAGGAGGAATTGCAGAAGGCGCGTGAGCGCGGCGACAATCCCGACGGCCTGCAGCAGATCTATGCGCGCATCATCAATTATGCGCTTGCCGAGAAGCCGGCCGACATGGTGGTCACCACCCATGTCTGCCGCGGCAATTTCCGCTCGACCTGGATTTCCTCCGGTGGCTACGAGCCGGTCGCGGAAACCATGCTGGCCGGCACCAATTACGACGGGTATTTCCTGGAATATGATTCCGACCGTGCCGGCGGTTTCGAGCCGCTGCGCTTCCTGCCCACGGGCAACAAGGTCGTGGTGGTCGGCGTCATCACTTCGAAATTCGGCGAGCTCGAGAAGAAGGACGACATCAAGCGGCGTCTCGAAGAGGCGTCGAAATTCGTAGCCCTCGATCAGCTCGCGCTCTCGCCGCAATGCGGTTTTGCATCTACCGAAGAGGGCAACATCCTCTCCGAGGAGGAGCAGTGGGCGAAGCTGAGGCTCGCGGTCGAAATCGCGAACGAGGTGTGGGGGAAATAGGCTTGGTCGCAGGCTGATTCCACCGTTATTTCGAGGAGCGATAGCGACGAGGCAATCCAGACTTATTTCCGCTGCCGGATTTCTGGATTGCTTCGCTTCGCTCGCAATGAAGGGGAGCGCACCGCGCCTGTCATTTCTCCGCCAGATAGACCTCGCCCAGCAGCGACGAGTTCGACCACGGCACCTGCTTGTTCTTCGTCGTGGTCACGACCTCGGCCCGGACGCGTGTCAGCATCTGCTGCACTTCCAGCCCCGGCGTGCGGATGTCGCGCGAGAGTGCGGCCGGGAACGGGCGATTTACGCCACAGGGGCCGGCGCTGGTGCGGTAGCCGGGACTTTCCGACGGGTGGTGGTTTCCCGGTTGGGCAGATGGTGGTAGGACAGCGGCCCAATTGAGCGCTGCCCACTGCCTCCCAAAGCATGAAAAACGACGAGATTCTGAGCCAGATTTCGCAATTCTGCCGTCAGGCCGACATGGCGGAATCGACCTTTGGTCGCCGCGCGGTGAATGACGGCAAGCTGGTGCACCGCCTGCGCGAGGGCAAGCGCATCACCATCGATACGCTCGACCGCATCCAGGCCTATATCGCGGCCTCCACGCCGGGCGGCCTGCCGCCGCCACGCGGCTTGCAGGTGCCGCCCGAGAAGCGCGACCCCAGAGGCAATTTTCGCTTCTTCGAGAACCGCCAGAAATACCTGCTGTTCGTGCACACCTGCAGCGAGAAGCGGGTGGTCGCCGAGCGGATCGGGCTCGAGCTTTCCAGCATCCATCCGCGGCCGCCGGCGCTGCGGGTCTTTGACGCGGGCGTCGGTGACGGCACGGTGCTGGCGCGGGTGATGCGGCTGATGCACGGCCGCTTTCCCCACATGCCCTTCTATGTTGCGGGCAAGGAGCTCAGCCTCGAGGATGTCCGGCTGACGCTGGAAAAGGTCCCGGACCGGCTGTTTGAGCACCCGGCTACTGTCTTCGTGCTGACCAACATGTACTATGCCGAGGCGCCCTGGCTGACGCCGAAATCACCGGCTGCAGCGGCCGGCATGATCTGGCACGAGGTGCCCCTGCGTGGGGCTTCTTCCGGCGAATTCGAGGCCCAGATCGCGGATTTGCGGCCGCTCCTGGAGCAGAACTGGCGCGCGAGCGTCTCGCCCCGCACAGGCATGCCGATCTATGAGCGGCCGGTGGCCCTGGTGCTGTATCGGGAAGACCATCGGTTCCTGCTCGATTCGATCATTCCCCGGGCCGGCCGGACCGAGGCCAATTTTGACCTGGTGATCGCCTCCCAGCCTTACCGGGCCAAATCTTCTGTGAATTTCCGGGCCAAACGCATCATCGCTCCACTGGCGAGGGCGCTTCGCGCCGGTGGGCGGCTGATTGGGATTCACTCCCATGGACAGGACCCGGGATTGGAGATTATTCAGGCGGTCTGGCCCGGAGAAAACCCTTTCTCCGTGAGCCGTCATGAGCTATTGCGCGCGGTTAGGTATGAGTTGGGATCGGCGGGGCGGGACCTCAATTTTAACGCTTACGCCGATAACCGCTCGATCTTCCGGTATGATATGGAAGCGCTGCCCAATGAGGTCACCGGCACAATCGGAACCTCGACGGCCTTTGCAGCGTGGAATGCGGCGGTGTATGTCGCCCAGATCGAAGATGACCGGTTGACGGAAGAAATGGCTCAAAGCGGCCGAACTCTCGATGCCGCCAGAGAGGTTTTGCGAAGGCATAACGGGCTTTGGTTTTACGACGAATCCTACGTCATCTCGCGCCGGCGGGACTGACATCCCAGGAAAAATTGGAACACATTTGGAACGAACGCCGCCAAGGGGCGGGAATAAGGGGTTTGCTTGATGCGTGAGTCTTATCTGTTCACCAGCGAGTCGGTCTCCGAGGGCCATCCGGACAAGGTCTGCGACCGGATCTCCGATGAGATCGTCGATCTGTTCTACCGCGAAGGGCCCAAAGCCGGCATCGACCCCTGGGCGATCCGCGCCGCCTGCGAGACGCTTGCGACCACCAACAAGGTGGTGATCGCCGGCGAGACCCGCGGTCCCGCATCCGTCACCAATGAGCAGATCGAGAGCGTCGTCCGCGACGCGATCAAGGACATCGGCTACGAGCAGGAAGGCTTTCACTGGCAGACCTGCGACATCGAGATCCTCCTGCATCCGCAGTCGGCCGACATCGCACAGGGCGTCGACGCGCTGCAGCCGGGCGAGAAGAAGGAAGAGGGCGCGGGCGACCAGGGCATCATGTTCGGTTACGCCACCAACGAGACGCCGGACCTGATGCCGGCGCCGATCTTCTACGCCCACAAGATCTTGCGCCTGATCTCGGAAGCCCGGCACTCCGGCCGCGAGAAGGTGCTGGGCCCGGATTCCAAGAGCCAGGTCACCGTGCAGTACGAGAACGGCAAGCCGGTCGGCGTGCGCGAGATCGTGGTCTCGCACCAGCATCTGGTCGAGGACCTCACGTCCAATCAGATTCGCGACATCGTCGAGCCCTATGTGCGCGAGGCGCTCCCGAAGGACTGGATCAACGGCAAGACCATCTGGCACATCAATCCGACCGGCAAGTTCTATATCGGCGGTCCCGATGGCGACACCGGCCTGACCGGCCGCAAGATCATCGTCGACACCTATGGTGGCGCGGCCCCGCATGGCGGCGGCGCGTTCTCCGGCAAGGACCCGACCAAGGTCGACCGTTCGGCCGCCTATGCGGCGCGCTATGTCGCCAAGAACATCGTCGCGGCCGGTCTCGCCGATCGTTGCACGCTGCAGCTTGCTTACGCCATCGGCGTGGCACGGCCGCTGTCGATCTATATCGATACCCATGGCACCGGTAAGGTGCCGGAAGCCAAGCTCGAGAAGGCTGCGGCCGAGGTGATGGATCTGACGCCGCGCGGCATCCGCAGCCATCTCGACCTCAACCGTCCCATCTATGCCCGCACGTCCGCTTATGGCCATTTCGGCCGTACGCCGGACAATGAGGGCGGCTTCTCCTGGGAGAAGACCGATCTCGTCGAGCCATTCAAGCGCGCGGTCTAGCCAACACCGTCATTCCGGGACGCTGCGACAGCGGCGAACCCGGAACTTCTGGATTCCGGGTTCGCTCGTTTCACTCGCGCCCCGGCATGACATGCTCAGGACAGGAAATCTCGCATGACCGCCGCTGCCAAGAAGCCCGCTTTCACCGACTACATCGTCAAGGACATCTCGCTCGCCGAATTCGGCCGCAAGGAAATCTCGCTGGCCGAGACCGAGATGCCCGGCCTGATGGCAACGCGCGAGGAATATGGCCCGAAGCAGCCCTTGAAGGGCGCGCGCATTGCGGGCTCGCTGCACATGACCATCCAGACCGCGGTGCTGATCGAGACGCTGGCCGCGCTCGGCGCCGACATCCGCTGGGTCTCCTGCAACATCTATTCGACGCAGGACCACGCGGCGGCTGCGATTGCGGCGGCCGGCATTCCGGTCTTTGCAATCAAGGGCGAGACGCTGAGCGAATATTGGGACTACACCGCAAAGCTGTTCGACTGGCATGGCGGCGGCACGCCCAACATGATCCTCGATGACGGCGGCGACGCCACCATGCTGGTGCATCATGGCCTGCGCGCCGAGCAGGGCGACACCGCCTTCCTCGACAAGCCGGGCTCGGAGGAGGAGGAAGTCTTCTTCGCGCTGATCAAGAAGCTGCTGAAGGAGAAGCCGAAGGGCTGGTTCGCCGAGATCGCGAAGAACATCAAGGGCGTCTCGGAGGAAACCACCACTGGGGTGCATCGCCTGTACGAGATGGAAAAGACAGGCAAGCTGTTATTCCCCGCGATCAACGTCAACGACAGCGTCACCAAGTCGAAATTCGACAACCTCTATGGTTGCCGCGAGTCGCTGGTCGACGGCATCCGCCGCGGCACCGACGTGATGATGTCCGGCAAGATCGCGATGGTCGCGGGCTTCGGCGATGTCGGCAAGGGCTCTGCCGCCTCGCTGCGCCAGGCCGGCTGCCGCGTCATGGTCTCCGAGGTCGATCCGATCTGTGCGCTACAGGCGGCGATGGAAGGCTATGAGGTCGTGACCATGGAGGACGCGGCGCCGCGCGCCGACATCTTCGTCACCGCCACCGGCAACAAGGACATCATCACCATCGACCACATGCGCGCGATGAAGGATCGCGCCATCGTCTGCAACATCGGTCACTTCGACAACGAAATTCAGATCGCCTCTCTGCGCAATCTGAAATGGACCAACATCAAGCCGCAGGTCGACGAGATCGAATTCCCCGACAAACACCGCATTATCCTGTTGTCGGAAGGCCGCTTGGTGAACCTCGGCAACGCCATGGGCCATCCGTCCTTCGTGATGTCGGCGTCCTTCACCAACCAGACACTGGCGCAGATCGAACTGTTCGCCAACAACAAGGACGGCAAATACGAGAAGAAGGTCTATGTGCTGCCGAAGTCGCTGGACGAGAAGGTGGCGCGGTTGCACCTCGCCAAGATCGGCGTGAAGCTCACCGAGCTGCGCAAGGACCAGGCCGACTATATCGGCGTCAAGCAGGAAGGCCCGTACAAGTCGGATCATTACCGCTATTGATCGCCCGCATTCCGCGATTCTTCTTTGAAAGGCCCCGGAGCAATCCGAGGCCCTTCCTTTGTTGCTTTTCAGTTCCCTGCCGACTAACTGGTCATTGGGGAGGCGGCAGCGATGTCGCCCGAGGAGAACGCGATGGCAACAGAGCATTTCGACGTCCTGATCATCGGCGCCGGCCTGTCCGGCATCGGCGCGGGCTATCATCTGCAGACGAAATGTCCGACCAAGAGTTTCGTCATCCTCGAGGGCCGCGGCGCCATCGGCGGCACCTGGGACCTCTTTCGCTATCCCGGCATCCGCTCCGACAGCGACATGTTCACGCTCGGCTATTCGTTCAAGCCGTGGACCGAGTCGAAGGCGATCGCCGACGGCCCGCGTATCCTGAACTATGTGCGCGAGACCGCGGCCGAGAACGGCATCGAGGGGAAAATCCGCTACCGTCATCGCGCGAAGCGGGCGTCATGGTCGACGCCGGATGCGCGCTGGACGGTGGAAGCCGAGCGCATGACGGGCGAGGGCGCGATCGAGACCGTCGCCTTCACCTGCAATTTCCTGTTCTCCTGCGCCGGCTACTACAAATACGAGGAAGGTTACACGCCGGAATTTGCCGGTACCGCCGACTTCGCCGGCCGCATCATCCATCCGCAGAAATGGCCCGAGGATCTCGACTATGCCGGAAAACGCGTGGTCGTGATCGGCTCGGGCGCAACCGCAGTGACGCTGGTGCCGGAGATGGCGAAGACCGCGGGCCACGTCACCATGCTGCAGCGCTCGCCGACCTATGTGGTGTCGCGCCCGGCACAGGACCCGCTCGCCAACAAGCTACGGCGCAATCTGCCGGCCAAACTCGCTTATCACCTGATCCGCTGGCGCAACGTGCTGTGGGGGATGTATTTCTTCCAGCTGTCGCGGCGGAAACCCGCCGAAGTGAAGCGGCTGATCCTCGGCGGCGTCCGCATGGCGCTCGGCCCGGACTACGACATTGCGACGCATTTCACGCCGCGTTACAATCCCTGGGACGAGCGGCTGTGCCTGGTGCCCGACGGTGACCTGTTCAACACGATCAAGGAACAACGCGCCTCGGTCGTCACCCAAGAGATCGATACCTTCACCAAAAACGGCATACGTTTGAAGGATGGCAGCGAGCTCGAGGCCGATATCATCGTGACCGCGACCGGCCTTGTGTTGCAGGTGCTTGGTGGCGTGGAAGTCAATGTCGATGGCCGCCAGGTCGATTTCGCCAACACGCTGAACTACAAAGGCATGATGTACTCGGACGTGCCGAACCTCGCCTCGGCGTTCGGCTACACCAACGCGTCCTGGACGCTGAAATGCGACCTGACTTGCGAATATGTTTGCCGGCTGATCAATTACATGGATCGCCACAACTACCGGCAATGCATGCCGCATAACCAGGACCCCGCGATCGAGGCGCCGCCGTCGCTGGATTTCTCCTCGGGCTATGTACAGCGCGCGGTAGCGAAAATGCCGAAGCAGGGCTCGAAGCGGCCGTGGCGGCTTTATCAGAACTATGCGCTCGACATTGTCACGCTGCGCTTCGGCAAAATCGATGACGGCGTGATGCAATATTCCTGAGAGTTCGCCTCGGCAATTGCATCACACCGTTCGCATTGGTTTTCGTCGACCTTGCCTAATGGCCGGCGCTCTGTCCGCCATCGACATGCAGGATCTCGCCCGTCACGAAGCCGGCTCCTTCCAGATAGAGCACGGCGTCGACGACGTCGGACATCTCGCCCATATGGCCGACCGGATGCAGCGTACCGAGCTGCGCGTGGGTCGCAACGGGATGCATGGGCGACTTGATGATGCCGAGCGCCACCGCGTTCACGCGGATGCCGCGCTTGGCGTATTCGATCGCGAGCGATCTGGTCGCGGCGTTGAGGCCGCCTTTGGTCAGCGAGGCGAGCACCGAGGGCACGCTTGAGCTCGCGTGGTCGACAAGGCTGGTCGAGACCTGCACGACATGGCCGCTGCCCTGCTTCTCCATCTCCGCGATGGCGAGCTGCGTGATGCGGAAGAAGCCCGCGAGGTTGACGCCGAGCACCGCCTGATAGTCGGCTTCCGAGTACTGGGTGAAGGGCTTCGCAATGAAGATGCCGGCATTGTTGACCAGTGTGTCGATGCGGCCGAATTTGGCCACCCCTTCGGAGATCGCGCGCTCGGCGGTCTTCCAGTCGGCGATGTCGCCGACGATGGTGATGATGTCCTCGTCATTGGACGGCTTGATCGAACGCGCGGTGGCGACCACGCGATAGTTGCGATCGCGATAGGCCTTGACCAAGGCGGCGCCGATACCTTGCGACGCGCCGGTGATGACTGCGACTTTCTGCTCGATACCCATGATTGACTCCTGTGAGTTCGGTGGTGCCGTGCGGCACCGGTTTGATGACTAGGAGCTACGTCGCCTCGACCGTCGGGCGAAGGCATGCTGTCCGGCAGACACTCTTCCGCAGGGCGATGGAATGGCGGATCTGGCCCCGCGCGGTGGACCGGCATGAGGCTCTGCTGTTGTCGCAGCGTGATTGAATGGCTAGCTTTTCCGTCCGGGCATTCCCCGCGGCGGAAGAATGATGGATCGCCTTGATGCAATGAAGGTCTTTGTGGTGGCGCTCGACGAGGGCAGCCTCGCCGGCGCTGGCCGCAAGCTCGGTCGCTCGCCGGCCGCGGTCAGCCGTGCGATCGCTTTCCTGGAAGCGAGGGTTGGCGCCGAGCTGCTGCACCGGACCACGCGGTCGATCAAATTGAGCGAGGAGGGCGAGCGCTATGCCGCCGCATGCCGGCGTGTCCTCACCGAGCTCGAAGAGATCGATGTCAGCGTCGGAGGAGGCCAATCGGCGCCACGCGGCACGCTGACGCTTACGGCTCCCGTGCTGTCAGGTGAATTGGTGTTGCGGCCCATCCTGGATGCC
>Ga0210402_10005978_pt1 | contig 10821 bp, 6 predicted proteins | sample IncBWC7MmetaG_FD_161055 | JGI IMG/M metagenome (GOLD analysis project Ga0210402, IMG submission 161055) | Forest soil microbial communities from Barre Woods Harvard Forest LTER site, Petersham, Massachusetts, United States - Inc-BW-C-7-M | ecosystem: Environmental > Terrestrial > Soil >... | reverse complement strand
ACTTCTTACAACGCCACCCCCGGCCCCGCGGATCAGCCTCAATGGCAAATCGGTTATCAATATTTTGGCGGCATCTCTTGGTGGTATAACAAATTTTATGCCGGCATCAGGTCAGCCAGTCCAATAAAGCTGGGCAATTCCAAACCGAGCTGGGCGCTCGCGGCGGATTTAATCTGCAAATATACGGGAGGCACCGGCAACCCGTGGGGGGCGAGCACCCGCCCGCCGGGTTCAAAAAACGGTCCGGTTGCCCACCAGCGACCGGGCGCGCAATTTCCCGACGGCGGCAACCATCTGACGGTGGATGGCTCTGTGCACTGGATTAAATTTGAACAAACCATGGCCATCACGACTTTTTGGGTCGGCACCTATAATTATTATTTCTATCAGGATGACCTTGGCTCGATGAATACCGCCGTCATTCCGTCGTTGCTGGCGCAAGGTCCCTAACAGGGTATCCCGAGGATTGAAACATTCGTAATGTCATCGAACGACCAAATTCTTACAATCATGCTGAATGACCATAAGAACCTTCAGTGAAACCTTCAGTAACCGGGTAGTGGACGATATTAGGCAAATAGTGAGAGATATTATTGAAATAGTTCGGCGAAGATTGTATTTTTTTATCGAAAAATGGGCATTTGCCGGTCAATTCCGCCCCCCAGCCACCACTTCATTATCAAGGGCTTGCGTTGATAATTTTAACTACAGTTAATGTCGGTAGATTCATCGCGGCTACGCATGATGCGAAATTTAGCGTTTGGATTCAGGGCTTGTATCAACGAAGGAACTTACTTATTGATAATGCATGACTCGGAATTCAGCTGATTTCTGTCCGACTGACCTGCTTAAGGGTCAAGCAGTGATGAGTTATAGCGTCGGCATCTGTGAATGTTGTCGCAGTTTGACCTTCAGACTGTTGGTTTTGGCAATATTGGCGTGGACGGATTCGAGCCGAGCGGTTCTTTTGTGGAGCGACTTGGGTGCCACCCAGGTTCATGAAACAGGGCCTGGCATTGACATTTTAGGCGGAGGTTTACAGCGAAATAATTCGTCCACGGATACGCTCTATTTCAAATTTCACGTAGATCCGATTTCGGACGCCAGCACCGAGCGCTACTTCGCGGGGTTCCAGTTGTTTGAAGGAAATCACGAACGATTGGCAGTGGGGAATGCCTTGGAAGCTTTTGCCTACAGCGCATTTTCACTGGGACAAACTGGGCAGTCTAATAACGCAGCCGATTATGGGATAGATCTGAAATCTGCCAATCCCACGCCGTCCGGCATTGGAACCTATTATAATTACGAGAATGTCCAATCGGCCATCGAGCGAACAGTTGTTTTCAAAGTTCAATATGTGGCAGGCAGCAACGCCTTGGTGACCGTGTGGTTGGATCCGGACTTACGCCCGGGTGCCACGGAGACTAATCAACCGCAGAACCTGACCAAACAATTTAGGGCCAACGCGTCTTTTGACCAAATCCATCTCCGCCATGGCGGCGGTGGTGGCGGCTGGATATTCAGCGAGATGGCCATTGCCACGTCGTTTGATGATTTCGTCAATGGGAATGGGCCAACAATTAAAACGAACCATCCTGGCATTGGATACGCGGAAGTGCCCTTTACGTTTCGTTCGTGGCAGCGGGAGCAGGGGTTGCCCGAAAACTTTGTGCGTGCGCTGGCCCAAACACGTGATGGCTACCTTTGGGTGGGCAGCGATGACGGCGTAAGCCGGTTTGACGGCGTGAGTTTCTTTTCCCTTGGTCTTCAGGAAGGGTTTCAAAGCGGACCGGTGAAGGTTCTTCTGGGTGACAGCCGCGGTGCTCTTATGATTGGGAGCGAGGGTGGCGGGTTGAATTGTTGGCAGGACGGAAAGCTAATCACCTTTACCGTGCGCAATGGGCTGCCTTCCGACTCAATTACCGCGCTGGCGGAAGATAAGAGTGGGAGGCTATGGGTTGGCACGCAGGCCGGTTTGGCAGTATTGCATAACGGGCGATTCACGAATTTAAGTGGTTCGGCGATATTTTCCGGCAAAACCATCACGACGCTTTTCAGCGATCGCAAAGACACGATGTGGGTGGGGGCGGCCGGGGTGGGAGTTTTTTCTTATCAGGGGGACAAGTTCACCCAGCTCAGAGACACGGCGTTGGACAGCCTGTTTCAAGATCCCCATTGCTTGCTGGTGGATCGCGATGGCCGGATCTGGATTGGGGCTGGAGATTCTTTTGTCTTATGCCGGGAAGGCGACCAGTGGCGGCGTTTCGGCATGCCCCGCCATCTGGCCACCCATTACATCAGCTCTTTGGCAGAAGAGCCAGATGGGACGGTTTGGGCGGGATCGGTGGGCGATGGCTTGTTTCAATTCAAGTTTGGTAAGCTGGTGGCAATCAATGCCAGCAGCGGATTGTCCGACAATCTTGTCGAAACGTTATTGATGGATCGGGAAGGAAAATTGTGGGTTGGCACACACGGAGGGCTGAATCGTATCAGTCCCAGGAACTTGTCCGTTTTGAGCCATAACGAGGGACTGGGTTACGGTGCGGTGCAAGGATTGGCGGAAGTCCAGCCGGGCATCATTTGGGCTACCGTGCCGAACGAAGGTGTGTATTGCTGGGATGGCCAGAAGTTCAGACGACTGATGCTCGACGGCTTGTCGTGGCAGCAGAATCCGCGCGTCAGTGCGCTGTTGTTGACCCGAGATGGTAGTTGCTGGGTGGCCGGAGCAGAGGGGGTGCTTCAGTTTAAAAATCTTCAAACTGCCGAGGCTGAGGGTGGAGTGCCGGCCTTGACAAATTTGAGTATCAGTGCGTTGGGGCAGGGTCTAAAAGGTGATGTATGGGCGGGCACGCGTGAAGGCGAGCTTTGGCATCTATCAAATGGCAAATGGCAGGCCCAGACTAATTGCCCGCGCGGTCATGCCATTACGGCAATTGTGCCCGATGCGGATGGTGCTTTGTGGATAGGCACGGAAGGTGACGGGCTGTATCGGTTTGACGAAGGAGCCAGCGTACAGTGTGAGAAGGTGGGCGGCTTGCCCAGTGGTTGGATTCGCACACTGTGCTTGGATTCTCAACGAACGCTCTGGATCGGTACCGCTGGCGGCGGCTTAAGCAGGTTGCAGGACAAGCATATTGCCACTTTTACCATGCGCGAAGGACTGCCTGATAATACGATTTCCCAGATCTTTGAAGATGACGACGGCAACCTGTGGCTGGGCGGCAACCGGGGAATCGCCCGGGTAAAAAAACGCGATTTCGACGATTTGGTGGCGCATAGGATTTCTACAGTCTATCCTCTGGTCTACAGCCGTGCCGATGGCATGCTGTCCGAGGAATGTTCGGGCGGCTTTTCTCCCGCGGGGTTGAGGAGCAAGGGCGGTTTGCTTTGGTTTCCGACCCTTAAAGGCATCGTGGTAATCGATCCCCATCATGCCGTGAGTTCGCCAGTGCCTGCTGTGGTGCTGGAGCAGACGCTGGTTGATGGAGTGCCTGAACTCCCCGTTCTTGGCGGGGATAGCCCCCGCGTGAGCGCCAAGCAAGAAACGACAGCATCACCAGTGAAATCTCTTAGTCTGGCTCCAGGCAAACATGTGCTCGAATTTCGTTATACCGGCTTAAGTTTCGATACGCCAGATCGCGTGCGTTTCCGCTATCGGCTGGAAGGGCTGGATCAGGACTGGGTTGAGGCAGGTTCCCGACGGGTGGCATCTTACAGCTTTATCCCTCCCGGCACCTACCGTTTCCGGGTGATTGCTTGTAACGGGGACGGGATTTGGAATGAAAATGGTGCCAGCCTGTCGGTTATGGTGCGCCGCCATTATTGGCAGTCATGGTGGTTTATTGGGATGCTGGCTTTAGGAATGGTCACAATGGTTGCGGGAAGTGTCCGTGTCGTGGAAAAGCGAAGGTTGCAGCAGCACCTTAAACGTCTGGAACAGGAGCGGGCTTTGGAACGGGAGCGCACGCGCATCGCGCAAGACCTGCACGACATAATGGGTGCCAAGCTGTGCCGAATTTCATTTTTGAGCGAGCATGCCCGGCGTTGCGAGGTGGTGACGGTTGAACACCAGGAGGAGATGCGTTCCATATCCGACGATTCCCGCGAGGTGCTTCAGTCTCTTGACGAAATGGTCTGGGCGGTCAACCCGCAAAATGATACGCTCGATCACCTGATGTCCTATGTCGGGCAGTATGCCCAGGAATATTTCCGGAAAACCGGCGTCGAATGCGATCTAAAGATTCCTGAACGGGTGCCCTTTCAACCGCTTTCGTCGCAGTCACGCCACCATCTGTTTTTGGCTGTTCAAGAGGCACTCGCCAACATTCTCAAGCACTCGGGAGCTACGCGTGCAACAATCGCCATGACCTGCCGCTCCGCTGATTTCATGATTGTTATTTCGGATAACGGTATCGGTTTTGATCCGGTGACCAGCGAATCCAACTCGCCGAGTTCAGCCGCCGGGTTTTGCAATGGCTTGGGCAACATGCGCCGGCGCTTGGGGGAATTGGGTGGGCGTTGCGCGATTGAATCCCAGATGGGGCAGGGGACGACAATCCAGTTTGTGCTTTTCTTCAATAATCCGATAAAGTAGGGATAACCAAATGATTTCTGTCTCCATCGTTGATGACGAGAAAAAGCTTTGTAAATCCATCGCCACTTTTCTGAACGGCTCAACGGGATTTCGCTGCCTCAGCATTTATGGAAGCGCCGAGGCGGCATTGCAACACCTGCCGACGGACAAACCCGACGTAGTGCTGATGGACATCAACATGGCCGGCATGGATGGGATCGAATGCGTGAAGCGGCTCAAGATATTGGCGCCGCAAATACAGATCCTGATGCTCACGGTTTATGAGGATACTGAGCAAATTTTCAAGGCGTTGGCCGCTGGTGCCACGGGCTATCTCCTGAAACGGCTCGAGCCAGATGAATTGCTGCAAGCCATTCGGGACGTTAACGCGGGCGGTTCCCCGATGTCCAACTCCATCGCCCGCAAAGTGGTGGCTTCATTTCAAGAAGCCAATGTGGTTGGTGAGAACAAGAATCTGCTTACGGCGCGCGAACAGGCAGTGCTGGATTGTCTAGCCCAGGGGTTGGCTTATAAGCAGATTGGCGACCAACTTGGCATTAGCATCAATACCATACGCGCCCACCTCCGGCACATTTACGAGAAACTCCATGTCCAGTCGCGGACGGAAGCAGTTGTGAAATATCTCCGTCTCTGATCTGCGACCAGGTAGATAATAGATTGAGTCACATCTGAAATCGCCCTTGTGACTCTAACCACTCGTTAAGCTCTCCCTTCGAATTTTTCATAAAAGGCAAAGAATTGCAGGCAAACACAAGGTGAGGATAAGTTGTTTCGTTCGCCGAGACCGCTTGCGTGTCGGCTCACAATTCATGCGATAGCAGCGCAAATTTTCCTGTGATACTTTTATCTCTGACCCCGGTTGAAGATTGATTGGCAAAGCAGCCAGTGGATCGCAGTCGGGTTCTTTAGCGAACCATGTCGGTAAAAATAAATAATAAGAATCCTATGAAACGAAAACTCCTAACCTGCGTCTGGGCCGGGCTTTTGCTTTGTGCCGCCGGAATCATGACCGCTCAAGCTCAGAGCACGCTTATCTTCAGTGTGGACATGTCCACGAACCTCGCCAACGGAAGCTTCAACCCGCCACCGCCAGCGGGAACTGGAACTGACGTCGTTGATGTGCGTGGCGCTTTTAACGGCTGGGCCCCGCTTCCGTTGGTTCAGAAGGGCACCAGCACGGTTTGGACAAACGGCGCGACTGACAGCGCCAATGGTGTGACTTTTGACTACAAATTTTATCTCAATGGCAATGGTGAAACAACGGCATGCCAAGATAACAGGACAGCTCTACTTCCTTCTACGAGCGGTGCAACTCTAGTGCTGCCAACTCACTATTTTGACGATGTGGGACCCGGTGTAACCATCAATGTAAAATTTCAAGTTGATATGTCCGAAGAAATAGAACTTGGACATTTTCACCCGCAGAGTGGTGACGTCCTCGTCGCTCCTGGCGCCTTTAATGGTTGGAGTACCACACCGGGAGCCGCATTTACCCTTACCAATGACCCAACAATTTTAGTTACAAACAACAATTTCACTCCGCCATTGGTCGAGTCCAATGTATATACCGTAACTGCCACAATCACACAAGGTTCGTCCCCTCTAATTTCGGGACAGCTGCCTGCAATCAATTCCTCCCAGGATTTTAAATATGTAGAGATGCCGGGAGGTTCCTGGGAAAGTTCCAGCGCTGCCACTTCTAATGATAACGGCAACCGGTGGTTTACCGAGACCGGCAACCTAACCCTGCCGCTGGTAAGCTTCAGTGATGCACCCTATTCTCCGCTTGCCACCGTAACCCTTAATGTGGATATGTCGGGCATGGCTCTTTATGATGCCAACTACGTCCAAAAAAGTGTGACTGCCTGGGGTACCTTTAACGGTTGGGCTGCGGGCGTAAATCTGACCAACAACCCTGCCGCCACCAATACTAATCTCTATAGTGCGACTGTAAGCATGGGCGAGGGCACATCGTATATTTTACAATATCGGTATACCAACTCATTTGTTGGTGGCTGGGTGTATGACTATGCCCAGGATGGTGGCCCTAACTGGGTCAATAACAATAATTATAGACGTATCATTAATTTGCCAATTACTTCTACGCTCCTCGTCACAAACATGCCTGTTGTTTACTTTAACGACCTCGCCCCTGACGACATGTTGCCGGTAGCCACACCGGTGCTGTTCAGCGTGGACATGAATGGTGCGGTAGGAACGGATGCACATGTGTTCGTTCCGGGAAGTGATGGGGTTTATATCAATGGCATGTTCGCTGGCGCAACGCCGTCACAGCCTACCGGTGGCGTTTCTCAAAGATGGTATGATTGGACATCCGGTGGCAATCCAGTTGCGGCTCCGCCAGGATATCAGATGATACAGGTAGGAACGTCGACGATTTATACCAACACCATTATTCTGCCCGCCGGAACGCCAGTGGCATTAAGCTACCAATACGGAATGGATCCGAACAATTTTAATGGCGGTCCTTTAGAGGACGAGGCGGCTTCAGGATCTGTTCATTATCGCGGGGTGCGTTCAACCAAATTCAATCCCTATGTGATGCCTACGGATACGTTCAGCGCCAATCCGTACGTGGAGCCGTTTTTCAGCACCGGCAACATTGGTGCCAATGGCAGCCTTGCCGGCGGCAACCTGACTGTCGGATCGCTGGTCGCCGGCAAGGTTCCGGTGTCCTGGCTTGGTCGTCCGGGTGCCAATCTGCAATCCGCGAGCGGCATTAACGGTCCCTGGCAGAACATTTCGGTGACTGACGGGACAAATTGGACTGTGGGCTCCAGTTCAACCAATGGGTTCGTGAGTGTCACAAATTGGCCCTCTAGCGGGAACACATTCTTCCGTTTGGTTAAGCCCTAAGTTGGGTTAGGGGTGGACAACACCCGCCCAACCGTGCGAAAAGGACGGTTGGGCGGGTTTACTTTATGAAGCAGCAAAAATTGGATAACAGGGGTTTTATATGAAAAGTCGTCGCGCTGGATTCACGTTGATAGAGTTGCTGGTAGTGATTGCCATTATTGCCATTCTGGCCGCCATGTTAATGCCAGCTTTGAACAGAGCCAAGATAAGAGCTGTCGCTGCGTCCTGCATGAGCAATCAAAAACAAATGGATTTGGCTTGGCTCATGTATGCGGGTGATTTCAACGATCGTCTGGCGATCAACAGCGATTCCGGCGTTTACGGCTATGCGGATTTTCCTCATTTAAGCGGCAATCCTTCTTGGATCACTGGCAGATTAGACTGGGGCATTGGCACGGTAAATACCAACACCGACTTTTTGATTTCAGACAAGTATTCACTCTTGGGCGGCTATCTGGTCCGATCCTACAAGCTTTTTGAATGCCCGGCGGCAAATTTTGCCAGTGCAGCGCAACGTGCGAAAGGCTGGGATCACCGCTCCCGGAGTTGTGTCATGAACGGTGCCGTGGGTGATGGGGATAAATATTCGTTTGGTTGGGCCAGCTGGTATGTGGCAAAAAAATCCACGGACTTTCACTCCCCTGGTCCGAGCGACATCTGGGTATTTTCCGATGAGCATCCCGATAGCATTGACGACGCACTTCTATATGATGCCAACTATCCAGTCACATCATTCACAGAATTACCAGGCAGTCAGCATGGTGGAGCCTGTGGAATGGCCTTTGCCGATGGCCATGCAGAAATTCACAAATGGAATGGTTCCGTGGCTTACCGGCCAAGGGTGACATTTGCAATCGTTCAACGCGTTCCTTGCAGCTCAACGGATCCTGATATGCTCTATCTCGCTGCGCACACGCCGGTAAATTGATTTGCTTAAGTAGTTCCATGTGGTTTTCCCCAATATTTGCGGGTTTGTGTGTTTGCAACAGAGTTTTTAAACTACTACTTTTAGTTATGAAATTTCAGCCTTTGAGAAAAATCTCCGGCGTATTCGCTGCAGCGCTCGTTTCGGTTTCACTCCGCGTGTGGGCTGATGCGGATGTTTCCGGCGTCACTGCCCGCCCTTCACCCGAATGGCTCCGCAGCGGCACGGTTTACGAAATATTTCCACGCGATTTTTCCGTGGCTGGCAACTTCAACGGCGTCATCACCAGGCTTGACGAGTTGCACAGCCTCGGTGTGAACATCCTGTGGACAATGCCGATTCATCCCATCGGCGAGAAATTCCGCAAAGGCGAATTGGGGAGTCCCTATTCCATCAAGGATTATTATGCCGTTGATCCAAATTATGGCGCGGTGAAGGATTACAAACGGCTCGTTTCCGAGGCGCACAAACGTGGCATGAAAGTCATCATGGACCTGGTCGCGGACCATACTGCGTGGGACAGTGTGATGATGCAGCATCCGGAATTTTACAAACATGACGCTCGGGGCAAAATCATTTCACCGGTGCCGGCATGGACGGATGTGGCCGCATTAAATTATGACAACCCGGCGTTGCGCCAATACATGATCGCGATGCTCAAATACTGGATTCAAACATGCGACGTGGACGGATTTCGCTGCGATGCCGCTGCCATGCTGCCGACGGATTTTTGGGAACAGATCCGCACCGAACTTGCAAAGGTCAAGCCGGGCATTATATTGCTTGCTGAAGCGAGCAAGCCGGAATTGCTTACGAACGCTTTCGACATTGATTATTCCTGGCCATTGCTTTCAACCATGGATGACGTTCTGATACACAACGCGCCAGCATGGAACATCCCGCGCTCATGGGAAGAAAGTCGCGCGCGGTTTCCCAAGGCCGCACTGCACATGCAAATTTCCGACGACCACGACACAGCCCGCGCCGTCACCCGCTACGGTCTTGACGGGGCGCTCGCCGCATCGGCGTTGACGTTTACACTCGACGGTGTGCCTCTGATTTACAACGGCATGGAAGCCGGCGATACCAACGAATCCGACGGCGGCGCACTCTTTGCCAAACAAAATATCGCCTGGAACGCGAAGGAACACCCGGAGTTGCACAGCATCTACCACGACCTGATTCGACTCCGTCATCAATATGCCGCCCTACGCAATTCGCGCGTGGACTGGCTGCATAACTCGGACGAGACCAACCTCGTCTCTTTTTTGCGCGCCGACGAAAAAGATGAACTGCTTGTCGTCATCAATTTTTCCGCCCACCCGCTCACCGGCAAGGTGGATTTGAAAAACGCGGACGGCTTTGTGCCGGTGGAAATTTCCGGAGTGCAAGGTTCCGATGGCGGCCCGCTACCGATGTCTCATCTGAACGGTTACGAATGGCGCATCTATCATCGCGCCTCCACTCCATTGCATCCCGCGCAGGCCGTGGCCGCCAGCGGGAATTAAAACTGTTGGAATGAAAAAACTTCAGAAGCTCCCGGTTTTAATCCTTGCGATGATCTTTGTCGGGTTGATATCGACTGCTCATGCACAAGTAACAGTTGACGGAACTTTGAGCGGCACAGAAGGGTATGGCGCTCCGTTGGCCACTCAAACGATCAACACCGGTTTTGGTGACAACACCTCTTCAAGTGGCTCATCAAATGGAGGCTCGGAACTCGATGCCGTTTATACTGTGGGAACCAATGGCTATCTCTACCTGTTTATCGCCGGCAATCTTCAAGCCAACGGCAACAACATTGAAGTGTTTATCGCCGACGGGCAACCAGGTGGCCAGCAGGTGCTGGAAATTGGCGGTTCTCCGGGTGAGACGGCCATGAATGGCTCGACTTTTAGCGCGGGCTTCAATCCCAACCTGTTGTTGACTGTCACGAACAGTGCCACCGTTCTCGCGGTCGACGAGACCGTTTTATCCGGCAGTTCTGGCACAGAGTCACTACTTGGAAATATCACCTTGAGTGGCGGTGTTGGAAATAACCAGAACCTCGGCGGCACAGGCATCGCCGTGGGATTTAACAATAAAAACACGGCGGGCGTAAACGGAACCATTGGAACAGCCGCCAGTCAATCTGCCGCCAATGCTGTGACGAACGGTCTTGAGTTGGCCATTCCCCTTTCGTTGCTTGGTAATTCCCCAAGCTCCGTTCAAATGCTTATTTGTATCAACGGGAGCGGCTATGCCTACCTGTCAGATCAATTCCTTCCCGGGTTGGCCATCGGAACAGTCAACTTGGGTGCGGGTGGGACAGGTTACGGTCCCGGGGCAGGCGTGTTTAATTTTGGATCGACCCCCGGTGAATATTTGACCGTGCCGGTTTCGGGATCTGGAGGCGGAGCGCCAGTTTTGCCACCGATTCTGACCG
>Ga0210402_10005977_pt1 | contig 10821 bp, 10 predicted proteins | sample IncBWC7MmetaG_FD_161055 | JGI IMG/M metagenome (GOLD analysis project Ga0210402, IMG submission 161055) | Forest soil microbial communities from Barre Woods Harvard Forest LTER site, Petersham, Massachusetts, United States - Inc-BW-C-7-M | ecosystem: Environmental > Terrestrial > Soil >... | reverse complement strand
GACATCGTCATCGGGTTCAGCTCGCTCGCGTACGGCGGGAGCCGGCAGACCGTCAGCCACGTGCGGGCGGCGATCAGCTCGCGCATCGCGCCGCTGGTGTGGGTGGTGAAGTCGGTCCGGGGCGCGGTTCCGGCCTTGTCGGCCGACCCGTTTCCCCGGACCGCTTCCCGCACCCGGCGTGCCCGTTTCCGGGCACCGGGCGCTCCGCAAGCCCTGCTCGGGACCTGCGCGTAGTTCCTCATCCCAGGCTGGGCCAGGGAGCCGGGATGGCTGTTCCCCGGTAGCGGTAGCGCGTGGTGGCTACCTTCGCCGGGTTGAACAGCTGCCTTTCCTCCGAGGCCGGCCACCATCCGGCGTCGCAGTAGCGGCGGCGGAGGTCCTTCCAGGCGGACCGGCGGTGTTTGCGCCGCAGCCAGCTCCCGACCTGGAGCCACGTGTAGTAGCTCAGGTAGGCGAAGGTGCGGCTGGACACGCCGGGCCGGAAGTAGGCGCACCAGCCCTTGAGCGCCGGGTTGAGCTGGCGCAGCAGGGCATCGAGCGGCTGGCTCGTGTCCATTTCCCGGCACATCGCCCTGACCTTCCCGGTCACGGCCTTGACGGCTTTGCGGGACGGGTAGGTGTAGACGTAGGACCGGGCGGTGCCTCGCTTGCGGTGGCGCTGGATGTGCCAGCCGAGGAAGTCGAGGCCCTCGTCGATGTGGGTGATCAGGGTCTTTTCCGGTGACAGGCGCAGGCCCATCCCGGTCAGGACCCCGGCGATCTCTTCCTTGAGGGCTTGCGCGTCGCCTTTGCTGCCCGCCACCATCAGGCACCAGTCATCCGCGTAGCGGACCAGCCTGTAGTTGGGCAGGCCGTGGCGGCGGCGCCTGGCCCGTTCCGTCTCGCTGGCAGCGGGGCCTCCGGCCCCGGCGGCGATGTGCCCGTCCAGGACTGACAGTGCCACGTTGCTCAGCAACGGCGAAAGGATCGAACCCTGTGGGGTTCCGGCGCTGTTTTCCCGCAGCAAGCAGTCCTCGCCGAGGATGCCCGCCTTGAGGAACGCCTTCACCAGTGCCAGGACGCGTTTATCCCCGACGCGTGCCCGCACCCGGTCCATAAGGGCAGAATGCGAGATTTCGTCGAAGCAGGCCTTGATGTCGCCCTCAACGATCCACTCATAAGAGCGGGACGCCAAGAAGCGTACCTCGGCCACCGCGTCGTGAGCGCGACGGTTCGGGCGGAACCCGTAGGAGCACGGGTGGAAGTCCGCCTCGAAGATCGGCTCCAGCACCAGCTTCAAGGAAGCCTGGACCACCCGGTCGGCGATGGTGGCCGATCCCCAGCCGGCGCAGTTTCCCGCCCGTCTTGGGGATCATCCGCTCCCGCACCGGCAGCGGGCGGAAGCTGCGGTCCTTCACCTGCGACCGCAGCATGCCGAGGAAGTCCCCGGCGCCCTGCCCCGCCTCGATGGACCGGGCCGTCTGCCCGTCCACCCCGGCGGTGCGCGCTCCCTTGTTGCCCCGCACCCGGTCCCACGCGACCAGAAGGAACGCGGGGTCGGCGACGAGGTTGTACAGATCATCGAACCGGCGATGAGGATCATCGCGGGCCCAGCAGTACAGCTTGGCCTGGATACTCAGTACCCTGCGCTCCGCCTCGGACAAGGCGGCGTCAAGCTCGTCGGTATTCACCGGCGACAACCTCCTGACCTTCCAGATCGTCCACTGCTGGCTTGCTGGTCTCCTTCGCCATGCACGCGCCTCTCGCGCGCTCGGACTACTACGAGACCTCCGCCCCACCTGGCGGCCATCAGCCGGCAACGAACCTGCCCGCCGCCGGGCTGGCTGCCCGGCGGGAAGGGCGACCGCAGGTGGTTCCCACGTTCACCACAGAATCGATCAAGGAGTTAGGCGCCCGCCTCTACCCCGGCAGCCTCGCCATGCCTACGCCGCAGGCATTCAGCATGGCCTCCCCACCGGACCTCAAAGCCGGCTTCGGAGTTGATCGCACCCGCATGGCGGGCGCCATCACGCGCTGCGAGCCCGGCCCCTATCCGCCAGATTTGAGCCGGGTGGGACACTTACAGGGCGTCAGACAGCGGTTCCTCTCGTACGCCTTCTCCTCACTGCTTGCCGGACCCGGGCCGTCTGGCAGTGCCGACCCGTCCCGTACGTTGTCGGGGCTGCTTCCCGCCGTCGCGTGCGTTCCCACGCGACGACTGCCCCCAGCTTCACCAGGCAGCTGCGACTGCCCGGCAGTGGAGTCCTTTCACCTCCACTCGATTCCCTAGCGCCTCGTGGCGCACTTCAGGTTGTCCCAGACCAGGACGATGGGCCCGTTCAGCTGCTGGTGCGCGGCGTCCAGGAGGCGGGCGTAGTCCGTCTCAGTGAACCCCTTGCGCTTATCGGCGCGACGGGCGCGATGGGTGCGGTAGATCAGCCGCGGCCGGTGACCGGGCCGGACGGCGATCAGCGCGGCCAGCGATACCCGCGTGTCATGGCCGCCGGTCACCGTGACCACCGGCGTCTGGCCGCGCCGCCCCCAGGTGCGGCCCTTCGGCGGCCTCAGCCCCTGGCCGGACTCGTCTTCGAAGCAGAGCCAGGCGCCCAGGTCCGCCGCCGTCCTTTTATGACCGGCCAGGTGTCCTCCCGCCACCTGGCGACCTTCTCCTCATCCCGCTCCGCCGCCCGCCGCGCCGGAACCTGCACCGACCACCCGATCCGGTGCAGCAGCACATCCATCCCGGCCAGCGTGTACTCCACCCCGAACCGCCGCCACGCCTGCTCCGCGACCCGGGCCAGCGTCCAGCACTGATCGGCATACCCGCACGCCGCCGGGCCCGCGTCCAGCACCGCCTCCAGCTCGGCGGCCTGGGCGGGGGTGAGCTTGCACTTCGCTCCGCCTGCCCCCTTGGAAGCCAGCGCCTGGCGGCCGCCCGCAGCCAGCGCCCGCCGCCACCGGTTCACGCTCATCCGCGAGACCCGGAACCGCTTCGCGACCTCCCGGTCGCCGGCCCCGGCCTCGATCATCTCCGCGGCGGCCAGCCGCACCTGCTCCCGGCGGGCCCGCTCCGCCGCGTCCAGGCCACCGCCATCGGGATACCTCATGCCTCCGGCATAGCTCACCAGGCGCCGGATAGCTAGACCCGGTAACCCCCGCCATTGAATATCGTTAGTGAAATCCCAATTGCAATTGCGCCATTTCTGCCGCTTTTAGCCTTAGTTTTTCGCCGGCTATTCCAATTCCCCGGTCGTTACATTAGCTGCGTCCCGGGCATTTAGTATATGCCGGCTGGCGGCATATAGTCACATTCTGGCTATGGGTAATTTGCGCCCTTTGGGCCGTTTCTATTGTCAGCCAGTTGACAATACGCTGAGGTCTCCCGCCTGGCGTGGCCCCGATCAACCAGTGGGGCCTGTCCGACCAGATCAACCCCACCGTGGGCGGCCTGGTCGGCTCCTGCGGCATCGGCCGCAAGCCTAACCAGCCGGCCGGCCCTCCACCCAAGGGTTGACCCGCAAACTCCACTCGCAGGCCGGCGACTCCGGCCCGGTGTGTCTCTAACGTGGTCAGTGCTCGGCGCGCACTGACTTGAGCCAAGTCTGGCCTCAGGAATCGGCTCGACCTTCGGAATCATCCCGTTGCCGTGAAAGGCCGAATGGCTCGACAAGCCAGTCACCCCTGTCGCCCGGCTGGAGCAGTTCACGCCGGTCAACGTTCGTAATGTAGAAGACGAAGTTCGACGCTCCATAAACCTGCTCGTAGCAGTCGAATGCCGTTCCGCTTGCGTCGAAGCTTATGCCGCGTATGCGGACGACACTAGCTGACGCTCTCAGGCCGAGCACCCGCCACTCCTCTTGGGAAGGTTGGTCTACCTGAATGGCCTGTTCGGTCGCGGCGTCAGAAAGGCCATATTCCCGTTCGAGGTATGCGTACATAGAATGGCCGGCATTCAGGTAGGCCTCATCCAGGACGGGTACCAGGGCAACTGGCAGGACTGCGCGCTCCAAGATGAGCGCTGCCGCGCCCACGTGGCGTAGGCGTCGAACCTCCCATACCGGCTCGCCGGGTTTGACTGACAGCGCGGCGGCGATCTTCTTGCTGGCAGCACCCACAACGAAGCTGAGCAGATCGTTACGCACCTTCAGGCGAGTCTTGGTGCCAACGAGTGAACTCAGAAGTTCACCGGTCCGATTCGGCGCTGTTAGGATTCTGCCACTTGCCACAAACGTGCCGACCCCTTGGTGGCGGTATATTACCCCCTCATTTTCCAATTCGGTAAGAGCCCTGCGCACCGAAATCATGCTGACGCCTGTGCGCGCAGTCAGGTCTGAAGCGCTTGGGAGCTTGTCACCGGCCTGCAGGTCGTGCTCAGCGATGAGGTCAACAACGTATTGATAGACTTGCTGATAGCGAAGCTGCGTCTCGCCCTTCCAGTTTCGCCTTGCTGCCTGCGCCATGTCATACCTCCTGTGCGGCCCAGCTACAGTCCCAGTCTCGCTTAGCTGAGCCTCCGTGCTCGACGGGGCCTGTGGACTATTTAAACTCCCCGTTGTGAGCCGCTCCACCGTGCTGACCTGCGATTTCCTATGTCAACGATCTTGGAAGTGAAGGGTTCAGATTGTTCTCCCTATATCATCCGCGCTCGCCCCTACCGGAATCAGGGGGAAGTGGCATGCTGCCGAGTGTCCAGAGCCAAAGCCGCGCAGAATTGGCGCCTCGTTGGCACAACGGTCCTGGGCGCGCGGGCAGCGGGTACGGAATGGGCACCCCGACGGCGGATGAATTGCCGACGGTAGTTCGCCACGGATGGCGCTGCCTTGCTTGGCGTTCCCCTGCTGGAGCCTGGGAATCGGGATCGACTCCAGCAGCCCCGCTGTGTACGGGTGCGCGGGGTGCTTGTAAACGGCATCGGACGGGCCGATTTCAACAAGCCGACCGAGATACATCACGCCGATACGATCCGCCACATACCTGACAACCGAGAGATCATGAGACACGATCACATAGGTGAGGTTGAACTCCGATTGGAGCGACTGCATCAGGTTGATGATCTGCGCCTGTACCGAAACATCGAGCGCCGAGACTGGTTCGTCGGCCACTATGAGCTTGGGGCTCAGTGTAAGGGCGCGGGCGAAGCCAACCCGTTGCCGTTGCCCGCCGGATAGCTCGTGCGGGAAACGGTCCGTGACACGTTGCGGCAGGCCGACACTGTCGAGCAATGCGGTCACTCGCGCCCTCTGCTCGGCGGCTGATCCCACTCTCTGGACGCGTAGCGGGTCCCGCATGATCGAGCCGATTCGCATCTTCGGGTTCATGGCGCTGTAGGAGTCCTGAAAGACGAGCTGCACGTCGCGGCGTCTTTGACGTTGCTGCGGCTTGGAGAGGGCATCGAATGCTGTACCGTTGATCAGCACGGAGCCCTCGTCGGGGCGTTCCAGCGCGACTATGAGCCGGCCCAGCGTGCTCTTGCCGCAGCCTGACTCACCGACCAGCCCGAAGGTTTCCCCCTGCGCGACGGTGAGGGAGACATCCGATACCGCCTTGATTGACTCGCTGCCACGCCGGAACACGCCAGCGCCAACTGGGTACCTCCGACTAACGCTGGCTAGTGACAAGATCGGGGGGCTCTCCCGGGCGAGCGTTGCGGGGCGCTGAGACCGGCCAGCCTCGTGACTGGCAGGCTCAGTGACGGAGGCCGCCGTGGTCGAGCGCGGGTGGTAGCAGGCGTAGCGGTGAGCCTCGGTTTCCCCGTCGAGAATCGGTTCGCTTTCGTTGCACTGGTCAGTTGCGAATGAGCACCTGGGGGCAAATGAGCACCCCCGCAGTGGGTGGCTGAGGTCGGGAGGTGTGCCCGGGATCGTGCTAAGGCGTCGCGATCGGTCCTGGTCCAGGCTGGGGACTGACTTCAGCAAGGCCTCGGTATAGCGGTGTCTGGGGTCCGCGAAGATGCCCTCTGTTGGCGCGGACTCTACGATCTTGCCCGCGTACATGACCAGGACGCGGTCGGCGTGCCCGGCGATGACACCCATGTCATGAGTCACTAGGAGCATGCCCATTCCCAGGCGCTGCCGCAGGTTGTCCAGGAGTTCGAGTATCTGCGCTTGGATTGTTGCGTCCAACGCCGTCGTCGGCTCATCGGCAATGAGCAGCTTCGGCTCACAGACGAGGGCTAGCGCGATCATCGCCCGTTGACGCATCCCTCCCGACAGCTGATGAGGGTATTCGCCGAGGCGCTCCGAAGGACGGGGCATCCCGACAAGCCCGAGAACTTCCAATGCCCGGGATCTGGTTTGCCGCCGCGATGCACTGCGGTGCAGGCGGAAGGACTCGCCGATCTGGTGCCCGATTGCCATCGTGGGATTGAGGCTTGTCATCGGATCCTGAAACACGACACCAATCTGGCTTCCGCGCAGGGACCTGACCTGACTGTCCGCCAGCGGCACCAGGTCTCGGCCGTCCAGCTTGATGGAGCCGGAAGTGATCCCGGCCCCTCCGGGCAGCAGGCGAACGAGCGACATGGCTGTCATCGTCTTGCCGCAGCCCGACTCGCCGACCAGCCCGACGGTCTCTCCAGCGTCAATGCACAGCGACACACCACTGACTGCGTGCACCACGCCCTGCCGCGTCGTAATGTCGGTATGCAGGTCGTTTACCTGCAGCAGCGCCGTGTCGCCGGCCGCAACGTTCACGACCACTCACGCTCCTTTCGCATCACGCGGTACGGACCGCTGATAGCAGTCCTTGTCATCCGGTGTTCCTGACGATTACGCGCGGATCCAGCCACGCGTAGACGAAATCGGTAAGAATGGTCATGATCACGATTACAACACCGATAACGATGATGACGCCTTCGAGCATCGGCAAGTCGTTCTGCAGCACTGCGGTCCATGCCAGCGTCCCGAGTCCGGGTATGCCGAATACCTGCTCGATAACGAGGACGCCGCCCATGAGTGTCGCAAAGTCCAGTCCAGCCATCGTCACGATGGGGCGTAGCGCGTTACGCAGGGCGTGCTTGTACAGGACATGTGATGGCTTCAGGCCTTTGGACCGCGCGGTCCGGACATAATCCTTACTTAGTTCCTCGATGAGGCTCGCTCGTCCAATGCGGGTGTAATAGGCGGCTCCGGTGAACGCCAGCGTGAACGCGGGAAGCACCACCCAACTCGGTGAGCTGACCCCGCCGAGCGGGAATATGGGCCAGCGGTACCCTAGTATGTAGAGCAGCACAAGGGCGAGCCAGAAGCTGGGAAGCATCAGGCCCGACAAGGCGGTGACGCTTGCGGCGCCGTCCCAGAACGACCGGCGGTGCGCTGCCGCGATCATGGCCAGGCTCACGCCGATCAAGAGCTCTCCGATGACACTGAGCGTCACCAATTCAAGTGTGAACGGCAGGCGTTGCATGAGGGCTTGCGACACGTTCTGGTTCGTCGCATAGGACTGACCTAGATCGCCGTGGAGGAGTTGCCACAGGTAGCTAAGATAGCGTTGGGGTAGCGGACGGTTCAGGCCGAGCTGGTTGTAGATGCTGCGGACCACGGAGGCGGGCGCGTTTGGGCCCGCGATAATGCGGGCCGGATTGATTGGAAGCGCGTCGCCGATTATGAATACCAGGGTCACAATTCCCCAGATCACCGCAACTCCACCGATCAATCTGCGGATAATGAACCGTGTCATCTGACTGGGTGCCTTTTGGTCTCATGCATGCTTTTCCATCGCGTCGTGCAGGCTATCGCCGAGCAGATTGAACCCGAGGACCACCAGCCCAAGAGCGACGCCCGGTACGATTGCGAGCCTGGGGATGCTTTCTAGGTAATGGCTGCCGTCTGCGATCATGTCGCCCAGCGAAGGGGTCGGCGGCTGAATACCGACTCCCACGAAGGACATCGCCGATACGAATGTGGCTGTGTCCGCGAGCTGAAGGGTCGTGTATACGATAACGAGCGACCATACCTGACGAAGTACATGAATGAAGATGATTGTTCCGCTGCCGGCACCGTACAATTTTGCTGCGCTAACGAACTCCCGTTGCCGGATCGACAGCACCTCGGCTCGTACGATTTTTGCGAGATAGAACCAGCTCACCCCCCCTACAATCAGGATGAGGGTGGCAAGCGACGGCCGGATGACGATCGCCAGAAAGGCCGCGAGCAAGATGGCAGGTATCGCGATCAGAACTTCGGTGATGCGCATCAGGACCGCATCGAGCCACCCGCCGTAATACCCCGCCAGGCATCCCACGGCGACACCGATGACTGCAGCGATGATATTCGCCGTGACCGAGACCGCAAGCGTCTCGCGCAGGCCCCAGAGCAGCCGACTGAATTCGTCACGGCCGAGCGCGTCCGCGCCGAGCAGAAAAGTCGCATTGGGGCCCACCGGGGACCCGTTCGCGCGCAGCCCGTCTGGGAACTGATACAGGGGCGAATGAGGTGCGATGACCGGCGCAAATATTGCCGCGACGACGACGATGCATGTCAGGACCATCCCGACGACACCGGCCGGCCGAGTCGCCACCTCTCGCAGAGCTTCACGAACGGGGCGTGCCTCGGCGCGGCGGGTCGGTGTGGACGGGGTCCCATCAGGGGCGGGGACTGCGGCCCCGGTCAACGACATTGCAGAGGCCTGTCGGGACAGCCCGGGTGCGCACGGCCCGGCGCGGTGCTACCTATCCGTTCCGTGCGGGGGCTTGCGCTCACTCGATGCCCCCTCGAATAGATGGCCAGTTGCTGCCGCGTGCGCTGGCTGATTCTCAGATGCGCCAGTTCGCGAACAGAAATGGATACAACGCGTTGGCGCCGAAGCCCGACAGCTTCGGGTTCACGAAGTAGTACAGCGTCTGGTAATACAAGGGAATCCACGGGAAAGCCGAGAGTATCTGGCTCTGCAGCTGACGATAGACCGGAATCGCTGCAGGCAGCGACAACGCGAGCGAGGAGCTCAGCGTCTGGTCGACCGCATGGTTGCAGTAGAACTGCCAGTTGTTACCTGCTTCGATCTGGGCACAGGCGAACTGGCTCGCGATCAGGTCGTATGGGTCCGGGTAGTCGATTCCATAGATGCCCATGGTCAGCGGGTACTGGCCGATGGACGACAGGAACGCGCCCGAATCCATCACCTTGAGCTGCACTTTGAAGCCGACCTGCTGAAGGTCTTGTTGCACGACCTGGGCAACGTTCGCGCCGGCAGTGAAGCCGCCGTTCGCGACGGCGAACGTGAGAGTGGGCAATCCGGCGCCATTCTTGTGACCGGCCTGGCTCAATAGGGTCTTAGCCATTCCTGGATCGTATTTAATCGGCTTGACGGACGGATCGAATCCCGGCATCCCCGGCGCTAGGATCTGAGTGAGGGTCGAGCCCATTCCTGCAATCGACTTGAGGACCTGAGAATTGTCGACCGCGTAGGCAGCCGCTTCCCGGATGAGCGTGTTGTTGAAGGGCGCCTTTTGCATGTTCAGCGCGACGTAGTTGTCGGCGATCGCCGTGAAATGGTGCAGGTACGTCGAGTACTTGGGATTGTTGCCCACTGCGAGGTAGGACGGCGCGTCGAGGTTGTCCATCATGACGTCGGTCGTACCGTTCTGGACTCGAAGAAGCTCTGTCTGCGGCGCCAGTCCGATCGTGATCGAGATCTTCTGTACGGACACAGACTTGGCGTCAAAGTAGTTGGGATTGCGGACCAGCGTCAGTTGGCGACCAACCGTGTAGCTCTGCACTGTATACGGGCCGTCGCCGACCGGCTTGAGTCCGAACCCTGCTGAATCCTTGGCTATGAGCTTCGGCGGCACCGCGGATGCGTTCGGTATGGCCATGACGTCCAGGAACGTCCGGTCCGGCTTTGTCAATGTGAACTTAATCGTGTCCGGCCCAGACACCTCGATGCCGCTGACATCTTTGGCCTTGCCGCTTACATAGGCGTCCGCGCCGTTAATGATCAAGTAGAACGCTTGGAGCTGGGACTTCGTCGCCGGATTTAGGATGCGCTCTATCGCGTCCGCGTATGCCTGCGCGGTCACCGGTTCCCCATCGGTGAACTTCAGGCCCGGCCTGAGCTTGAAAGTGTAGGCCAGGCCCTGATCGCTCACGGTGGGCATCGCCGCAGCTCCCCAGGGCACGACGTCGTTCGAGTTGTTGAACGTCAGCAGGCTGACGAACGTCGCGTGGATGAACGACCACGATGTCGAATCGAAGCCCTTGGCCGGATCAAGCGACGGCGGGTCAGTGCTGATCGCAGCCGTTACCACGCCACCCGTATGAGACTGGCTCGCTTGCTGTCCAGTACTGGACTGGGTGCACGCGGCGAGCGTCACACCAGCGAGCAGGCAACTCAGGGCCACAACCGGGAACCGGCGGATCGCTCTGATCATGGGCATTCCTTCCACCGCGCAACGGGGTCGCGCAGGCAGCGTAACAGTTTCCGGGCGCTGTTGGTGTTCGCGGGCGGGTTCGGCCTGGCTGAGGTGGCCGCGGTGTGCTGCGGCGGGGACCAGGCGGCCGCGCTGGACCTGGTGGACCTGCTGGCGGGCAAGTCGCTGGTGGTCGCCGAGCCCGCCGCGGGCGGCACCCGCTACCGGATGCTGGAGACCATCCGCCAGTACGCCGCCGGCCGGCTGGCCCAGGCCGGCGAGGCCGGACAGGCCCGGGACCGGCACGCCGCGGCGTTCCTGCGGCTGGCCGAGCAGCAGTGCGAGCTGCCGGTTCTGCTGCGTGAGCAGGACAACTTCCGTGCCGCCCTGGACCACGCCCTGGCCGCAGGCGACCAGGCCGGGCCGCGGCTGGCCCGCGCGCTGGGCGGCTTCTGGCTGGCCCGCGGGTTGTTCCAGGAGGGGCGGGTCTGGTTGCA
>Ga0210402_10005973_pt1 | contig 10824 bp, 6 predicted proteins | sample IncBWC7MmetaG_FD_161055 | JGI IMG/M metagenome (GOLD analysis project Ga0210402, IMG submission 161055) | Forest soil microbial communities from Barre Woods Harvard Forest LTER site, Petersham, Massachusetts, United States - Inc-BW-C-7-M | ecosystem: Environmental > Terrestrial > Soil >... | reverse complement strand
AGCGGCGCGAGCTTCGCGCGTGGTACTTCGGCGTTTCCCATCTGCCGTTGCGCAAGAGCCTCATCGCCAAACAACGCGAGCTGGAGCTTTTCGAGCGCATCGTGATGCGCACCCGACTCGAAGATGTCCGGCTGCAGGTCGAATCGCTGAAGCGTCGGCCGTCAGAAGGGTGGTGGATCGCAGCTATCGTGGGCGCAGGGTTGGTGATCGTCGGCTATGTCTTGTTTGCCATGTTGGGTGCCATCGCCGGCGGCGTCGCGGCGCTGTTCGTCGGCAACGGTATCGAACAAAGTGCCCGCCGCCGGTTCGAACAGGCGGTTGCATCCGCGGAAGAGGAGTTGAGCGCTGCAGTCGCCGCCGCGGCCACCGCGGAACAATCCCGAGATTTGTTCAGTGAGCGCGAGAGCGCGACCGGCCATGCAGATCGTGCCTTGGAAGGCGCTGAACAAATCGGCGCCAGGACCCACTGAAGCGGACCCGGCGTGCTGGGTGGCGCGACAGTTGGCCACTCGCGCTGCGCAGCGCATCGATCCCCACTTATCTACAAGGAGTTTTCCACCAAAGCTTGAGACTTACGTGGTGGCACGGTTAAGCACCTGCCGCGGTGCGGACCACCTCTCGAGCGTGCGTTTGCGGCGCGCGCTCGATGATCTCGCCGACAATGTCCCGCGACTCGATGGCGTCGCGCCAGAGGGCATGGGATTCAGGCGACGTCCACACGTCAAGGTGCAGCTGAGACAGCGCGAGCGGATCGCTCAACAGACGGATCTTCTGTGGCGCAGACAATTGCGCCGGTCCGTTCTGTAGCGCGAAACGAACCAGCTGCTGGCGCCCGTTGCGTACCGTGCCCGCCTGGCTGAAGCGCGCAATGCCTGACGCGCACGTCAGCGCATTGATCACTGGATCGACGACGGCTTCGATGAAGCCTGGCGGCTTGGGAGCAGTGCGCACGTTTTGCATCATGGCGCGGATTTCCTCCGGGGGACTCAACTCTTCCGGGATGACAAACAGGCGCGCCTTGCGCAGGCGACGGCCGAGCGACACGCGACTGGTATAGACCGACAGTGGGATCGAAAACATCAGCGCCCCAACGACCGGCAGCAGCCACCACAGGAACGACGGATTGAGCCAATAGACACCGCCGGCCCAGAGCACACCCAGCAAGGTGTGCCAGCCGTGCCGCTTTGATGCCTCGCGCCATGTCGTTTCCGAGTCTTCGCGCGGCGGCGACTTCCATTGAATCTTCCAGTGGGAGAACGCGGCGAGCACGAACTGGGTGTGGAAAAGCATCCTGATCGGCGCGAGCATCGCCGAAAGTCCGAATTCGCAGAGCATGCTCGCGGCCAGACGCAAGCCCCCGCCATAGCGTTTCGCGCCTCTCGCCCAGAGCAGCATCACGCCGAGGATCTTGGGCAGGAACAGCAGGAGGGCGGTGGCGCTGAACAAGGCGATGGCCCATTCGGGGTGCCATTCGGGCCAGAGCGGAAAAAGCTGGAAGGGCTGCACGAAGTATTTCGGTTCGCTCAAGGTGTGAACCGCCAACAGCGTCGTGGACAGGATCAGGAACATGAACCAGAAAAGCGCCGAAAGGTACGCCATGACGCCGCTCATGAAAACGGCGCGGTGCGCGATGTGCAGTCCTTTCATCATGAACAGGCGGAAGTTCATTAAATTGCCCAGGCACCAGCGCCGGTCGCGCATTAGCTCATCGATGAGGTTGGGCGGCATTTCCTCGTAGCTGCCGCCGAGGTCGTAGGCGATCCATACGGCCCACCCGGCGCGGCGCATCAACGCGGCTTCGACAAAGTCATGCGACAGAATCTCTCCCGACAACACGCCACGGCCCGGCAAACGACGCAGCGCGCAATGGCGCATGAAGGGCGCGACACGGATGATCGCGTTATGCCCCCAGTAATGTGATTCACCGAGCTGCCAGAAGTGCAAGCCCGCGGTGAACAACGGCCCGTAGACGCGGGTCGCGAACTGCTGCACGCGAGCATAGAAAGTGTCGCGTCCCGCGGCACGTGGCGCGGTCTGGATGATGCCTGCGTTGGGATTCGCTTCGATCAGCCGAACCAGCGTGGTCAGGCATTCACCGCTCATCACGCTGTCCGCGTCGAGCACGACCATGTAGCGATAATTCTTACCCCAGCGCCTGCAGAAGTCGGCGACGTTGCCGCTCTTGCGCTTGATCCGATGCTGGCGCCATCGGTAAAAAACGCGGCCGAAGCCGCTGACGGCGCGGCACATATCGACCCAGGCGGCGATTTCGGCAACGCGGATATCGGGATTGCTGGTATCGGAAAGCACGAAAAAATCGAAGTGCTCGAGCATACCCGTGCGTTGCAGCGAATCGTAGCTTGCGCGAAGTCCGGCGTAGACCCGTGCGACGTTCTCATTGCAGATCGGCATGACGATCGCGACTCGCACCTCTTGATCGATGGGTGCGTCGCGGGGAGCGCTCCGGGAAATGGCGAAGCGGTCGCCGCCGGGCAGCAGCAGCAGGAAACCCGCCATCGCGGTCCAGAAGCCGGCGGAGATCCAGGCGAAGAGAACGGTGAAAAAGACCAGAATCGCAACCTCGAGGATTTGCCGGCCATGGTAGGGCAGCACCGCGCTCATGAAGTTGGCGGCGATGTAGGTCTGAGAGACGACCAGCCCTACGATGATGACGCGGCGAAACGCCGCGGCCCGGTGCCAGCTGCCGCGCGGATCGGGTGAATCCGGCAAGAACTCACTGCCTGGCGCGGACGAGGCGCGCTGCGCCGCATTCGCGGTTCGTCTGGAGGCCGCGGACGATCGTAACCAACGCCAAAGGAAGCCACGCGGCCAAAGCCGGGCCACCATGGAGCTCCGCGCGACAGGCGGGCTCGTCACCAGGCGCTCGCGCCCTACGGCGTCTCTGACCAGCTTGGGAGCTGGGGCGTCTTGTCGTGGATACGCCAATTCCAGGCGACGCTGGATCGACGCGTAAGCCGCGTTATCGGAGTCCGCGCGCGCGCCGGAGAGAGTCTCATGCAACGCCGTCATCGCAGCGCGCGGCCCATCGACATGCCTCGCGCCGGGCTGCGCGAGGCGCTGAAGCAGCTCGCATCGCTCGTCAGGCGGAAGCGGAAGCCGGCCAACGTACCGGGCGCAGCCCGCCAACTCGTCTAGCCGGGCGGTAGGATGTAGCTCCACGTCTCGGACAATACGTTGTTTCCGGCCCTCAGGTAGGCGCGCAGCTCTACCGGCTTGTTCTCGTCCTGTCGGCGAAAACGAAGCGCGAGGCGCCAGCCGCCTGTCACGTCGTTCCGATGCACAACAAGCTCGCGCACCTCGCCGTTGGTGTCCGCCGATACAATGCCTTCGACCTTCGCATCGGCCGGCAGTTTTCGCAACGCAGGGCCGTCGAAATCGATGACGAAACCGATGCTGCCGTCATCTTCGCGAGCGTAGCCGCGGCCACGCCGGGTCTGCGTTACCCAGGACGAAGGAGGTCGGGTACCCGGCTCCTTCTGCCACAGGACACGGTACTCCAAATCGTAAGCCCGCTTGAGCGCTATAGGAGAGTCCGGTACCCAGTAGGCGACGACGTTGTCGTTGGTCTCATCGGCACTGGGAATCTGTATGAGCTCGACGCGTCCGGACCCCCACGAACCCTTGGGCTCGACCCAGCCGCTCGGACGCAGGTCGTAGCGCGCCTCGAGATCTTCATAGTGGGCGAAGTCGCGATCGCGCTGCATCAGGCCGAAACCTGCAGGGTTGGTCATGCCGAACGATGTCACCAGAAGCCGCTTGGGATTTACCAGCGGTCGCCAGATCCATTCCCCTGTCCCCGACTGCATCGACAGGCCGTCCGAATCGTGCACCTCGGGGCGATAATCATCGCGGCCGGAGCGCTGATTCTCGCCGAAAAAGTACATCGTGGTCAGCGGCGCCAAGCCGAGCTTGGTCACGTTCTCGCGCAGGAAGAGGCGCGCCTTGACCTCCGTCACCGTGTCCGTCCCCGGCTTGAGGAGGAAGCGATACGCGCCGCTGACGCGCCTCGAATCGAGCAGGGCATAGATCGTAAGTTCGGTGGCGGACGGCACCGGCCGCTGGATCCAGAATTCCACGAAGCGCGGAAATTCCTCGCCTGAGGCAAGTCCGGTGTCGATGGCCAGGCCGCGCGTTGACAATCCATACACCTGGCTCTTGCCCAACGCACGAAAATAGCTGGCTCCGAGAAACACCAGCACCTCGTCCTTGTACTTCGGCGAGTTGATCGCGTAGTGAACGCGAAAACCTGCAAACCCGAGATCGCGCATCGCGCCGGGGTCGATCTTGTTCGCACCATAGTCGAACAAGTCGGGGCTGAACTTGATCTCATACACGCCTTCCACGGATACTTCGTTGATCTTGACGGGTTGCTTGAAAAACAGGCCCTCGTGAAAAAACGCGATCTCGAAGGGAAGCCGGGCCGAGCGCCAGAGCGAACGCGCAGGCTTGAAGCGTATGTCGCGGAACTCGTCGTAGCTGAGCTTTTCGATCTCCGAGGGCAGCTTGCTCTCCTGCGGCTTGAACGACGTCGCGGCGAGTTGCCGGGCGCGCTGTGCGACGTCCTCGAAGTTGAACGCCAGCGCGGGGTTCCACGCAAGCAAGCCACACAACGCGACGAGGATCGCGGCCGAGCGAGCGCCGAACCTGACTTTGCCACTCATGGCGTTGCGTGCGCCGGTTCGTTTAGCACAAGACCGTTCGTGGCGATAACTTTGGAATAGAAGCGTGCACTGTCCTTCGGCGTGCGCTTCAGACTTGCGAAGTCAACGTGCACGATTCCAAAGCGCTTGGAATAGCCGTGCGACCACTCGAGATTGTCGAGGAGCGACCACACGAAGTAGCCGCGCAAGTCCACGCCACTTTGCATCGCGGCGTGAATCGCCTTGATATGCTTGCGCAAATAGTCGACGCGCAGGGGATCCTCGACGCGGTCGCCTTCCACGGTCGGAGGATCGAAAAATGCCGCTCCATTCTCGGTGACATAAAGCGGCGGATTTCCATAACGCTCCATGACCCAGACGAGCGTGTCGGTCAGCCCCTGCGGGTAGACCTCCCATCCCGTTTCGGTATAGGTGGCGCCTTTTTGCCGGACCGGCGCCGCACGTAGGAGCCAAGCGTCGGCATCGCATCGCGTCACGTTGCGCGTGTAATAGTTGACGCCAAGAAAATCGATCGGCTGGCGGATAAGCGCAAAATCCTCGGCCGGCCAAGGGGGCCACGCATCACTGAAGATTCCCCGTAGCTCCTCGGGATAACGGCCCAGGAATACCGGATCGAGGTATTGCCGGTTCATGTAGGCGTCGGCGCGTGCGGTTGCCTGGCGATCCGCCGGGTCATTCGACGCGGGATACTTAGGCTCCAGGTTAACCACCAGACCGATGCGGTGCTTGCCCTCGCTGCGATATGCCTGCACCGCGGCGCCATGGGCGCGCAACTGCTGGTGGGCCGCGATCGGCGTTTCGAATCGGTTGCGATGTCCGGGCGCGATCGTGCCGTGCAGATAGCCGCAGTCGGTCACGACCCAGGGCTCGTTGAGGGTTACCCACATCTTCACCCGGTCGTCGAGCTTGCGAAACATGATCGATGCGTAGTCGGCGAACCAATTTGCAATATCGGGATTGAGCCAGCCTCCCAGATCATCGAGCGCGGCGGGAAGATCCCAATGAAAGAGGGTCACCGCGGGTTCGATGCCATTTTTCAGCAGCGCGTCGACCAGCCGGTCGTAGAAATCCAGGCCCGCGGGGTTGACTTGGCCTCGCCCTCGCGGCAGGACCCGACTCCACGAGATGCTGAAGCGGTACGCATTCATTCCGAGGCGGCGCATCAGCGCGACATCATCGATGTAACGCCGGTAGTGATCGCAGGCGACATCCCCGGTTTCTCCGTCGTGAACCATGCCTGGGGTGTGGGCGAAGCGCTGCCAGATGCTGGGTCCCGCTCCATCGGCGAGAGGAGAGCCTTCGATCTGATACGCCGATGTCGCGCTGCCCCAGAGGAAGTTCGAAGGAAACTCGATTTTTTTGGTCATCACAGATCTGTTGCTTTTTTCTGCGTTGGCCGACCCGGCAAGCATATGCCTAGTTGGGCTGATGTGGAGCATCGGCCGAATGGAGTCGCGATCCCGCCTCACTCAATCCACGCGTAATTTGGCGATCGAAGGCTTCCATGACCACTCTTGCCGGTAGTTCGCCGATGTGAAGTTCGCTACCTTGCCAGCTTGCGGTCTTGCCGTTGACGACGGTCGAGCGCGGCAACTCTTTCCCCGGCCAGATAAATAGAAAATGGCCAGGCGGCAGCGACCCCGCCGTCACGTTCAACTCCACGCGCTCCCGTTCCTTCTTGAGCGAATAACTCAGCAGGCCGTAAGGGGTGCGCAGATTTCTGACGCTGATACCGGCACCGTCCAGCCACGCAGACGGCACGCCGGCAGCAAGTACGAGCGCATGATCGGCATTGCGCTCGTAGGCGAACAGATCGAGAACCGATCGAATGAAGTCCGAGGCGACCCAAGCGTGTGGCATGTCGCCCACGAAGCGCGTTTTTCTGGGATCCCGCCCGACGACTTCGGGCCACTGATTCCACGCGTGCGGCCGCCGGCCAGCAAGAAAGAAAGCGAGCAATTTCTGCGCGCGGTCGCGCCATCCAAGGCGTACAAACGTGCCGATGGTACGAAGTTCGTATGGTGTGTACTCGTCCCATGCCTTGTTGCCGTCTCGGCGGTCGATGAACTCGTGCCAATAGCGCTCGTACGTCGATTGCACCGAAGCGGAAGGAAGATCGCGCGTGTCGCCATGTGGTGCGAATGCGATGGTCGTCGACGTAGGATCGAAATCGCCGAGCTCGGCGGAACCGGGGAGATAGGCGACGCCGTGCATTGCAGCGGAGGCTTGCAACGACTCCAGCAGCTCGCGGCGAAACTCGTCGCGCTGGGTCGACAGCCTGGCCGCTGCCCCGGCGTGGCCCAGCGCCGCCGCTATCGACACCGCATCGTCATAGCCTTTCAGCGCCCAGAAATCATCCCAGTACGAATGCATGGGCTTTTCGGAGTAACCCTCGTGACTGATCGACGCCGGCAGGAGACCGTAGAAAGCGCGCCTTGACGGGGCGAGATTTGCGTCGGTACGCTCGGATTGACGCAGCGTGTCGACGTATTGAATAGCGGCCTCGACGTGCGGCCACATACCTTCGAGCAACGCCCGATCGTGCGTGTAGCGGTAGATTTCCGCCGCCAGAAAAATGAACTCGCCGGGGCTGTCGTTTTCCGGCACGGGGTCGGCGCCGCGCTCGTCGATGCAGCAGGGCACTTTCCCGTTCCGGAACTGGTGCGGCGCATACCAACGCAGGTAGTCCGCAGCGATGTCCGAATGGCCGAGCCGCAAGAGGGATTCCGAGATCATCGCACCATCGCGGATCCACGAACGCGCGTACGAGCGCGTCCCGGGGCGGAGCATGGGGCCGTCGCGTGTGACGAGCAGATGCGCAAGCGCCGTCCGCATGGTGTCAACAAGCGGCTTGGCTTGAGCCGGGACGCGCAGCGAGACCCGATTGAGCTTTTCGCGCCATGCGGCGGCGACGGCATCCTGTTGCCGCGCGATCCATTTTGGTGCCGAGTGCCCGCCGAGGTCAGGCCGCGTTGCCGGTCCGGAGAGAGGGACGACGATTCCGACGGTCCTAGTCGCACGCGGCGGCAGCGTGAGATCGTAGCCGAGCGCAGCCGATGCGTAACCGGAGGCATCGTGCAGCGCGTGTGCGCCCGCCCAATTTGGCTCGGCAAGGATTTGGGGAATCGGGCCATCGTTGAACGAAAAGGCTGCTACGTGATCGGGTGGCTGCAGCGGGAAGATCTTGCGCTCACCGTTGATCGACAGCACCGAGCCATCCCAATTGATGGCGCGTATGGCGCTGACACCGCCCACGGTATTCAAAAACTGGGCGGGTGGATTGACTTGAAAGGGCCGTGCCGCAAGGACGAGCGTGAGCGTCAGCGCGCGCTGGGTGTGGTTCGTCAGGTCATACCGGGCTATGAGTCGGGATTCCGCCCGCGAGCCGGACGCGAAAGACGACACCCGCAAATCCCATTGCGGGTGATGCCAGGTTACGCCGGGAATCGGCAAGTAATCGCCGACCAGGAATGGGTGCGCATCGACGTCGGCCCAGGTCACCACGTGCGAATCCGCGACGACGAATGGCTCGATCGAGAAACTTCCCTTGGCGACTTCGAGGGCGCCATCTTCGGAGAGCAGACCGCTCTCGCTGCCGCCATCGATGCCGACGAGCGTCCAGTTCGATTGCTCGGCGGAAAAGCCGCGCGGGTATGTTCCGCGAGGCGCCTCTCGCGCCAGGCTTTCGAAGAGAGCGTTGGGAGAGGCGCCGAATGCGAGGTCCTTGATCTCCATCTCCGCCAGACCGTATGCATCGGCTGGACCTTCGTGAAGCGCCAAGCGGACGAACCGCGCTTCCGCTTCCGGCAGCAACAGTACATCGGGACCGCCTTTTCCGTCGATGACGCTGCGCACCGTTCGCCATAGCCAGCCATCGTCCGAAAACTCGACGTCGTAGTGCGAAGCGAACGCACGCTTTTGCCAATGCAGGATGAGACCGCCGAATTCGCGCGTGCGGCCGAAGTCGACCGTAAGGGTCTGTGCTTTGCCCGTGGCGCGGTCGCTCTTCCATCCGGTGGCGAGGGCTCCATCGACCGCGAATGACGGGTCCGCCCCAGGCAAATAGGATGATGCCTGCGCGGAAGGCGCAGGATAACTGGCCGGTTCCGGCGGAAGCTCGCGCAAGCCGAGCTCGCTCACATAGACCGAGCCGTGACCACCGCCGCGGCCGGCGCTTATGACGAATTCGAGCGTGGCAGCATGGGTGAGCGTTCGATCCCTGGTCGGCCCCCATGCGAATTCGATTTGCCTCTTTTTGATCTTCATGAGTTGCCACTGGCGCGGGAATTCGAAGTTGGAACGATTGAACCACCACACGTTATCGCCGCTGACGTCGATCAGCTTGAGTTGAAGATTGTTCAGCGGCGCATCGGCACGCATATAGAAGGAGATTTCGTAGTTTGGTGGCAAGTCGAGTGGCAGAGCTCGGGTGGCGATCGCATAACCGGCGGTACCGGCAAAGTCGAAGTCCAACCGGATGGCGCGGCCGTGGGGCCCGTCGGCGGAATCGATCGATGCGCGAACGTCATCGGAAGCGAGCGCCTGCCACGCGCCTATTTGGTCGAAGCTATCGAGCATGCGTGGCGATGGCGTTTCGGCGCACCGCGCCCAGATCGGGAAGCAGCACGTAGCGATGGCGAGACCGAGTGCAGCCGTCGCAGACCTCGCGTTGCGGCAGCGCGGGCGATGTTTGATGAGGCTCGTCATCCCTTGACGCTGCCTGCCATCAGACCCTGAATGTAATAGCGCTGCAGCGACAGGAAAACCAGCAGCACGGGAAGAATCGTCACCACCGATCCAGCCATCATCATCTCGTCGTCCTGAACGTGCTCGCGCGACAAGTTGGCGAGCGCCACGGGCAAGGTATAGAGATCCTTGTCGGTGAGCACGATGAGCGGCCACATGAAATCGTTCCAGGTGCCGAGCAGCGTAAAAACCGCGAGGGTCACGATGATGGGCTTCAGCAGCGGCACCACGATCAAACGGAAGATTCGAAACTCGCTGGCGCCGTCGATGCGCGCCGCCTCGAGGAGCTCGTTCGGGATCGACAACGCGTACTGGCGGACGAGGAAGATGCCAAAGATGCTGGCCATCGCCGGAACGATCACGCCGCCATAGCTGTTGACCAGTCCGAGATGCTTGAGGAGCAGGAACAGCGGCACCATCGCGACTTGCCCGGGGATCACCAGCGCACCGAGCAGCAACTTGAAAATACGCTCACGGCCGGCGAATCGCAGCTTGGCAAATGCGTAGCCTGCCGAGACATTGAATACCAATGAGACGATGGTCGCCACGGTTGCGAGGAGCACGCTGTTCGCCAAGTATCGGCCGAGCCCCGCATGGGCGAAGAGCTCGCGGTAGTTTGCGAACGTCGCGCGACTCGGAAAAAGCGGCGGCGGAAACGTGCTGGACTCACCCGGCGCCATCAAGGATGTCGACGTCATCCAGAACAGGGGAAAGAGCGCAAACGCGGCGGCGGCAAGCAGCAGCCCGTTCACAAGCGGCGCGGCGAGCTTGCGCTTCACGCCCAGGCTCCCTGCCGCGTGTAGCGTAGTTGCAGTGCAGTGATGCCAAAGATGACAAGGAACAGGACAAAGGCCACGGCGGAGGCCGACCCCAGGTTCCACCACTTGAAGCCTTCTTCGTACATGAGATAGAGGATGCTGACGGTGCTTTGCAGCGGACCGCCTTGCGTCATTACGTAGGGCTCGGCAAAGAGCTGGAAGTAGCCGGCAATGGTGAGAATGCTCACCATGAGCAGGATCGGTGCGAGCATCGGCAGGGTGACGTAGTGGAACTGGCGCCAGATCGATGCGCCGTCAATCCGCGCTGCTTCGTAGAGCTCCTCCGGAATGCTTTGCAGCCCCGCAAGCAGGATGATCATGTTGTAGCCGAAATTCTTCCACACGGCGAATACGATGATCGCGGGCATGGCCCAGTGCGGATCGCCGAGCCAATCGATGGGCTGAATCCCGATGCCGCCCAAAGCGTAGTTGAGAAGCCCATAGCGCGTATTGAAGAGATAACGCCAGATGACAGCGACCGCGACCAGTGTTGTCACGACAGGAGCAAACAGTGCAGTGCGAAAAACAGCCTTGAATCGCGCAAGTCTCGAGTGCAACAGCAGCGCCGCGCCGAGCGA
>Ga0210402_10005971_pt1 | contig 10828 bp, 7 predicted proteins | sample IncBWC7MmetaG_FD_161055 | JGI IMG/M metagenome (GOLD analysis project Ga0210402, IMG submission 161055) | Forest soil microbial communities from Barre Woods Harvard Forest LTER site, Petersham, Massachusetts, United States - Inc-BW-C-7-M | ecosystem: Environmental > Terrestrial > Soil >... | reverse complement strand
GTTGCGGATCGGCCGCAGCGGCGGCTGAGGTGAACGAGCAGTACGTCGATGGCAACGGGCTGGGGAGTCCGTCGTGGGGGATGTTCGCGGCGGACTCTGCTTCAGGCATGGGTCAATGCGTGTCCGTCGAGTTCGCCAAGCCCGTGGCGGTTCTTCAGGCCCGCAGCCGGGAACCAAGACTCCGGGCGGATTGCCGTGGCTTGAGGGAGCTCATCTTGCGACTGGTCCGCGGACCGGCCGCTGCACGGCGCGACCTGCGACGCGTTCGCTGCCAGGTTCCACGGCATTATGGCTACTCGCTTGCGGACTGGCACTGATGGGCCAGGAGGCCGGGGACACCCCTGAACCGAGCATTTTGGCGGCAATCCGCGGCGGCGCTCTCATCGCGCGCTTCGAGCAGACGTCCGACCCAGCGCTTCTTGTACAGGCCATCACAGCATTCGAGGCCGCCGTGGCAGCTGTCGCGCCAGATGATCCGGGGCGGTCGTGGCATCTCGTCCATCTGGGGAATGCCCTGCTCCTCCGCTACCGGCACGACGGGAATCCCGAGGATCTACGCCGTGCGGTCGTCGCATATGAGAATGCGCTTGAGGCGTCTGCGTATGACAGCCCGGATCGACCCGAACTGTTCGGCAGCCTGGCTAATGCACTGCGCCTGCGCCATCTGCGGTTCAGGGAGATGGCGGACCTTGACCGCGCCGTGGAATTGTACCAACAGGCCGTCGAATTGACCGGGCAGTCCTCCAGCCGGTCGGCTCATCTGAACAATCTGGCTACCGGTCTAATCGATCGCTACCAACGGAGCGGGCGCAGCGACGACCTGAATACCGCAATCGACGCGCTGCGTGAAGCAGTCACCATGGCGGTTGATGACGATGCTCTGAGCAATCTCGGGGTTGCTTTGACCTATCGGTTCGAGTCCGATGGGCAGCTAGTCGACCTAGACGAGGCAATCGAACGCCTGCGCCTGTCCGTGCAGACGACGCCACCAGGATCGGTGGACCGAGGCCGGAGGATGAGTGCTCTCGCCACGGCGCTGAGATACCGGTTCGAACGCGGCAGGGACCAGCAGGACCTTGAACTCGCCGTCGCCGCCGATCGTGAGGCTGTGAGATGCACAGCGGTCAATAGCCCGGAGTATGCCGACGCTCTTGGAAATCTTGGACTCAGCCTGCTTAACCGGTTCCACCTGACAGAGGACGAGACCGACCTCGATCTGGCAGTGGCCGCAGCGACTGGAGCCCTTCAGATGACGCCGACGACCGCCGCCTCGCACGCAGGGAAGTTGACCAATCTGGGCAATGTTCTGCGCCAGAGGCACCGGCGGACCGGTGCCGCCGCCGACTTGGACAGCGCTATTGGTGCCGCGCGACAGGCTGTAACGGAAACGCCGCAGACGGCTCCCACTCGATCACTGAGGCTGAACAACTTGGGCAACCTACTGCATGAGCGCGCCGACAGCGATGATGATGCGGTTGCTCTGCTGGCCGCCGTCCAGACGTATCGCGAGGCCTGCCAGAGAGGACTAGAGTCCTACCCGCTCGCTGCACTCAACTCGGCCCGGACCTGGGGCGCTTGGGCTGCACAGCGCGATTCCTGGCATGAGGCCGCCGAGGCGTACCGGTACGGGCTCGCTGCACTCGACGTGCTAGCACGTCGGCAGTTGGTGCGTGAGCACAAGGAGGACTGGCTACGGGAGGCATCCGGTCTGCCTGCACGGGCTGCCTACGCGTTTGCCCACACGCCCGATATGCCGGTGGAGGAGGCTCTCCTTGCGCTAGAACGAGGTCGAATGTTGGTCCTGTCCGAGGGCCTCGCGCGACGACGGGCCGATCTGCAGCAACTGCCCGCTCGCGGCCGTGACGATCTGCTCGTCCGCTTCCGAGCTGCCGCTGATCGTTTGGATCAGTTGGATCTCCGCGAACTAAACGCCGACACCAGCATGGTCAGTTGGGACTTCGCTGCGGAGCGGCGGGCCGTACAGGCGGAGCTTGACGAGGCTGTTGCGGCGATCCGAAGGCTGCCTGGCCTGCGCGGACTACTTGAGCCGCCTCTGCTGGCGGACGTGATCGAGGCGGCGGGTGACGCCCCGCTTGCCTACCTTTCCGCTGTCGAGGCCGGCGGCCTAGCGTTGATCGTCGTGCCCAGACCGGAGCCACGGATATCGCCATTGTGGCTGCCTGGGCTTACGTCAGCCGCCCTCGATGATCGTGTCCGGGCGCTACTGGAGGCGTATGACAAGCGGGCCCGTGAGCCGACTGCGTGGTGGACTGCTCTTGACCAGATGACACGCTGGCTGTGGGATGTGGCGATCGGTCCGCTGCTCGACGCGGTGAGCTCTCACCGCTGCTTCACTGTCGTTGCAACCGGCCTGCTCAGCCTGCTGCCGCTGCATGCCGCCTGGACGGAGGACGACAGGCTGCCGACGGGGCGCCGGTACGCGCTGGATGTCGCGACAATCACGTACGCACCTAATGCCCGAGCGATTCAGGAAAGCCGCCGACGGCTGGCAGCCAGCGACCCGCCGCACGGAGTCCTGGTAGTGGCAGAACCGCTTCGGGCCGACGTTCCCGCGCTGCTCGACATCGGTGTCGAGACCGCAGCCGCGCTGGCAGCCCAACCGCCCGGCCAAATGTTGACCGGGGCGAACGCGACTACGCAGGCGGTGCTGGATCGGTTGTCGGGTCCAGCAGTGTTGCACTTCGCCTGCCACGGGCTGGTGCTGGCGGACACGCCGCTGGAAAGCTGCCTGCTCCTGGCCGGCGATGACCGGCTCACTGTGCGCGACATCCTGCGGCACGCGGCCGTTAAACGGCGCAGCACCGCTCGCCTCGTGGTGCTGTCTGCCTGCGAGACCAGCTTCCCGGGACTGGAGGTCCCCGACGAGGTGATCAGCTTGCCGGCCGCGTGGCTGGCGGCGGACGCGGGTGGAGTCATCGGTTCGTTGTGGTCGGTTGCCGATAGCGCGACATCTTTGCTGCTGGCCCGCTTCTATGACCAGTGGCGAGACGAGGTGTCCCCGCAGGAAGCTCTGCGCCGGGCCCAGCAATGGATCCGCGACACAACCAATGGGGAGAAACACCGTTTCGCGCCAGGGATCACGGCCTTCGCTCCTCCGGAAGGCTCTGCGGCGGCCCAGCGACTGTGGGCGACTGCTCGGATGCACGCTCACCCGTTCTTCTGGGCACCCTTCGGCTACCAGGGAGCTTGACTAGCCGGAAAACCTGAGACAGGCCCACCAAAGGATTCGGGTGCGAGAATGGACAGCGGCGAACCGCAAGCCACGGAAGATGTACGCACGCTGCTAGTTCAGTTCCTAATGCTGCATCGCTGGTCGGAATCGCGTCGACTTATCGAGCGGCATCCCGAACTGTTGGACAACTCTGTGATCGCCCTGCTGGGGCGCTTGATCGAAGACGTTGAACGTGAGAACGGTGAGGCGGCTGGTCGTATGCCCCGCAAGCACCGCCAGGTGCTGATGCGCATCCGGGAGGTCGGTATCGCGGAAGCGTTCCGACCGCTCGTGCCCGATTTCAAGGGGCTGGACCCGCCTGATGTCCAGCCCATGCCTAATCAGGCACTCCAGGCGGAGGAACGGTACGACCAGACGGGCGACCCAATCCACCTCGACGTAGCAGTCGCCGCCTGGGAATATGTGCTGGCAGACCCGGTGCTCCGGGAAGCGCCGGTTGCCGTGCTCAGCGCCGCCAGCAACGACGGCGGCGTCGCATACCTGAGGCGCTACAAGGCGCGAGGGCTTCCCGCCGACCTCGATGCCGCGCTTCGTCTGCTAGAGCAGGCCGTGCGGACCGCGCCAGCCAAGTCCAAGTCCCGGGCGAAGAGCAAGCTGGCCCTGGCGATGGCCAAACGGCTTAAAAGGAGGTCGTGACCCGGCGGAGGAACTGAGATGGACGAGGACGTCATTGACGTAGCCCGGGCGATCCGGCCATATCTGCCAGAGCTCGTGGGCGCCGAGGCGGCTGCCTACGACCGGGAGATTGCGGACCTGACCGCTGAGGCACACGGCGGGCGCGATGTAGGCGACCAGCTGGCTGCGCTGCTGACCCGGTCTGCGGCCAGGAACTGCCGCCACGTCGGCGATGCCCGGCGTGGCGCGGGACCGAGCCCGGCAGCGGCCAGGATCCGGCGGACCGTCCCCTCCCCCACCCGGTGCCCCAAGCCGAGCAGCTCACCCTGGATGCGCCGGTAACCCCAGCGCGGGTTCTGCCGCGCCAGCTGCTCCACCAGCGCACGCACCTCGGCCGCGACCGGTGGCCGTCCCGGCGCGTTCGGATAGGCCCATTTCGTCCTGGCCAGGCGCCGGTGCCAGGCCAGCAAGGTTCCCGACATCACGATCCGATACAGCCGCAGCCGACCGGGCAGCAGCCGCGACAACGCGGCAGGTAAGGCACGGTCAGCCCAATCCGGCCTCGAGCGCGCGACCTGCCGACGCAAGACCGCAACCTCATGCCGCAGAACCAGGATCTCCATGTCCTTGGCGGCGTCACCCCGTGCCAGGAGCACCAGCCAGCCGAGCACCCGGACCATGAAGAGATAGATGAGGCGAATGAGCACGAGCGCCGACCGTATAGCAGCAGATCAAAGCTACGCGCGGGATTCTGGCACGGCTCAAGTCGCGCCGCTTCGTCCCAACGTTCCAGTGCCGCCCACTCCTGCTCGCTCTTCGGCACCCCGCCCGGCCTGCTGCCCGCCGCCTCGGCCGGGGCGATGTACTTCCGCAGCGGCTTACGGTCCACCCCCAGGCTCTGCGCCATCTCGTTCTTCGACCGGCCCGCATGCCAGTGCATCAAGATCTCGGCGACGTCGATCACTTCGAACGTCCTCCCCGCCATCGGCCTCCCGTCCTCGTCCCGGATGGGAGGAAGGTTGCTCCTTCTCCATGGCCAGGTCCACCACGACACGCGCGCCATCCCCATGGGAATTACGTAAGCGCCGACAGTCGCATTCCGGGGTAATGCCACTCCGGCCGCTGGCGCACAGCATCGGCCTGATCGCAGGGCTGTCGCGGGCACTGGCTTCGCGGAGGCCGCTGGTGCATGACCGGAGGGCTTCGGCGCGTGAGCGGTGCTCCGGAAGTCACGGCGGGGCTTCGGTGGTCTCCGAGACCGCAAGCGGATCCACCGCTGCACTTCCGGTGAAGGCCGGAGTGGTGCCGCTGAGCCCACGCATCAGGTACTGGGTGAGCCGCCTGCCGCTGGTCCGCTCCTCAGCCGGGTTGCCGGGCAGCGGCCATCGCAGCTTCTGGTAGAGGGTGGAGCGATGCAAGTCGAACGCTGCCTCGACTAGGTCGGCGAAAACTTCTGCGCGCGCGGGTACCCAGACCCAGGCGGCGGTAGCCGCGACCAAGAGCCCGGCAGGCAAAGCCCACCAGGTCAGCGGGGTGAAGACGACGAATAGCAGGCCCCAGACGCATGCGCTGACGGCCGCATCGAGGGATTTACGCGCTGCGGCTAGTTCGCTGAGGGTTGCATCGGGCATAAGCAGCCAGAGATGGGGCCACAGCGCGACCGCATCCAGGCCGTATTTGTCGATCGGACGCGTCTCGGACGCCCGCAGCGTATTGCCGGTCCGGGTGGGCAGGAGACGACGCCCGGTCGGAAGCCGCCTGAGCTTATGATCAATGCGCGCGTACTCATCGCGCTGCCGGTCCGTCGCCTTACCGTCATCGACGAGTCCAGCCAGCTCCTGAAATCGCTCATTTGCCGATGCTGCCTTACGCGACACGCGCCCGGTGAGCCAGTCACGCAACGGCTGCAGAGGCCGCGGCCAGTAGCCTTCCATGAAGACCAGCGCTGGCCCGGTAAGCCGAGCGACCACGACACCAGTGGCGGCCACCAGCAACAGGACGGTCAGGATGATGGCGGCTTGAACGACGGCTGAATGCTTGCCGATCCAGGCGGCGGGCTGGTCCAGTGCATTGATTCCACCGTGCCCGAGCATCCAGGAGAACAAGCCGCCAAGCCAGAATATGAGAGCAGGGACGGATACCGCGGCCCAGCGATCCGCGAGTTTCTCACCGATTCCTTCCCAGAATTTGTCGCCCACGGTCAGATCGGCACCAGGGTCTTATCTGGGTGATCAGGACATGTCGGCACCGGTACCCCTACCGAGACGCGCCACCATGCATAGTTGCCGTCCACAGGGCATACGAACTTCTCCGTATCGATCAGGTCACCCCCGTATGGATTAGCTAGGGACGAGTAACCGGCGTCGGGCAGCGCTCCGCGCTCCGCTACATGCTGCAGCTCCGGAGGTCGATGCTGCTCATCCTCTAGCACGGTTGCGGTCCAGCTGTGGGTCTCGGGTGTGGACGCCAAGAGGTCTAGGATGGCGTCGTCCGCGTCTGCCCTGGTATTTGCCTCAGCTAGCAGTTCCGTGAGTCGCTGGTCGTACGCGGCCGCCTGGTCGCCGACCAGGCCGGGCAGATATGGCCGGATGGACCGGGCCACATCCCGGAGCTGTTCGTCCAAAATCTGTCCCCTCGGAGATGTGCGGACTCTTACCGGGCCGGGACGCTGATGATGAGGACACGGTATCGCGTCAGCTGGCTGGATGGCTGAGCGTTAGCTGCCCCAATAGGTCAAGCTGGCCCAGTGCCGCGGGGACAGGTGAGCCCGGGCCCGCCGCCAGAACGAGAGGGCAGGCTCGGGCAGCAGCGGTGGCCGGAACAGGTCAGGGAATGCGTCGGCCTTCTCGCCGTTCGTGGCATCACGGAGCCAGCATTGGGCTTCTCTGAGGGCCTGGCTGGGTTCTCGGCCCATCAGCCGCCAGCGGCGGTAGAACTCGGCGACCAGCGCCGCACTGGCAGGCGTTTCGGGAATCGCCCACTGACCCGCGACGGCGCCCGTAAAGCCGATCTGCAGAAAGGCAGTGGGGAACGCGAGGGCCTCCTCCGGAAGATCCGCGCCCGGCAGCGAGGTCTCGCAGGCGCTCAGCACGGCGAGGCGGCCGGCGACTTCAGGACGGCCGAAGAACATACCGAGCGACAGCTCCTGATCGTCAGCCAGCAGCAGGCTGGCGTGAAACGGCGAATCGGGAGCCGCCCGCCCGTGGCACGCCGCGTGAAACACGTCCCCCTGTCTCAGGTCACCGAGGTCGTGCAGGCAGGCGTCCACCGTTGCCGCGTTCCCGATGCGGGTGACCGCCCGCTCGAAGTACCCGGAGATCGCGTTGGTCTCCCATTCCGCCCAGGGCAACGGCCGCTGCCGGCTGGGCTGCGGGTCGCTGACCGCGAGCAGAGCACCAGGACCGGATTCCGTGCCGGGGGAACGCAGCAGCGACCGGCTGGGTGCGTAAGCGAAGGCCGTTTCATCGATGAGGTAGCGCCGCCCACTGGCACGTGTGTCGTCCCTGGTCCATGCCGCGTGCACGGGAAGGAGACTGAGGAGGCCGCCAGCCACGATGGTGACGTGTTCCGCCGCCGGAATGCATTCGAGCAACGGCCCGATGCAGCTATCCCAGAGCCATGCGGTAATCGTGTCCAGTTCACGTTCCCACGACGCCAGGTCGGCGTGGCGCTGGTCGTAGGCGTCGAAGTACGTGATGGCGGTGCTGTGCAGGGTTCCGCGGGTCAGGCCGGGCAGCCGACGGCTGGTCGTGACATCTCCATTTCCTGCCACGGCCAGGAGAAAGCCTTCGGGGTCACAGGGGCAGAGGTACACGATCGCGCCCCGGCGGCCGTCCTCGGCCGCGGACGGCGGTGGGTCAGGAGCCGGGCCGCGCGGCGGGTCTGAGTTCGGAACCAACTGCTGGGCGTCGCGGATCCGGGCCGCGATGATGCCGGCCGACTCAGGGGTCAGGATGGCGAGGCGCAGGGCGTCGCCGACCTCTCGTGCGCTGAGGAGGGCGTCATCGACGAACGGACCAGGAAGAGGGTCCGCTGGTACGCTCTCGTCGCCTGGCTCCGGTGCCGCGTTGATCAGATGACGCAGCAGGACCACCCGGCCGCGTTCGACCGCCGCCGCCGCCCGCCCGGGCTCACCGCACCTGAGCCACGCGTACCCGGCCTGAGCAGGAATCTCGTGCACGTCCTGGAGCCATGCCTGCTGATGTGTCCGCATCGTCTGCCCGCCGACCAGCGCTTCCGCGATGTCCATGAAGCGCTCGTAGGCCTGCGCGGCGTCACGCCAGTTGCCCAGTTGCGTTTCCCAGGCACCCCAGTTGGCGGCAGCGCCGAGGGCTGGGCGCCCGGGCGCCTGGTCGGCCGCGCCGACCTGCCGGTAGGCCGTGACCCCGGCCCGCCGGGCCGTTTCATCGCCGGTCCGGCTGTACAGCAGGCGCCACGCGCCGCCGAGACCAGTGAGATAGATCGTGTCCTGGGCCGTGTCCTGGCTGGCGGCGAGGGCGTCTTCGAAACAACGCACGGCTTCGGTGAGGTCCTCGGTACCCGCGGTGTGTTCAGCGCGCAAGACGAGCGCGTTCCCCAGGTTGTTCTTGATCGAGGCCGCGCGCTGATCCTGACCGCCCAGCTCAGCGGCCGCACGGAGCGCGGCTACGGCCTCGTCCAGGTGGGCGCGGGTGGTGGAGTCCCCCGGCCCGGTATCGGCGGCCCGGTCGAGAAGCGAGACGGAGTCCACCAGGGCCGCGCCGTACCGGCCCAGGAGCATGCCGTGCAGCGGTGTGGGCGGCTCGTCCAGTTCCAGCGCGCGGCGATGCAGGCGGACTGCCTCGTCCATTCTGCCGGGGTCGCCGGTGGCCTGGGCGACAGACCCGTGGACCAAGGCGACGTTTGACAAGTGCGCCGTGAAGTCCGGGTCATCCTCCGGCGTGTCCTCGAGGGCGCACGTCAGCGCGGCGCCGGCGCCCTCAAGGTAAGACAGGGCGCCGGTCAGGTCGAATACCTCCATCAGCGATCCGCCCAGCGCCGACAGGTACCCGGCCCGCACCGCAAGGTCCTCCCCGGCCGCCAGTACCGCATCCCGGTATGCTTCGATGGCCTGGCCGAGCGCCTGGGGGTTGCCGGTGTGCTGCCAGCGGGTGTGCCAGATATCACCCCGTCGCCTCAGCAGCCGGGAATGCCACGGGTTCGCCGGATCGGCGCCTATCGCATCGATGCCTTGCTGCGTGGCTTGCTCAGCCATATCGAGGTCCATCAGTCCCGCGCTTTTCGCCGGATGGCCGAAATCCGGCGCCGCTCGGGCGAGGAACGCGCCAGCGAGGTGGAACAGCCGGTACGGGGCGGACTCGGCATCCGGGCATTCGGCGAGGGCCGACTGCAGCGCGGCGATGGCACGGGAAATATCGTCCTGTGCCGTTTCTCCTGAAGGTGCGTGCTCTATCCGTTCTAGAAGTGCGCTACCAAGATTCGTCAGTGACCTGCACAGGTCAGGTCCTGGTGGGGTTAGCTCAGCGGCTTGCGCGAAGGCGTCGATGGCCGCGCCGAGGTCCGTGGGATCCGATGCCTCTTCCCACCGCCACGCGAGCGCGATACCCAGCGCATTCAGCGCCGCCAGCCGTTCGGCCGAGGCGCCCTCGTTCAGGCTGGTGCCTAGGCGCAGCACGTCAACGGCCGAATCAAGCAGTGACCGAGACCGCTGCAGCTCATAAGCGGTGAGGAATTCCTCACCCGCATTCATGACCGCGCGGACGGCGCGGTCCCGCAGGGGTGCCTGAGGCTGTCCGGCTACGAGCTGACCGAGCGCCCTCCCCGCCTGGCGAATGGTCCCCGCGGTTCGTGATCGCATCCCCAGTCGCATCCTGACCAGGGCCAGCGACGTCCTGGCAAGTCGGTATGGGTAGTCAGGGGCGCGCATCGCAGTTCAACGGCCAAGGTAGACGAAGGGTGCCCAGTAGTAGGGGTCTTTGTACCTGAGCGCGGACATCCAGAAGGCGCGCTGGGGTGACGGTACCCGCTCGGCTATGCCAGCGAACAGGTCAGGGTACCGCTTGAGCAGTTGGCTGTTGGTGGCCGACCGGAGGTCCTGCTGAGCGCGCCGCAAGGCATCCGGCGGAGAAGCGTGACCGGCCCGCCAGTGCCGGTAGAACATGTCCATCAGGATCGCGGTGGACTCGGCGGCTACGCGCCACAGCGTGCCAAGTACTCCCACCGCGCCCAGCTCGAATAGCGCCACGGGCAGAGATATCGCTTCGTCGGCCAGGATCCTGCCAACCAGCGCGGTCTCACAAGCCGACAAGACCACCAGGCGCGTCGGCGCTGGCCGGTCAGCAGTCAGGTCGCGGACCTCGCGTACGCTCAGCGGCGCGTCGGCCAGCAGCAGCCTGCTAGCACCGGGATCGTCCCGATCGACGACTCCATGGCAGGAGAAGTGCACCAGGCTCGCGCTGCGCAGAATCTCGCCTGCGCGCTCCGCCGTCGCAGCCGTCCGCTCCAGCACGCGTGCTTGCGGGAAGTGTGTCGTGACCGCAGTCAGCTCGACCGCGGTCCAGAGGGCGCTAGCCGCGTCCGGGTCACCGATGGCGGCGGCCGGATCTGCTGGAACGGAGTAACCTCGCTCACTGGCTGCGAGCGCAGCCATGTTCGGCGCGTACGTGATCCGCGCAAGATCCAGGACGGCGGAAGCCTGGCCTCCGGGCCCGGCCGGGTACGCCGCATGGAGTGGCAGCAACCGGGCGGATCCAACGGGCAGCAGCGTCAGCTCGCGGTGCGGTCCAGGACAAGCGTCGAGGACTGGTCCCATCACGTCCGACCACAGTTCGCCGAGAAGCGGTGCCAGGTGCCCCGGGCGCACATTGACCAGCTGCTCAAGCCACCGGGCGACCCGGCCGGTGGTCAACTGGGGTAGCTCAACATGCTCGGCGTGGCCCTGAGGCCGGAGCAGCAGGGCCACCCCGCCACGCTTCGTTGCGC
>Ga0210402_10005970_pt1 | contig 10831 bp, 7 predicted proteins | sample IncBWC7MmetaG_FD_161055 | JGI IMG/M metagenome (GOLD analysis project Ga0210402, IMG submission 161055) | Forest soil microbial communities from Barre Woods Harvard Forest LTER site, Petersham, Massachusetts, United States - Inc-BW-C-7-M | ecosystem: Environmental > Terrestrial > Soil >... | reverse complement strand
TGGGTGCGGCCATAGACCCGTATCCCGGTCACCGCCTGGACCTTAGACTCGGCGACGTGGCTGTGCAGCCCGAGATCGAACTCCCGCGCCAGGTCGGCGCAGCCGGAGATGAACGCATCCGAGCAATGGTGCGGGATCGTCGGCGCCACCGCGGGGCGTACCCGGTCGCGGTCGAGCGTCCAGCCATGCAACGCCGTGCGGATCGCCGAGAGCGTCGCCTCGGCAGGCGGCAGGCGCAGCTCGGCGACGCGCTCCTGGAGCGGCGGCGGCAGGGCGTGGCGCAGCCCGGGGATCGCCTCGTAGAAGCTGCGGTCGGCGACCATCGGTGCCACCACCGCGCGCATCCCGACATCGGCATAGGCCGCCGCGGCCTGCGCCAGTCCCTCGGTCGTCGGCAATGGCCATTCGAAGGAGAGGTCGTAGCAGGCGGTGCAGCCCTTCAGCACCATCTCGACGGCACCCAGCTGGGTCGAGAGATACTTGTCCTCGGTGCTGCGGTTGCCGGTGATCCAGGGTGCCGCCGCCAGCAGCAATTCGAGGGTCCAGCGGTCGCCCATGCCCTTGGCGAGGTTGCCGTGGCCGTGGGTGTGGGCGTTGACGAGGCCCGGGTGGAGCAGCCGCCGGGCAGCCGATATCTCGACGGCACCGTCGGGAGCGGGGCAGCCGGGTGGGCCGATCTCGCGGATCGCGTCGTCCTCGATCAGGATATCGGCGGGCTCGGCGGTCCCCTTGGCGATGTCGAGCACAAGCCCGCCGCGCACAATCGTGTGGCTCATGGTATCGTCTCCCGCTGAAGCGCCCGGCATGATAGACCGAAGCGCATCAGGAGCCACGTGATGCCGAGCGTTGTCGTCGAGCGACACGAGGGTGTCTTTCAGATCACCCTGAACCGGCCGGAGATCCTCAACGCGGTGAACCGCGAGGTGATCGCCGAGCTCGCCGCCGCGGTGGCTGAGGCGGCCGAGGATCGCACCACCCGCGTCGTGCTGCTGCGCGGCGCCGGCACGCATTTCTGCGCCGGCGGCGACATCACGATGTTCGCCGAGCTGATCCGGCTGGCACCGGCAGAGCGGCAGCAGGCGCTCTATCGGATCGTCGACGCCCTTCACCCGCTGCTGGTGCGGATGCGGCATATGCCAAAGCCCGTCCTCGCCGCGGTACAGGGCGCCGCCGCCGGCTTCGGGCTCAGCCTCGTGCTGGCCGCCGATCTGGCGCTCGCCGCCGAGGACGCGGTCTTCACCTCGGGTTACATCCATCTCGGCACGAGCCCCGACGGCGGGATGACAGCGATGCTCGCCCGCATCGTAGGGCTCAAGCGGGCAGCGGAGCTTATGCTGCTCGGCGACCGTTTCGACGCTGGGCGGGCATTGGAATTGGGTCTCGTCAATCGGGTGGTCCCGGCCGACGCACTCGCCTCCGAGGCCGCAGGATTGGCGGCCCGGCTCGCGGCGGGGCCGACCTACGCCTACGGCCGAACCAAGGCGTTGCTGCAGGCGACGCTCGGCGATGCTTTCGACGCGCAGCTGCGGCGCGAGACCGAGAGCTTTGCGGCTTGCGCCGCGACCGCGGATTTTGCCGAAGGGGTCAGGGCTTTCCTCGAAAAACGTCGACCCGTCTTCGCCGGGGAGTGAGGCCGCAATGAGAGGTTTTCGGCGCATCTGGTGGGCGGTGTTGATCGCGCTCGTTGGCGGGGCGGCCCTGTCCGGCTGCTATTACGACTATTACACTGGCTATTGGCGGCCCTATCCCTGGTATTACCCCTATGCCTGGAGTTATCCGTATTACAGTTACCCGCCGCCGCCACCGCCATCGGCGAATCCGCCGGCGGGGTACCCTCCACCCGCCGCAGGATATCCCCCACCTGCGGCGACCACGCCCCCGAACGAGCCGGTTCAGCGGTCCCCTTTGCCACCGCCGTCCTGATGGGGCCGGCGGACACCGCTGTCAGCGCCGGCCGTATTGATTGGACGCCGCTCCACGGTGTGGCCGACGACCGCCTCTGGTTGCGACCGCTAGGGCTTGTCTATGGCCGCGCCGCGCCCGACACGGTCGCAGCTGGCCTGGCCCGGCCGCTCGCCCGTCCCGGTCTCGCTTTCACATTCGTGGAGAGCATCGGATTGGGCTCGGACCGTCGTCCGGTTTCGGTAACCGCTCCGATTGCCGAGTTTGAGGGCTGGCTGGCGGGTGCCGGCGCGCGCTTCTCGCTGCGCGCACGGGACCGGCTCGCGCTGCTCTCGGCGGCGCGGCGACCCTGGGCGGACTTTCCCCTCGACCGCCCGCTGGTGATGGGTGTTCTCAATGTGACCCCCGACAGCTTTTTTGACGGCGGACGCTGGTTCGATCCCGAGCACGCGGTCGCACACGGCCGCGCGCTCCTCGCCGCTGGCGCCGACATTGTCGATGTCGGCGGCGAGTCGACGCGTCCCGGTGCCGCCGAGCTGCCGGTGGGAGAAGAAATCCGGCGCGTCGAGCCGATCGTGCGTGCGCTTGCCGAGGCCGGCGCGGTGGTCTCGATCGACACCCGGCGCCAGGCAGTTATGGAAAGAGCGCTCACGGCCGGCGCGCGCATCGTCAACGACGTCTCGGCATTGACCCATGATCCCGACAGCCTCGCCCTTGTCGCCGGGCGCGCGGCGCCGGTTGTGCTGATGCACATCTTGGGCGAACCGCGGACGATGCAGCGTCAGCCGGTCTACGCATCGCCGCTCGTCGAGGTCCTGGAATATCTCGAGGCACGGATTGCAGCTTGCGGTGCTGCCGGGATCCCGCGCGAGCGGATCGTCGTCGATCCGGGGATCGGGTTTGGCAAGCTCGTCCCACACAACCTCGAGCTCATTGCCGGCATCGGCGCGTTTCACGCGCTCGGCTGCGGGGTGGCGCTCGGTGTCTCGCGAAAATCGATGATCGCCCGGCTGAGCCGCGGCGAGCCACCCGACGGGCGTCTGCCGGGCTCACTCGCCGCCGCGTTGTGCGCGGTGCAACAGGGTGTGCAGATCCTGCGCGTGCACGATGTCGCCGAAACCCGTCAAGCGCTCGCTCTATGGCGAGCGATCGCCGACGGTTGAAGGCGCTCGGGTTCGCTCCAGCATCGCGCCCACACCTTCAGCATCCGCGAATACGTCGAGCTTCTCGACCCAGACGCGCACTCGCTCGACCCGAGGATCGGCAAAACACGCTGCGCAGACCCGTTCGGCGAACCCTTCGCACAGGTCGATGTGGCCGGCCCGTGCGATCTCGCGGATCGCGGCGACGACTTTCTCGTAATTGATGACGCGCCGGCGGTCGTCGCCGGGAACCGCAGCGCCCGATGCCGCAACGAGATCGACCGAGATGCGCACGCGCTGTCTTTGCTCGCGTTCGCGCCGGCGGATGCCGATGCTGCACATCAGGACGAGGCCGCGTACGGTGACAGTGTAGGCAGCGCAGGGCGCAGCCGATTGGGCGTGCGGAACAGTCGGGCCGGACTCGATCATTTCGCCACCATGCCCGACCCGCACGGATCGCTGCAATGCGCTCGCGTACGGATGTGATATCCTAGCCGAAGCCGCCGGAGAATCGATGGAACGATGGGCTTCTTCTACTTCATCATCGGGGTGATCATCGGCGCCTTCCTGATCGTTCTGCTGCCGCTGTTCATCGCTGCCCTCGGGGTCGTCCTCGCGATCGGCATCGTCATCGCCCTGCCGCTGATCGCCGCACTCCTGGTTCTGGTCGGGATCGTCGCCGTGGCGCCGGCGGTCGGATACGGGCTCCTGATCGCCGCTCTGCTGATTGCATTGTGGACCAGCGATCGCAAACGGCGTCAGCCGCGGTGGCCGGTCAACCGCGACCGCTGGCGCTGAGGCGACGGACAAAGCCACCGGTGGGGAGCTCGAGTGACCGCCGACCCTCGCCTCCCTGAGAGCAGGGAGAAACCTCGAATCGCGGCTCGAAAACCGCCGGATGATCGACGATAATATCCTGTATTTCAGATAGTTAGAGATCGACCACCCGGGTCGGCCAGCAGGGAATGAAAATAGGGTGCTGAGGGAGGCAGCAGGGAGAGTTGACCAGGGCAAGGTCACCGGCCTGGAGCAAGAAGGAAATTGTCAAAAACGTATGGTTTGCTGGCCAGCCCCCCGCAATCGGTGATAGCCGCCGGGTGGCGGCTATGACCTGGCGGCGCCCGCCGACTACCGACTCGACCCGGCGCGTGAGATGCCGATGGCACGCTCGCTTCGCGCATAGCGCGAGAGCCGCCTCTCCCCGCCTGAAAATACAGGCGGGATTCAGGTGCTAGCCCAACCCACAGTTTAGAGTTTCCGCCATCGGCCCAGCGTGCCATCGTTCCACCGTCAAAATTGATCAAAACGTGCAGGCACCGTACCAGATTATTACGATTTTGTCAATCTGCCCCACAGCCGATCGAGATCCACGGCGGTCCGGTTCGGCTTTTTGCTACCTTTGATCCCCATGGCCAGAATTGGTCCGTGGGTCTTCAGCCCACGGGTTGGTCCCGTGGGTACCCACGTCTTTGCCAAGCGGTTGCACCACCGGCCCGGAAGGCGTGGATAGCCGGGCCGAGCCCACGGCTGTCCGGTTCAGCATTTCACTGCAACTGAGAGGAGGTACCACCGATCACCGACACAACCTTAACTCCCCGTGGCCGGACTTGTTCCGGCCACCCACGTCTTCGAAGAACGCTTTGTGGACCGCCGGGAAGGCGTGGATGACCGGTACGAGCCCGGTCAAGGGGACCTGGAGTTGTTCTCGGATCGCTGCAAACAACCGATCTCCGTCAACCGGACAGCCGTGGGCCGAGCCCGGCCAAGGGGATTCCAGGTTGTATCGACCGCGCTACGAACAACCGTCTTCGCTCAACCGGAGCCGCGAGGCCGCCTGTCCGCAGCCCTACCGCTAGTAGGCTGAATGCCAAGCGTATATCGTCGTTGATGGAGGTTCGTCGCTCCTCGAGCATTGCGCCGCCTAGGCCAGGAGAACCATGCCGCACATTCTTTTTCCGGACGATGTCCGATTGCTCGCCGGGGCCGACGCGTGACCGCGACGCTCGACGAGGCGGCAGCCGATCCCCAAGGGACGATCGCGGAACTCCGACGGCAGCTCGACGAATGCCGCGCCGAACTGGCGGCGCGCAACAGCGCTTATAGCGAGCGGATCGAGCATCAGGCCGCGACCGTCGATGTGCTGAAGGTGATGTCGGCGTCACCCGGCGATCCGCAACCGGTGTTCGATCTGATCGTCGAACGGGCGCGCGACCTTTGCGACGGCTACGGCGTAACGGTGTACGAATTCGACGGCACGCTGATCCATTGGCGCGCGGCGACAGGCGTCAGTGACGACCCGTCGGCACGGCAGGCGCTCGAAGCAATGTACCCGATGGCGCCGACGCGCGAGTGGCCCGCAGGCCGTGCGATCCTCGACCGTCAGGTTATCCACATCTGTGATATTGAGACGGAACCATGGCTAAGCCCCGCCATGCGGGGCCTGACGGTCAAGTCGAGCGTTTTGGTCCCGTTGATACGCGGCGGCGCGGCGATCGGCGCGCTCGCCCTTGGGAGCCGAGAGCGCGGCGGCTTCTCCGACAGCCAGGTCGAGTTGCTGAAGACCTTCGCCGAGCAGGCGGTGATCGCCATCACCAGCGCCGAGACGTACCGGGCGCTGCAAACCCGCACCGGCGCTGGCGCGCAGCGAGGCCGAGCTGCGCGGCAGCGAAGAGCGCCACGCGCTGGTCAGCCGGGCGGTTGGCGAAGGCATCTACGACTGGGACATCGCACAGAATCGGCTGTGGGTGTCGCCGCGGCTGATCGAGTTGTTCGGCTGGGAGGCGGGCGAGGGCATCGGCGAGCGCCCGAGCCAGGATTGGAACGCCCGGGTGCACCCGAAAGATTTCGCGATCTACCGTGGGGCGCTGCGGGCGGCCCTGAAGGGCGAGACCGCGCGCCTGCACTGCGAATACCGCATCCGGCTCAGCCATGGCGAATACCGCTGGGTCGAGGACCACGCCCTGCCGGTGCGCGACGAGCGCGGCTGGGCGCTACGCCTCGTCGGCGCAGTCAGCGATGTCACAGACCGCAAGCAACGGGAACAGGAGCTGCGCGAGGCGCTCGAACAGCAGACCGCGACGACCGAGGTATTGCAGGTCATCAATTCCTCGCCCGGCGATCTCGCCCCGGTTTTCGAGGCGATGCTCGAAAAGGCGATCCGTCTGTGCGAAGTGGCGCACGGCAATTTATGGACGTATGACGGCGAGCGCTTTCATCCGGTCGCAATGCATGGGGACCCCGGCTTTAACGAGTGGGTGCGTCAGCGTGGCCCGGTGGCGCCGACGCCGGGCACAATGCTCGAGCGGATCGTGCAGGGGGAGGGATTTTTCCAGACCGCCGATGCAGCAAGCGACGAAACCTTCCGCACGAGCGCGCATTCTCGAGAGGTGATCGAGTTCAGCGGCGCGCGAACGACGCTCGTGGTGCCGCTGCGAAAAGACAGTGCGCTCCTGGGCGTTATTTTTGCCTATCGTCAGGAAGTCCGTTCGTTCTCGGACAAGCAAATAGCGTTGTTTAAGAATTTCGGCGAGCAGGCGGTGATCGCGATGGAGAATGCGCGCCTCATCACCGAGACGCGCGAAGCCTTGGAGCAGCAGACCGCGACCGCCGAGGTGTTGCAGGTCATCAATTCTTCGCCCGGCGACCTCAAGCCGGTGTTCGACGCGATACTGGAGAAGGCGCATAGGCTCTGCGGGGTCGTCCACGGCAGCTTGCAGCTGTACGAGAATGGACAGTTCCGCGCCGTGGCGACGCTGGGCGTTCCGGGACCGCTCGCAGACTGGCTGCGACAGGGCTACCGCCCCGGCCCGAGCAATCCGCTCCGGCAATTGGCTGACGGAGCGCCTTTTGTTCACATCCCCGATTTAGCCGAGATCGACGATCCCACTGCACGGCGCGCGGTCGAGTTCGGCGGCACCCGGACCTTACTCTGGGTCGCACTGCGCAAAGAAAACACCCTTCTGGGCATGATCGTCTCCGCCCGCCTCGAGGTCCGACCTTTCTCAGAAAAAGAGATCGCTTTACTGCAGAATTTCGCGGCGCAGGCGGTCATCGCGATGGAGAATGCCCGGCTTATGACCGAGACGCGCGACGCGCTGGAGCAACAGACCGCGACCGCCGAGGTATTGCAGGTCATCAACGCCTCGCCGGGCGATCTCGCGCCTGTATTCGACGCCATGCTCGAAAAGGCGATGCGCCTGTGCGAGGCCGATGTCGGCAATTTCTGGACCTATGACGGAGAGGCCTTTACGGCGGTCGCGATGCGAGATCCGCGACCGGAGCACGTCGAATGGGCGAGGCAGCGTCGCAGGGGTGGTCCAGGATCGATCAGCGACAGCCTGATCGGCGGCGAGAGCGTGATTCACATTCCCGATGCGGCGGATACCGATGCCTACCGGGCCGGGGAGCCGACGCGGCGGGCGATCGTCGATTTGAACGGCGGTCGCACGCTATTGGCGGTGGCGCTGCGCAAGGGCGACGAGCTTCTCGGTTACATCACCATCTTCCGCCGTGTCGTTCGTCCGTTTTCGGACAAGCAGATCGCGCTGCTGCAGAATTTCGCGGCGCAGGCGGTCATCGCGATGGAGAACGCGCGCCTCATTACCGAGACGCGCGAGGCCTTGGAGCAGCAGACGGCAACCGCCGAGGTCTTGCAGGTCATCAACTCCTCGCCCGGCCACCTCACCCCGGTGTTCGACGCAATGCTGGAGAAGGCGCGGCGCCTGTGCGATGCCGCATGCGGGACTTTGTGGAGCTACGACAGCGAGTCGTTCCGACTCCTTACGCAGCATGACGTGCCGCCGGAATTCGATGAGTTCCTGCGCAATGTGGGCCCGCTGCGGCCCGCGGAAGGTTCCGTGATGCGGCGGCTCGTGGATGGGGAACGCCTCGTCCAGACCGAGGATATGTCGGTAAGCGCGACCCCGAGCTCGCTGGGGATGCGAGCCGCGCTCACTAGAGCCGGTGCGCGGACCACCCTGTGGGTGGCCTTGCGCAAGGACGATGCGTTGGTCGGGGCCATTTACGTCTATCGCCGCGAAGTACGCTTATTTTCCGAGAAGCAAATCGCTTTGCTGCAAAACTTCGCCGCACAGGCGGTCATTGCGATGGAGAATGCGCGGCTGTTGGGCGAATTGCGCGGACGCACGCGCGACCTCGAAGAATCGCTCGAATACCAGACCGCGACTAGCGACGTGCTCCAGGTCATTAGCCGCTCGACCTTCGACCTGCAGCCGGTGCTGGAGACGCTGGTGGAGACCGCAGCGCGCCTGTGCGCTGCCGATCTCGCGGTAATCGCGAATCGTGAGGGCGAAACCTACAGGCCGGCGGCGACCTTCGCCTTCTCGGTAGAGTTCGAGGAGTTCGCACGGGGTATCCAGTTTACGCCCGGCCGCGGCACTGTCGCCGCGCGAACGGCGCTTGAGCGGCGAGTTGTCCACGTCGCTGATATCGCCACGGATGCAGAATACGCGGCGCCGGAGGTGCTTACGGTCGGAAAAATCCGCACTGTACTTGGCGTACCGTTGTTGCGCGAAGGCGAACCAATCGGCGTGATCGGCCTCGCTCGGCAGCGGGTCGAGCCGTTCACCGAGCGGCAAATCGAACTCGTGCGCACCTTTGCCGACCAAGCGGTGATCGCGATCGAGAACACGCGGCTGATTACCGAGACGCGCGAAGCATTGGAGCAGCAGACCGCCACCGCCGAGATCCTGGAGGTCATCAACCGCTCGCCCGGCGACCTCACGCCGGTGTTCGACGCGATTTTGGACAAAGCGCACAACTTATGCGGCACCGAGATCGGCAGGCTGTTCACCTATGACGGCGAGTGCTTCAGAGCGGTCGCCGCGCACGGCGCGTCGGCACGGTTTAGCGAGTTGAGGCCGCACCCCTTTCGTCCCGACCCGGGCAACCCGTTTGCCAGCCTGCTCAAAGGCGAACCGCTCATCCATATTGCCGATATTAGGCAGATCGCCGCCCAGCACCCAGACGACCCGGGACTGCAGATCGCCGTCGAAATCGGTGCTCGCACCTTCCTGCTTGTGCCATTGCGCAAGGACGAAACGCTGCTCGGTGCCATAACTGCCAGTCACCACGAAGTGCGGCCGTTCTCCGACAAGCAGATCGCCTTGCTCCAGAACTTCGCGGCGCAGGCGGTGATCGCGATGGACAATGCTCGGCTCTTGAACGAGATCCGCCAGCGCCAGGCCGAGCTGCGCGTCACCTTCGACAACATGGGCGACGGTGTGGCGATGTTCGATGGCGAGCTGCGCCTTGCCGCGTGGAACCTGAATTTCCAGCGGATCCTCGACCTGCCCGATGCGCTCCTGGCGGAGCGTCCAAGCTATGCCGACTACATCCGCACCCTCGCCGAACTCGGCGAATTCGGCTCGGGCGACATCGACGCGGAACTCAGCCGCCGCCTTGAAGCGATCGACCAGGAGCTGCGTCTCGAACGCAAGCGCCCCGACGGGCGCATCATCGAGGTGCGGCGCAACTCCGTACCGGGCGGCGGCTTTGTGTTGATCTACAGCGACGTCACCGAGCGCAAGCGCGCCGAGCAGGAGATCCGTACTGCGCGCGACACCGCCGAGCGCGCATTGCAGGAGCTGAAGACGACGCAGGCGAGCCTGCTGCACGCCCAGAAAATGGCGGCCTTGGGGCAATTGACCGCCGGCATCGCCCACGAGATCAAGAACCCGCTCAACTTCGTCAACAATTTCGCCGAGCTCTCGGGCGAGTTGCTGCAGGAACTGAGGGAGACGGCGGCCCCGGCCGTGGCAGCGCTCGCCGACGACCAGCGCGCCGCGGTCGACGAGGTCGTCGAGATGCTGCGCGGCAACCTCGACAAGATCGCCGAGCACGGCAAGCGCGCCGACGGCATCGTCAAGAGCATGCTCGAACACTCGCGCGGTGTGAGCGGCGAGCGCCGCGCGGTCGACCTCAACGGCTTGATCGAGGAGGCGCTGAACCTCGCCTATCACGGCGCTCGCGCCCAGGATGCGAGCTTCAACATCACGCTGGAGCGGGAGTTCGACCGTAGCCTCGCCCCGGCCGAGCTGGCGCCGCAAGAGATGACCCGGGTGTTTCTGAACCTGTTCGGCAACGGCTTTTATGCGACCAGCAAACGGCAGCGCGATGGCGCGGCGCCGGATTTTCGGCCGACACTAAGGGTGGCGACGCGCGAGCTCGGCGATGCGGTCGAAGTGCGGGTCCGCGACAACGGCACCGGCATCGCGCCGGAGATCAGAGACAAACTGTTCCAGCCCTTTGTTACAACAAAGCCCACCGGGGAAGGCACCGGTCTCGGCCTGTCGATCAGCTACGACATCGTCACCCAGCAGCATGGCGGTACGATCGCAGTCGACAGCCGACTCGGCGAGTTCACCGAATTTGCGATCCGCCTGCCTCGCGGCGGTGGGAGGCGCGGCGTGACGGTCAGCATCCTGGTCGTCGACGACGAGAGTGACGCGTCGTCGCCCCCTCAGCCGAGGCGGATATAGGGCACTTTGGTTGCCATCACGGTCGTGAACTGGACATTGGTGTCGAGCGGCGATCGGTCTTCAGCCGCTCGCCCGGTCGGTTTGGAATCCAGCGACGGTGCCACCATAAGCGCGCGGCACTCGCCACCCGATTTCGAAATGAAGAGGCCAGGAGTAGTCGAGTTCGCAACAGACTCGCTGCTGGAGGGAGATGGATTCGAACCATCGGTCCCCCAGTTGCGATAGGCCAAGTGCGAACTCCTGAGGGGCGATCACCCGGGCGAAAATACCTGCACTCATTAGGTTTGG
>Ga0210402_10005969_pt1 | contig 10832 bp, 9 predicted proteins | sample IncBWC7MmetaG_FD_161055 | JGI IMG/M metagenome (GOLD analysis project Ga0210402, IMG submission 161055) | Forest soil microbial communities from Barre Woods Harvard Forest LTER site, Petersham, Massachusetts, United States - Inc-BW-C-7-M | ecosystem: Environmental > Terrestrial > Soil >... | reverse complement strand
GTTGGGCGTAATGGTGCCGTTGAGCAGGTGGTGCGGCGTGCGCGCCCCGCTGCCGCGCGGATCGCCCTTGGGATTGGTCAGCGTGCGCACGGTCTTGTCTTCGAACCGCGACGGAACCCCATAGGCCGGCACCGGAATCCCCGGCGCAAGGGTCCACGGATCGTTGGCAAGGGGCTCGGCAGCCGCTCCGGTCGCGGCGCCGACGCCCATGGCGCCGGCAATCGCGGCGCCCTGCGACAGCAGCGCGCGGCGGTCGAGAAGGCCGTTGCCGGCCGCATGCGGGACGGAATCCGCCCCTTGGCGATGTCTGGATTTGGTCATGTTTCGCTCCCATCGGAGACGCACACATCGAGTACCCACCGGTCTCGATGCAGCATCAACAATGCTGCGCCATAATCCGCAAAGTGTCTAGAACGCCGCAGTAGAAACCGCGAGGACAGCCCGGCCAGACATCCGGGTCGCAACGGCGAGTCAGGCCTGTCGTTCCGGCGTCGCCACCACCAGGCCGTCGAGTTCATCGGTCACCTTGATTTGGCACGACAGGCGCGAATTCGCCCGCACGTCGTAGCCAAAATCGAGCATGTCCTCTTCCATCGGAGACGGCGGACCGACCTTCTCGCGCCACGCTTCGTCGACATAGACGTGACAGGTCGCGCATGCGCAGGCGCCGCCGCATTCAGCCTCGATGCCCGGGACTCCGTGCTTGATCGCCGTCTCCATGACAGTCGATCCGGGCTCCGCTTCGATCGTGCGCGATTTGCCGGTGTTGTCGATAAACGTAATTTTGACCATGCGTGCCGAATAGCCCGATCGGGTCCCAACGAGAGATTGCCGCAGCCGGATCAGCCGGGCGCTCTCCTATATCCGCCCAGCGTGCAGCGCGCCAGAGTGCGCTTGCGCTCGGGTAAAGGAGACCCTGAAGCCAAGGCGCCGGTTTCGTCCACATGGAATCAAACGATCATGTGCCACCCCGGCCTTGGCAGGGGCGGCGGATGAGGTAGGCGTCGTAACCAGCCGATTTGATCTCGCGGGAATCGTCTTCCGCTTCCTTCCGCCGAGGCGACAGCTGAATGCGCAGCATCGCGCAAATTGCAAGCCGAGCTTCGATGACGGTGCCCTCCAGCATCTGAAGCGCCGAGGCCAGCTCGCGATTCTCGGCGATCACTCGTTCCAATACTTCGGCGGCCTCCGCCACCTGCCACGCCCCGATTCCCCGCGCCGATCCGGCAAGCGTGTGCGCAAGGCTTGCGACTCCGGCCGGACCCACTTCCTGCATGCGGTCGAGCAGCACCTCCGCCTGGCGGTCGAACAATTCCAGAACCTGGAATTCGACGCTCCGCTCTCCAAGCGTCATTCGCGCGAGGTGCCCAACATCGATCGGCGGCTCGTCCCCGACGACCGAAGGCGATTCCTTCAAGAAAAAAGGCTGATGTAAGTCCTTCAGGAAAACGGGTTGTTGTAAGAGTTCGCTCATGCTCGCTGTCCAGTAAAGTACCTGTGGCATCTTTCCGAGCGCGAGCTTGAGGTGCACACCGAAACAAATGGTAAAATGGCGCCTCGTTTCCGTGGACGGGCCCAACGCTCCGCCGTCATAGTTAATTTTCGCTATGCTTTCTTTCTTCTGGTGACGTTTGGCGTGCCATCTCCTGGTACAGGGGCGGTTGGCGGCGGCCGGCCGAGAACCGCATAGCCCTTTGGGGTCAATCGGCACACCAGCCAATCTGGCTTGATCGGATTCTTGAACCAGGGCTCGGCCCAGCCATTGCCCACGCAGGCCTGAACGGTACGCGGCGCCACCTCGCGACCGTCGCTGTCGAACAGCGGCAGCTTGCCGCCGGGCTGCGACAGACCGCGCTCCAAATATCGGCGCTGCGGCTCGGTTGGCCGTATGGCTGCCGCCGGCTCACCGCCGCCATCGCCCTCTGATTTCTCACTCACAAGGCAATACCGATCCGTCGTACGCCCAAAGACAATCTATCAGGATTTCACCGGATCGGCGTTGCTCCCGGTGACCTTCCCCCGTTCCCAGAGACTTCATTATGGCTACTTGGTGTCGGGAGCTGTTAACTATGTCGATTTTGTATCAGATTCTGCAATTTTGGCCATAATGCGCATTAACGACGATTAAAAACGGGTTAAGAATCGGTTTCGTGATTCACGGGGTCGCGAGTAAAATACCAGACCGAGGTGGCTTGGGGGTCGTTTCCGCCTCTAATCCGGTGGCGCGGATACAGACATAGAAATCATGCATCGGGTGCAGGCGACAGTTCGGCTTCGGCCTGTCAGGCCTGTGCAGCACAGGCCTGACAGCATAGTTGAGGCTAGCTAACAATGGCGACCTATTCGAAGAAGGGCGAAAATCCGACCGAAGCTGCGCTTTCGGCGATCCAGGACACGCCCAACATCCGCGAGTCCGACATCAAGCCGATACGCAGCGCCGGCCCGGCCGCGACGGGATCCGCCATGGAAGTTCCGAACGAAGCGCGCCGCTCCGGCGCGCACAGCGCTGCCGGAGAGATTTCGACCGAAACGCCCGCGACGGACCCGGACCGCGACGACCGTGATGTCGTCCAGGCCGCCAACGACGATCGTGCATCGATCGGCCAGATCATGCAGTCGTTGCAGCGCCGCCCGGCGCGCACGCCGTTCGTTATCGCGAGCCTGTTCACTGCCCTGTGGACCATCGCGGCTGTGGCCCTGGTCTACGGCTTTAGCGCACAGCTCCGCCAAATTTCCAGCGAAGCCGGCTGGGCTCCGACCGCAATCGGCCTGAGCGGTGCATTCGGCGCTCCGATCGTGTTCTTCTACGCGCTTGCCAGCATGGTGGCGCGCCTGAACGATTTGCGCATCGTCTCCAACTCAATGGCGACAGCGGCGTTGCGTTTTGCCGAACCCGAAATCATCGCTCGCGATTCCATCGTAACGGTAGGCCAGGCGATCCGCCGCGAAGTCGCTGCCATGGGCGACGGCGTCGAACGCGCGCTCGCGCGCGCAGCCGAGCTCGAAACCCTCGTGAACAACGAGGTCGCTGCGCTCGAACGTGCGTATAATGACAATGAGGTGCGTATCCACAACCTGCTCGACGGCCTCGCGCAACAACGCGAGACCCTGGTCGGGCAAGCCGAGCAGGTTCGCAATGCCATCACCAATGTGCACCTCGACCTCTCGCACGACATCACCACGGTGAGCGAACTGATCACGGAGCGCGTCAACGAAGCGGCGCAACGCGTCACTCGTGCGCTCGCCGACAAGGGTGAGCAGATCACGGTCGCGCTAGGCACGGCTGGCGACGCCATGATCGAGCAACTCGGCGAGCGCGGCGCCGACCTCCTGCAGCGGATCGAGCGCACGGGCGAAGGCACCACTCATGCGATCGAAGCCGCCGGCGACCGGCTGACATCGGGTTTGAGCTTCAAATCCGACCACCTCAACGAGCAGTTCGTTGCGATCGCCACCGACCTGCAGCAGTCCCTGACCTCTCGCCTAGACGAGGTTGTGGGCGGCTTCTCACGAAAAAGTTCCTCGATACTGGAGGCCGTTGAAGTCCGATCACGCGAGCTCACCGAGTCGATTTCGGACCGCTCAGAGACGGCGTCGCGGGCGCTGATCGACACATCCGGCCGGATCGCCGAGACAATCGCATTGCGCGCCGACGAGGTGAACAACTCTCTCAAGACAACGGGAGAATCGATCGTTCTCGATCTCAGCTTGCGCGGCGGCGATATGGTGTCGAAGCTGGAAGAAGTCGGCCATAAGCTCACCGAGATGATCGTTTCGCGCAGCGACGACGTCACCCAGCAGTTTGGAAGCAACGCCGAGGCGCTTGCCGCCTCGATTGCGTCGCGCAGCGATGTGATGCGCGACATGCTGGCTCAACGGCTGCAGACCTTCGAGGCGCTGTTCTCCCGCAACGGCACCGAGCTTGCCGAGCGCATTGCGCGCGATTCCACAGAGCTCGGCGACCTCATCACCCGGCATCTTGCCGAATTCGACAGCACCGTAAGGACCCACGGCGGCGAACTGCTCGAAAATTTGGCCCGGCGGACTTCCGATCTCCAAGAATTCGCCGCCGCTGCCGTAACGACACGTGGCGACGCGGTGACTGCCGCGCTTTCCAGCAAAATCGACGACGCCAACATGGCGCTCGCCGCACGCGGCGCAGCGATTGCCGACAACCTGGAAAGCCAGATCGGGCGGTTTGAGGAATTGCTGATCGGCCGCGCCGAGGCGGCGGCACGAGACATCGCAATGCGGACCCAGACAGCGGCGGACTTCACGACCGAAAGGATCGAGAAAGCCGCGACGGAGGTCGAAGCCCGCACCCACGCGGCGGCGGAGTTCGCCTGGTCCACGATCGAGCGCGTCACCCATGAGATGGGGTCGCGCACCGGCACGGCCGTCGAGCGAGCCGCCATACTGGTCGGCAAGGCGACCGAGGCCATCGAGTCGCGCACCCACGCAGCCGCCGAGTTTGCCGCAGCGCGTCTCGCCAGTGCCACCGAGGATATGGAGACCCGGACCGTCTCGGTTACTGACGAAGTCACTCTTAAAGTCCGTAATGCGACCCTGGATATCGGCGAGCGTACGGGTGAAGCTGTCAGCCAGTTGCTGGAGCAAGGCGGCAACATGTCCCAGGAGATCGAGACGCGCACTCGGGCTGCCGCCGATCTCATGCAGGCACGCGCCGCGGAGTTGTCGCACCTGCTAGACGAAGCAAGCAGCGGCTTGATCGCCGCCATCTCTTCCAAGGGCGGGGAATTCGCCGCGGAGATCGAGCGGGCGGCCGAAAACGCTGCCGAGACCATCGACGCCAAGGCGTTTGCCTTTACGCACTCGATGATGAACAACTCGGACGAACTCGCCCGCGCCATCACCGATGCCAGTGTGAGCGCAACATCGATCGTGAACCGAACACTCAAGGAGCTGCAGGATTCTGCCAGGAACTCCGTCTCGCACGCGACCGTCACGGTGGCGCAAACCTTGAAGGATCTCCAGCACTCGACCAAAGGCGCGATAGAGCAATCCACGCAGGTCGCGATGTCTGCGATTTCGGAAATTCACCAAACCCACGGCATGCTGCGTTCCGATACCACCGCCCTGTTCGAGCGGTTGCGCGACGCCAACGGCCTGCTTCAGGAGGTGTTGGGCGGCGCCCAGACCAACCTCAACGAAATCGAGCAAATTCTTTCGACACGAGTTGTCGAATTCGTATCCACCGTCGAACAGCTGCTCGACAGCACCGACGCCACCGCCGGCAAGCTGGACCGCCAGGTCAGCTCGTTCTACGGGCTCACCTCGCGGGTGCTGGGCGATCTCGGTGAACTTGCGATGCAGTTCGACGGCCACGGAAAGGCGCTCGCCGACGCTGTCACTCTGCTCGAAAAAGCCAACGACGATACGGTGACCTCGGTCACCGAACGCAAAAGCGCCATTGAAGGCTTGGCAGCGGCAGTAGATAGTCGCACTGAGCAGCTCGATAAACATCTCAAGCGGTTCTCAAATCTGCTCGAGGCATCGCTGCGCGCCGCCGAGGATCGCGCTCGCGATGCTGCCCGGCTGGTCGCCGAGGCCACGTCCGAGGGGGCCCGTACGCTCGCCGAGCGGCATGCGGCAATTCGCTCGACCACGGAGCAGCAGAGCAGGCACACACTTCAGTCCCTGCACGAGCTTTACGAGCAGGTGTCCTCGGAGAGCAAAGACCTGTTCGAGCAGAATGCCGGCGAAGCACACCGCTTGCTGCAGCAGGCAACCGATCGTTTCGCCGACATCATGCATAGCATGAAGCAGATGTCGCTCGATATGCAGCGCGAGCTTGAAGCCACGCGCACGGAGTTGCGCCGCGGCGTGCTCGAACTGCCCGAAGAGACCGCCGAAAGCATGGCACAGATGCGCCGTGTCATTGTTGACCAGATGGAAGCGCTGGCCGAACTCAACCGCATCGTCGCCCGCCATGGACGCGCCATGGACACCGTGGGAACGGTCACCGAGCAGCCTTCTGCGAGGCGCAGTTACAGCAATGGCAGTGAAGAACCCGTTATTGCGAGCGCCGTAGTTCCACCGGAACCCGCGCCTCGACCGCCAGCGGCGGGAGCCGACCAGAACTCTCCGCAGCGGGGCCGGGTCGACGCGCCGCCGGTCGCGCCTGCAGGCCAGGATGCCGGAACCGTCGACGACGAGACCGGCGGCTGGCTGTCGGATCTGCTGACACGTGCTTCACGGGAGGGCGATGAGTCCTCCCGCAACGAGACTTCCCGCAACGACGATCGCGGCGCATCCAAGTCGTCTCGTCCGGCCGCCACAAAGGAACAACGCGCGCTTCGTCCGGACGATCACAGCCCTCGGCATAGGATCGAATCGCTCGACTCTCTCTCTGTTGATATCGCCCGCATGATCGATCACGAAGCCGCGGTGGACCTATGGGAGCGCTACAGTCGGGGTGAGCGCAATGTGATTACACGCCGGCTCTACACCATGCAGGGCCGAAAGGCGTTCGACGAATTGCGCAAGCGTTACAAGTCCGACCGCGGATTCCGCCAGACCGTCGACCGATATGTCGGTGAGTTCGAACGGCTTCTCGCCGAAGTGAGGCGCAACGATCGTAGCCAGACGGCCGCACGTAGCTATTTCACATCGGAGACCGGGAAAGTCTACACCATGCTGGCCCACGCGGCCGGCCGGTTCGAATAAGCAAACCGTCTACGGTTGCGGTTTCGGTTGCCGAACGGCCGACGACCGCGAGCCGGGCGGCGGGTGAATATGCATGTCCGTCAAGCTCAGCGTACGCTGCGAACGTTGGCCGATTGCCGGCGCCTTTACGATCAGCCGAGGCTCGAAGACCGAAGCCGAGGTCGTGGTCGCTGAAATCACCGACGGTACTTTTACCGGGCGTGGCGAATGCACGCCCTACCCGCGTTATGGCGAGACGGCTCCGGGCGTTGCGGCCGCCATAGCAGGCTTTGGCGACGATATCCGTAGGGGTCTCGACCGAGTCGCCTTGCAACGCGTCCTCCCTGCTGGCGCAGCACGCAATGCCCTCGACTGCGCCTTCATCGATTTTGAAGCCAAGCGCACCAACCGCCCGGCACACGAATTGCTTGGCGTGGCCCCTCCGCGCCCCTGCCTAACCGCCTACACGATTTCATTCGGCCCACCCGAACAGATGGCGGAAGCCGCAGCAGGCGCGGCAGGCCGCCCCCTACTGAAGATCAAACTTGGCGGCGCCGACGATCCGGAACGCATCGCCGCAATACGCAACGCCGCGCCCGCTGCCGAATTGATCGTGGATGCCAACGAAGGATGGCGCGCTGACAATTTGGATGCCAATCTGAGGGCCTGTGCGGCTGCAGGGGTAACGCTGGTTGAGCAGCCGCTACCCGCAGCCAACGATGCAGCGCTCGGCGCAATCGCTCGAACGATTCCGATTTGTGCGGATGAGAGTGTTCATGACCGCCCGACGCTTCGGGCGCTGGTCGGCAAGTATGATGCCATAAACATAAAGCTCGACAAAGCCGGCGGGCTCACCGAAGCGCTTGCGCTAGCCGCCGACGCACGGATGCTCGGATTCGAGCTTATGGTCGGCTGCATGGTTGCTACTTCGCTTGCGATCGCACCCGCATTGCTGGTGGCAGCGTATGCCCGCGTGGTGGATCTCGATGGCCCTTTGCTGCTGGCAAGGGACCGTCCAAACGGTCTGCGCTACGACGGAAGCACCGTGTGTCCAGCGTCCCGAGCCCTTTGGGGCTGACAGAACGACGCGGCTGCCGCGTCTCGACCCCAAGATGTGTCCAAGGCCGATTGCGTTGCCGGACCACGTAACCCCCGCCGGGACAAATGAGAGACATCCGTCGACGCGGCTACGCAGAAGCTGATGACAAAATCCCCACAAAATCAGCTTGATAGAACATGCACTACTGTACTGAAGTATAGAACGAAGATTGCTGAGCCAGCGCAAAGGATTGCTGAGCCAGCGCAAAGGTCAGACGATCGTTTTTACCTGCCTCAAAGCGGATCGTACGCTATAGAACTCAGATATTTTAATATAGCCGAAGCGAAAGCCAAAAAACACAATATTTCGCCTCAATTCTACCTTTTACGGCACAGATGTTACTTTCCAGTCAAAGCGCGTAGGGAGAGTTCTAATGCGTATTCCAACCCTGACGGCCGCTATCGCGGCCGCGTTGATTTTGCCGGCCACTGCCCAGGCCACCATGCGGCTCGCCGACGACCCGGGCGGCCTGATCGCTGCATATGACCAGCGGTTCCTTCGCGCTCGCGCGAGCGGTGAACGTATTGTCATCGACGGATCATGCCTGTCCGCCTGCACGTTGGCAATCGGCTATGTGCCGCGCGAGCAGATTTGCGCGACCCCTCGGGCCGTGCTCGGCTTTCATGCCGCGTGGCAACCTACGCCGTTTGGCAAGGCTATAAGTCCCCCGGCGACCAGGCACATGATGGACATCTATCCCGCGGACGTGAAGAGCTGGATAGGCCGGCATGGCGGCCTCACCCCGCATATGATCTTTCTCAAAGGTCCTGAACTTGAGGCCATGGTGCCGGTTTGCGGGGAAGCCGACATCGCCGCCGTGGCGCACATACCCCATAAGTCAACCGCAGGCCATCGCCCCAGCCGCGGGATCATCGCTTTCGGGCCCGGTCGTCGCCCCATGTTCGCTGTCCGTCGGATGCAATGACAGGGCCGATGCTGCAACGAGCGGCATGACCGGATAAGCATACTGGTCGCGAGCGGCACCCCGGCAGCTTGACGACATCGCCATGCGCGGCGGCGGCACTGGCGCCGTTGCCGACTACGCAACCAGCCTCGCGAACAGCGCGGGGTCGATATTGCCGCCGGATAGCACCACCACGGCGGTCTTGCCGACAATATCGAGTTTGCCGGCGAGAACCGCCGCGAGCGCGACCGCGCCGCCGGGCTCCACGACGAGCTTGAGCTCATGGAACGCAAAGCTGACCGCGCGAGCGACTTCGGCTTCCGTTGCGGTAACGCCGTCCGCCACAAGCGTGCGATTGACCTCGAAGGTAAGCTCTCCGGGCGTCTGCGACATCAGGGCATCGCACATGGTTCCGGTCAGGGCCACATTGCGCTCGCGCCGGCCAGTGCGAAACGAGCGTGCATGATCGTCGAACCCCTCCGGCTCCGCCGTGTAGATACGCGCTCCTGGCGCCCTCGCCTTGACGGCAAGCCCAATGCCGGCCGTCAGCCCGCCGCCTGAAGCATTGACGATCACGCAGTCGAGTGTAAGCCCGAGATGTGCCAAGTCCTCGGCAATCTCGCGGCCTGTCGTCCCCTGCCCGGCGATGACAAACAGATCGTCATAGGGCGGCACCAGCACGGCGCCGCGCGATGCCGCGATCTTGCGCGATATCGCCTCGCGGTCCTCGCGTTCACGATCGTAGAGCACCACTTCAGCGCCCAATGCCGCGGTGCGCTCGCGCTTCGGCCGTGGCGCGTCGCGCGGCATGACGATGACGGCCGGCATTTTGAGGAGCTTCGCCGCTGCCGCAACGCCTTGCGCGTGATTGCCCGACGAAAAAGCCACGACGCCGCAGCGACGCATGTCGGGGGCGAGCGACGACATCTTGTTATAGGCGCCGCGAAACTTGAACGAGCCGGTCCGCTGGAGCGTCTCAGCCTTGAGGAGGACACGACCGCCGGTGAGCGCATCAAGCGCGGGTGAGCCAATCAGCGGCGTACGCAACGCAACCCCGGCGAGCCGCTCGGCGGCCGAGTCCACGTCAGCCGCCGTGGGCAGCCGCAGCGACACGTCTCGGGAACTTGTCATGCAGAACGGTAACGCCGCAAGGCTGGCCTGCGCAAGTTGAAAGCGCGTCAACAACTCTCTCGGGCTCTCCCGACCCGCCGTCACTCCGGCTCCGCAGGGCGAGCCTCACCCGCCAACAGTTTGCCCCGGTGCGCGCCACGCTGGGACAGGACAGTGGGCATCGCACATATTGCCAGGGAAACGGGCCTTGAGCCGGCAGATCATCTACAGGATCAGGGACGATCCTGCGGGCTCTGAGGCTGCTTTGGTCGCTTGGGATTATAATCCGCGCGCCGCGAACCTGCGGGCGACGCTTGGGTGACTGATAATCCAGCTTAGCGCCGCCGTCCGTAGGCAAACCGGGTCAAGCTCACCCCGGCTTGCCGCTGCAATAATTCGTTCGGCGACGAGCTTGCGCACCACTTCGATCTTGCCAGCATCGTGAAGCTCTTTGCAGGCAGCCTCAAAGGCTTCACCCATCACCGCAGTTGCCTCAGGTTCGAATGCGCCATGTTCTGTGGCGGGATCAATTGGCATGGCTGCTACCCCCGCAGAGCTCATGCCGCAACTTGGAGACTAACTAAAGGGATACCGTCAAGTATAATTGCGATTATATCCACAACAGAGTTGCCGCGCCTTGTCACGGGGCGCTACGCGCTGTCCTTTTGCTGGTCGAGTTGGCTCAGCAACTCGGCCATCCTGTCGGGGACCTTCTCGCGTAGTACCTCAGAATGAAGCGTCCGCAGCGCTACGCCTATGCCGGTGCGTACCACTTTCAAGTCAACGCCCGCGCTAGATCGCGTTCCGTGCGGACCGACGCTATCTGTTTTGTCGGGCTCCCGACGCTCTCCACAGTTCATCAACATTGCCCCACTGCCCCTATGCGGGGCATGGGCCAGCGGAAAACCCATGTCAACCTAACCCACCGTTGATCAGCTCCAAATGGAGGCCGACGCGGTTGTTATCCCCGCTTTCCTCCGCACCGCAACGGGTCCCGTCTATCCCCTTGCTCCGCCACTTACCCCCAGCCTCTCCCGCGGCGATGGCGCTTAG
>Ga0210402_10005968_pt1 | contig 10833 bp, 5 predicted proteins | sample IncBWC7MmetaG_FD_161055 | JGI IMG/M metagenome (GOLD analysis project Ga0210402, IMG submission 161055) | Forest soil microbial communities from Barre Woods Harvard Forest LTER site, Petersham, Massachusetts, United States - Inc-BW-C-7-M | ecosystem: Environmental > Terrestrial > Soil >... | reverse complement strand
GGCTCATCCTTTTTGTGCGCGTTCTCTTTCAGTATCCCACGGGACTTTGGGTGCTAAGGGTACAACGAATTCGTCCATCTTAAGGAGGCATACCATGAAAACTACGGCAGCTTTTATCATCGCATTGATGCTGGCTCCGCTGCCGACCTTCGCGGGCGCGGTACAAATCGATGGCGGCCTCGTCGAGGGTGTTCAAGCTGGTCCCCTGAGTGTTTACAAAGGTATTGCTTTTGCGGCGCCTCCGGCGGGCCCCCTACGCTGGCGTGAGCCTCAGCCTGTCATCCCGTGGAAAGGTGTGCGCAAAGCGGACAAGTTTGCCCCGGCCTGCATGCAGACCGGGGTCTCGATGCCTGGAGAAACACCACCTGTAAGCAGCGAGGATTGCCTCTATTTGAACATCTGGACGCCAGCCCGCAGTGACGATGCGCGCCTCCCGGTCATGGTTTGGATCTATGGCGGCGGCTTTTCCAATGGCTCCGCCTCGATGCCGCTGTACTGGGGTGACCGTCTGGCGCGGAAAGGCGCGGTGGTCGTTACGTTTGGTTACAGGCTCGGCCCATTTGGCTTCCTCGCCCATGCGGGCCTCACACGCGAGTCGCCGCATCATACGTCCGGTAACTACGGCCTGCTCGACCAGATCGCGGCACTGCAATGGGTGCAGCGTAACATTGAAGCGTTCGGTGGCGATCCTGGGTGCGTGACGATCCTGGGCCAGTCCGCGGGCGCGAACTCGGTCAGCATCATGATGGCTTCGCCGCTCGCTAAGGGACTTTTTCACCGTGCGCTCGGGCAAAGCAGTGGACTGTTCGAACCGCTCAAGCTGGCGCCGAATTATCTGCTTGCGAATGCCGAACACGAAGGAGAAGCCTACGCGGCTTCGCTAGGTGCGCATTCTCTCGCCGAATTGCGCGCGCTGCCGGCCAGCGAACTGCTTAAGGGTAAAGCAGGCGAGATTTCGCATCCCGTGATAGAGCCCTATCTGCTGCCTGAGTCGCCTTATGACGCATTTGTGCAGAACAAGCAGAACGATGTCCCAATCCTCGTCGGGTCAAATGCCGACGAAGCGCGGTCGCTCCTTCCCGACCTGCACACGGTCAAAGCTGAAACCTTCACCGCCGATATCGCGAAACACTGGGGTTCGCTTCCGCCACAACTCCTGGCAGCCTATCCTCACGCAACTGATGAACAGGCGCGCAAGGCACGCCTGGCATTCGAGCGCGACCTTCGCTTTGGATGGGACATGTGGGCATGGGCGCGGCTGGAGGCGATGAAGGGCCGAAATAGCGTTTACTACTATCAATTCGCGCACAAACCACCGTTTCCAAAGGGATCGGTCTACGAAAGCTGGGGGGCGAGCCACTACGCCGAGCTCTGGTATATGTTCGATCATCTTCAGCAAGAACCCTGGCACTGGAGCGCCGCCGACAGAAAGCTGGCAGATGTCATCTCTAGTTATTGGGTAAACTTCGCTAAATCCGGAAACCCGAACGGTGCCAGACTTCCCGTCTGGCCCGAATTTACGTCAGCGGACAACCGCGTTCTCTATCTTAAGGATCCGATTTCCACAGGTGGTGTTCCCAATATAGAGACGTTGAAAGTGTTCGACACGGTATACGCGCAAATTCGTGGCGCACCCTTCGGATCGCGCTGAGCAAAGGTGCGATCTTGCAATTCAATCGCTACGATGATCAGGAAGAATTCGATTACTTCAACACTTAGGTGGTCGGAGCAAGAGAGAAAATCTCCTAAATATCCTTACCGCGATGTCAGCGCCGCATCCACTGAGCAGCCACGCGAACCATCTAACAGGGCGATGGAGCCGACCGCGAGCCGTACTATCCAGCTTTCCATGACTTCAGTCCTTCAAATCGCTGCCGCACACGTCCTCGCTCGCGGCAGCTCATCTTGTTCTCGTTAGATACGACCCTGTGTCCTGCCCTTACTTCCGAGTAGCCCGTCATCTGTCCAGGATCGATACCAAAGCGCGCGCCGAGGATGCGACTGGGCATAGCAACCGCACTTACTCGACACAGCTTTTCGTCGCCGGAACGATGGGCAAGAAGCCCGCCTCGCAACACGCTAATCCGTTCCACAACATTTCGAACGACAGGGCGGCGCCTTCGGATAGGATTTGGAAATGCGAATGCTGCTGCGTAGTCTTCTGTCGCTGCCGGTTGTTTGTCTGGCTATCGGCACGTTATGGGCCGCGGACGATCCATTCGTAGGCAAATGGAAGGTGAACCCGTCCAAGAGCAAACTCTACGACGAAATGAAGGTTGAGGTCGCAGGACCAAACAGATACACCTTCACCTTTGGCCCCGGCGAAGTGGACACAGTCGTGGCCGATGGGAGTGACCAGCCAGCTCTGAGCGGATCCACCCTGTCCGTCACGGTGAAAGGACCCAACACCTGGGAGGTCGTCCGCAAGATGAAGGGCCGCACGCTCCTCAGGGCGCATTGGACGCTTTCCGAAGACGGCAAAACACTGAACGACGCCTTTACGCAATATTTGCCCGACGGTACGACATTGTTCTCGCAACCTTTGCCCGACGGTTCGACATTGTTCTTGCCCTACGTGTACGAGCGGACGGCGGGAAATTCAGGTTTTCTGGGGACGTGGGACAGCGAGAGTGCGAAAGTGAAGACGGGAATCGAGCTCCAGGTCCAGCCCTACGAGGGTGACGGCCTGTCATTTAAACGTTCCGATGAAGAAATGGTTAAGAGGATCAAGTTAGATGGGAACGATTATCCGGACCTCGATCCGAAAGGGGGGGATAAAGGCACTGCATATTCGGGCCGCCGCGTGAACGAGCGCAGTCTGGAAATCACATACAAATCCAAAGGCAAAATTACGGGCACCTGGCAGATTGAGCTTTCTACAGATCTCAAGACCTTGACGATGACCGAGCGCCTGGTGGGTCAAAGCAGGCCCAAGAGCATTCTTGTGTTTGATCGGGAATAGACGTGCGAGTCCACTCCTGCGGGTGTGGGGTTGGTTCGCTCTTCTTCTTTGCCGTCGGCACCGGTCGCTTGCGTTATCCTCGGTGGTGCCGCGTTTCTTTTGGTCGGACTCTCGCGGCTTCACCAGTGAGCTTATCACGCCTATCATCTAACCAGGCGCTGCAGCCAATCGCTGACCGTCGCGTGACCACACTGGAATTTTATGAGAAAGTTGTCGATGTTAACAAGGCTCGCTCTCGCCAGCGGTAGCTGAGCTTTTGTCTCGTTAAATGGTGAGGAAGCTCAGATTCCGTTGGGGGTAAGGCTGGGATTCGGATAGTTGATAGCTGCTATGTCATTGGTAACATAAGCGAACGCTAAACGTGAAGGACCCGATTATCTGTTTCGCTGCACTCGTGTTCCTTAACCTCACGTGACGTTCGCTTTCGTGACCCCATGTGATCGCGCTCGTTGGGCTTCGGGGAACAGGGGAAAGACAGGGCGGCCCAGGAGGCGTGTGTAATCTTATTGAACCAGTGCCGCATCGATGCGCGATCAGCCGCTCTCAGTCATTGGGCGCGAACACAGCGGTTTGGATCAGCAAGTTCGCCAGGCAGGTCGTCCGCCGCAGTCATCGGCGAACAAAAGAGCGTCTCTGAGTTTACCAAAGAAAAAACGTCGCGCGACTGAGCGAGAACAGCGGCCTTCAAACGCACCTTTTGGGGATGTAACGGGCCCGTCACATTGCGTCACATGTTCGTGACCAGAATATTACAATTGTCACGTTTACTTCGAATCGCGCGGGTGTGATTGAGTGGGCATCACCACAACGGGATAAACATGAAATCGAAAAACAACATAAAATACTATGAAAACAGAACTGCATATTAATCGGTCAAATAACAACAACCACACAAATAACGCGGCGGGATTTTCCGGTTATTTGCTCGGAAAGCTCCGGCGCAGCGCCGCACTGCTCGCCGGCGTGGCGACTGGAGTTTTGTTTGTGGCGCAAACATCTCCGGCAAATCCGCCGCAAGCAATCGGCGATGTCTTCGTGATTGCGATGGAGAATCATAACTTCACGCAACCGCCGCAGAACAGTCCGCAGCAAATCTTCGGTAACCCAGCCGCGCCGTTCATAAATAGCCTCATCACCCCGGGCAATCCGAACGCTACGCAGGTTTCGTTCGGCACGGCGTGTTACAATGCGGGCACTGGTGTCCATCCATCCGAGCCGAATTATGTTTGGGCGGAAGCGGGAACGGATTTTGGCGTTCACACCGACGCCGACCCAAGTTTCGCCAATGGCAATATCTTCGGCGTTCCGCACTTGACCGCGCAATTGAACGAGGTGGGCATTCGGTGGAAGAATTATCAGGAAGACGTTCAATTGGCCGCCAGCCCACTCCACAGCGCGTCGGGAACCAATGGGCCGGTCAATCAGTTTAACGGCTCTACGCAATACAATTATGCCCCCAAACACAACCCGATGGCATTCTTCACCGATACGCTGGTTCAAAATGTTTATCCGCTCGTGCAATTGTTTGACGACCTCAACCACAATTCGGTCGGACGCTACAACTGGATCACACCAGACCAACACAATGACGCGCACAGCTCGTTGAATGGCGGGTTCACTTATCACGGCATGCATTACACCGGTGACTCGGCCAATATTGCGCAAGGCGATAACTTCCTGGCGCAAGTTGTCCCGCAAATCATGGCTTCGCAGGCTTACCAAAACAACGGCGTGATTATCATCTGGTGGGATGAAACCGAAGGCGGCGACGACACGAGCCGCACTTTAATGGAAGCCATTATTTCGCCACTGGCCAAAGGCAACGCCTACGCCAGCAGCGTCGTGCTGAGCCATTCTTCCGATCTAAAAACGATGGAAGAAATTTTCAGCCTGCCGAACGTCAACAATCCTATTCCCGCGGGCGAGACTAACAACTTCGGTGGCTACAACAACGTCGCGATTGTCAATGACTTGAGCGACTTGTTTTTGCCGGGAACAATTCCTACAGCGAGTCTGTTGGTGACTCCGGGCGACTTCGTGTACGACCCGAATACGCATCAATATTCTCAACAGGTGCGCATCACAAACAACGGCAATGGCCCCGCACCGTCGCCAGTGCGACTCGTGCTGGATAATTTGAGCTCCAACGCCACGCAGCTCAATGCCGATGGAACGACCCAGGTTCTTGCCCCGCTGGGTAGCGCTTACATCGACATCGACCAGGGCAACGGCACGATCCATCCGCACAAAACACGAACGGTGACGCTCGAGTTCGACAATCCCAGCAACCAAACGATTACCTACAACCCGCGGGTGCTCTCCGTTGTGCCAACGCCTTAAGCGGGGAAAATAAAGCAATCCTGAAAAAGCGGCTTCTGGAAACGGAAGCCGCTTTTTGGTTTTTTCCTGTCCAGCCAAACCGCGGGAACTCAGTTCGCTGCGTGAGTTACTGGCTCATTGGTTGACTTTCAGGCGGGTGGAGTAGGGTTATGTAAAAGCGGTTGCTTCCCTGCGCCCCTGCTCCAGAGGCCGTCAAGCTGTAGCGTTCTCTTTGCTGCCCTGCCGCGTTGCTACCCTACTACGAGGCTATTGAGCAAAGGTTTTTGTTGGCTATTTGAACGCTTGGCGAATGGGTCTCGTTCGGTGATAGATCGTTCTTCCCGCTGTTCGAATTTCCGTGAAGACGTGAATGCCAACGGCCTGATCAGTTCCACGGATGTCGCAATCGTCAAATCCGACACAGGACACGCACTGCCTCTCTAATAGCTGAGCAGCTGAGCGCTGCCGAGAAGTTCGCGCGTCGATAAAACTAAACTTCGCTTTTTCCGCTGATTTGTTACACAGATGACGCGTTTTGAGCGCGTTTCGGATAACGTGAGACACGCACCGCTGATAACGCGTCAGTGCAGCAGACGGAAGCCGGCGGGCAGGCCTATGTTAACACCTGGCGCTTCGGGATCTCCGGATCGATTGAGGCCCGCGCCTGAACCAAGCCCATTCTCGTTGAGAGCGACCTTAGGTGGCGGAATCGACTGTTGACCTTTGGCTTTGAGGGACTCGTTTAGGGTCGTCAGATCCGTTGCCAGCAGTTGCTCGAATTCTTTGGTTACGTCAGCCAATTCTCTTTTAAGCGCGTCGATGTAAGCAATTTCATAATCGCCCGGTTTTCCCTCGTAGCTGAGCAGCGCCCCGTAGAGTTGATCGGTGTGTTCTCGTAGCCGCTCTTCACCTGTAATGGCTCCGCCTTCGGTTGTGGCGACAATTTTTTTACGCACAGCATCAATTTTTCCGTCGAAGTCGGAGACATTTTTGCGAAGTGCATCGCCCTCCGGCAACGTCGCGCCGCTCTTCGCCAATTCCCCGCGCAAAAACAGAATCCGATCCATCAGCGCACTCTCTTCGCCGAATAAAGCAACGACTTTCATCGCGGCGTCGAACTGCAACTTGCGGTCGGCCTCGGTGAATTTGGCTCGGCGATCGAGGCCAACGGTTAGCTTCGTTTCGGAAACTTTTCCAGCCTTTGTTAGTCGCACGGTGTATACACCCGGTACCAGGCGCGGACCGCGGGTTCCTGCAAAAGCGATCTGCGCAGCCGGCGGCACGCGTGGCGGTTTTTCGCGCATCGTCCACGTCACACGATTTAATCCTGTACGCTTGCTCGCTGGTAATTCATCGACGGCGCGGCCGGACGTATCCAATACCTCCAGTTTAAGCTTTCCAAATAAATGACGGGAGCGCTGATAGTAGGTGATGACAGCAGCGTCTGGCGGGTTATCGCCGACAAATGCTGCGTCCCCATTGGCCCATCCGCCGTCTCCTTCAATCCGCTGTTGTACAGGTCGCGCTGAAACGAAGGCGACGTCCTGCCCGATAAGCTCCGGGGTCAGAGCACGCAACGGCGTGATGTCGTCCACAATCCAAATGCCGCGGCCGTGAGTGGCCAAGACAAGATCGTTTTCCCGCGGTTGAATGGCGAGGTCACGCACGGCCACTGCTGGAAAGCGGTTGCCCTTGAATTGCGCCCAAACTTTACCACCATCAATCGAGATATAGAGTCCGAATTCGGTGCCCAGAAAAAGCAGATTGGGTTGGATGACGTCTTCCTTAATCACGTGCGCATACCCACGAACGCCTTTGAGCTCTTGCGGTGTAATCAGCGGCGTCCAGGTCTTGCCGTAGTCGGTTGTGCGAAAGACATACGGCGCCATGTCGCCAAACGTATGGCGATCGAAGGCCGCGTAAGCAGTAGCCGCGTCAAAATTGCTTGCTTGCACCCAATTGACCCATGAATTCTTCGGCAGACCGGGAACATTGCCGACCACGTTGTGCCATGTCTTGCCTCCGTCACGAGTGAGCTGAAGATTGCCATCGTCCGTTCCCACCCAGATCAGCGACTTGTCTTTCGGCGACTCGCTGATCGAATAAATCGTGGTGTGCATCTCGGCGGAGGAATTGTCCACCGTCACGCCGCCTGACTGTTCTTGCTTCTGCTTCTGCGGATCGTTCGTCGTCAGATCGGCGGAAATGCGTTCCCAATTTTGGCCGTGATCGCGCGAACGAAAGAGGAACTGGGCGCCTATGTAAATGGTTCCCTTTTCGTTAGGCGAAAGCGCAATCGGCGTGTTCCAATTGTAGCGGAGTTTTTCATTGTAATTAGGTCGCGGTTTGATGATGCGCGCTTCATGAGTCCGCCGATTTACTCGCGCGATCTCGCCGCCCTGATATTCCGCGTAAATGTAATCCGGATCGGCCGGATCTGGAAACATCCAAAAACCGTCACCGTTGTACATGTTCTCCCAGCGCTGGTTGGTGATGCCGCCGGGATACTGTGAATCGCCCACCCATGAGCTGTTGTCCTGCAATCCGCCATAGACGCGATACGGATCTTCTTCGTCAACACTGACGTGATAAAACTGCGATACCGGCAGGTTCTCGCCTTTCCACCACTTGGCTCCGCCGTTGTAGGAATACCACATCCCGCCATCGTCGCCGGCGGCGATCGTCTGCGGATTGACTGGATCGATCCAGGCCTCATGGACGTCGCCGTGCATTCCGCCGCTAATCACTGCGAAACTTCTCCCGCCGTCTTCGCTTAAAATCATCGCGCCGTCGGGTTTGAAAACGCGGTCCGGATTCTTAGGATCGACAACCAACCGCGCGAAATAAAACGGTCGCCAGACCATCCAATTACTTTTGTCGCGCTTTTCCCACGTCGCGCCACCATCGTCGGAAACGAAGAGCGCGCTGTCGGGAGATTCGACAAAAGCGTAAACGCGTTTGGCATTTGACGGTGCGATCGCGACGGCAAGACGGCCATACGGCTTCTTCGGAAAGCCTTTGTTATTCTCGGGCGTAATTTCCGTCCACGTAGCGCCGCCGTCATGGGAACGAAACAATCCGCTGGAGGAAGGTTGCTCGGGACTGCTCCCGCCCGAACGGTATTCCCATCCTTTGCGGCGGAAATCCCATAAGCTCGCGAACATTACTTCTGGATTCGTGGGATCGAATGCGACTGATGTGCAACCCGTGGAAAGGTTGGCGCCTTTGAGGATCAACTTCCATGTCTTGCCGCCATCGGTGGTCTGGTAGAGACCGCGATCCGGCGAATCACTCCACAACGGGCCGGGCACGGCAGCATAAACCGTGTCGCTGTTCTTCGGGCTGACCACGATCTGGGCGATGCGCTCCGAATTGTTCAAACCGGCATGCGTCCACGTCTCGCCGCCATCGGTCGATTTGTAAATTCCGTCGCCGATCGACACACTGTTTCGCGTCCACGACTCGCCAGTTCCGACCCAAACGTTTTTTGAGTTCTTGGAGTCGAGCGCGATTGCGCCAATCGATTGCACCGGTTGTTCGTCGAACACCGGCCGATATCGCGTCCCGCCATCGTCCGATTTCCAAACGCCCCCGCTCGCCGCGCCTACGAAAAGCGTGATCTTCCCCGACGGTTCGTGCGTTCCGGCAATGGCCGAGATGCGTCCACTCATCGCCGCGGAACCGATATTGCGCGCGCCCAAGCCCGAGATGGTGGCTGAGCTAAACGTCGGTTGTTGTGCGTGCGAGGTAGCGACAGAAACAAACAGGCCGATAAGCGAAGCAAACTTTAGTAAGCGCATAGCGATCGAGAGCTGAATTATTTGGAAGCCGCCGCCGGAAAATGGAAGATGGCGTCGTCCGCAGGCACGTTGGCTTCGGCTTTATCGATAATGATCTTTTGTTTGTCCGGATCGCCCTTGCGCCCGGACTCGATCGAGAAAGGAACGAACACGCCGCCGATTTTTTCGTAATCGCCAACATCGGTTTCCACTTCCTCTTGCGCGCCCTGTTTGATCCGCTGGGTCAAAATCCGGATTTCCAAAAAGCCATCCGGATCAAGGTAAACAAAATTCACATCGCCGTTTTTGCGCACGACTTTGATTTTGTAAGCCGGCGTACCATCGACATCTTCGGTCCCGAGATATTCCAGCGTGCTCTGCTTGGCCTTCCAATCCACTAGTGGCCCATCGATCTCAGCGTCTTCTACGAGCGACTTAACATCGTCCGCCGACATTTTTTCCGGATCTTTCCGCCCTTGGAATGGCCAGATTTTCCAGCCCTCTTTTCCGTCGTAAGCCTGCACCATCGTCATCCCTTGCAAAGTTGCTTCGGTGCGCACTTCGCCCGGCTGTTTCTTTGTCTGATTATAAGCCAGCTCGATTTGGCCCTTTTGGACGAGCATTTTGCCGGTAAGCTTCAGCGATTGCAGCGCGCGCAACGCATCGGCCCCTCCCTTGGCTTCGATGTTTTTGGCCACCAACTCATCGAGAGTCGGTGGCTTTTGTTCTTGGGTAAATCCGGCCGGCGCAATTAGGGCGGCGGAAATGAGAATGATGGCAAAGCGTAATTTCATGAGAATTCGCTTGCGAAGCGAAGCTCTAAAAGGATCGCGTCGAACCGATATGTCAAACGCACCGGTCGCTTATCCGCCGGAAGGCCCGGCAAACTGCGGCCAGCCCAGCGGATGAAGATCGACAATATCCTTGCCGCCCTTCTTTCGACGTTGCCGGAGTTTATCGAGAGCCAGGTAAATTACCGGTGTGGTGTAAAGCGTAAGCATTTGCGAGACAATCAGGCCGCCGACAATGGCGATGCCGAGCGGCTTGCGCAACTCGCTGCCGATTCCCATCCCGATGGCGAGCGGCAACGCGCCGAACATCGCAGCCATCGTTGTCATCATGATCGGGCGGAAGCGGACGAGGCAGGCTTGATAAATCGATTCTTCGGGACTGAGTCCTTCGTGACGTTCCGCCTCGAGCGCGAAATCGACCATCATGATCGCATTCTTTTTTACGATGCCGATGAGCAGGATGATGCCGATCTTCGCAACTAGATCGAAATCATAGCCCATCAGTAGTATCGCGAGCAGCGCGCCGAGTCCGGCTGAAGGAATTGTTGAAAGGATCGTCAACGGATGAATAAGACTTTCGTAGAGCATGCCGAGGATGATGTAGACGGCTAGTAGTGCGCCAAGTAATAACCAAAGCGTTGATGCCACCGACGCCTGATAGACCTTCGCCGTTCCCGCAAAATCTCCGTGAATGCTGGACGGAATGGATAACTCCCTCGTGGCGCGCTCCATGATTTGATTTGCTTGGCTCAATGAAACGCCTTGCGCGAGGTTAAAGGAAATCGTTACGCATGGAAACTGGCCCTGGTGATTGACTGAAAGTGGCGTGTTATCCAACTGAAAATGTGCGATCGTGCTCAGCGGCACCTGGCTTCCGGAATTTGATTTGACGTAGATTTTGTCGAGCGAGCCCGGATCGAGCTGGAACTTCGGATCGACCTCGAGAATGACGTGATACTGATTCTGCTGCGTGTAAATGATC
>Ga0210402_10005967_pt1 | contig 10833 bp, 14 predicted proteins | sample IncBWC7MmetaG_FD_161055 | JGI IMG/M metagenome (GOLD analysis project Ga0210402, IMG submission 161055) | Forest soil microbial communities from Barre Woods Harvard Forest LTER site, Petersham, Massachusetts, United States - Inc-BW-C-7-M | ecosystem: Environmental > Terrestrial > Soil >... | reverse complement strand
TTCCTTGAAAAAGTGGGCAGTCATCTCCACAGAACACATTGAAGTTTTTTGTTCTTTTCTTTTTTGTCTGGTTGTTGTATTATTTTAGTTCAGAGGTGCCCCATACATTGAATTTGTGGAAGCTGTTGTTTCATGGTGTCAAGGTCAGCCAATACTGGTTACTTTCAATTAACAAACATGTAGAACAATGAGAATCTACAGTAGTACGTACTTTAGAACTGTGATCGCAAATTTTGTGGGACTTCTTATTGCTTGAAAAAGCTCCTTTCAGCAAGCAGAAAATTCCTGGCCAGACAAATTTTCAAAAAAGTTAAAACTGCGGGAGATATACAATTTTTGCTAGTTTAGGTCACAGATAGGGTGTGACAAATGTATGGACGTAACCGCACACGTGGTAAGCTGGCCTCCTGACCAACGCTTTTGACACGAAATGTCGGCTGCAGAACGAGCTGAAGCCCGCAGAAAAGCGATTCTCAACAGAGGAACAGATCGCCTTGCAAAGCTCACTACTTCAGGCAGAGGCGCGGATGCACCAGCCTACATGCACGATGGTCAGCTGTCTTCTCATTCTGCCATTATTACTTCCAATCGTTAGCTCATATAGCAGACCCGCCTCTTCCAAATCTCTCGGCGGGTCAAAATAACTTTCAAGGCCAAGATTCCAGCAAACCACCAACCCACGGGTCTTCGTCTCCATCTCCTCGCCCATCTCTCTCACCACGTCCTACGCGATCCTCAAATGTAGACTCCACATTTTCGTCAGCAGGTGCCTCTCCAGACCCCTCTGTCTGGTCTGAACAACAACAACAACAATTCCTACAGGCACTAATGGGTGGCGTTCCTAATCCGTCTCACCCTGGTCAACCACGACTGCCGTCATTCTCCGATGACGGGGATGAACTACCTATGCCAGCACTCGATAACCCACTTGCTGCAATGCTCTCTTCCTTCTCGCAGGAAGGCGGAGGTGCACTTCCCCCCTCGGCAGCGGGTAAGGCACCATCAGCCGATGCAGCCGTTCAGCCGACACGTTTGCAAAAACTCATGCCGTTTATCCATTTGATCACAATGTGGGGTCTGTTGGGGTACTTCGTCCTGTATAAGGAGCCGAAGGTGTATGATGAACAGGGAGGAGCAGTGGGTGTGGGGATGTGGAGGAGGTGGGCTGAACTCGGGTGGAGGAGTCCTGCTACCGCTAAGAATGCTGCGATTGGTGGGGGTGAGTGGGGGGTTCATGTGGTGGTAAGTTTATCTACAACCGATTCCGATCAATGTTCGATGTTGAATATACGGGCTCGATTCAGCCATTTTTCTGGGCGTTCACGACTCTTCAAATCGCCCTTCATTCCGTACGCATATTCTCAGGCTTCGTAAGTATTTCTCTCCCTCTGTTTTCAGTGATCTCACGGTGTCGCATATATCCCTAGGATGCTATCCAACCACCAATGCTCTTAGCACTCGCCCTCCCACACCTCCCCCCACCGTTCCCATCAATCATCGTGAATGGCCTCAAGTACTTCCAGATGGGATCGATATTCCTCGACGATCTCGCTGCCCTAGTAGTGGGAATTGGATTTATCGTGTTATTTGCTAGTTGGTTTACGTGATCTAGCAATATATTTCATCTCCATAAGATGCTTCTCATATTGGCACATTATTGATTCCGCGATGACTGCGACCTCGGCGAGTGCCCCGTATGACAGACATTGAAACGTCAACATACAAATCCTCCAATGGTACATGGTAATCGTGCGGGTAACATATTTTATCCATAAAATACATCGATGATATCTCATCTACGCCTTCCATCTCAGGGTAACACAGCAGCAGCTCCCGTCTTCGGACTTGGCGGCGGCAGCGGCACCCCCATCGTCTCCTTATCCACCCCTTTCACTTTCTCCTTCACTCTCTCCTTGGATTTGGCTTTCGAGTCTGGCGGTGCTGGCGGTGTTGGCAACGTAGCGCGGTGCATCTTCAACGACGGCAGGGGGATGGGCGCAGGTCGTTTCACGACTAGATGCTCTTTCTCTTCCCCTGGGACGATTGGGAGCCCCGCTGCTGCTGCTTCTGCTTTCCATTGGAACCATGGGTCGCCCCCTGCAAGTTCCATTAGTTCTTTGATGATTGTTGTGGACCATTTTTCGTGTAGATCGAGGGTGTGTTGTTGGCCATCGACTGTGGTGGGCAGTTGTGGGAAGATGTAAAAGGAGGGAATGAAAATGCATAGTTAGTTAGAAATGAGAATATATGAGGCAGGCTGCTCACTAAATTCAATCTCCATCTCTGGTCTCCAAACTTCGTTTGCTGTCTTTCGCGCCTTCTCGACTTGGATATCAAGCGTAGGGTTCGCATATCGTATTCGCGGGAGCTGGTCTTTCACAAAATGTCTGGAACACCAAAATGACAGAAAATCTATCAGTCATACTGGTATTCTTATGAAGTCAGGGAAGTACTAGGAATCCATACGAACCGCGCGCCAAAATGATCATTCCTGAACGCCAACGTCAGTTTCAGACTTCGGAGGTTGGGCAGCTGGAGCCGGGGAGGCGCATTGAGTTTGGCTAGAACTTTTGAGAGTTCTGAGGGGCCTGGGAGGTGTTTTAGTTTGCGACCCATGAATCAGCCGCGACTGGGATGGATAGAGAATTTTTCGGGGTATTGATATTTGTTTATTTCTGAAGCCGTTGGCGTTGATTGTCAATTCGGCGGTGACGGGATCCAACGGGATCTGCGCACGCTTTTGAGAGCTCACCCATATGGCAGACGTAACAATGGAGGACCCGGAAGAATTTCTGGTTACTCGCCGATCAAGGCGAAGTACAGCAGGGAACAGGTTGGTGATCTTGGTCCATCTTTCATGTTATATGATATATCTGATCTCGCATCCAGGATGGAGGCTGCCTTGGCTGAAATGGGTTTGGACGACTTGACCAAAGATGCGGAGGATGATAATGATTTTTTTATCGAGAAGGGTGGGTGGGAGTCTGACTGATATTGATGCTCTTGTTCTGATCCTTCAAGGCACTTGTGGTTAGACGAAGAAGATGTATTTGAATCAGATTTCGAGAGCACAGATGAGGAAGGTGGACAGGGAGATGTTGGAGAGGGTGATCAAGTCGTTCGAGACGAAGAGAAACAGGCTCGGAGGGTGCTTATCCTAATCGTATTCACGGATCATATGATTTGCTTACTTTCTATCCTTACTCCACAAGTCGGCCAGGTCCCGAGTCGAAAAAGCAACAGCAGCAGCCCATGCACGTCAAAAAGTTACCTTCAACCCTCGAGCACAAGCATCAACTTCTGGATCCAAGCCAAAATCTAAAGTCAAACGCCGTGTCTCCCTAGGGTCTACCATCAATGCCGAGACAGGAGAGGTCATGTTCAGGGAAGGTGGGAGCACAGGTGGGAAGCGGCAGAGTCAGAGGAAACACACTGTGCTCAATACTTCTGCAACTGTGAAACGATTGAAAAAGTCTGAAGAGAAAAAGGTGAGCCCCAGTTTAGTATTCATGTCCCGATTCCTTGAATCACATTGTCCCCAATCTATCCCTTATCATCCCTAACAGGCAGCAGCAACTCCTAAGAAAGTCAAAACCGAATCTCGCGCTTTCACCCAAGACGAACTCATTGCCCGTGCGCTCGACAACGAAGAAGGGAACATCGTGGAGCACCGGGATTACCTTATGCTCGAAGAAGAAAAGCGAAAACGCGCGCGCGTAGTCCGCGCTACCGTCGATGGCCCGCTTTTACGCTGGGTAAGTAAAAGTGAGGAAATCAAGGTCACTGTCGAACCCTCACCCGCTGCTAGCGGGTCCGCACCGTCGATTCACAGACCTGGGTATGTGCATGGGTATGGGGTGCCCCCATATGGTAGCCAAAGTAATACAGCTGGCTCGACGCCGTATGGCCAGACGCCGTATTCGTATTCGACCAGTGTGCCGTATTACCAGGCCGCACAGTCCAATCAGCCGACGGGAACGCCTCCGGTTCCGTTGAATTACTCCACCGCGTCCACTGTTGCGTCAACATCTGCTGGAATCTCAACGACGTCCCAGCCGCAAGGCCAAGCATCTCCATACGCCCCGCCCCAACCGCCACCGCCACCGCAGCCCACAGAACGCACAGAGAAAGTAGCCAATAACTACGTCGTCCACGAGCTCTCCCAATATGAAGGTGTGCCCAAACCCCCTTGGAATGAGACGATGGAAGCTATGTTTGGGGATCACGTCAAATGGGATGAGTTGAAGGTGTACTTTGGGAAAAACAGGCCTCTGGGTAGGTCTTCGTTGCTTTGGAAATCATTGCGATCTAATGAGTGCTGTTACCTTGTTATGTGTCGTAGCCCGCCCGAGACAAATGTGCCCTATAACAGGTAAATGGGCGCGCTATCTTGACCCGCGAACGGGCGTCCCATATGCGGATCTCCACGCATATGAGACGCTTACCCAGATTCTACGGCATGAGTTCGTATGGAATGAGGGACTAGGGTGTTATGTCGGGCGTGAGGGACAGGGGACTTTGGGTGCTGGGAGTGGTCAAAGGAACTGGTAAGGGATGAGAGAGGTGGTGCGGATTTCGAAGGGGTATCAAGGTGAGGATCCTTGTGGTGAACGAAGGTCCTTCATTTTATTCCTTGCAGCCCACTTCGGGATTGAAGGTGCATTACCTTCATACAGATCGCTAAATGCAAGTTTTTATAGGCGTGGGGAACTCGAGCAATGTTTAATGCAGCGAGCTGAATTGTCTTCCAATCAGCGTGAAGTTGTGGGCGTTCATCCTTAACAGCGGCTACACTAGCACTCTACTTAATCTTGTGTCGTACGATGATCTTTTTCCTGTTCGTTTGGCATACCTCTTATGCGCTCGTGTTTGCTAACCCCCGAATTGACATCTTCTCCGACATTCTGTGGTTTTTTACAACACATCTGCCTTCTAGCTCAACCATGCCCAAATTAATAGAGATGCCGGAAAATTGCAATATTTTCTGAATTATGCCCTCCCCTGGCTGATCAAGACTATTGCTAACCACTCAACTGTCATATTCTGATGCCATGATCAATTGTAGATAGCGATGGCATATGTTATTCAAATTTGTACAAAGTTGAATTATTTTATAATCTGCCAGCCCTGTGAGGTTGAATCCAGTTTTTGATTTGCTATAACCCCTGACAACATGGCCCCGCCTCCAAAAATCCCGCCCACCGCCGCATGGGACAGTTACTACTACGGACACTTAAGGAGCCAGCCACTGGAAGCCCTGGTTAGCTAACCATCGGAACTAATTGTAACAATTGAAATCATTGCAGAATAGCATGGAGATGACAAGTTTCAATGTGGTATCTCTCAACTTGAGTGAAGAGCAAGTGTCATGAATGTCGGAGTCGCTGCTACGGCCGCTACGGCCCGGCACTGTTTCCAGTCTATGCATACACGTGATGCAACAAACTTGAGACTGCTACTAGTACTAGTACTAGTAGGTAGGGCTAGGTACCCGTCCTTTACCTCTTCGCCATACTCTTTTCTGCTCGGGGACGCTACTTGGTCCCAACAGCATCCGAACTTGGCAGAACAGCTGTAGCCGACCAACTGCCCTTCATCATGTCCACTCCAACGACGCGCCCATCGTCCACCAAACCTGTATCTAGAGCAACAACAGGACGTTCCTGGACGGCGCATTCAGAATCACGTCCGGCGACTTCCCAAAGTCGCCCATGGACAGGCCAGTCGCGACCTACCACGGCACGCCCGCAGACCGCTGCCTCTGTCAAACACGAAGGCAGCTATGTCATAGCTCTACTTGAAGGCAGAGGCGTAGCTCGCGAAGTTGGCATGGCTGCTCTTGACAGGGATACCGGAAAGGTCATGCTCGTTCAGGTATTTCTTTGCTTTCACATCTAGCTTACTGTGAACAGCATTGTTACGATTTCACGTGTGGTTCAGCTTGCAGATTGTCAGACATACGTCAAAACACTTCATCAAATGCACCTACACACGCCATCACTTATTCTTGTCCCAGACACCTTCCTCTCAGCTACCGACGCCTCACTGGCACCCTCAGGCAAGCGATCAGCTTCCACCTCGATGTTGGTTGAATACGTCCGCGAGGAATTTCCTGGGGTTCAGGTGGAGCCCGTTGGGAGGAAATATTGGAATGAGACTGGCGGTGAGCATGTCTTGATCACCTTTCTTGCCTTACAACTGAATATCAAATACAGGCCTCGAATTCATACTCCAACTCTGCGTCGAAGATGACGAGCGTGCAGGAACCCTCTTGGCCGTTTCGAATAAGTGCGCATATACCCACTTTTCTATACAATTGTCATGAGCTAAGTGTACCTTGTCCAGATACTACGCCCTATCCGCCACCTGTGCTCTCTTCAAGCACGCTGAAACCAAACTCAACACGCGCTTCGCCGCAGCTTCCCTCCGTATTCGCTACGTTCCGGTCGAGGGCACCATGCTGATTGACCCAGACACTGCTAGGAACCTCGAGCTCGTCAGCAATATGGCACATAAAAAGTCAATACATTCTCTCTTTGGGTGAGTGCTTGAAGGCTAGTGTAGGATCAGTTAATAATCGGTGTTGTGGTAAAGGACACTGAATCATACGTATACGGCGATGGCATCGCGGCTTTTGAGAGTCAATATTCTTTCGCCTATCACGGGTACACGTAATCTACCCTCGTTCGCTCTGCCGCAACTTATTCACGATCCTTTACAGTGCAAAATGCCATCGACGCTCGTCTTGATGTTGTGGAGGGTACGCATCCACGCCTACCACTCAATACCAGCCATGCTAATCAGCCTCCCAGAACTTGTACAGAACGAAGATAAATTCAAGGACATCCGGGACGCTCTCAAAACACTTAACAAGATGGATTTCGACAAACTCATCGTCTCCGTGCGGATTCATCCATACTTCCCTGCCCAAATAATTTCTTCACTTGTCTGACTATCTCGTGCACAGCTAGCGGCTTCCGAAACACGCGTCTCTGACACAGCCAAGCTAGCGTCTGCACGTGTATCCCAGATGCTCAACCTACGCAGTGTAGTGAGGAATTTGCCACTGCTGCAGAAGGCGCTCGCGGGAAGTCAGACGCAGCTGTTGCAGATTATACAGGAGGTCTGTCCACTGTCTTCCTTCCGTGGCGGATATCTGATCTTGATACTGTCCGGCAGATGCTTTCGGACGAGCGTCTCGCGAAAATTGAAGATCTTGTATGCGGGAGTTTGAATGAGGATACCGCGTCATCCAAGGTCACATATGCTTTCACCGATTTATCTTTGCATATTTGATCTGACTTTTCCGTTTATGTGAAGGGAGGGATCGGAGCCGTCAACGCTCGTGTGTATGCAGTTAAAGTATGTTTGAGATATCTCCCTTTCCCATTCCACACCATTCCTTATCCTTCCTTCTTCGTCAGGCAAACTGCAACCGCCTCCTCGATGTTGCCCGCGAGACGTACAAAGAAAACGTTGGCGACATCTTTCAGCTCAACCGCACCCTCTCCGAGACGCACGACCTTCCCTTCATATTAGTTTACCAAGAGACTGGGTTCGTATTTGCTTTGAAGAAGGTTGACTTGGAGGGCGAGCTTCCGAAAGGTTTCATCAATGCCGCGATGCGGAAGGGGCGATGGGTATTTTCTAGTATGGAGTTGGTGAGTGAGGTTTTGCTCGGACCGGTATTTGGGGATCTGTTGAGCGGTCTTTCTGGGTTGTTCAGAAGAAGATGAATGCCAGAATGAAGGACGCGTTGGATGAGACGTTGATTTTGAGTGACAAGTCGGTGTTAATTGTCAGTCTATTCTGGATTCGATGTTGAGTGGAATGTGCCAGGATCATACAGGATCTTGTCGCGGAGATACTCGGTGACGTCGGAGTGTTATATAAGGCTTCTGAGGCGGTGAGCTCGTTCTCCTTAAATTCGTATGCCTGGAGATTCTGAGCTTTCTTCAGGTTGCATTGGTGGATATGCTGTGGTCCTTCGCCCATACATCAATAAGTGCGTCCGAACCCACCTAACTTCAGTGGTCTCCATCTAACAAAACGCCGTCATCGGTAGTGCGAAACTATGGTGCATCGTAATACTCTCTGTTTCCTGGCTCGCTAACGACACCACGAACCTCAGTCAGACCAGAGTTCACGGGTACGTTAGCTATCAAGTCCGGGCGTCACCCCGTACTTGAAACTTTACAATCTGCTGGGACAATCGTTCCAAACGACGTATACTGCGACGATTCCTCGTCATTCCAGATTGTTCAAGGTCCAAAGTGCGTGCCAACATTTAACCCTCGGTTTTGCGACACCTTTCCGATGGATAAGTAATAGCATGTCAGGTGAGCTGGTCAATAGCAGCATGAGTGATTTGGATCGAACCCTGGAGAATAGGGAAAAGCACATACTTGCGGCAGATCGGCCTCCTGACTGTCATGGCTATGTGTGGATGTTTCGTCCCAGCCGAATATGCTAGTTTTCGGCAAGTTGTCGCACTTGGACGACTATGTCACATTACTCATGAAACCATGCATTCATTCAATTAGGATTCACGATGGACTCCTGACTCGGTTGTCGAACGATGACGATATGGAGAAGAGCTTGAGCACTTTTGCTAGCGAGATGGCTTCGTCTGCTATGATTCTAGGTACTTTCTTTTTTCAAAAATGTTGATCGAGCGGCTGATGATACTATTTTTCTTTTTAGGTCTGGCTTCCCCGCAGTCCCTAGTGTTAATTGATGAGCTTGGCCGTGGGACATCGCCGAGGGAAGGAGTGGGGATTTCACATGCGATAGCGGAGGGATTGATTGCACTAAAAGTACGTACAACGAGCATACGTGTGTGCCCTTCCAGAGAACTTATGTTGTTCGCCACAAAGTCTTTTGTGTTCTTTGCGACGTAAGTTGTTTGTTGGTTAGTCTTTTTAACTTCGTGAAATCGTCGACGGATGAATATTCCAGACACTTCAACGAGCTCACCACGACACTTTCCCGTCAACCTTCCGTGATCAAGTACGTACACTACATCAATCTCCAGGTTACAGCTGGTTGATTCGTTTATGGCTGTAGTTTGCATCTGTCGGTTCAGGTGTGCAAACCAAGCAAGATGTTGGTGGCCCTGTTCTCCCCCCTGAATGACTTTCTGGGATAGCGACCACGACAATCAGTATCGAACTTCGGGATGACTTTCCAATACAAGTGCGCTTATCCGGACATTGGAGATTGACAAGTTAACTTGACTCCTTATCGTCCTCATATTGGTTCAGGATCGTCGACGGGGCACCGGACGACCTAAATCATTACGGTCTGCCCTGATTATCTGAATGGTCAAACTTGCTAATTCCTCGAATCCGCACAGGCTTGGAGCTTGCAAGACTGGCCGACTTGCCCAGCGACGTAATGGCGGAAGGCAGAAGAGTTGCCACAGCCCTTGCAGCATTACATGCTCGACATCAGGAAGAAAGCGAAAGCAGCAAGATTGCAACGAGAAGGAAAGCTTTATTAAGGGTAACACACTTTTTCTATCGTCCGCTGTTGCACTCACTGCTCCTCACTCTGTGTTCACAACTCCTTCGCTTTCATGCTGCTTTGGTTCCTCGACCCGATTTCTACGGAATTGCCTCTTATTCACCAATTCTCTGCGGCAGCTACGGACGCAACTGACTCAAGCTCTGGAACACTCTGCACTACCCGACGAGGAGTTGCTGGCGTACATCGGGCGATTCCAGAATGAAATCGCAAAGGTTTTCTTACACACTGAGTAATGATGGAGTCTAGATTATAGCAGCGGTGGTATAGCACATGTACTGTGCAAAAATTAAGTGTGTAAAAATCCAAATGTGATGGCAACTTTCAGAATCCTCAGACACAGGGTGAGTACATAGGTCTAATGCCATTTCAAACAATCCGGGTTATCCCAAATTCTCATCAAATCTGGATACTCTCCGATTGGTTTTGCCTTTCTCTCGTCATAGAATTTCACGTCCGAGAACATATGCACCCACTTTTCTGCGTGCTTGTTCTGATACCACTCCTCGATTTCATACTCTGGAATATCAAATTTCCTGAGAGCAGAGAGAACGCTATAAAAGGTGAATTAGCTCGCTTATCAAGGGGTTAAATCAAGTCTCAAACCTCTCAGCATCCCATTTGATACTATCATTGTCTGCCCGACTTGCAAAGGCAAAGTCGAGAAAGACAGCTCCAGAAAGCCTATCGCAATCGGTCATGATTATATTGCGAAGGGCCACGTCTTGGTGAGATACACCGCAGTCGTGTACTTTGTGAAGACCCTTTGTTATGGACTCAATCTGTACAGGGGAATATCATACAAAAGATGCGGGGGTATAGGTGAAATGTCTCACCATTGATGTCCACATGGCTTCGCTAAGAGGTAAACCGTTCGTAAACGAAATTTGTTCGAGGAGGACAGCAGCCGTTGGTGAGGGAACATATTCCATAACATGACCATAAGCGATTTCATCATGAGAGATTTTAAACTGTTCGACATATCAGGCAATATGCAAAGAAAACCACTAAAGACCTTGAAACCTTGAAAAACCCGTACGACCAGGGAACTTCCCGTCCTAAATATCAAGTTGTATCAATCGAAGAATATCGCCAATCGAGTAGTGGTACTAACCTTGAAGACGGCTCATGAGCTTGTACGAACAAGCTTCAGCCCTTGCATGCTTGGCTCCGCCGTCAAATTCGCCATCATCACTGCGAGGAAAAAGACTCTCTTGGAAAACTTTGATGACGACGACTGAAGATTCCATCATGCTGAGTGACACGATACCGCCCAGCCATACTTGAGACCATCTATTTCTCCCAGTA
>Ga0210402_10005966_pt1 | contig 10834 bp, 9 predicted proteins | sample IncBWC7MmetaG_FD_161055 | JGI IMG/M metagenome (GOLD analysis project Ga0210402, IMG submission 161055) | Forest soil microbial communities from Barre Woods Harvard Forest LTER site, Petersham, Massachusetts, United States - Inc-BW-C-7-M | ecosystem: Environmental > Terrestrial > Soil >... | reverse complement strand
CAGCAGGAGGGTGGTGAGCTCAATCGTGGCGGGATTCGCAAAGATCGGCCCGCGATAGCCGGATTTCACCAGCACCGGCAGCCACCCGGTATGGTCCAAGTGCGCGTGTGTGAGAACCAGGTAGTCGATGGTCTTGGGATCGATGGGCAGGGGCTTGTAATTGCGGTCTTGAAGTTCCTGCGGGCCCTGAAAAATGCCGCAGTCCACCATCAGGCGCTTGCCCGCCGCTTCCACAAGGTACTTTGATCCGGTAACGGATCCCGCCGCGCCAAAAAAAGTAAGTTTTGCCATAGATGTATTCTAGACCAACATTTCCTTCAGACAACCCGTTTCACAGGGGTTAGAATCGCGGCAGCAACAATGCTTCCCAGAACGAGCACAAATCCGCCGAGGTGGACCGCTTTCGCGATATTCATTCTCTTTTCGCTGGCAATGGCGAGCGTCGCAGAACCCTCACCCCGGGTAGTTCACGTATTTGTCGCCCTGGCCGACAATCAACACCAGGGCATCGTTCCGGTTCCCTCCGCACTTGGAAATGGGAACGATCCGCAGCGCAATCTCTATTGGGGCGCCGCCTACGGTGTCAAAACGTTTTTCAAAGCCAGCGACGAGTGGCAATTGCTTTCCTGCGGCCGCGGCCCCAAGGGCGTAATTTTGGAGCGCTGCCTATTCAAGAATCGCAATGCAGATGTTTTTCTTGTTGCCGACGCGTATCAGGGTAGCGAGATCAAGTCCGCGGTTAGCGACTTCCTTTCCGCCGCTGCCGGCAAAACATCCGAAGAGATCCGCGCCAAAGTGACTTCAGCTGACGTTTCCATGGCCTCTGCGGGGGCAGCAGATTTGCTCGTCTACGTAGGGCACGACGCGTTTATGGATTTTCAGATTCCATTGATTGCTGGAGCTAGGGTATCCAAGGCGCGCCGCACCATCATCCTGGCCTGTGCAAGCAAGGCTTTCTTCAGTCCGTACATTCAGCAAACCGGTGCTGACCCGTTGCTCTGGACAACTGGCTTGATGGCCCCGGAAGCCTACACGCTGAAAGCAGCGCTGACTGGCTGGATCGCCAACGAAAATGACGAAGCCATCCGTCATCGCGCGGCCCAAGCCTACAACAAATACCAAAAGTGCGGCGAACGGGCCGCGCTGAAGCTATTTGCTGCAACTTGGTGATAGGAAAACAGGAAGAGACGAATCCTTCGATTCCTCCCTTCCTTCTTCAGTTAAAACTCACAACTTATGACTGAGAACCGTATCAATCCGCCGCGCTGGCCTGCTTTGTCTTGGCGACAATGGATTCGATATTCAGCCTCAGGCCTTTCGCAACGCCGGTCCCATAAGCGGGATCGGCCTTATAGAAGTGCTGGATTTGCAGCTCCTGAATGCGCTGCGGCACGCCATTGCCAAGGCTGGAAACGATGTTGTCAATCAGCCGCTGCTTCGCATCCGCGGGCATCAAGCGGAAAAGATTCCCTGGTTGCGAATAGTAGTCACTGTCGGTGCGGTGATCGTGCCGCGCCACGGTTCCGCTGACGGCATGCGGCCGCTCGACGTACGAACGGTCCTGCGTTGGCCCACCGAAACTGTTCGGTTCGTAGTTCACCGAGGCGCCGCCGTTCCCATCAAAGCGCATTGCGCCGTCCTTGTTGTAGGTGTGGTACGGGCACTGCGGTTTGTTGACGGGAAGGGAATCGTAATTGACGCCCAGCCGGTAGCGGTGCGCGTCGGGATAGGAGATCAAGCGCGCTTGCAGCATTTTGTCCGGAGAAAACCCCATGCCCGGCACGACGTTGCGCGGTTCAAACGCTGCTTGCTCCACTTCCGCGAAATAATTCTCCGGGTTGCGGTTCAATTCGAGTTCACCCACATCATGCAACGGGTAATCCTTGTGGGGCCACACCTTGGTAAGATCGAAAGGGTTGAGGTGATAGGTCTCCGCATCTCTTTCCGGCATGATCTGCACGCAAACACGCCATTTCGGGAAGTCGCCTTTCTTGATGGCGTGAAAGAGGTCGCGTTGCGAATAGTCCGGATCCGTTCCTTCCAGTGCGCCAGCCTCCTCGCGGAAGAAATTCTTGATCCCCTGCTTGGTCTTGAAGTGCCATTTCACATAGAAGAGTTCGTTCTTGGCGTTGATTAGGCTGAACGTGTGGCTGCTGTAACCGTTCATGTGCCGGTAGCCGTTCGGAGTCCCACGGTCGGAGAAGAGGATCGTCACCTGGTGCAGTGATTCCGGCGAGAGCGACCAGAAATCCCACATCATGGTCGGCGATTTCAGGTTAGTTTCCGGATCGCGCTTTTGCGTGTGGATGAAATCCCCGAACTTCAGTGGATCGCGGATGAAGAAAACGGGCGTGTTGTTGCCCGTCATGTCCCAGTTGCCTTCTTCGGTGTAGAACTTCAGGGCAAAACCGCGCGGATCGCGTGCCGTGTCCGCCGAACCCTTTTCGCCGCCTACCGTCGAGAAGCGCAGGAAGGTCGGCGTCTTCTTACCCACCGCACTGAACAGCTTTGCGGTGGTGTATTTTGTGATCTCCGTGCTGTTGCACACGAAATGGCCGTAAGCACCCGAACCCTTGGCGTGCACCACGCGCTCCGGAATTCGTTCCCGGTTAAAATGCGCCATTTTTTCGAAGAGCAGAAAGTCTTCGAAAACTACCGGACCGCGCGGTCCCACGGTCAGGGAATTCTGATTGTCCCCGACGGGACGGCCCGAGTCCGTCGTCATGATTTTCCTTTTCTCTTCCGGCATGAATCCTCCTCAGTTTGCTTGCAACGCTTGGCTATCCCACAACTGCCGCCGCGCTGCGCCTGCAAAGTTATGGTGACCTGCGGGGAGCTATACTTCCAATATATAGATCGGATACGATGGATAGGCATAGCCTATGGAACTTCATCAGCTTCGGTATTTCTGCGCGGTGGCCGAAACTGGCTCGTTTAGCCGCGCGGCGGAACAATCGCACATCTCCCAGCCCTCGCTTTCCCAGCAAATCCTCAAGTTGGAGGATGAGTTAGGAGCACGCCTATTCGACCGCCTCGGCCGTTCCGTCCGGCTTACCGAGCTTGGCAAGACGTTTCTACCCCGTGCCCGAACCGTGCTTCGCGAACTGGAAGCTGCCAAAGGAGACGTTGTCGAAGGCAAAGAGTTTGTCGGCGGCCCCGTCACCGTCGGGGTCATTCCCACCGTCGCCCCCTACTTCCTCCCGCCGCGGCTCAGTACTTTTTCGCGAAAATATCCTCAAGTTCAGCTCACTATCCTCGAGGAAATTACACCCGTCCTTCTCGACCGTCTCCGTGCCGGCGCCATCGACGTCGCCATACTGGCTCTCCCCATCCGCGGCCACGAATTCGACGCTTTTCCGCTATTGACCGAGCGGCTCTTCGCCGCGCTCCCCAAGAAGCACAAATTCAACTCGCGCCTGTCTCTTTCCCTCAAAGACCTTCGTACTGAACCCTTTCTGCTCCTGCGCGACGGCCACTGCTTTCGCGATACCGCCATCGCGGCTTGCGACCGCGCGCGTCTGCATCCGCAGATTGTTTTTGAAAGCGGCCAGTTCAGCAGCCTCCTCAGCATGGTCGGCGCGGGGATGGGTGTTTCCATCGTTCCCGAAATGGCCATCGAGAAAAAATCTCAATGCCGCTATGTGCGCATCGCCGATGAGCAAGCTGTGCGCACCATTGGCGTCGTGGTGCTCCGCGGCCGTTCTATGACCCGCGCTCATGGCGCTTTTCTCTCTCATCTTCGCGCGCCCTCCCCGCGCAATTTGGTCTAGAGCGGGAAATTGCTCGAAATGTCATCACATAGACGGAGGAGATGGACGCCGCCATTCCACTGAGGTAAAATCTATTTGCGTGTTTACCCCGGTGGGGCCGTGGCGCAGTTGGGAGCGCGCCTCGATGGCATCGAGGAGGTCGTGGGTTCGAATCCCATCGGCTCCACCAAAATTGAAGTGATTTCTCCTCGCATTCTAATCAAACGCATCTTGGTCGTCGCGGTCGCGGCCGTAGCAGTTCTTTTCATTGGCGACTACTTATCCGTTCGCATCCGGGCAATACACCCAAGGCCAGCCGATCCGTTTGAATCGATCAAGGCTCTGCGTGTCCTCGCTATTCCGGAAAAGAATGGCAAGACGTCATACGAGGTGGACGCTCAGAATCCGGAGCAGACCGTCACTTGCGTCCACTCCTTATTCCCGCATTACGGATTTTCGCCTTGCTGGTACGTCCAGCCGAGGATCAATCAGCCGATCCCCATGTGATCGCCATGGTCTCGCCATCGGCGTTGCATGATTGTGGGACCGGGAATTATTTCTTTTCTGGCGGAAATTTCGGAGGAATTTCGGCGTAGCCCGGCGCAGCCTGCTTCAGGTTTACATCCACCTGCGCGCTGGCATCTCCGATCGTCCAGCGAATCCCGCCGCCGAGCACGTTTCTGAAAAACTCATTCTTCCAATTCTCAGGCCGGTCGCCCATGGCCGTGTAGAAAACGCGGCCCTTCCCTTGCATCCGCCCCCAGGTCACCGGATACGGCGCGCGCTGGTAGCATTCGCCCTTCATGCCCTGGGTATCCACCGTGAGGATCACGTGAAGATCCGGCGTGAAATCCTTCAGCGAGTACCATTCTTCATTGAAACTCACCGGCGACGTAACGCCTTCCAGCCCGGGAAATTTCGGATCGTTTACGATTAGGTTCGCGTCTTGCAGCCGCGGCTCTCTTCCGTGGATGATGAATTCCGCGCCCACCATTTTCAGGTAGGGATCTTGCTGCTCTCCATGCGCGATATAGCGATTCGAGAGGTCCGGCGTATCGGGAGGAGTATGGAACGTATCGCTCGCCGCATGCACGCCTACAAATCCAAGTCCACCCTGGATCGCGTCCAGCAATGCCTGCTTGCCTTTGGCGGACATCGGGGGCTTGCCATCCGTCCCCAGAGTCGTCAGGTCGCCGGTAGTGAAAAACACGACGGCCGCGAAGGAATGAATTTTCTTCTCATCGAAAATTCGTCCGTCTTTTGTCACTTCGACCTTGAATCCATGCTTGTTTCCCAGTTCGGTAACCACATCGTCCATGATGCTCGGCTTGCCGTCGACTCGTTTCACTACGGTATGTTCGAATCCCGACGACTTTGTAAACACCAGCACCGATTTTTCCTTGTCTGTTGCTCCGAGCAACTGGTTTGAAAGCGCGAGGCCCGCGCCCGTCAGCGTTGCGGCCCGAAGGAATTCCCTGCGGTTCGTAAATTCGTTCATGCCAATCCCTCTCTAGTGATGTCCTTCCGGATGTTCACAGCCCGGAAAACTTGCAAACACGCGGTCTTCGGTCCAGCCCAACTCTCGCATTCCAATTTCCGACGAGTAATACGCTCCACTGATCCAGCCCTTCAAATTTTCAAAGTGCCTGTGAAGGCCGGAATTTTCTTTCCCAGCGCTGCCTGCTGAAGCTTCCTTGGACGGAGGAGCCGAGGCATCCGTCAGCAACATATTCTGCTGGCGGTCATCAAGGGAAGGGAATCCTTTTCCAAATCGCTTCTGCGACTCCGCCTCAAACGCCGCCAGCCCCGCTACAAAATCTTTCTGGTGTTTATCAGCCTCCACGCCCAGCAGCAAATCAAGGAATCGGTTCACCTGCGCCTTCGTGGAACCTGGTACTAGGCGTTCCGCCAGCGCGGTTAAACTCTTATTCTGTTGCACGTTGAGGAAAACCGGCTCCCAATTGGCAGCCCCCAGTTTTTCCGCTTCCTCGAGAACCCCATCATTTCTCAATATTTCATGAATCGGATGCGAACTCGCCACCACCGGCCAAGCTGCTCCGGCGCCCACGCCCGCGAGCAGCCGTCGCACCATCTCTCGCCGCGTGAGTTGTCCCCTCGCTGTGGTTGCTTCGTTCATCGCCGGCAATATGCTCTCTGTTCCGAGCGCCATTGATCCCGCCTCCGATTTCGCGCCGATGGTATCATCCACCAACAATCGTTCACAAGAACAACGCGAAATCTTTTCGATTGCTCAATTGACCTGCCTTCGCGCACTTGCTAGCATTCGCTTCGGATTTTCATCCTATGCCTCAACAAAAAGATCATACATTTGACGTTATCGTGGTTGGCTCCGGAGCTTCCGGCGGATGGGCCTGTAAGCGTCTCGCGGAAGCAGGCCTGAAAGTTGCGCTGCTCGAAGCGGGCCGCCCGCAATCCGACAAAAATTTCACCGAACACAAGCCCGAATTCGAGCTCAAGTATCGCAACAAGGCCCACGAACTCATCCGCAAGACTCGGCCCATCCAGGTCAAATTCGGCGTTTGCAACGAATACACGTACGACTGGTTCGTCAACGACCTCGAGGAACCTTACACAACACCTGCCGACAAGCCCTTCAATTGGATGGGGCGCTTGCGCATGACCGGCGGCCGCACCAATGTTTGGGGCCGCGTCAGCCTGCGCTTCAGCGATTGGGATTTCAAGTCGGCTTCCCTCGATGGTTACGGCGAAAACTGGCCGCTCGGCTACAAAGACATCGAGCCTTACTACGACCTCGTCGAAAAATACGTCGGCATCACCGGCAGCGCCGAAGGCCTGGAACATCTCCCGGACGGCCAGTTTCAGCCCCCGGTGCCGCTCACCTGTCAGGAAACTCTGTTCCGCAATCGGGTGAAGGAAAAACTCGGTCGTACCGTCATGCCCACGCGCAGTGCCAATCTAACTAAGCCCACCAACGGCCGCGGCCCCTGCCATTTTTGTGGCCCCTGCGAACGCGGTTGCATGACGCACTCCTATTTCAACTCCGCATTCACCACCGTCGCTGACGCTCTCGCCACGGGCAATTGCACGCTCATTTCGAATGCCATGGCCTACAAAGTTCTCATCGACCCCGACCGCAATCGCGCCCGCGGCATTCTCTACGTTGACCGCAACACGCGCCAGTCTCGCGAAGTCCAGGCCCGCATCGTGATTCTCTGCGCGCAATCGCAGGAATCCGTCCGCATCCTGTTCAACTCCGCCACACCGCAGTATTCGAATGGTCTCGCCAATTCCAGCGGCGTCCTTGGCCACTACCTCACCGCACACGTCCGCAGCGGCGGCGGCAGCGGCGAGTTTCCCGCCTTCAATTCCAAGCCTTCTCTCGGCGCACCGGTAAAGCCGCTAGGCATTTATATCGCCCGCTTCCGCAACCTGCCGAACACTTCTCCTAATAAAAATTTTCTCCGAGGCTTCGGCTACGAAGGCGAATCCTCAGCCGAATTCAATTGGGGAGCGCCTGGCTTCGGCGAAGCCTACAAAAGAGCCCTGCTCGAACCCCGCAACAGCATCCACATCACCGGGTTCGGCGAAGTCCTCCCGCGTTGGGACAATTTCGTAGAGCTCGATGCCAATGTGAAAGATGTTTACGGAATCCCCGTCCTGAAAATTCACATGTCCGACGGCGAAAACGAGCGCGCCATGATCAAAGACATGGGCGATTCCGCGGGAGAAATGCTCGAAGCCGCCGGCGCGAAAAACATCCGCACCTACGCCCATCCATCCGCTCCGCGCTGGGCGCTCCACGAAGCCGGCATCGCCCGCATGGGCGCTGACCCGAAAAAATCTGTTCTCAATCAGTTCCAGCAGACCCACGACATCAAAAATCTCTTCGTCATGGACGCTTCCGGCTTCCCCTCCAACCCCTGCCAGAATCCCACGCTCACCATCATGGCGCTCTGCGTCCGTTCCTGCGACTACCTCATGTCCGAACTAAAGCGCGACGCCGTCTGAACTTCTCAACTTCGCGAAGCGCTCAGAACCGGGCGCGCCTCGGCTCTTCCCGCTTCTTCCGCGGTTGATTTACTGCCCATCCCTTGTTTTTCTAAGATTGATCGCTGGAATTGCAGCGCTACCCAGATTGACTCTCATCCACTGCACATAACCGAGCGGTCCAAGACTGGCTATCCGGCCTGCCTCTTCTGTTCCTTCTCCGCACCGTCCAGCCAGCGTTCCAGCACCGCTTGCGATGCGGGAGCGATTTCAAGGAACCCCAGTCCCGCCCCCATGTTCGGCTGCGAGTAGATGATCTTCGACTTGGCTTCAAAGAAAGCTTCTCCCGCGGAGATTTTCACCAGTACCAGCGTATCTTTGGGGAAGGGGTTCATCATGTCCAGGTAGCAGCCGTGGAGGCTCAATTCACTTACCCGCGAGGCAATGCGCACATCAGCTCGCACCTCAATCAATTCGGCGCTAGCTATGAACGAGTACCTTGGCGTTCGACGTTTCTCGTGGTATTCGATGGCGGCCTCCGGTTGGACAACCCTGACCTCATAATACGACGTTTTGGCCAACAAGCCGCAAAGCGTCCCAAAGAGCCCTTAACCAATTTGAAACCTCGAGGACTGCCGCCCCAGGTTATTGGCCGGTGTTGGATTTTGGCGGCGGCGTGCGCAGCATTCTCAGCTTCAGCGGATTCGCCAAATTGTGCACGTAGCGCTTCGCCTGCGCCACGACCATGGCCCTCTGCAAGTCGTTCCAGGCAATCAATCGCTTTGTTGGATTTGCGGGCGCACCGGTCTGCGCAATGTCCGGCAGATCCGACCGCGGTGCCAAACGCGTCAAGGCGTTGGCCAATGTGGGAGCCTTTTTGGCCCGGGCGCTTTTGAGCATCCTCTCTTCCGGGATTTGCAGCCAGTCCCGCAGCGTCGCCAGGATCGACGTGTGATCGTAGGGCACGTCGCTCGGTGACCGGAAGACCGTCCCGGCTTCGATATAGGGTGAGACCAGAACTGTGGGAACTCGCACTCCATACCGATCAAAATGAAAGTTTTCCTCTCCGGGATCGCTCGCCGCATCCGGCGGAACCGCCGCTGGAGGCACGACGTGATCGTAGCAACCGCCGTGCTCATCGAAGGTAATCACCCATAGCGTGCTGTTCCAGTCCTTACCGCTGCTGATCGCTTTCCATAGGCGCAAGAGAAATTGCTCCCCCAGACTCACATCATGGGGGGAATGCTCGTCGTTGGGTTCAATTTGGAAACTCGGTTCTATAAAAGAGTATTCCGGCAGCGTACCGTCTCTGCAGTCCTCTTCAAACTCCTCCATTCCATGGAAATGCGGCTGCAACAGCACTTCCCACAATTGCGGAAATTGCAGCCGCGCGAGCGACATGAGAATCGTATCGTTGTATACCTTCCAACTGTGTCCCGTGTCTTTAAGCACTTCGAAAATCGTGTCCGCGTCGTACAATTGATTAGGTTTGTTGTTCACTCGTCCCATAGACGTTCCAGCATGTAAAAACGCCCTGTTCGGCAGCGTCTGGTTCGGCGTCGAACAGAACCATCGGTCGCTCACCGCATAGCTCCTGGCCAGTTGGCTGAGGATACTTACCTGCTCAGGGCTGTAGGACTCCATCAGTTGATTGGCCTTCTCGGGGTGCCCGGGATCCGTCGTGATGTAGTTCACTAGGAAACCACGCATCATTTCCGTCCGGGTTGTGTCCTTCGGCCCAAAAATCTGAGCAGTGATGTTGTCGAATTCCTCGTGCGGATCATGGTCCGGCGCCAGGAACGGCTGAGCACCCGTGGTGCCTCGCGTGGCGAAGACTTTGACCGGATCTTTCCCACTGAAGTAGTCGGCATTCGAGGGATTCCAAAAGGGCCCGTCCGGACTCGGAGCCGCCAATCCATCAAACGTCGTCTGTTCTCCGGGGGCCGGCGCGGGAATGTTGATCGGCGGCCTGTTGTTCACATCGGCATACAAAAACCCCAGCAGATTGTCGAACGAACGATTTTCCATCATCACCACAACTAGATGCTTGATTCGATCCATGCCATCGCCCGCCATGGTGATCCTCCGTCGGTCCGTGCCAGTTCACGCGTTTCTGATGGCCGACACTTTACTACCAAGTTGAATGGCAAGCGAGTGACAACTCACTGTCCAGCCGTGGCCCTCTTGGATGGGAGATTTTTCCTCATTCAGGCAACCCTCTCTGCAGTCCTTGATTCAGAGTGGAGTAACGAGCTGTTTAAAGCTCTGCGATGGGGTGTGGAGTGCCGGTAGTTTCATTCCCCCATCCTGTTTGTAAGCGAGGTGTCTTCATGAATCGTTGGGCTCGCCGCTTCCTCCAGCTTTTCTTCTGCGCTACCTTGCTCTGGCCACTCCCTTCCTTCGCGCAAGATCAGCCAGTGCCGCAAGACACATCGGCAAAACCGCAGAGCCCCAAGGAAGTCAAAAAACGCGACCGGAAACTCATGAAGGAACTAAGTTCCGATGACACCGACTGGCTCCGGAACGAAGTTCCCGACATCATCACGGAAGCAGAGCGCCGCGCTTTCCTCGAACTTGGCACTGAAGAGGAACGCGATCAATTTAAAGAAATGTTCTGGCGCGACCGCAATCCCGATCCAGAGTCAACGGTCAACACGGCCAGGGAAGAGCACTACCGCCGCCTGGCCTATGCTGACGAACACTTTGCCTCCGGCATCCCCGGCCGCAAAACCGACCGCGGCCACATGTACATCATTTGGGGCCCTCCCGATGAGATCGAGTCCCATCCTGCCGGCGGCACTTACGATCGCTCGCCCCAGCAAGGCGGCGGCTCTTCCACTGCGCATCCCTGGGAGTTGTGGCGCTATCGTCATCTCGAAGGCATTGGCGAGAATATCGAAATCGAGTTCGTGGATACCGGCGGATCCGGCGAATACCACCTCACCAACGATCCCTGCGAAAAAGACGCTTTGACGCACGTTCCCGGCGCGGGCCTAAGTCTTTCGGAAATCATGGGCCAATCCAGCAAAGCTGGCCGCTTCAGCAACACCAACGGCACCACCTGCCCCATGCCCATCGGTGGAACCACCGCAGGCAGGGACCAATTTGACGCTCTT
>Ga0210402_10005965_pt1 | contig 10835 bp, 27 predicted proteins | sample IncBWC7MmetaG_FD_161055 | JGI IMG/M metagenome (GOLD analysis project Ga0210402, IMG submission 161055) | Forest soil microbial communities from Barre Woods Harvard Forest LTER site, Petersham, Massachusetts, United States - Inc-BW-C-7-M | ecosystem: Environmental > Terrestrial > Soil >... | reverse complement strand
TTACATCCAGGTGCGCGACGCCGAGCGCCTGCTCGCCGAAGCGCACGAGCGCGGCCGAGTCCAAGGGCTGCAGGCCGCGGTGCATGTCGTCAAGGGCACGGTGCCCGCATGAGCGTGCGCATCAGAAAACTCCCGACCGCGAATCTGCACGCCACCTTGCGCGCCGGCGCCGGCCGCGCTGCTACGCCCGAAGTTCTGTTGCCCGAAAAATATCTCGAGGTCGGCCTGACGCCCGATGAACGCGAGGTCGTGATCAATCACCCGGATCTGCAGGCCGACTCGCGCGGTGTCGGCCATATCGTGTTCAGCCCCGCCCAGGCGCGGCACCTGGCGAAGCTGCTGCTGCGCAAAGCCAGCGAGTGCAAGTCATGACCATCGACGACGACGAGTTCGAGGACACGCTTGACGTCGAGGAGCCGGCCGAGATCCTGATGGGGCCGTGCTGCGTCTGCGGCCGCGCGCAAGATCCGAGCGTGCGCACGATCGTGATGCTCGACTTCCGCGGCCCGCCCGGTTTCGTCGGCTGGGGCTGCGTCGTGTGCGACCTGCCCGCGATCGGCGCGACCGCGATCGTGTGCGATACCTGCGTCGATCAGTTCGAGGACGAAGTGCCGGAGCGCTTGAAGTGGATCCAGGGCGGCCAATATGCTACGCAGGGGATCCGAGTCCCGCTCGACGGATTCCCACGTGAGCCACACGGCCACGACCTGAGCAAACACCCCGAGGTTGGGCATGAGTGAACGAGAGCCGACGCCCTACGAGCGCGCCGGGATGGCCTGGTGGAACAGCATGTCGCACCGGGATCGCGCCCGCTGGTTCAAGATCGCGAACACCTGCGTGGTGGCCGAAGCGTACGACTGTTACATCGCGCTGCTCGAGGCCTTCAACGGCCAGAACGACGAGCCGCTCGAGCGCCCGTTTTTCGGCGACGAGTGGGACCTGGGGATGCTGCAGTCGTGAGCCGCCGTCAACGCACACGCTCAGAGGCATACCGAGCTCGGCGGTTCATTCGCCGGCATCCCGACCTCATCGCCTCCGCGCTCGAGGTCGCGACGCGCTCGGCGCTCGCGTCCGCGATCGAGCCGCTCATCGGCCGCGCGGCTGCGTCGGCGATCCTCGAGGGTCCCGCGATCGGGCCGACGGATTTTCCGTCGTGAGCCGCCGGCGGCCGAAGACTCTGGCCGATGAAGCGCAGCGGTACGCGGAGCGGGTGTGCAAAAAGGTCGAAGGAGAAACGGTGCCGAGGTCCGAGTTCAAACTGGAATTGGTAATGGCGTACATGGCCGGGGCGTTGCGCTCGGCCGCGAGTCCGCTGCAGAAGGAGATCGCATGAACGCGAAATGGGACCACCACGTCGAACCCGATCTCGGCGAGACGCGCCAGGCCCGCGAGCTCGCGGCCCACATGCTGCCCGTCACCGTCGTGATGCGGCTGCCCGACGCCGAGGCGCTCGCGCTCGCGCAGTTCGTCAAGCGCGTCGGCTGGCGCGAGATCCGCGAGAATGCCATCGACGACGCCGAGGCCTATGAGATCCGCGCGGCGATCTACAAATTGCAGACGGCGCTCGCTGAGTGCGGGTTCGCGCCGCGATGAGCACAGGCAAGCCGCCAAACGCCTGCGTCGAGGTTCGCAAGATGAACGGCGACGGCGTGTTCCAGCGCTGGTGCATCGAGCACCACCATTGGCTCGAAGAGGGCGAGTGCGCGATCTCGGTCCTTGACCGCGAGATCGAACGGCTGCGCGCCCAGGCCCAGTATCGCGAGGCCGCGCCGCGATGAGTCTCGATCAAGAAACCATCCAATGGATCGCCGTCAGCGACAGTGTGCCCGACGCCGATACCACCGTGCTCGTATGCGCGCCGGGGTCCGACGAGCCGATCTGGCTCGGCCACTACGATGGGGTGTTCTGGTTCGCGGTCGGCGGCGAAGGATACGGGGATGAGGACGAGATCCCGCAAGAGGTCACGGCCTGGGCCAGCATGCCGATGGGTCCGCCGCGATGACAGACCTGTACACCATTCGGGTGATGGCCTCGGACGGCGGCACCGTCACCCAAACGGAGGAAAGCACCCTGCGCAAAGCCAACAGCGCGCTCGAAAAGCTCGCCGAGCCCCATCGGGATCCCGTAAAGGTTGAAGTGCTCACCGCTGGCGCGATCGTTTGGCAGCGCGGCGGCTCGATCCCGAAAGCGCTCGGGCGCGCCGATAAAAATTACAAGCCGCGCGGCCAGGTGCGGCGGATCCGCATATGATCGCGAACCTCCCCGACCTGCGGAAATTGTCTGGCTTGAAGCGTCGCTCGGATGTGCGCCGGTGGCTCAGCGCGAACGGTGTGGCCTTCATGGTGCAGCCCTCCGGCGATCCGGTGACGACGATGGACGCGATCAACATCGCGATGCACGGCAATTCGAAATACAACAAACCGGACTTCTCGCCGCCGCCCGGCGCGAAGCCACGCCAGCCGAAGCGTGCCGTGACTCAGCTGCCCTCGGCCTCGAGGCTCATTCCTAATAAAAATAGCTGATTTGTCAGTCACTTATTAACGGTGCTAAAATGATTGCTCGCGATACAACAACAACGGAGCAATCAGTGACCGAGATTCCTAAACGCCCGCGCGGCCGCCCTGCCCTCACCGGCAAAGCGGGTAAGCGCTTCATGATCCACCTGCCGCCGAAGACCGCGACCATGCTGCGTGCGGTCGGCAGCGGATCAATCTCACTCGGCGTGATCCGCCTGGCCAACACGCACGAGGGCCAGATCGTCATCGCCGGCGGTCCGCCGCCGCGTACCGTCAAACAGATCAAGGCGACCGCCCGCGCCCGCGCTCGGGCACAGAAAGCGCTCGATGTGGTGAACGAAATGCTGAAAGAAAAAATCACGGGAGAAACCTAAACATGGACGACGACGACCAGAGCAACGTCATAGCCTTTCCGGTGCAGCCGCCGCCGCAGCGGCCGAAGGCCTGTGCGACTATCGCACAGCCCCCGGTGAAGAACCTGCCGCCGAAAGTCCACGCGAAGGACGGCCGGTATTATTACGTCGACAAAAACAAATGGAACAAACTGACCCGCATCGACGAGGGGGCATCGGCGCTCTACACGGCGCTGCAGAAGTGGACCTCCGATCGGCCGGCGACCTACGGCCAGCTGATGATCCTTTACGTGGCGCGCGCGCTGCCCGAGCTCAAGCCCGCCACCCAGCCCGAGTACATGCGGCAGATCAACGGCCGCCTGCAGCACCACTTCGGCCACATGATTTTGAACACGCTCGAGCCGACCCACATCGCGCAATACCTGCAGCTGCGAAAGACCGAGGGCGCACCGAAGGGCGGCAATCGCGAGCGCGCGACGTTGAGTTCGATCATCAGCTGGGGGATGCGCTTCGGCTGGTGCACGGTCAATCCCTGCTACGGTGTCCGCCGCAACAAGGAAACCCCGAGCAAGGTGTACGTCGAGGATGCGCAGCTGAAAGACGTGATCGACCGCGCGCCAGTCTGCCTGCGCGATCTGCTGGCGGTCGCGTTCCTGACCGGGCTGCGCCAGGGCGACTTGCGAATTCTCACCCGCGAGAACATCACCGACCGCGGGATCGAGTTGCGCCAGTCGAAGGACGGCAAGCACCGGATCATCTCGTGGAGCCCGGCGACGAAGTACTTCATCGACTCGGCGCTCGCCCGCAGCACCTGCGACCATGTGTTCGTGGGCGAGGCCGGCAGGCCCTACTCGATGGACGGTCTGCAGTCCGCCATGAAGCGATTGAAGGCGCAGTGCGGCGGCACCCTGTTCAAGTTCCGCGAGCTCCGCCCGAAGGCGGCGAGCGACGCGGAGCACAACGTGCTCGGCCATGACGCCATGATGCTGCGGACCTATGTGCGAGCGCAGACGCTCAAGCCGGTGCGGTGATGGCCAAACGTACGATCACGGTCGAAGTGGATCCGGTCGTGTACGAACTGCTCGAGGTTCTGACGAAAGGGGAGATCGCCAACTCGGTCGAGTCGGTCGTGCGCCAGCTGATCGACCACGCGCAGCAGGGCGTGTATCGGCCGGGCTCGTGGGAACGGCCGTGGCTCGAACAGGCCTTCGGGTCTGACTGGATTGAGCATCTGCAGCGCGGAGATCCCTACGGGCGCGAGGCGAATTCGTTTGGCTCCCCATTCCAGCGGCCCCGGGTGCGGTGATGTGCTGGCTGTATCGTCGTGTGCAGGAGCCTGGAGCGGCGAGCGTCGGGTTTGAGATCGGCTTTTTTGTACCTATCGTCCAGACGCCTGCCGGGAATTGGGTGAGCCAGTGGGAGTGCGTCCGCGTCTATCCGCGTGAGGAAGCGGCAGCGGTTGCGGTCAATTATTTGAACGGCGGCAGTTCGCCGCCCGCCCTCCAGCCGGTGGTGCGCTGATGGCCTACCAAAGTCCCACACAGGCCCAGCTGAGCAACGGACTTTTGATCCGTTGCCAGGGCGTCTCTAAGCACTGCAGGTCAATCTCAATCGGCGGGCGTTTGTTGGGTTCCGGGCTTAGAGGGAATTCGGCTCAAGGCCTTCAAAAATCTCACAATTTACACGGACTGTTAATCCGTTGGTCGGCGGTTCGAATCCGTCCCGGGGAGCCACTTTTCAATGACTTACGCGCGCCGGGCTTTCCCAATCCTCTAAGTCTCAAAGGCCCCCTTAGAGACTCCAATCCACCCCCCAGCGGCGCGCATTCCAGCGCCTCCGGGGCTGCCCTTCCCGGCGCTCACCACCAACCCCCTACCACCCTACCGCCCTGCCTCAGATCTCGGCGCTACGGGCTTCCTATTGCGTTCACCCGGAGGCCCACCCGGGCCAAACCCGGTTTAAACCGGGTTACTGTTCATCCATACAGGTGCGGCCAATCTGCACCCAGGCAATGCAGATTCGGCGTACTGCCAACGTCAGTACGTTGTATGGACGTCCGGCCGTGAGCCGCCACACCTGGAATCTGAAAGCGGCCGCCCAGAACGTCACGCAGTACCAGTGCAAGCGCTGCGGCGCGGTGAAGACCTCGAAGTCCAACCCGAACGGGTTCCCGACCGTCACCTACGTGACGATGGATCAGCAATCGACCCGCACCGCGCCGCCGTGCAAGGCAGCGACGCCGTGATCTGTCTGGTCTGTCGTCTCTGCTCGCAGGTGTGGTGGGCCTGGTCGGTCAATCACGGCCGCCGCTGCAAGTGCGGCGGCGAGCTCGTCGCGTGGCCGCGATGAGCGGTGAAATAGTGACCGACTATCTGAAGGCGCTGGTGAACACCGGCCTATATGGCGCGACGGTCGGCGAGGTCAAAGAGCGGCTTGTCTGCGAAGGCATCGAGCGCGCTTTGCGTCACGGCGTCATCCCACGGCGGTATCTGTACTTCGGGTATGAGTCGCAACCTCCGACGAAGTTGTGCCAGTGCGAGGATTGTCGATGGGCGCGCAGACCGTCAGCCAAGGCGAAGCCATGAGCCCGGTATTCGGCAAGGTGCTGCTCGCCTCGACGCTGGCGCTGATCGCCGTCGCGAACTATTACCTGGCCTCGCGGCTGGTGGGCTTCGACACGAAGGAATCCTTGCTCATCGCTCTGATCTCGGTCGTGTGTACGATCGGAAGCTGGCATCCGTGAGCCGCGCCGCCCTCGCCGTCGTGCGCCACCGCAAGCAGCCGATCCACGTCGTGGTCTGCGTCGGCTGCGGCTGCGATGACCTGCACGCCTGCGAGACGGCGATCGGCGGCGCCTGCTACTGGGTCGCGGTCAATCACAAGCGCTTCGTCGGGATCTGCAGCGAGTGCGCCGAGCCGATGATGCAGGCGCTGCTCGAGCGCCACAAATGAACCGCGCCGTCACCCGCGCCGCGCTCGAGCGCCAGCTGCAGATCCTCGCCGATCGGCTGAAGGTGGCGGAGGCCCGCACTCCGCGCGTCGATGCGTGCAGGCCGATCACGGCGCACGTCATCGAGCATCGGCACGGTGAGCAGATCCACTTCGACGTCACGGTCAACCTGCAGGCCATCGTGCAGGATCTCGGCCGCCGCGCAGAACGCAATCGCTCGCATGTCACGATCGTCGCCGGCGGCGGCGTCCGCGTGGAGCACATCCCATGAATTCGATGGACCGCACCCCGCAGCAAATGCGCGAGGACGCGCTGATGTGGTCGCGCGCCAAATTCCCGGCCGTCGCGGTCGGCCGGTACCGGGACGCGGCTGATCAGATCGAGCGTCTCGAAAAGATACTGCGCGCCAGCATGCACGCGCTGCGCAGTTACGAGTATGGCAACGCTGCGACCGAAGTTGCGAAGGAGGTCGCGGACGCGGCCGAGCTCGTTCTACAAAAGGAGACCCCATGAGCCAGGACGCTTTCGATCGCGAGTTGAACGGGCCGAATGAGCCGACGCAGCTGCAGCTGGACCAGGGGCGCATCAAGGCGCTCGAGGCTGCGTTGCTCGATGCAGCGCAACGGTTACGGCGTGCTGCGATCGCGGGCGGCACCGATCCGGAATACGCCGACCTCGCGGTCGCGAAGTATTTTGAAATACTTTTCCCGGCCTTGACCGCCACCGAGCAGCACGCACTGATGGAATCCGACACACACAAGGGGCGACGATGAAAACCTATAGCCAAGCGCCAGACGCCGAGGGCCATGTCGAAAAGATGCGGGCCTCGCATCACGAGGAACTGGAGGGCGTGACCATCGCGCCGCTGTTCGTGTTCGACTCCGAAGAGTCGAGCCTGTCGGTGTTGAAGCACGGCGGCTATTGGGCGGCCGCGACCATGCGCATCACGCCGCTGAAGGATCGCGCGCTCGGCATCGCGGACGCGCAGATCGTCATCGACCGCGCCTGCTGGGCGAAGTACTCCGCGCGGCAGCGCAACGCCCTGGTCGACCACGAGCTCACGCACCTGACGCGCAAGATCGACAAGGAAACCGGCGAGATGGTGACGGACGCCCTCGACCGGCCGAAGCTCATCCTGCGCAAGCACGATCACCAGTTCGGCTGGTTCGACGAGGTCGCGCAGCGCCACGGCGAGGCCTCGATCGAAGTCCAGCAGGCGCGGCGGCTCGTGGAAATCTCCGGCCAGCTCTATTTCGATTTTTCCGCGCCGCCGGCGACGCCACCGAAGCGCGAGCGCAAAGTCGCCGACCGAGCGGACCTGAACGGATGAGGGCCATTTCGCTTTGGCAGCCCTGGGCCAGCGCCATCGTGCGCGGGAAAAAGACTGTGGAAACCCGGTCATGGTCGACGGAGTATCGAGGGGTCGTCGCTATTCATGCGGCTCGCCGATGGACGCGTGAGCAGCAGAAAATGTGCAGCAGGTATCTCACAGTCTTACTGCATGAGATTCCTCTTGGCGAACTCGTGGCGACTGCCGAGATCGTCGCTTGCGTTCCGACCGAGCAATTCACGCCGCACCACCTCGAGAGCGTGTGGGGCGACTACAGCTACGGTAGATTCGCGTGGGTGCTCGACAATGTGCAGCCGCTTAAGCCGATTCCCTTCGTGGGCCGGCAGAGCTTCTTCACCGTGCCTGACGACCTAATATACGAGGCGAAGCCATGAGCACCTGGCGCAACCGCATCGTCGGCGAGGGCCAGGAAGATCCGGCCGCGATCACCGAGAACCCGCTCAATTGGCGCGTGCATCCGAAGCTGCAGCGCGAGACGCTCGAGGACAGCCTGTCGACGATCGGCTGGATCCAGAAGCCGATCATCAACCGCACCACCGGGCACCTGATCGACGGGCACCTGCGCGTGCTCTCCGCGGCCGCGCGCGGCGAGCCCTTCGTGCCAGTCACCTACGTCGAGCTCACCGAGGACGAGGAGCGCGCCGCGCTCGCGTCCTTAGATCCGATGGCGGGCATGGCGGTGATGGACGGCGAGAAGCTGACCGAGCTCCTGACCGATCTCGAGATGGGCGGCGGCGAGTTGAATGCCCTGTTCGATGACTTGCGCGAACAGGCCGAAGGCTCGACACTGGCGGCCGCCGAGAAATCGGGGACCGGGCTGCTTTCCAAAGGCCTGCCGGTGGTCAAGGCGGTGATCGCAGTCACGGACATGAACGTGATCGAGCGCGCGCTCGCAGCCACCGGACAGGCGGGGCGCGGCGATGCGCTGCTCACGATCTGCAGGGAGTTCCTGAAAAATGAAAAAGGACAACACGACGCTGGACCGGAAGACCGCGCTGCGCCTATCGCTGCTGCGCAAGATCCCCTGGCCGATCATCCTCGAGACGCACGGGGGCGTGGGCCAAATCTGGAAGCGGATGTACAGCCAGTACCCGCTGGGCATCGTGTTCGAGGAGAAGTCGGCGAAGGCGGAGCGGCTCGCGATCCAGCGCCCGACGTGGGCCGTCTACGAAGCGGACTGCGTAAAATCACTGCGAGCCGGCATCGGGGCACACCTAAAAATAAACTTCATCGACCTTGATCCCTACGGCGAGCCGTGGGCGGCGCTCGAGGCGATCTTCGCATCCGAGCGGCCCTGGCCGACGCGCCTCGGCATCGTGGTCAACGACGGGCTGCGCATGAAGTGCAAGCTAACCGGCGGCTGGGACGTCGAGAGCTTGCGGCCCGCGGTGCGCCAGTTCGGCAACGCCGCGATGTATCCCGAATACCTGATGGTGGCCCGCTGGAACCTCGAGCGCATCACCGCGACGCGCGGCTATCGGCTCACCGATTGGGCGGGCTACTACTGCGGCCACGGCGACTGCATGACCCATTACGCGGCGGTCCTCGATCTGTGAGCGCGCGGGATCCGGATATCGAAATGGCGTTCGTGCGTTCGTTGTCGGTGCACGGCGTGGTTCTCTCCGGCGGCCTCTCGGCCGAGGACACCCGCGAGCGGATCCGCGTGGCGATCCTCATGCAGCGGCGCGAGGCCTGCGAGCTCGCCCCGGGATTGACCTACGCCGAGGCCTTCCGCCGTTGCTACGGCAAACCCATTGAACTGCGCAAAGTGGTGCGCGATCGGTTCGGGCGTCCGATGGAATACGCCCAGCTTGGAGGGAAAGAAAATGCGGAACCAGAATCAGACGAAAGCCTCGATGACCCCGACGAAGACCCAGGCGAGCTCGCGGCCGGCGAGCATCAGCGCGCCGGCCCCTAAGAAGCGGCGGGTGCTCACCGCCCCGAAAACCAATCGGGCTCGGCGCGGCCGCAACTAGCGGTGAGCGTTGGCGTCGATCATGCGCTGGCGCCAATCGTTGTACGCCTGCGCGACGATCGCGAGCTTGGCGTGATCGGCGTCGCAGGCATCTAGAACAGCGGCGGTGTCGGCTTCGATGGCAGGTCCCGCTGCAGCTGCGCCTTGGCTTTCGGGTAATCCTCCGACGGGCTGACTTGCGCAGGCAGCGGATCGGGGACCGGGTACGGCGCTTTGACGTACGCCGTTGTCGTGCAGCCGGCGAGCCAGGTCAGCATTAGCGCCAGCGGAATCATTGAGTTTCTGTTCATAGACGGCGACCACCTGGGTGAGTTGCGCCGCGTGCGCGGCGACGAGTCCGGAATTATCGGCGACGACCGCGACCTTGGTGTCGGTGGTCTCCATGATGCAGTGCTGCGCGCCGATCGCCTGCTCGGTGTGATTGTGCGTGAGCCAGTAGCCCGCGAAGATCCCGCACAGCACGACCGCGCCGCCGATCTCCCACGCGATGCGCTCTAGGCCGATCATGGATGCTGCTTGGACCGTTCGAGCCGCACCTGCAGCTCATCGCGCCAGAGCGTGAGGTTCGATGCGGTCGTCAGGTGGAAATCGTCCAAGTGATAGCGCAGGCCATCGATCGCCGAGATCAATTGCGCGATGGTGGCCGGCGCCTCGGGTAGTGCTGCACCTGGCGGCGGCACGAGAGTAATTCTAGGCATCATGGTGGCGTTTACCTCTTGATCGCGATCAGCACACCCAGGACGACCCCGAGCGCTGCTACAAGCTTGAAAATGTTGTCAATTCGCTTATCGACTTTGGCGGCGAGCGCAGCCTCGAATCGGATGAAGGCTTGCTTCGAGGCCTTCAGGTTCAGTGTGGTGACGTTCGCGGCGAGTGCCTTTCTTAGATCCACGATTTCTGCACGCAGTTCCGTCACGGCCTGTGCTTGCAGGTTATCCCGCTCCACCGAGGGCGCGTTCCTGCCCTTGAAGTTCACCAGCTGATTGATCGTGCCATCGATCGTCGACGTCAGCGTGGTGTCGAAGTCCTTGAGCGGCACATCATCCCCGGCGTCCTCGCGGTCCCAACGCTCGCGCATGGCCTGCATCTCTCTGCTCGTCGGGAACCGATTGAGCTTCGCCACGCTATCACGTCGCGGTGTTGATCTGCGTGACCGCAACGGCCGGGCGCACGGCCGCATCCCAATCGCGGCCGGTGCTGCCATAGATTTTATAGATCCAACCGAAGGCACCATACGCCACGGTGAGCAGCATGGATGCAAAGGCGGTCAGCTGCGTGGTGCGCTCGGCCGCCGTGATCGCGAAGAACTGGACCGCGAAGTAGCTGGTCAGCCAGACCAACAACCCTAAGTAAATGAAGATGATGGCGCGCGGCACGACCCGCCAGCTGTCGAAAATTTCGGCCCCATCCAACCAGCCCTGTTTACTCATGCCACCGCGCCGCCCGCCTGGTTGTAGAAGTCGATCATGTACGCGAAGTCGTGCTGCGGCTGGTGCGAGTGCCCACCCGGGAAGCTGGCCCATTCATCCTTGCAGGCAATCACGGCTTCCTGGATGAGACCCGCGTTGACCAGGGCGAGCGCGCCGCGCTGCTTCAAGAGCAGGATGCAGGCATCGTTCTGTGCGTCCGGCGTGAAGCCGCTCAGGCTCAAGACCTGCTTGCAGCCGAGCCAGGTCTTGAGCCGCATCTG
>Ga0210402_10005963_pt1 | contig 10836 bp, 9 predicted proteins | sample IncBWC7MmetaG_FD_161055 | JGI IMG/M metagenome (GOLD analysis project Ga0210402, IMG submission 161055) | Forest soil microbial communities from Barre Woods Harvard Forest LTER site, Petersham, Massachusetts, United States - Inc-BW-C-7-M | ecosystem: Environmental > Terrestrial > Soil >... | reverse complement strand
GAGGCCACCACGATCCTGATTCAAGGCGAAAGCGGTACCGGCAAAGACCTGATCGCCAAGACGATTCACTACGACAGCACTCGCCAGAACGGACCTTTCGTCGCTATCAACTGTTCCGCCATTCCCGAGACGTTGATGGAGGCCGAACTCTTCGGCCACGAGCGCGGCGCCTTCACCGACGCCAAGGCCATGAAGAAAGGCCTGTTCGAAACCGCCAATGGTGGAACGCTCTTCCTGGATGAAATCGGAGAGCTTTCGCCCCTGCTGCAGGCCAAGCTTCTGCGCGTGCTCGAGGATCAGGTAATCAGGCGCGTGGGAGGCGTGCGCGATATGCAAGTGGACGTGCGCGTCATCGCCGCCTCCAATCGCGATCTCGAAAAGGCCGTGCGCGAAAGCCATTTTCGCCAGGATCTTTACTACCGGCTGGCGATTATCGCCATCTTCATTCCGCCGCTGCGCGAGCGCGGCGAAGACATTCTGCCGCTGGTCGAATTCTTTATCGATTGGTACAACCGCAAGTTCAAGAAATCCATCCGCGGCATTAGCCCCGAGACGCGCCGATTGCTGCTGGCTCACAACTGGCCGGGCAACGTCCGCGAACTCAAGAATTCCATCGAGCGCGCCATGATCCTGGAAGAAGAGTCGATTCTGCGCCCGGTCTACATGCCGTTCGCCGTAGGAGAGGCCGCCCGCAGCGGCTTGACCGCCTTCGAGCACAGCAGCACTCCCGCCGATGGCGCGGGCAAGCAACTTCCCAATGGCCGCAGCCTTCCCCGCCTCTACATTCCAGAAGAGGGGACATCCTTGGAAGAGGTGGAACGTGCCATGGTCGAGTTAGCCATGCGCCAAGCCAACGGCAATCAGACCCACGCCGCCCGCCTGCTCGACATCAGCCGCGACGCTCTGCGCTACAAGCTGAAGAAATTTGACCTCGTCGCTGCCGGCGACGATGAGGCCACAGCCGATTCGATCCCCTCCGAAAACGCCTCCGGCTAGAGCTACCTGGCATTCTCGCGAAGATTCCGCCGATAAACGCGTTGGAGTCTGGCTGCTGACGGTGCCGCTTCGTCGTGTCCATCCTTTGCAATCACGCCATCGCGATCACACCGGTCAGTGATCGGAATCACTGACCAACTCCCACTTCTCCGGCGAAACTGCTTGATGATTAGTTCGTTCTTATAAAGTCTCGAAACTCGTCCACAAGATTTTCAGTTTCAGTCTAGGCGAACATACTGAACGAGTATGCGAGGCAGCGTAAAGGTTCTGAAAGGAAAAGCAATCATGAAGATTTCGAAGCTCGTAATCCTGATCGTGATGATCGCGCTGGCATTGTTCCTCATTCTGCCGAACCTCTCCTGGGCCGGCGATGACGGTGCGACCTTCTATAAAGCCAAATGCGCCATGTGCCACGGCGCCGACCTGACAGGGAAACCGGCTGCCAAGATTCCCAGCCTGGTGGGTGACGATGCCAAGAAAGCCTCCGACGCCGAGCTGACCGATATGATCGCCAACGGCGGCAAAGACAAGAAAGCCATGCATGCCTTCGCCAACAAGGGCGTGACCCCGGATCAGATCAAGATGGTCATCGCCTACGTACGCGATGCGCAGAAGAAGTAGTTCGCAACCAACGCAGTTTGCAGATCGCTGTTCCGCAAGGCGTACCCGCGCTGCCCAAACCGGCACCGCGATAAACCCGCGAGGGTGCGCGAGGGTGAATGATCCGCTCACCGGCAAGCTCTGGCCATGCCGGCTCGCCGGGTGTCTCCCTTCGCGGCTCGCCACCACACGGAACAGCCCGCCCGGGTCTAGGTGCTCACCCCTGGACCCGGGCCTTTGTTTTCCTCCCTCCATTGCGATCGGGAAATTGCGGTTAGCCTTCGCCGAAGCGCCTTTCAACCAGCGACGGAGCCCGCTCATCCGCGCGCGGACCCAAGCCGGCGCGGGTACCTTGGTACTCTTTCCTTGCGTGCGCTAGTAAGCACAATAGATGGTGATCATTCCAGATTGTGCATTTTGGAGCCTGGCCCATGGCAAAACTGTTTCTCAAATTTGAGGACCAAGTCATACAAGAGGTCCCGCTTTCCGCCGGCGCCGTCACCATTGGTCGCCAGCCCGACAACGTCCTGCGCATCGATAATCCTGCGGTTTCCGCCTATCACGCCAAGGTCTACTCGGAACGCGATCACTATGTGCTCGAGGACGCCGAGAGTTTTAATGGCACCCACGTCAATGGTCAGCGTATTAGCAAAGTAGTACTCAAAGACGGAGACAAGGCCCTGATCGGCAAGCACACGATTGAATTTAGCAATCAACAAGAGATCTGGCACGGATCTGTCTACACCGTCGACGAGCACGCACAAGAGACGAAAGTCAAACCGCCACGGCTCGATCGCACAGCTTTCCTGGATACAGCAAAAGCCAAGGAACTGATTGCGATGGCAGTCGCGGCCTCTTCTTCAGCCGGCGCCGCGGCGATGCAGGCGAAAGCCTCTGCGTCGAGCCAGGCGCCCATTCCTCCCGTGCACGTGGCCCATCAGACCATTGGCACGCTGACCATTATGGAAGGCCGAACTGACCACCCTCACTACGTTTTGACCAGTCGACTCACCGTCATCGGAAAATCGAAGATGGCCGGAATTCGGCTCAAGCGGTGGTTCGCTCCCCACGTCGCCGCCTCGATTTACCGCTCCGAGGATGGATACTTCGTCGCTGCTTCCGGAGACAAAGTGAAGGTCAAAGTGAATGAGGTCATCGTCGAGGGCGGCAAAAAGCGACTCGAACCGGGTCACGTCATCGAAGTTGCCGGCATCAAGGCAGTCTTTGGCTTTTGTGAAGCCTGAGTTTTGAAACGGCGCGGCCGTAAAGCCGCGCCGTAAGCGCGACGAATCAAATTTTCCCTACTGGCTCTCCCTAACGCCTCGCCGGAAGGCTATTCACGAAGTCGTTGATCTGTGAGATCACTTCTTCCTCGCGTGAGAGGAAAATGAAGTGCGTGGCGTTAGGAATCACGATTACCTTGGCATGGGGCTGCTGCCGAAAGATAGCAATCTGCGACTCCTCGCGACGCGTTTCTGCGGCCCGAGAGGCTGCGCGTTTTTCCGGGTCGCTGGTCTGACCTGGATTGGAAGCTCCAGGATAAGAAAGAATGGCGAGTAGGGGTGTATCGATGGAGCGGAAGCGTTCTTCTTCGAGCATCACAGATTGGTTTGCATATGCGTGCCCAAGCCACTCGCCGACCCTTCCATCCTCACCGATGCGAAAATCCTGGCGCACCTCCGATTCGGGGATGATGCCACCGACATAGCCTTTCATGTAACTCTGAAAGGCAGAAATGCTGGCAAGGTCCTTGGGTTTCGGATCGGGACCGGTTCCCCCTTCGACCTCGCCTCGAATGTCGGCAAGATACGCCTGAAACAGCGTCATGTCCGTCAACGTCTTCGATATGAGGTCGTCATCGAACAGGTTCTTTTGTAATGCCGAAAGATCGTCTTTGAGCTGCGCCAAAGAGGGTGTGTAGTCGCCATATTTGGGGTTGTAGAGAGCAAAAGTGCCGGTGGCATCAAGATAGATGAGAGCAGCAGCGCGCCCTGGATGGTAGGTGGAGACCGCGCTCAGTTCCTCTCCCGCAATCGAATGCCCGACTAGGACAGGATCAGTAATGTGCAAGGCGTCAAGAACCGCGACGACGTCATCTCCGAGCCGCCTTGGGTCATAACCCGTTTGAGGCGCGGAGGACTGGCCAAACCCGCGCCGCGTAATCCCAATGACGTGATAATGGACCGCGAGCTCCGGCCCTAAGCTGTCAAAGACATGAGCTGTGCTTCCCAAACCTGCGAGAAGTACGAGGTTGCGCCCGGTCCCTCCCCAGTCGAGCACTTCGAGCTTTACATCTGGCTGAACTTCGACGAACTGGGTTTTGGGTGCAGTCTCGCCCAGAGACGAGAGTCCGGGTTGGGCAAAAGCTGCGCAGGCGATCAGGGTAAAAACAGCCACGCGGATTAGTCGTCCCATTTACATCCCCTTCACCTTTACGGTCTTAGAATCCTACCGCATCGGGCTTCGCTGGTCTCTGCTCAGCCGCCAACCGTAACGCCCATCGCTCCCAACCCGCGTTCCGAACGTTTTCCACAGAAATAATCTGCAGCAATGTTCATCCGACCTTTACCGAGAGATTTGCTTCCGCCATACTGACGGAGCTGGCCGGGTAATACCCTTCAGCCGTAACTCCTTGCGGCTCAAGATTTTGCCCCTAAGTGATTGCAGCCCATAGATTAATTGTCGGATTCTCCGGAAGTTGCTGATTCCAATGGATCGGGGGGAGGGGGGAGGGGGGAGAGGGGAGTGATGTTACCAAAAGGTAAACTTTCCTAACATGCGCCGGCAAACCCGCTGCCCACTAACCCCTAACCCCTGACCCCTGAATTTTGCGAAGTCCGTCACGATTCCGTGTGATTGCAATCACAGCGTTTTCCCCGTTCTGAACGTAATCTGACCTTGCTTGCGGGAGTTCTTTCAGGTTCATAGGCCGAAGAGGAAACACCATGGGGAACGGCAATCATCCAGTCGGTAATCATCCAATCGCTAATCATCCAATCGGCAATCATCCAATCATGGGCCGAATGGCTCAGGACTTTTCCAGGAATCCAATGCTGGTCTACTGGGAAATGACCCAGGCCTGCGGACTGGCCTGCAAACATTGCCGCGCCGAAGCGATGCCGAAAGCGCATCCTCTGGAACTCAACACTGACGAGAGCAAGCGCCTCCTCAACCAGCTCGTCGGCTTCGGCGACCCATTGCCGCACCTGATCCTGACTGGCGGCGACCCGCTCAGCCGCAAAGACATCTATCCGCTGATCGACTACGCCAACGGCCTGGGCCTGGAGGTTTCCATCACCCCCAGCGCCACCTCCGAATTGACCAACGATGCCATCACCAAGCTGAAAGCGCATGGCATTCAAAGCATGGGCCTCAGCCTCGACGGATCTTGTGCTGAACGTCACGACAACATCCGCGCCGTTGCTGGAACTTTTGAGCGCACCATCGAAGCCGCCCGCCATTGTGGACGCCTCGGACTGCCGATCCAAGTGAACACTCTGGTCGCGGAAGAAACCGCCGACGACCTGCCCGCCATCTACGAATTATTACGCACCAGCTTTCCAGTCATGCGCTGGAGCTTGTTCATGTTGATTTCGGTCGGCCGTGGCAAAGCCCTGAATGAGGTCTGTCCGGAAGAAGGCGAAGCCATCATGAAGTGGGTGTTCGATCTTTCTCCCCACTCGCCGTTTGCCATCAAGACCACTGAAGCACCTTCCTATCGCCGCATCGCGATCGACAAAATGCGAGCGTCCGGCATGCCAACGCCCGACATGAAGGCCACCTCGGTCTACAAAGGCTTCCAGATTCGCGACGGCCACGGAATCGTATTCGTCTCGAACCTCGGAGATATTTATCCCTCGGGATTTCTGCCCCTGCGCTGTGGCAACGTACGCACTGGATCGCTGGTCGACGTCTACCGCAACTCCGACACTTTCCGCGCCCTGCACTCCCCCGATCAGTTCCACGGAAAGTGTGGCGAGTGCGAATACAGCCACATCTGCGGAGGATCGCGGGCCCGAGCTTTTGCCTACACCGGCGATGCGCTCGGCACCGACCCGTTCTGCACCTACGAACCCGCAACTCACCAGGCAGTCGCAGTCTAGCGCCTGCGGAAACATTATGACCTTGTCCCGGCTTGAAAGGGCTGACCTGTCCCGGTTTGAAAAGGGTGCGGGTTCAAGCCGCGCCGCAAATTCGTGGAATGAACGACGGCTTGCGGGCCGGTGGCCGTGAAAGATGCCAACTCAGCTCAGATAAGAGGGAGCTAGATCGAACCGGGATCGCCGACGAGTCCGAATCAGGAATACAGTTTGATGGGAGCAACCACGCGCGTAATCGTGCCTCCCGGACTCGGCTGGTCCGGCTTGAGGCCGCATCGCATGGAGGCGAACAGACCGATTAGTTGACCGAACATCACATCGAGCACTGGGCGAAAGTGATCGGGAAAGTCAGCTGCACAATTCAACGACAGAGAATAATCCACCAGTGCCGACACATCCCCGTCACCCCGTGCCGTAATCACCGCCCGAACCCGTCCCAAATGCTTGCGATCAATTTCCCGTAGCAGATCGAGTTCGTAGCCGCGCCGACGGCTTTCGCTCGACAGAAATGCCACGAACAGAGTTTGCCCGTCCACGCTCGAGAGCGGGCCGTGCCGCAGCCCGAGCGGCGTTTCCGCCAGCGTAGTAACTTTGCCCGCGCTCAGTTCCACCACCTTCAGCGCACATTCGTCGGCCACGGCCCGTAGGGCTCCGGCGCCGACAAAGCAACTGCGGGTACAGCCCAGCGATGTAATGGTGGCGGCCGTTTCGGCCGCCATCGGAAGGAATCGGCGCCCGGCCTCGGAGATTTGCGCAACGACCTCGCCGAACTGCGCAATATCCTCCAGATGGCCCACGCACTGCCCGGCCAAAACCATGTTGCTGAATGAACTGGTCATCGCGAGGCCGCGGTCGTTCACGGCATCGTCCAGAACCAGTGCCACCGCGCGGTCAGGGTTGCGCAAACACAGTTGCGCCATCGGGCCATGCTGATTGCAGGTAATGACCAAGTGCCGGATCTCGCGATGACGGTCGAGCGCCTGTTCCAACAGCGCCACACCCTCCGGACTCTCCCCCGAACGTGAAAACGAAATCCACAGATACTCCCTGCCCGGGCGATGGAACTCTTCAAATTCCGTCAGCAAGGTCGTGCTGGGAATGGGCCAAACGTCGCAGCCCCAGCGCCGCCGAAGCAATGGAGCCAGTGCCCGCCCCGTATAGTCCGACGTGCCAGCACCCACCAGATACACGGTCGGCGAAGAAGTGCTCCCGCGGCCGATTCCTGCGCGCCGCAGCACGTCGTTCAACGCCGCCTGATTTTCCCGGCAGCGATCGTAGGTCTTGCTCCATGTGTCCGGCTGCTGCCAGATCTCGCGGGGCGTGTGCTGTAGCCCACGCTCGTTTCTTTCCTGCTCCGGTAAATCCAGCAGCGCGCACAACGGGTCGCCCAATGTTGGAATCTCCTCCCGGCAAGTCTATTACAATCCAACCCGGTTGAAAAGTAATCGAAAGAAAAGGAAATGCTGTTCGGAAGCAAACGTTAAACCATTTTTTGAAACCGTTCACCACGATTCAGCAACTAATCGACCCGAGATGTGTTTGTTTACCTGGAAGGAGAACAACATGAGCCGTGGTTCGCACCCTCTGAGATCGCTGTTTCTGGCCACCGCGCTGGCTTCGTCCCTGGCCGGAATCGGATGCGCTGAGCACCATGCCTATCGCGTTTACGATCCTTATTACACTGACTATCACGTCTGGAGCAACGACGAGGTCGTCTACTACCGCCGCTGGGCGGATGAGAACCACCGGGATCGCGATCGCGACTTCCGCAAGCTTCGTCCCGAAGAGCAGAAGGAGTATTGGACCTGGCGTCACAACCACGGCGACCATGACCGTGACCACGACCGTGACAAGGATCACCGATAGAACTGGGACTACAGGCTCTCAGCGGCCGAGCGCCCTGAGAGCCTGGTCCGTGGTCGTAAGTCGCGCCCCCAAACGCTCTAACTCGGCAATGGTCCTCTGCCCGTCTTCCTGCTTCAGAGTTTCGATCGCATCCTCCACCACGGCCACGCGCCGTCCCCGTTCGAGCAGACCCTTAACGGCAAAGCTCACGCAAAACTCTGTCACCACTCCGAACACGACAAACTCCGCCTGACTTCCGAGCCGCTGCACCAGAGCATCCGCGTGCCGGCTCTCAAAAATATTCAGCGTCTGCTTTTCCAGAAGTATCTGCTGGAACTGGGACAAATCGCCCGGCAGCTTCACCTGTGCGTCATTCGGCACGCGAACAATTTTCTCCGCCAGAGCTTCGGGGACCAGTTCGGCTCCGGCACTTCCCTTCACGCAATGCGGCGGAAAAATCTTGAACTCGGGATCGTCGGGCGCATGAAAACAACCATGCGACACCAGAAACACTTGCCCCCGTCGAGCCGCATCGGTGAGCCGCCTAATATTCGGCAACAACTTCTCCGCGCCCGGTACATACAACTTGCCGCCGGGCAGCACGAAGTCCGCCTGTACGTCCACTTCCCAGAATATAAAGTCGCTCGAAACCATGAGTTCTCCTTCTGATCCCGCTAAAACCACGTTTAACGTAGTTGGGGCTAACCTAGCACCGCCTCCCGCCGGCTGTCGCGGGAAAGAAGCGGCCTCTGGCCCGCGCATTCGAAGGCCGAGCCTAACACCATCGCTTCGCGGCTGACAACGTCTCATGCGGTTGGTGAGTGTCTTGCCTTATGCGGTAAGCTACCGAAACCCTCTTCATGAAGAAGCAACTCGTCACTTACGACGCCGTCCGTCGGGCTGCTCTCGCTCTCCCCAGCGTCACCGAGGGCACGTCGTACGGAACTCCAGCCCTGAAGGTCAATGGGAGACTATTCGTTCGCCTGCATCAGGACTTGGACAAGGTCGTCCTCAAAATGCCCTTCGACCGTCGCGAGGAATTAATGGCTGCCGATCCCGAGACCTACTTCATCACCGATCACTATCGCGACTACCCATGGATACTGGTTAGCTTGTCGAAAGTGCATCCGGACGCGTTGCCTGATCTTCTTCAGACCGCTTATCGTACCGCTTCACCCGCGAAGAAGCGTCGCGTATGATTTGCCAGTTCGCAAACGGCCCGAGAGAAACAACTTCATGAGCGACACCACCGCCGCAGCGCCCAACAAACCACCCACCAAGCTGGTGATCCGCAACATCGGACTCCTCCTCAGCGGAGACCTCGACCATTCCATCCTCGACGCCGACACAGTAGTCGCTGTCGACGGCGTCATCCACGCAGTCGGCAAAGAAAAAGATATCGACACAACCGCCGCCACCACCACAATCGATGCCAAAGGCACAGCCCTCGCTCCCGGCCTCATCGACAGCCACGTGCATCCTGTCTGCGGCGATTGGACGCCCCGCCAGAATCAACTCGGTTGGATCGACAGCTGCCTGCACGGCGGCGTCACCACCATGGTTTCCGCCGGAGAAGTCCACACCCCGGGCCGCCCCAAGGACATCGTCGGCCTGAAAGCGATGGCCATTTTCGCGCAGCGCGCATTCCAGGCGTTTCGCCCCGGCGGCGTGAAGGTCTACGCCGGTGCACCCGTCCTCGAACAAGGCATGGTCGAAGACGACTTCACGGAACTCGCCGCCGCCGGCGTGAAATTCCTCGGCGAAGTCGGCCTGGGCAGCGTGAAAGACGGAGTCACCGGACGCCGCATGGTCGCCTGGGCCCGCAAGTACGGCATCCAGAGCACGATTCACACCGGCGGCCCTTCCATCCCCGGCTCCAGCCTCATCGACAAGGATATGGTGCTTGAGACCGATGCAGATGTGGTCGGCCATATTAACGGCGGACACACCGCACTACCAGACGATCAGATCGTCGCGCTCTGCGAACGCTCCCCGCGCGCGCTAGAGATCGTGCACAATGGCAACGAACGAGCCGGACTGCTCGCCCTGCGCACAGCGAAAGACCTGAAGCAACTCCACCGCGTGATCCTCGGCACCGACTCGCCCGCAGGTTCCGGCGTGCAACCTCTCGGCATCCTGCGCATGATCTCGATGTTGTCTTCACTCGGAGAAATCCCAGCAGAGGTGGCAATCTGCCTCGGGACAGGCAACACCGCCAAAATGCGCAGCTTGAACTGCGGCCTCATCGCCCCCGGACGCGAAGCGACTTTCGTCTTCCTCGACACCGCCCAACAATCCGCCGGAAAGAATCTGTTAGACAGCATTCAAAAAGGAGACCTGCCCGGCATCGGCATGGTCATCACAGACGGCGCCGTCAGCATCCAGCGCAGCCGCAACACCCCGCCAGCCACGCGAGTCCCAGAAGTTGTGCGGACATAGGAGAATCATCTGGGGACGGCCGCCTTCGGCCGTCCAAGCCCGGCACCACTGCATCGGGTGATCGGGAGGAAGATAGATTTTGGGTGGGGCAGCGCTTCAGCGCTGCGATCTGCGGTTAGCAGTGTAATCGGGCTTCAGCCCCTGAGGTATTGCGTGCACAACAACCGGCTCTTACTCTCCGCCCTCTTCCTCGCAACTTCCCTCTTCGCTCAAGAACCCATCTCCGCCGACTGGTGCCGCGCTCTCCCGCGCCCCGAATACAAATCTCTAGAACGCATCCCTGTCACCGACCCGTGGTTCGAAGTCTACCAACCAGCCCCCGGCGTCTTCGCCATCTACGAGCCGCACCAGGCGGAAGAAACCATCGGCTACCTGATCGTCGGCGAGAAGGGTGCCCTGCTGTTCGACACCGGCATGGGCATCAGCGACATCAAGAAAGTCACCGCTGAACTCACCAAGCTCCCGATCGTCGTGCTGAATTCCCACACCCACGACGATCACGTAGGCGGCAACTGGCAATTCGCAACGGTCTACGGAATGGACACGGATTTCACCCGCAAGAACGCGCAAGGCTCACGCGAAGATGCTCAAGCCGAAATCACACCCAATCAAATCTGCGGCACACTTCCCAAAGGATTCGACGCGAAGACCTACGCCACTCGCCCCTGGAAGATCACAGTTCAACTCCACAATGGAGATCACTTCCACCTCGGCGGCCGCACTCTGGAAGTCATCGCTACACCCGGCCATACGCCCGACGCCATCTCGCTGATCGATCGCGCCAACGGGCTGCTCTTCACCGGAGACACATACTATCCCGCCCCCATCTGGCTCTTCCGCCCCGAGACCGATCTCA
>Ga0210402_10005961_pt1 | contig 10838 bp, 10 predicted proteins | sample IncBWC7MmetaG_FD_161055 | JGI IMG/M metagenome (GOLD analysis project Ga0210402, IMG submission 161055) | Forest soil microbial communities from Barre Woods Harvard Forest LTER site, Petersham, Massachusetts, United States - Inc-BW-C-7-M | ecosystem: Environmental > Terrestrial > Soil >... | reverse complement strand
GACGTTCTCGATGTAGCGCTTTGAGTTGAACTTCTTTCCCGTGGATGCGCCGGACATGTAGCGGATGGTGCCGAAGATGGGGCGCTCGAACCACGGACGATCATGTACACCGGCCATCGCCCACGCGATGCCCTGATATCCGTTGGGGTCGCGGCCGTCGAGCTCGTACTTGTCGTTGAAAAGGACCGCGTATTCAAAGGCGCGTGCGGGGTTCGACGACCATTCGAGAATTTTCTTGGCCCAATACATGCGCAGGTAGTTGTGCATCCACCCGTATTTCACCATTTGTAGTTGCGCGGCGTTCCATAGCTCGTCGTAAGTTTTTCCTTGTTCCAATTCTTCGAGCGTGTATTCGGGATCGCGCTTGTCGCGCGCGTGTTCGCGCAAAGTTTTCTGAGCCCATTCGGGAGCGCATTCGAGTGTGTCGTAATTGGGAACGTACTTGACGAAGTTGACGGAGATTTCACGCCATCCGATCAGCTCATTGATGTATGAGTCGTATGCGGCTTGCGTGGCTTTGCCTTCGTCGACAGCTTTCTGCGCAGCGAGCACGATAGTGATGGGGCTGATGTGACCGAAGTGGAGGTAAGGTGACAGTCTGCTGGTGCCAGCCCATTCGGGATGATTGCGCTTCGTCGCATAGGCGTGCAGATGATTGTTTGCGAAGTCTTTGAGGCGCTTCAGCGCGGCGTGCGTGCCGCCGGTAAAGGTGTCGACAGGTTCGACGGTGCGGTCGAAATTTTTCCAGCCCTTTGTGACGTCGGTGCGGACGTCGAAGGATTTGAAATTCGCTGGCCGTTTCCATTCATGCTTTGCTTTTGTCCTTGGCTGATGCACGAGATATTTCGGCAGCTCGGTGTAGAGCTTCGGCTTCATGATGTGCAGCGCGTACTGGTGCTTGGGAAAGAGCTTCGATGGGACGACGACATCGGCATCGACGGTGAGAAATGGCAACTGCAGACGCTTGGCGAGAACGCGGCGCCAGCGCTCCGGTTCGCGGCATGGGTTTTCGTCGCCTACTAAGATTGCGGCGCCAACTTCCTGCAGCAGCTTTTCCAATTGATTGTCTGGTGGGCGACGGACGATGAACGAAACGTTGCGCTCGGCCAGGTCTTCTTCTATGTCCGGCAAGCCTTGATTGAGAAAGACGTAGTGGCGGAGATTCGCGTGCGGGAAATTTGAGATAGCGGAAAAGAACGCGATGACTGGAAGGTCGAGTTCGTTGCCGAGGACGATGGCGAGATCGAGTGCCGGGTTGTCGAGGCCGCGCTGTGTGCGCTGCATCCAGTAGACAACGCACTTGCCGTCTTTGAGCGGCTCTCCGGCGCGGCGTATGATGATGCGCGGATCGTCGGCGTAGGGCTGAAACAATATGGGTAGCTCGGCTGAATCAGTCATGCTTCTGCTGATGGTAGATGCTGATTTCATGGCGCTGACGGGCGAGATGAACTCGGGTTTGACGGAATCGCAAATACAAAACGGCGGCCCTGAGCCGCCGCTCATGCAGAGCAAAATCTGGATTTACCAGAGTCCCCAGGCGCGGCTGATGTAGTCGGTCATCGACATTGTGATGAGGACGATGAAGGTAAAGAATCCGGCGGCGACCGTCAGTTTTGTCAGCCGGGAACTGTATTTGACGTGCATGAAGAAGAGGATGACCAGCACTGCCTTGGTGCAGGCAATGCCCAAGGCAACAATGGGGTTGAAGATGCCGAAGTTCGCATACGAAGCGGCTACCGTAATCGCCGTACCTACAAGAAGCGCGGCGAAGATCACGCCATAGACCTTCGGGCTGACGATGTGTTCCGAGTGGTGTGTCGGTTCCGTATCGAGTACTTCGTTCACTTTATGTTCTGACATCGATTTTCAATTCCTCACTGGTGGCGACTGATCAGGTAGAGCAACGGGAACAGGAATATCCAGACAATATCGACAAAGTGCCAATACAGGCCGAAGTTTTCTATCGTCGTCATGTGGCCTGTGGTGTAGTGGCCAGCCCATGCCTTAGCTATCAGGACCAGCAGAATCGAGACGCCGATAATCATGTGCAGCGCGTGCATGCCGGTCATGGCGAAATAGAGCGAGAAGTAGACCTGCGTCTTCTGCGCCATGTCCATGGGCAGCGGCGGCTCTTCTTTATATTTATCCGAGGGATGCGTAAACTCCTGCACGCTGAAGTTCAGGCCGGGGACGTGGTGTTTCTCCCACTTCTCGTGGTACTCGATGGCCTTCACTCCAAGGAAGACGCTGCCAAGAACCAGCGTAGCTACAAGCCAACCGACCAGTTCCTTGCGCTTCCTTAATTCGGAGGCGTGGACGCCCATGGCCATGGTGAAGCTGGAACAAATGAGCACGGCCGTATTGAATGTGCCGAGAAAGATGGAAAGCTGATGGCTGCCTACGACAAACGCCGGGTAGTACCAGTTGCGATAGATGAGGTAGGCGGTAAAAAGGCCGCCGAAGAACATAATTTCGGTCAGCAGGAAGAGCCACATGCCGAAGCTCGATGCCTCGCGCTGCTGCTCCACCGTCTCAAAGTGATGACGCAGGTGCGGCGCGTGAGCATGCTCGGCATGCGCATCGTGCATGCTGGGCTGGGTTGCGATCGCTTGACTATCCAACGGTCTGCACCTCGTGTTCCGTCTGGTGTGCCAGCCACTCGTAGTCGTATGCTTCGTGATCCACGATTGGCGTTTCTACAAAGTTTTCCGTCAGCGGTGGGGACTGGATCTGCCACTCAAGTCCCGTAGCCTGCCAAGGATTGCTTCCGGCAATCTTGCCATATTTGAGCGACCATGTCAGGTAGAGCATCGGCAGCAGGTAGCCGACGCCGAGCACCGTTGCGCCCGCGGTCGAGAGCACATTCATCACCTGGAATTCCGGCGGATACGAGGCATAGCGCCGCGGCATGCCCAGGTAGCCGACGATGAATTGCGGGAAAAAGGTCAGGTTGAATCCAATAAAGGTGGTCAGCGCTGCCAGCTTCGAGAGTCCTTCCGGATACATGCGCCCTGTCATCTTGGGCCACCAGAAATGGATGCCCGATAGGAAGGCCATGAGCATGCCGCCGACCATGACGAAGTGGAAGTGCGCGACGATGAAGTAGGTCTCGGTAAGGTGGATGTCCATGCCGAGCGAACCGAGGAAGACTCCGGTAAGGCCGCCGATGGTGAACAGTCCCATGAAGCCGAAGGCATAGAGCATCGGCGTCTCAAAGGTGATGGAGCCTTTGTACAGGGTCGCCGCCCAGTTGAAGATCTTGATGGCGGAGGGTACGGCGACGAGCATCGTCAGCAGCGAGAAGACCAGTGCCGAGTAGTTGGAGACACCCATGATGAACATGTGGTGCGCCCAGACGAAGAATCCGAAGACCGCGATGGCCACTGACGAGAAAGCGACAGCAGTGTAGCCGAAGACTCGCTTGCGCGAGAAGGTGCTGATGACCTCGGAGATGACGCCCATGCCGGGGAGAATCATGATGTAGACGGCCGGGTGCGAGTAGAACCAGAACAGATGCTGGAAGAGGAGCGGATCGCCGCCCTTGGCCGGATCGAAGACGCCGATGCCGATGGCGCGTTCGAGAACAACCAGTACCAGCGTGATGGCGAGCACCGGAGTTCCGAGGACCATCAGGATCGAAGCGGCGTAGTTTGACCAGCAAAATAGCGGCAGACGGAACCAGGTCATGCCGGGCGCGCGCATGCGGTGGATGGTCACGATGAAATTCAGTCCAGTAAAGATGGAGCTGAACCCTGCAATGAAAATGCCCAGCCCTGCCGTGATTACGTGGGTATTCAAGTAGTGCGTGCTGAGAGGCGTGGTGAAGGTCCAGCCTGTGTCGACGCCGCCAAGGATGAGTGCGGCGAGCGTGAAGCATCCTGCGAAGATGTAGAGGTACCAGCTCAACAGGTTGATCTTGGGGAAGGCGAGATCTTTCGCGCCCACCATGATCGGAATCAGGAAGTTTCCGATCGTCGCCGGAACCGAGGGCACCAGAAAGAGGAAGACCATGATGATGCCGTGCATGGTGAACACCTTGTTATAGGTGTCCATGGCCATCAGGTCGGACTGTGGTGTCAGCAGCTCAAGGCGGATGAGACCGGCCATGGCGCCGCCGATGAAGAAGAAGAACGTAATCGAGATGAGGTAGAGGATCGCGATGCGCTTGTGGTCGCCGGTAAGCAGCCAGCTCTTTAGCCCATACTCATTATTCAGATACGACCTCTTGGGGAGACTGGCCGTCTCCTGCGGAGGAAGCTTGACGATTGTCGCTGTGCTCATTGCTTCACCACCCCCGTCCCGGCCGCTGCCGGAGCAGTGGTCTGGACCTGGCTCGTGTTCAGCGTCTGCTGGACACGATAGTTCGAGTTTAAGTTCTTGATATATTCGACTAGATCAATCAGACCTTCTTCGCTGATCTGTCCCTGATAGGTCGGCATGATCGGTGCGTACCCGGCAACCTGATGCATCGTCGGGTTCAGGATCGTGTCGCGAAGGAAGGCATCATCCACAGTGACAAACGAGCCGTTGGCCATCTGCAGCTTGTTGCCATAGACCTGCGCGAGGCTGGGGCCGTGGGAGTCGGCTGTTCCTGAGTGGCATGATCCGCAGCCGAGGCTGGCAAAGAGCCGCTCGCCATTCTGGGCGAGCGATGCGCCGCTGGTTGAACCTGCCGTCCAGCGCTCGTATTCGTCCGGACTCATGGCGACGACTTCGCCAATCATCTGCGAATGAAGGGTTCCGCAATATTGTGTGCAGAAGATGTGATACGTGCCGGTCTGGGTTGCGGTGAACCAGACGGTCGTGTAACGGCCGGGGATCACTTCACGCTTCACGCGGAAGGCGGGAATCGAAAAGCTGTGGAAGACGTCCTGCGAGATCATGGTGAGCTGCACAGGACGGTTGATGGGAACGTGCAGCGCGTTGATTTCGTGCTGGCCGCCTGGATGCTCGGCCTTCCACATCCATTGCTTGCCGACGACGTAGATATTCATGGCGTTGGTCGGCGGATTGTAGATGCGGAAATAGAGCAGCGCGCCCCAGACGAAGGTGACCATGAAGAGGGCGAGCGGAATGATCGTCCATGTGGCTTCGAGCAGCGTTGAGCCTTCGATCTGCGTGGCTTCAGGGTTGCGTTCCTTGCGATAGAGCACCGAGAACAGCCCAATCAGCAGCGCCACTATCGCGAGGCCCACCAGCGAGATCAGCACCAGGAAGAAATACAGCGCGTCCGTGTAGGGCGCAATCCCGGATGCTTCGGGCGGAAAGAGCGCGAAGTGCGTGAGCCAATTGACTAGAAACTGCCAAAGTACTGGACTGATGAAATGCATCGTTCCCTTTTATCCGATCACGTTTTTCCAGTTTGGAACCGGCATGGCCTTTTCAGCCTTTCGATCACGCCGGAACATCACAATCATGTAGCCACCTAGGCAAAAGAGCGTTGCGAGGCAGCCCAGCTGGACTACCCGGGCAACCACGAGGCTGTGCCTGCTCAGTGTCGGGTCATAGTGGTAGCAGTAGGTCAGGATCTCGTCGACCGGCGATCCGATCTTGTGCTCTGACGCTTCTACCAGCCCGAGCCGCAAATCTTTCGGCGAATATTCGACGCCGAGGTAATACTGCGAAATCCTTCCATCCGGCGTTACCAGCTCGATTGCGCTGGCGTGGGCGAACTGCGACATTTTGCCATCCGGGCCGGGGACGCGGACATAGCCAAAACCCGTGGCGTTGGCCAGAGCGTTGATCGCCGGCTGCTGTCCGGTGAGGAAGTGCCAGCCATTCGCTGTTTCCGGATGACCGTAGCGTTTGAGGTAGAAGGCCTTCTTCTCCGTTGCTAGTTCCGGGGTCTCGCTCGGGTCGATGCTGGCGACGATGATATCGAAGTCTTTGCCTGGCGTGAACTTCACCATCTGAAGCGCGCCTACGAGGCCGTCCAATTCTTCGGAGCAGAGCATCGGGCAGTTGTAATAGACGAGGGACAGGATGGCCGGGCGCTTTCCGAAATAGTCGCCCATGCGGACAGCTTTGCCGGTTTCGTCAATGAACTGGCCGTCGAGCGGAATCTGCGTGTTGAGCTTCTGGACGATGGTGGCTCGCTTGAGAACCTCGGGCAGGTGGTCGCTCGCGGGATCGCCCATCTGCTTGTCGGCGTAGCTCGAAACCTGTGCGGATGCGGCGGCGACGGTAAGCAAAAGACCAGCTGCGAGGGCCAACGCACCCTTTGCCGTCCTGCTCTGCCGAATTTTGCTCGCTCTATGCATCTGTTTCTATGCTAATCCGCTTTTGTCGGCGATTCACGTCGCCGCGCTGCTGCTAGTTATTGTTTGCTTTCGTCGCAGCCTGTTCGCCGGGCTCTTTGGTTGCGCTTTCGCGCTGCTGCTGCTCATACGCCGTGCGGGCAAAGCCATCGGTCAGCGGCACTTGGACCGTAATTGTGCTGTCGCCGGCCATCAATGGTTGTTCGGCTTGCTGCTGTGTCTGTTGCTGGACGGGCAATCCGCGCTGCGCGACCAGCTCCATGGCGCGCTCAATCGGAATGCGGACTGTGCCCTTGGAGCGATCGATCCAGCTGTAGTTGTCGAGCAGCAGGTCTTCGCGGGCGTGCAGGTCGGCTGTGTCCAGATTGCCGTCGTCATCCTGCAGGCGTGGTGTGGGAAAGGCCTTGGTCAGCTGCTGAAGTTGCTGTTGCTCCATCGTCGGGTTGGATTGCATGTGGTAGGTCTTGCCCGCTTCAGCGCTTCCCTGGTTCCATTGGTTCGCCGGGCCGTCGCGTTTTTGCAGCGCATTGTTGATGACCTTCCCCATGCCGAAGCAGAAGACGAAGAAGACGCCGACCGAGATGAAGAGGCCGATCAGGAAGACGATGATTCCATGGGCGCTTACGTCTGTAACTTCGTAGCCTTCCCGAACGGAAGCGGCTTTGTTATGCGACTCGTGCTCGTGAGGGTTAGGCGTGTGCATGTTCGGGCTCCAGAATCTCCGCCACGTGCGGGTCGTTGGTGGCAACCAGCGGCCGTTTGGTCAATTGCGAGAAGTATGCCGCCATCCAGAAGGAAATCAGCGCTCCCGGCACGGCGATGTATTCGAGAATGCCGAAGCTGAAGTGCAGGTTCCGCGCCGCGTCCGGGAAGTTCGGCTCGATCAGCCACCACATATCCCAGCAGCGGGCGAAGATCATGATGCAGCAGACAACGACCAGGCGGCTCTTGATGCGCTTGAGGTCGCGCGACAACAGCAGCGTGAAGGGCAGCAACCAGTGGAAGATGACGTCGAAGGTGGCGATTACGCCCCAGTTTCCGCGGATGCGGTCGAGGTACCAGGGAATCTCTTCCGGAGAGTTACCCGACCAGATAATGAGGAAGGACGCGAAAGCGAGATACATATTCAGCATGGTGAAGGCGAAGCAGAGCTTGCCGAGGTCATGCTGTTCGGTGACGCGAAGGATGGTCTTGATCGGCTGGGCTTTGGACAGGCCGATGAGGGTCAGGATCACGAGCGCCAACACGCTGTACGCCTGTCCGACGAGAAATTGCAGACCGTATACGGTGGAGAACCATGTCGGGTCGAGCGACATGACGCAGTAGATGGCGATGGCCGTCAGCGTGAGCGAATAGAGCACGATGCCAAATCCGCTGAGGTTCTCAAACTTCTTCTGCCAGTAGGGAACATGCGGTGCGGAATCGGCGTCGCGCTGCAAGGACCACTTGTTCAGCAGGAAGGTATAAAGGGCCCAGGTTGCGAAGCAGAACAAAATGACAACCCAGAAGCTCACCACGTTGAGCATGGGGTGCTTCCAGTGAATAGCGTGCGCCTGCTCGGCGTTGATCAGGTGATTCTTGAGCGCGGCTTCCGCATCCGGGTACCTTGCCCAGAGATACAGTTGTTTGAACGAAGCGCCGAAGATTCCGACAGGAAGGAAATAAAGGAAGACCAGCGGAAGTGTGCGCGTCATCGCTTCCAGCGGACGCCGCACAAGCAGGCCCCATTTGCCGCCGGAGAGGTACTGCGTCATCAGCAGCGCCATGCCGCCGCAGCAGAAGCCGAAGGTGATCATGAAGCCCATCAGCCACGCGCGCAGGAAGTGGTTCCAGCCGTCGCCTGAGAGAAAGCCGAGGATGATGCCGAGAACGGCAAACACTGCGCCGATGATGAGAGCCCTGCTGCGCCAGCCGCCAACAAAGGCCGGCGCGGAAAGGTCAGCGGGCAATGTTTTCTCGTGATTACCGTGTGCCATTCGTTCTGATCCTTAATTCTTGGGCTCTGGCGAAGTCGTCTCGCCTTTTTTTGCGCCTGCCGCCGTCGCAGGCTGCGGTGTCAAAGTCGGCGTCTTGGGATTCTCCGCAGGAGCGCCGGCCACGTCACCTACCGGCGGCAAAGCGTTGACCTGCGTACCCGTCGCCATCGGCCATGGACCGGCGAAGCTCGCCGGGAGTCCCTGCTCCTGAGCGATATCGCTCAGGTTCTTAACCTGCGCACCCTGCGGTACATCGGACTCTTTCGCGCTCTGGCTAAGTTGCAGCGCGCGAATGTAGGCCGCGACTGCCCAGCGGTCGGCGGGGGTGAGCTGCGCGGAGTAATCCGGCATCGCTCCATAGCCGTTAGTCATGACGAAGAAATAGTGGCTCAGCGGTTGCGCGAGACGCTTCGAGTCGTGATAGTTGCCCGCGGGCTTGTAGCCGCGCTGGACGATCATGCCGTCGCCATTGCCCACGCGCGAATGGCAGGGTGTGCAGTAGACGTTGTAGCGTTCCTGACCACGTTCAAGGACTGCGATCGTTGCGGCGAAGGGCAGTGCATCCTGTTCTTTGCCGTTCACCAGGCCGGTGTAGAAGTACTGGTCCTCGCGCAGCTGTCCGCGAGCTACGGTATTCAGCACCTGCGGGCGCGCTGAGCGTCCATCGGCAAAAAAGTCGGTGCCGCGCTGCGGAATGAATTTCGGCTGGTCGTGCATGTCCTGGCGGCAGCCGGCAAGCAGCGAGATCGCTGCCAGCGCGCTCAAGGACAAACCCCTACTACCCCATCGACGAAGACCTGTCGCTGGGGACCCCGTTGTGCGGATTCGGTTCATCGTCTTAATACTCCACCTCCACCACGGAGACCGGCTCAAACCCTTCAAGAAAGACACGCGACTCGGCCACATCGAACTTCGGATCGGTCGACTCAAGGCACAGGAAGAATTTGTCCGAGGTCGCGCCGCTGCGGAAATTGGGCGAGTTAAAGAGCGGATGGTAAACCTGCGGCAGGCCGTTGATCGCCAGCATGCCGAATGCGGCTGAGAGTCCGGCGAAGAGAATGGTCCACTCGTAGGCGGGAACGATAAACGCGGGCCATGAATAGTAAGGTCGGCCGGCAATGTTCAAGGGATACGCCCAGACCGAGATCCATGTCTCGAGACTGAACATGGCTAATACGCCCATCAAGCCGCCAAGCAGGCACACGAGCGAGACGTTATCGCGATGGAAGCCGATGGCTGCCGCCGCTTCTTCAACCGGGTACGGCGTGTAGCAATCCATGCGCCGGTAGCCCGAGTCGTAGGCGGCCTGCGCGGCGCGCACCAGATCGCTGGGCGTTTCGAACTCGGCGAGTAATCCGTAGGTTCCTTCAATGATGGGCACTAGTCACCCGCCTCCGGCAGCGGTTCGTCTTTGGGGTGAATCTTTGCCTGCGGCAGCAGGATGCGCAGCTCCGACATGGGAATCATGGGCAGGAAGCGAATGAACAGGAAGAAGAGGGTGGTGAAAAGACCCAGCGTTCCGACGTAGGTCGCATAATCCCAACGCGTGGCCTTATAGGTGCCCCAGGATGACGGCAGGTAATCGCGATAGAGGCTGGTAACGACGATGACGAAGCGCTCGAACCACATGCCGGTGTTGATGACGAAGGACATAAGGAACATAAGCGCAACATTGGTGCGGAACTTGCGCAACCACATCAGCTGCGGCAACGCGATGTTGCAGGTAATGAGGACCCAGTAGGACCAGCCCATCGGCCCAAACATGCGGTTCCACATCATGAAGTATTCCCAGTGGCTGGCTGAGTACCACGACATGAAGACTTCCATCCCGTAGCCGTAGGCGACGATCAGGCCGGTGACGAGCATGACCTTGGCCATGTTGTCGATGTGGCGAATAGTGACGATGTCTTCAAGGTGATAGAACTTGCGTATCGGAACCGCCAGCGTGATGACCATGGCAAAGCCCGAGTACACGGCGCCGGCGACGAAATACGGAGGGAAAATCGTCGTATGCCAGCCGGGCACGAGCGCCACGGCGAAATCAAAACTGATGACGGTGTGCACTGAGAGGACGAGCGGCGTTGAAAGTCCGGCCAGCAGGAGCGAAGCTGTCTCATAGCGGACCCAGTGCCGCACCGAACCGCGCCATCCCAAGGCAAGAAAACCATAGAAGAACTGCGCGACCTTCGACTGCGAACGGTCGCGCAGTGTTCCGAGGTCCGGGATCATGCCAATGTACCAGAAGACGACCGAGATCGTAGCGTAAGTCGAGACCGCGAAGACGTCCCAGAGCAACGGCGAGCGGAACTGCGGCCAGACGTTCATCGTGCTCGGGTAGGGGAAAAGCCAGTACCCAAGCCACGGACGACCTACGTGAATCAGCGGGAACATGCCGGCGCAGACCACGGCAAAGATGGTCATGGCTTCGGCGAAGCGGTTGATCGAGTTGCGCCAGCTCTGCTTGAAGAGGAGCAGGATGGCTGAGATCAGGGTTCCGGCATGGCCGATACCAATCCACCAGACGAAATTGATAATCGCGAAGCCCCACGCCACCGGCTGCGTGATGCCCCAGATGCCGACGCCGCGGAAGAAGAGCCAGGTGACC
>Ga0210402_10005960_pt1 | contig 10838 bp, 14 predicted proteins | sample IncBWC7MmetaG_FD_161055 | JGI IMG/M metagenome (GOLD analysis project Ga0210402, IMG submission 161055) | Forest soil microbial communities from Barre Woods Harvard Forest LTER site, Petersham, Massachusetts, United States - Inc-BW-C-7-M | ecosystem: Environmental > Terrestrial > Soil >... | reverse complement strand
GCGTTGGTCGCCGGGTGTTAACGTCGGCAAGCCGATCGAGTTGTCCGACACATGCGTCCTCATCAAGCACCGCGAGCAATGGCTACTGTGGGACACCGGCTATCTCGATGCGGTCGCCGACCAACCGGTCGACACACCTGTTGGCCATGCGACGCGCGCCAAGAAGCTGATGTCCCAGCTTGGCGAGCTCAACCTTAAGCCGTCGGACATCGCTTTTGTCGCCATCTCCCATACGCACGGCGACCATGTAGGGAATGTCGACCTATTTCCGGATTCCACGCTGCTGATCCAGAAGGCTGAGGTCGACTGGGCCTTTGCCGACGGCAAACCGGCACCGTTCAAGAAGGACCGCCCGATGAAGCTGCTGACCGGTGACTTCGATATGTTCGGTGACGGTAGTGCGACGCTTCACTCCACGCCGGGCCATCAGTCGTTTTGGTCCACCTCGATAAGACCGGCTGGCTCCTATTGACCGGCGACGCCGCGTATTTCAAGGACAACTGGGATAACGATCGCGTGCCGTCGATGAATACCAGCGTGGAGCAGACACATATCTCGCATGCTCGGCTTGCCGGGATCGTCGCCGAGAAGAAGGCGGCCCTCTGGATCAATCACGATCTGCCCACTTTCGACAGCCTCAAGCATTCTCCCGATTTTTACGAGTGACCTCGATCGTCCTGGAAGTACGAGGTCTGCTTGACGGTCTGATTCGGGGCCACTGCCGGCATAATTGCCCGGCAGCTGCATGCGCCGATAGCGGACGTGCAAAAGGGACACCGCCCGAGGCTGGCTTCTCGACCGAGTTCAGTCGAACAGTGTCGCCAGGCGCTTCTTGATGCCGTCGGCGATGTAAAGCGCCAGAGCCTGGATGGTCGATGTCGGGTTCACGCCGCCAGAGGTGACCCCAGATGCTGCCATCAACGATGAACAGGTTCTTCACGTCGTGGCAGCGGCCCCACTCATTCACTACGGAATGGGCTGGGTCCAAGCCCATGCGCGCGGTGCCAAGGAGGTGACCAGGGCTGTTCAGCACGGTGCGGGAGGCGGATATGTTTTTCGCCCCCAGCCGTTGCGAGAATTTCGGACGCGCGGGCGATGCCGTGCTCCATCATGCGCCGGGTGTTCTCGCTGATCGTGTAGTCGATCTTCGGCGCAGGGATGCCATGGCTGTCCTTCAGGACTGGGTCCAGCGTGACGCGGTTGTGCTCCTCCGGCAGATTCTCGCACGCAACGCCGATCAGCAGCAGCCGGTAGTGCAGCGAACGGAAGACGCGGTGATGGTCCTTGCCCCACGGGAAGCGACCGGCGGCCATGCTGGTGATCGCTTCGTTCGCCGGGCCAGTGCCGCGGGTGAACTGCAGCGTGTAGCCCCGCACGAAGCCGCGCGACGGGTCGGTCTCGTAGAACTCCTTGCTCCACATCACGGTCTGCGGCCCGCGGTCGCCATCCACCTCCTCGTCGACATAGCCGAACACCATAGGCCATGGGTGCAGCATCAGGTTCTTGCCTACCAGGCCGGAGGAGTTGGCCAGGCCGGCGGGGAAGCGAGCCGAGGTCGAATTCAGCAGCAGGCGTGGCGTGCCGATGCCGTTCGCGGCCAGGATCACCACCTCCGCGGGCTGGAACCGCTCCACCCCTTGCGCATCGTAATAGACGACGCCGGACGCCATGCCTTCCTCGTTGGTGGTGATCTCCCGCACCCGGCAGCGGGCGCGCAATTCTACCCGGGCGCGCAGCGCATGCGGCCAGTAGGTGACGTCACGCTCGCCTTCGCGCCCTGCGCGCAGCCCGGCGTGCAGTGCCCGAGGTTGATGCATTTGGCGCGCCCGTCATATTCCGTCGTGGCCACGGCAACGTCGGACGGCCACCAGTGCCAGCCCAGCTCGTTCATCGCCTGCGCGTACCGCTAGCCCGTTTTCCCGAGCGGCACGGGTGGCATGGTGGGCTCGTGCGGCGGATAGGCGGGATCGCCCGCCAGGCCGGCCACGCCCGTCATGCGGTCGTTGGCGGCGAAATACGGTTCGAGCGCCCAATAGTCGATCGGCCAGTCATCCGCCACCCCATCCAGCTTCTTCACGTGGAAGTCGGACGGATGCAGGCGCGGATAATGCGCCGTAAAGAGGATCGTGCCGCCGCCAACGCCGTTGAAGTTTGCGATCTTCATTATCGAGTTGTCGTCGTTGCCCGGTTAGTCTGTGTCCCGCGCGCGGCGGTTGGGGCTGATGTCGAAATCGGCGTAGTGGCGCGCTTCCCAGTCGCGGCCGTTGGTCGGGAATTCGGCCGATTTGATCCAGTCGCCCTGTTCGAGGCACAGGATCTTCATACGCGTTTCGGCCAGGCTCCACGCGACCGCGGCACCGGAAGCGCCCGCGCCGATGATGAGCACATCGACGATTTCGTCGGCCGGTCGCGTGGTGCCGGGATTTGCTTCTGGGGCCGCGTCACGTTCCCGAGCTGTCGACATCACGCCACATTCTTGGCCGGTCGCGCACCCGGTTCAGCAGGGACCAGTCGCCCTGTTCGAGCACACGGCGCTTCGGGTAGGGCGACCGCGGCTCGATCCCCAGGGAGCGCATCACGCGGTCGTCACGGTAATAGCATTGGAGCACGGCACGCCCGAGTGCCGTCGTCACCAAGCCTTTATGGCTGAGCAGCGTCATTGCCGCTGCCTCTGGCCTTGCCTCATCGAGGCCCGCGAAGTCACCGCCAGCTATCTCACGCAGCATGTCCAGTGCCCTGCGGACATCATCCTTGTCGCAGCCGAGGGAACGAACGATATCGGCGAAGATTGCCTCGTCGTCGGCACCCGGCACGCCGTATTCAGCACTGGCCGGCACCATGAAGGCCGCCAGCCGCCGCAATTCCCGCCATTCCACGGACGGTAGGTTGGCAGGGGAATTTTCAACCGCGCTCATCGCACCGCGTCCAGGGTGAGGCCGCGATCGATGTAGCATATGGCGCGCGCTTTTGGCCCGGCCAGATCGATGCAGCGCAACACATCGGCATCGCGCGCAAGGTCCGCAGAACTTTCCTCGCTGCTAACGCCGCCCACGTCCAGCGATCTGCGTCGGCCTATCACCCGAAACCTGGCGTGGCGGCTGCCGGCCCGGCAAACCACCGCCGAATGACCCAAATGGGGCAAACCTCCCATTCGTGGATTGCCGGAGTAGCGGCAGGTCCGCGCCGATAGCGGTCAGGGAGCCCGCCGTTCTTCGCAACGATTAGCCTGTGCCACAGTTTGGGCCGCACGGCGCCACAGATCGATCGCTGCCGGGTCCGCAGGAAGAACGGCAAACTCGCGCTTCGTAAATTGTCGCCACGCTTCGTCGTGCGCCGGAGAAACCGACGTCAGCAGCGGGAAGCCGGCGGCGAGCGCCGCCCGGAACGCGCCGGCAATACCACCCCCGGCGGCTTCGAGCTTCCCGAACTTGTTCAGCAGGACGAGGTCGCAGCTCTCCGCGATATCGCGTTGCACTGTTGCGGCGGCGGCAACGGCGCCGATCCCATCGAGGTGGCAATCCGTCACACCGGGGCCCAAATCGTGGAAGATCGAAAACCATGCTCCGGTCGCAAGGTTCCGCAGATAACCGGCCTGACAATGCCGATCCGGCAGCCCATGGCTTTCCGCGACGAGGCCGGCCAACTGAACATCCGGCCGCCACTGATCGGCCAGCTCCCGAAAGATTTCCTGAATCTCTGCATTCGCCGCACCGCGAACCACGGCGATGATTTTTGTGGGCTCATCCATGACAACCTCTGACTGGGCGCCTTTGTCCGTATCGTGACGATAGTAGTCTTCCCTGGAGACTGCGGAGAAGGTCTTTTTGCCCGACAGCGGACTGGTCCCGCTGGCAACAGGCGTTGCGTCAGCCGTGATCTTGCTCCATGATCGAGCTGGTTGTTCGGCGGGCTGCCACCGAAAGAAGGCCCGCGCAGCGAAGGCTATTTCGCGATTCCGACTGTCTTTGCCGACACGTCGAACGACTGGCGCCTCGCGCGCGCGAGATTTTCGGGCCGGTGCTGGTGGCGATCCCGTGGAAGGACGAGGCCGACGTGATCAGCATGGCCAACGACAGCCATTACGGCCTCGCCGCCTATGTCTGGACCGACGATATCGGCAGCGGCCTCCGCACCGACCACGCGATTGAAAGCGGCTGGGTCCAGGTCAACCAGGGCCTCGGCCAATCCCACGGCGATTCCTATGGCGGCCACAAGCCGAGCGGCATCGGCCGCGAATTCTCGCTCGAAGGGATGCTCGACAGCTTTACGCAGCGCAAGAACGTGACGGTCAATTTGAATACGCCGCACCGGGAGTAAACTGAGTACTGCCCCTCACCCTCCCTCTCCCCGCAATCGCGGAGAGGGAGGGACCCGCGTAGCGGGAGGCTGAGGGGCTTGGAATCACTCTCGCGAGGCCTGTCTTGCCCAGAGAGATCATCGGAAAAGGGCTGAGGTTTTCGCTACGGCACGCGCCCTGCGCCCATATCTGCCGGTATTGCCTGATCTCGGAATCGCGGAAGCGCAGCGCGCTGCCCTTCGCGCGCTTCGAGCAACTCGTTCATCGCTTCCACGATTGGCGGCTGTCCGACCCCCCCGATCTCGATATCGGCGTCTTCGTCGGCCCGTCCTTCGATTACGACATCGAGACCTTGAAGGGCGTCGCCAGGTTGCGCGAACGGCGCGGCGGCAAGTTCCAGATCGTCAACCTCGGCGGCCTACGCATCCGACGCGGCGACGAGCTGACCGCATGGATCGAGCAGCGCCGGCAGGCCGGGATCGTCGGCTTCCACACCTCGCTCGCCGGGTACGGCGAGACGCATGACCGCTGGAACGGCCGCGCCGGGGATTTCGACTATCAGACCGCGATCCTGCGGCTCGGCGGCGAGCGCGGCATGGTGCGCCAGGAAAACCTGTTCCTGACCAAGAACACGCTACCGCTTTTCGACCGCCTCCTCGACATCCTCGACGGGATCCCCGGCGAGGTGCGCACCCGCGGCGCCAGCCCGTTCTTCTACGCGGGCCTCGCCAGCCGCTACGAAGACGAGCGCCTGACCGAGGACGACCGCGACGCGCTCCCCGACCGGATCAACGAGCTTCGCGGCACCAAGTTCGGCAACTGGCTGTCGGAGAGGGAATGGATCCCGGTGATGCTCGAAACCGCCGACAAACCCCGGCGGCTCCAGCTCAAGCTCGATGTCAACGAGGCGAACATCGACGAGCTGGAGCGGCAATCCTGCGAGGAGATCTTCCTCGCTCGCGAGCGCGAATACCAAGACAGCTATCGGCACATCCCGGCGCTCGACGAGCTCGCCGCCCGCTACGGCGACACGACCAACCGCCGCGTCTACATGATGAGTCGCGACGTCGAGGGGCGATGGCTCGACCTGCACCGCCGCGAGACCGGCGCGGCTCCGCCGATCGATTGACCGTCCCTACGTGGATGACCCACTCCAATGACGCGTTTCGAGCGGATTGGCTGTTCGCTCCGCTATGGCGAAGGTCAGGTAAAGGGCATCAGCGCGCAAAGTCAGCAGGCCGCACGAGCGGCTGCAAAGGGTCGACAGCGGCTACCAGCCATTGCACGTGCACCTCTATGGCGCGACCCCGAATTGGGTTGAGCAAAAACAGCGCCCTTGAGATCCCTGCACGGAACCGGCCGCCTTCAGCCGTGAACGTTCCCGATATGGTCCTACTTATCGTGCTATACTCTCCGTTTTATGGCGTCACCCCGGTTTGCGGCGGTTGATCGGAACGTAGGCGACCGGACCGTAGCGGCGCGGGGTCATGGCTCCGAAGCTGCCCCAGGCTACGACAAAACGCCGGGTGCGATACCGCCTAGTACCTAGTTGCATAAGTTAGCGAATATGTGAGTCTGCCGGAATGCGAGCGGCGGAAGTGACGTTGAGCGGCGACCAGCGTGCGACACTGCGGTCCTGGCTGGCCGCGGGGAAGACCGAGTGGCGCCTGGCGTTCCGAGCCCAGATCATTCTGGCACTGGCCGACGGGCTGACCAATGAGGAGGCGGCGGGCCGGCTGGCGACCCGCCCGGCGACGGTCAGCAAGTGGCGTGGCCGCTTTGAGCGGCATGGCTTGGCCGGGGTGGCCGATGCACCGCGCCGCGGCAAGCCGCGACACTACGACGCCACGGACGAGCGGCGGATTCTCGCGGCTTTGGATGCCCCGCCGCCGGGCGGTTATGCCCGTTCGAACGGCCCCCTGCTTGGCAAGCATCTGGGCGATATCTCCAAGCACCAAGTGTGGCGGGTGCTGCGGGAGTACGAGATCTCGCTGGAGCGGCGGCGGAGCTGGTGCATCACCGATCCGGCGTTCGCCCAGACGGCCGCTGACATTGCTGCGCTCTATCTGCAGCCGCCAGAGAACGCCCTGGTATTGTCGGCGGACGAGAAGCCCCACATCCAGGCGTTGGAGCGTGCCCAGGGGCTGGTTGAAGTTTGCCCAACGGCAAAGCGCTCACCGGTTTCAACCACGAAGTACAAACGCCATGGCACGACGACCCTGTTCGCGGCGCTGGACGTGGTCATCGGCCTGGTCAAAGCGGTCAAAGCCGGCCATTACCGGCGGCGCCGGCGCGTCGAGTTCCTGCATTTCATGAATCGCGTCGTCGTCGATCATCCGGGCCGCGAGATTCACGTCATTTTGGACAACCTGAACACTCATGAGCCCAAACACGATCGTTGGCTGGCGCGCCACAAGAATATCCATTTTCACTTCACCCCGACCCACGCCTCATGGCTCAACCAAGTCGAAGTCTGGTTCTCCATCCTCTCCAGCCATGCCTTGGCCACCGCCAGCTTCACCGCGCCACGGCAGGTGCGTGATCAGATCGACACTTCATTACCGCATACAATCAGGACGCTCACCCCTTCGAGTGGACCCAGCAGGTCGTCTTCTCGAAACTCCCACGATCGTCATACGCTAACTTACGCAACTAGGTACTAGTTGAACGACGGTCCCCGCGATTTTTGGCGTAAGGTGCCCGGTCGGCTGGTGCCTACCGCGCTCACGCCTCACCTCCAACCCTGTCCCAGAGATCATCTCCGTGGATGCAATCCCCTCGACGGCCGCGCAAAGCAATGCAGGTACAAACCGGCCTCCGAACCCGCCGTTCATCCGCTCCGGCCATCTGACCGCACCGGGATTTTCCGACCATCTGATCTATTGGGAGGAATACGGGACGCTCGCCGGCGAGCCGGTGATGGTCATGCACGGCGGACCGGGTGCGGGCAGCCACACCTCGTCCACCCGGTTTTTTGATCCGCAGCGGTACCGCGTCATCCTGTTCGACCAGCGCGGTTGCGGCAAGAGCACGCCCAGTGCGAGCGAAGATGACGCAAGAGCGGCGCTGACCGACAATACGACCCAACACCTGATCGACGATGTTTCGGCCCTGCGCCATGAGCTGAACATCAACGGCAAGATGCACGTCTTCGGCGGCAGCTGGGGCAGCACCCTCGCGCTGGCCTATGCCATTGCGCAGCCCGCAACCGTGCAGACTCTAATCCTGCGCGGCGTCTTCCTGTGCCGCAGAGCGGATGTCGATTATTTCTTCCAGGGCAATGCCGCCGAATTCGCGGCAGACCCGCTCGCCATGCCGGTGCCTGGCACCTATCTGGATTTCCCGACGGCGTGGCGGCACTTCGTCGACACCATACCGCCGGAAGACCGCGGCGATGTCGTCAAGGGGTTGGCCAAGATATTTGCCGCGCCGCCGCGGACTGAGGCGGAACGGGAGCGCTTGGCGAAAGCCGCGTCGGCCTGCGTGGCCTGGGAAGGCAGCGCCAGCCGCCTCGACCGCGATGAAAACAGTCACGGCCAGCCAAACGAGAAATACGCCCTGACAGCCGCCAGGATCCTGGTCCACTACATGATCAATGGCGGGTTTCTCGATGCCAACGGCGAGGCCAACCGCGACAACAACTACATTCTCGACCATGTCGCCCGACTGAGGGACATCCCGGTCAATGTCGTGCATGGGCGTTACGACCGGGTGTGCCATCTCTACCAGGCAGAAGCCCTCGTGCGGGCCTTGCGCAGCGCCGGCAATAACGCGGTCAACTATTTCATCACAACGGCCGGGCACAGCAGCTTCGAGCCCGAAACCGACACCAAGCTCCGTACGATCATGAACGAACTGCCAACGATGACCCCGCCTGAGACGGTGTCGCTTTAGGATCAGAAGATCGGCTTACGCATTTGTGCGTTTCGTTCAGGGGCTTGGACATAACCCAGACGTCCAGTTTTGACCCAAGTCGCTCGGCTCGCCAGCCAGTCGGGAAGGTCTCTTAAGGGCAGGAAGAGCGGTCCCGAATGCGAAGCTGAGTGACCGAGAAGGGTCGAATTGAGCCGTTCGACTGACCTGATCCGAACGCTCGTTCAGCGCTCAGGTGTGCAATACACTTTCGATGCACGTCACCGCGCGGCCGCCGAGCCAGATCGTGCCGTCCTCAAACTGGATATAGACCAAGCCGTCGCGGCCGAGGCACCGGCCTTGACTGGCAACATACGAGCGCATATTCAGGATGCCATCCCGACGTACGAGCGCGGCAACACACCCATTGCCGCTTCCTCACACCGGATCCTCGGGGACCCCGTCGCCCGGTGCGAACGAGCGCACCTCGAGGTTGGTATTAGCACTCTCGGGGTACAGGCCGAAAACATTGGCGCCGGTGATGCCGATCGAGTTCAGCGCCGCGAGCTTACCCATTTCTGGAGCAAGTGATCTGACGGCATCGCCGCTCGCGAGTTGGACCGTGAACCAGACAGGCCCGACGTCGATGATCGCAGCGCGCTGGATATCGGTCGCGGTGACGCCTAAGGCTTCCGCTATTGCAGTGATATCTGAGGTTGTTGGCTCACGGAAGCGCGGCTCGGGTAACGCCAGCAGCAACCGCTCGCCGTCGATCTTGATGTCGACTAAACCCTTGCCGCACTCCTGCACCAGCCGGCTGGAGGAACGGCAGCTCTCTCTTGGAAGTGAAGATCCGCAAGCGGTAGTCGGCCCGCTGGTCCGTCGGAGGGCAGACGAACGTCGTCTCTGATAGGTTGGTCCAGGCCGCGATCGACTGCATTTTCTCGTTCGACAAGCCGTCGCCGTCGAGCACGATCGCGACCGGGTTGCCCTTGAACGGCACGGCGGTGAACACTTCCACTTGCTGGAACACGAGCGACTTCATCCCGAACTCCTCTTTGGCTGTTCCTCGGCTATTCCCAGGGGTCGGATCTCGATGTCACGAATTGTTTTCCTCTTTGCTGCCCGGGTGTGATCCCTAGAAACTGGCCTCATCGGCTTCACCGTGAGCCTTCTTCGTAGACGTCGCGCACAGGAGATTTTGGTGAGCATGGCGCAGATCGTGGAGGTCCATGGCAGCGGCGGCAATCTCGCCTCGCTCCCACTACGGGCGCTCGCTCGCGGCTTGTCGGCCAAGGGCTATGCGGCCCTGAGCATCAACACGCGGCAGCACGACGAGCACGTGAACACCGACAATTTCTTCGACGTGGATCGCGACATCGAGGCTGCCGGCGCAACTGTTAGGGCTGCTTGGCTACCGGTCCATTGTGCTTATAGGCCACAGCCTCGGGACCGTACAGGTTCAATACTACGCCGCCACTGATTGGGACCCCACGATCAAGGCAGTCGTTCTGACTGGCGCGTTTGGGAAATTGCCATGGAAGTCTCGGCACATCCTGATCCAGGACGAGGATAAGTACAAAGCGCTGGCGGAGGCCTCGTTCGACGCTCTGAGAGCCGGCAAATCCGCCGAAATCCTGCCGATCAAGATGCGCTGGCTTGGCGGGATCGAGACGCCGGTGACGGCTCAGCATTTCCTCACTTATCGGGACGAGCGGGCGAGCGCGGCTGACGGCACTTTCTGGATCTCCCGCATTCCACGTCCAATCCTTATCGTGCGCGACGAGGCCGATGATGTCGTGCTGCCGTTCGAGCCCTACGTGCTGCTCAGCGCAGCGCGTGGGGAGGAATCTCTCGTCCCGAGCGTCAACTATGTGCTAATGAGTTGACGTCCAGGGCCGATGTTACACTGGCTTCCGGTTATCCCCAGATGTGGCAGAGTGATTAGGCAAGGGCACCATGTTTGGGGGATGGGCGATGCCAGCATACTTCTTTCGCAGCGAACCGGGGGCGGCGGAGCTGCGGCGCTTGGCACGACGCGAGAGCGGTCGTGTCTGCCAGCGAGTTCTGATGATCGCGAACATGCTGGATGGGATGGAGCATGAGGAAGCGGCACGGCTGGCTGGGCTGAGCCGGTCAGCGGCTTACGACTGGCATAACCGCTACGAAGAGGACGGCATTGAGGGATTGCGTGACCGGCCGCGCCCGGGTCGACAGCCCCGGGTCGACGCCGTGACGAGCGCGCGGTTCAAGCAACGCATGGTCGCTGGCGCCGCGCTGGAGCGGGACGGGGTAGTGGCGTTTCGTGCGGTCGATGCGCAACGCATATTGAAGGAGGAGTTTGAGATTGATTGCAGTCTGTCGAGCACCTACCGGCTGCTGCATCGGATCAAGTTGAGCTGGTTGGCGCCGCGTCCTCGCCACCCGCGGGCCGACGCGGCGGCGCAAGCGGCGTTTTCGCAACACTTGGATTGCAATTAGAGCGAGTCCGGGCGAGGCAGGCACGCGGCACGCGAGTCGAGGTGTGGTTTCAGGACGAGGCGCGCATCGGTCAGAAGAACAGTCTGACCCGGGTGTGGGGGCAAACCGGCAGCCGGCCGGCAGCGCCAAAGGATCTCGGCTTCGCCTCGGCCTATGTGTTTGGCGCGGTCTGCCCGGCGGAGGGCAAAGCGGCGGCGCTGATCATGCC
>Ga0210402_10005958_pt1 | contig 10839 bp, 8 predicted proteins | sample IncBWC7MmetaG_FD_161055 | JGI IMG/M metagenome (GOLD analysis project Ga0210402, IMG submission 161055) | Forest soil microbial communities from Barre Woods Harvard Forest LTER site, Petersham, Massachusetts, United States - Inc-BW-C-7-M | ecosystem: Environmental > Terrestrial > Soil >... | reverse complement strand
ACTCCATTTCTGAGTTTCGAAAGAGGTCTATTATTTTGCGACAGCTTGTTAAGCAATTATTTTATCCTTTTCCTACATCTTTTCCTGGGGCTTTATCATGATTTACAATTTTTGTCCCCTACAGAGAAGTGAAAGTTTCTTTCTTGCAGCGTTGATACGGTCTGACTTAAGTGAAAGTTTTTTTCTTGCAGCGTTGATACGGTCTGACTTAAGTGAAAATTTTTTTTGCCGAGCATGCCAATACGTTTTTCCATGGCTTCTACATGCGCCTTTTTTTTTGCTCTGCGTTCTTTTTCGCTTTGATTTTTTCGGTTTCTGCGTTCTTTTATTCGGTCATCGTCCGTTCCAGAGGCTTGATCAGGATTCATATGTCAAATTTTTCCATATTATTTTTTTCGTTTGCTAATTTGTCATTATTTACTTTAGAAGCTAGATTATGTTTCGTGGCTGGATTCTCTCATAGTGCTTTGAGAAAGTGAATACCATAATACAGAGAGATGTTGATATCAAGATTAGAATAGACCTCTTTCGAAACGTGGTAATTTAGTCAATTTCATTGTTGAACGCCTGGCTACGGTCCTCATTTACTCGCAGTAAACTTCGGTCCTCGCCAATCGTTCGCCGCGAACTTGACTCCATTTCTGAGTTTCGAAAAAAGTCTAATGATGTTTATACGTTAAAGTCCAACTTTTGAGATGAAGAACTATCGTATTCACGGATAGCCGCGCTGTTTGTCGGTGTGGGCTGGAAAAACATGTGATGAGAGACAGATGTACAAGATGCATCTAACTGCTGTTCTACGCAGGGTTGTAATAATTGATCACCAATATCATTTTCTGCGTTGCTTCTATCAGCACTCCAAAAACAATCTTCACGCACGATTCCAGGTTGCGCGATTTCAAGTTTGGTTTCTAGTAAAGAATTTTCTCTTTGCAGCGCCGATACGGTCTGACTTAAGTGAAAGTTTTTTTCTTGCAGCGTTGATACGGTCTGACTTAAGTGAAAGTTTCTTTCTTGCAGCGTTGATACGGTCTGACTTAAGTGAAAGTTTCTTTCTTGCAGCGTTGATACGGTCTGACTTAAGTGAAAGTTTCTTTCTTGCAGCGTTGATACGGTCTGACTTAAGTGAAAGTTTCTTTCTTGCAGCGTTGATACGGCCTGACTTAAGTGAAAGTTTCTTTCTTGCAGCGTTGATACGGCCTGACGTAAGTGCAAGTTTTCTTCGTCGAGCGCGTCAATACGTTTTTGCATGGTTTCTACATGCGCCTTTTGTCTTGCTCTGTATTCTTTTACGCATTGGCTGTGTTGTTTTCTGCGTTCTTCTCTTCGGTCATCGTCCGTTCCAGAGGTTTGATCAGGATTCATAGTCAAATTTTTCCATATTATTTTCTTCGTTTGCTAACTTGTCATTATTTACTTTAGAAGCTAGATTATGTTTCGTGGTTGGATTTTCTCATAGCACTTTGAGAAAGTGAATACTATTTAAATGATGTTTATACGCTAAAGTCCAACTTTTGAGATGAAGAACTATCGTATTCACGGGTAGCCGCGCTGTTTGTCGGTGCGAGCTTGAACAGCGTGTGACAAGAGACAGATGTATAAGATGCACCTGACTGCTCTTGTTCTATACAGGTCTGTGACAGTTTATCATCAGTATCGTTGTTCCCGCCGTCACTCGTTTTATCGGATGCATGTTTTGCGTTTCTTCTGTATTTTTTTAATTTAGCGTTTAGTCTGTATAATTTAATTTCATTGGCTTCAGCATTAGCAGCGCATTTTGTGTTGGCTGAAGGCTTTATTTGCTCGATGTTACTTGTTTGATCTAGTGTGCTAAGAGAAGATTGCAACTGAGCAGTAAAGTACGGGTTAACGGATTCAAACTGTGGAGTCTTACCAGATCCCTGGTCAGTTGGAGGAAAAGATTGATGGGCGATAAATTGATGTAGATTATATGGAAATGATATTATGGAAGGATAGAGTGTAAATTTACTATCAAGGCGCCAACCGTCATTATCAGTACTCCGAAAACGATCTTTTTTCACGATTTCCAGTTCGGTTTTTAGTAAAATATTATCTTTTTGCAGCATTTCCAGGATACGGTCTTTAAAAAATATAGCTTGACGTAAGCGTAAGTTTTCTTCGTTGAGCGCGCCAACACGTCCGTGCATGGCTTCCATATCCGCCTTTTTCTTTGCTCTGCATTTTCGTGCGGATTGGTTCTGTCGTTTTCTGTGTTCTTTTAGTCGATCATCGTCTGTTTCAGAGACTTGATTAGGATCCATAGTCAAATTTTCCCATATTATTTTTCTTCGTTTACTAACTCGTCATTATTTACTTTAGAAGCTAGATTATGTTTCCTGGTTGGATTCTCTCATAGCACTTTGAGAAAGTGAGTACCGTAACACAGAGAGATGTTGATATCAAGGTTAGAATAGAACCTTTTTCGAAACGTGGTAATTTAGTCAATTTCATTGTTGAACGCCTGGCTACGGTCCTCATTTACTCGCAGTAAACTCCGGTCCTCGCCAGTCGTTCGCCGCGAACTTGACTAAATTTTTGAGTTTCGAAAGAAGTTTAATGTACAATAGCGTACATGCGTACGAGATATCATGTTATGAAAAGGATATGAATAAATTACTGCCAGAAAAGCTTTTGATAATTTGTATGCGGCGAATGGGCGATGTTTTGTTGGTTACTCCTTTAATTCGCACTTTTAAACGGCATTGGCCAGATACGAAAATTGATTTACTGGTATTTAAGGGGACAGAATCTATTGTATCTGCTAATTCAGATATCAATGCGGTTATCACGATTGAAGAACATCCTACATTTGCCTTGCATTATCGTTTAATAAAAAAAATTTTTCGTGCTTATGCTTTAGCTGTTTCAACGCAAGTGGGAGATAGAGCGGCTTTATATGCTTTTTTTGCGGCGCGCTATCGTATTGGTATGTTAGGTGATGATAAAAGTCGCTGGTGGAAATCCTTATTACTTTCCGAAGCTGTAGAATTTGATAATGTAACGACGCATACTGTATTGATGAATTTACGTCTGGCGGAGGTCTTACAATTAACGCCTTTTCCTGAAATAGTACTTGCTTGGAATGCACACGATGTTGAAATTGTTACTCGATGCGTGGATATAAAAAATCAAAATTTAGCTGTTTTGCATGTATTACCTCAATTTTCTTATAAAGAATGGATTAAGTTAGGTTGGTTAGATTTGGCGCGTTGGTTACAACAAAAAGGCTATACCGTTATTTTTACAGGTTCTCAAACCCAAAAAGAAAAAAAGATAGTCAGCGAGATTATCGACCAATTAAGTGGCGCTGCCATTAATTTAGTGAGTTGTTTGAGCCTAAGTCAGCTTGCTTTTTTATTAAGTACGAGTCAAATTTATGTTGGCCCTGATACGGTGGTGACGCATATGGCAGCTGCTTTAGGGATACCGACGGTAGCATTGTTTGGGCCGAGTAATCCAGTGAAATGGGGGCCTTGGCCAAAAGCATGGAGTTTGACAAATCCTTTTATAAAAATAGGTTCGCAACAACGGAACAACGTTTATTTACTTCAAGGACCTGGTTCCTGTGTTCCTTGTTTCGAAGAAGGTTGCGATCGGCATATTAATAGCCGAAGTCGGTGTTTAGAAAATTTGACTGTAAAATCTGTAATTGCTGCAGTATGCTTACTGACGACTTGTGGGAGCGACTGCGCGTAGCCCAGAATAGGCCAGTGCGTCACGGACGCAGAACGATCGTGGCTTAATTTCAGTCGCGTTATGCAAATTAATTTCGGGGTAAGGACGGCCGAAATTTTTCATGTTAATGTTAAGTGTCATTATTATTACGAAAGATGCAGGAGACCATATTCGTCAATGTCTAGAATCAGTAAAGTGGGCTGACGAAATTATCGTACTTGATTCAGGAAGTAATGATAATACATTAGAAATTTGCACTGAATATACATCACAAGTTTTTTCTACCGATTGGCCTGGATTTGGTATGCAGAAAAATAGAGCCTTGGCTAAAGCGCAAGGGCAGTGGGTTTTATCGATCGATGCAGATGAAGTACTGAGTGCTCCATTGATCGATGAAATAAAGCGAGTTATTTCTGATAGCCGTGTTCGTGAAGAGGCCTATGCAATAAAACGAGTTTCTTTTTTTTATAGAAAAAAAATTAAATATGGGGATTGGGGGCATGATTATGTCGTTCGTCTATTTCGTAATCAAGCAATGATTCAATTTAGTCCAGTGCTTATCCATGAAACCTTAATAGGCTATCGGCGATTAGGGCATTTGAAGGCGTTTATTTTTCACCAAGCGATTAAGAATATTGATCACTTGTTAAATAAGTTGGCGAGTTATTCAACGATAGGTGCACAACTTGCCTATCAACGTCATAAAAAAACTAGTTTGTTTAAGGCCATCTCTCATGGATTATGGTGTTTTATACGGGGCTATTTTATACGTTTAGGTTTCCTCGACGGACGAGCGGGATTGATACTGGCATTTTCCAATGCCGCCGGAGTGTTTTATCGCTACACAAAATTAATTTATTTATACCAATTAGAATAGACTTCTTTCGAAACTCAGAAATATAGTCAAGTTCGCGGCGAACGACTGGCGAGGACCGGAGTTTACTGCGGGTAAATGAGGACCGTAGCTAGGCGTTCAACAATGAAATTGACTAAATTACCACGTTTCGAAAGAGGTCTATTAGACTTCTTTCGAAACTCAGAAATATAGTCAAGTTCGCGGCGAACGACTGGCGAGGACCGGAGTTTACTGCGGGTAAATGAGGACCGTAGCCAGGCGTTCAACAATGAAATTGACTAAATTACCACGTTTCGAAAGAGGTCTAATCTAAAAAACGATAAGGAGTGTTATGTTTTCTCGCTCAGTGGTCATGAAGACATCAACGTTCGAGCTTGGAAATTTTTTTAAAAATTTAAGTCAAATCGCCGTAATTATTACTGCGTTTGTACTTCCTATTTCAACGGCGGCACTGGAAGTTTTTTTTATAGCCAGTGTGATTTGTTGTCTATGTGCCGGGGAATGGGAAAAGAAATATGAAATTCTATGTACGAATCATCTTGCCTTACTGTTTCTAGTTTTTTTTGCCTTGTTTATAGTGGGCCTTAGCTACACGGTTGCACCACTGTCAGTAGCTTTACATACCTTGCTGAAATACAGCAAATTTTTGTTCGGTTTTTTTTTATTTTCTATTTTTACAAGTGAAAAGACGGCGCGCTATGCTGTCTTTGCTTTTTTAGCAGCGATAACACTCACCTTGCTGCTTTCCTATGGTAAGTTTTTTTTAGGTTGCGATTTTCTACATCAATTTCCTAATGACTCTGGAGTTTTTAAAGACCATATTTTTACTGGCTTTATATTAGCGTTTGCTAGCTACTGTTATGCCTTAATTGCATTTTCAACTAAAAAATGGCGATTCATAGTTATTATTTTATTTTTACTGGCCGTATACGATGTACTGTTTATTAACATTGGTCGTTCAGGATATGTCGTGTTTAGTAGCTTATTTTTTCTAATAAGCTGGCAGCAATTTCGCTGGAAAGGACTGATTGTTGCTTTTTTAATCGCTATTTTGTTATTTGCAAGTACATTATTCTTTTCAGAAACTTTCAAAGCTCGTTTTTTCATTACGCGTAGTGATCTTCAACAATACGATATAGGGAACATGGATACTTCTATTGGGTTACGTTTAAGTTTTTATAAAAATAGTCTGCAATTATTGCGTGAACATCCTTGGATAGGAGTAGGGACTGGCGGGTTTACGCAAGCCTACTCTCATAGAGAGGGATCTAAGCGCTGGATTACGACAAATCCGCATAATGAGTATCTTAATATCGCTGTTCAGTTTGGTTTGCTAGGGATCATTGTTCTGTTCTCTTTATTTTTTATGCATTGGTATACGAGTTTCCAATTAGTAACTATTCAAAAAGATTTTGCTCAAGCCATATTGGTGTCTATTGCCGTAGGTTCTTTATTTAACTCCTGGTTAATGGATCTAACACAAGGTATTTTTTATGTGTTTTTTACAGCTTTAGTGTTTAGTAAGCCTTTAAGGGCACCTCTATACATTAGACCTTTTTCGAAACGTGGTATTTAGTCGATTTCATTGTTGAACGCCTGGCTACGATCCTTATTTACCCGCAGTAAACTCCGGTCCTCGCCAGTCGTTCGCCGCGAACTTGACTCCATTTCTGAGTTTCGAAAGAGGTCTATTGAATCGATGCCGATTTTAGCATGTAGCCGCGAACTTTTTTCTACTTCTTGCAACAACTGAAGGTTAGTTTTTTCTTGATGGCGATTGTTTTGTGCATGCCATAAATGGACAACTGGTATGGCAAATTTTCCTGATTTTCTAAAAATACCTGATCGTATTAAACGGATTACGAGGTCGGAATCTTCATAACCCCATCCTATAAAGCTTTCGTCAAAACCATTAACGGAATAGAAATCTTTTTTCCATATACCAAAATTGCAGCTTTTTGCACCGTGCCAGCGTTTAGGATGAGATTTTCGATATGCTTTTAAATTGAAACGTAACAAGGGAAATAAGCGATTAGTACGACGAAGAAAGTAGTGTCTTAACCATTGGATATTTGTATAGTGATAAATCGACAAGGATTGATCAAGCACCTTTTTTGTAAATGCTTCATTCAATAACACGCGATGTCCTGAAACAAACCAACCTGTTTCGGCGAGTTGTCGATGTTGGTCAATAAAGTCAGGAAAAGGAACACAATCACCATCGAGAAAAACAAGATAATCACCTTGGGCTGCTAATGCAGCCGTATTGCGGATTTTAGCTGCTCGAAATCCCCTATTTTTTTGCCAAACGTGTTTTAATGGATAATTAAGTTGGATGCGTAGCTGTTCAATAAGTTTCCGAGTTTTTTCGTTTGAACCATCATCAGCGACAATGGTTTCATCGGGCAGCCGTGTCTGCGCGGCTAAAGCAAGCAGGACTAAGCATAAGGCATCTGGCCGATTGTAGGTAGTCAGAATAATTGAGAGGGTAGGAATTATTTTCATTTTGAAACATCCATGTGTTTAACGGTAGCGCAAGTGATGATGATGCTGGGCATCGACAGCTGCCCATAGTATTATATACTTTTCGCACTTGAATTTTCGGTCTGCGTTACTCACTCGGCTCGCAATCCTCATGTATCAATATACACTCCGGTTGCTCGCCTTCGTGGCGTCTTGCCAAAAACCCAATTGCTGTGAGTATATTTATAATTTAAACGAAATTTCGAATAAAAAGTATACCGTTTGGCCAGTCTACTGGATATATGAGAACTTAATAAAGGATTTTTCATAAAAAAAACAAGGTATTGAAGTATAAGGAGCAATTTATGGAAGTTTGCTTTAGTAAAAGCGAGTGTTAAGGAAGGTATCATCCTTTTGGACGTAGCTTGAATAGACTTCTTTCAAAACTCAGAAATTTAGTCAAGTTCGCGGCGAACGACTGGCGAGGACCGGAGTTTACTGCGGGTAAATGAGGACCGTAGCCAGGCGTTCAACAATGAAATTGACTAAATTACCACGTTTCAAAACTCAGAAATTTAGTCAAGTTCGCGGCGAACGACTAGCGAGGACCGGAGTTTACTGCGGGTAAATGAGGACCGTAGCCAGGCGTGCAACAATGAAATTGACTAAATACCACGTTTCGAAAGAGGTCTAATGAAACATTTGCTTTTTTCTCTATTACGTTTTGCTGTTGTTTTTTTATCAAGTAGCATTGTTTTTTTTGCGCTCGTGGTGATAGCGGGTCATATTTTAACCCCCTATTTAAATCATCGTACACAAGTAATAGAGCGTTTTGCCGCTAATTTATTGCATAGGCCTGTACAAATTAGTCAGTTTTCAGTTATGTGGGAAGGCTTAATGCCCGTTTTAGCAGGTAGGAATGTCATTATCTGGAATGATACGCGGACACAAGCTTTACTAGAGGTAAAACAATTAGAGGTAGGTATTGATCTCTTTAAGAGCTTGTTGACCGGCCATATCAAATTAGGTGAAGTGAGAGGCCGTGGCCTTGAGTTGCTTATTTATCAAACAAAAGATAATCAATTCGTACTCCGTGGAATGAATACACTATTTAATCAAGCTTCGAATGCTCAATCGAATAGCATTGATGAAGTCTTGGGATGGTTACTCGCAGAACCTGCGCTCAGTCTGCAAGATGTAGTCTTAAATTTTTATCCGAAGATAGGGCCAAAATGGCCAGAAATACAATTTAATGTGATTTTACAGAATGAACAAGAGCGTCATCAACTCAGTGCACAATTAAAATTTTTAGAAAAAAGAGCTGAAAATTTGCGTATAATTGCAAATTTAACGACGGTATCCTCGCAGCAATCACTACCTAAGATCAGCGGCCGTGTGTATTTGGAAGGACACGCTATTTTGTTAGCTCGGTGGTTATCGCTATTTATAGAAAAATATTCTTTACAGAATGGCTTAGCTAATTTCAAAGTTTGGGCAGATTGGCAGCAGGACCATTTTACGCAGGTTCATGCTTTGTTGGAAAATACAGAGAATAGCGTGTTGCAAGTTGAGACACAGCCCCCTATTACAATAACGCCTTTTTCTAGCGATGTGCGTTGGGAATTGCCCGCTCAAGGAAATTGGAAAATCGATGCAACCGTACGAAACTTAGGGTTTTCTTCCTGGCAAAAAATACCAGGAATTAAAGGTTTAAACGCTTACTGTCATATTACGGAGAAATCTGGGAATTTAATTGCACATTCAAAAAATTTAGAACTAGATTTTATGAAATTATTTAAAGAAGTTATTTATTTAGATAATTTATCTAGTGAGTTGAGTTGGCAGCATACAAAGGGTGAGATTTCAATTCAAATACCTAAATTTGATGCAAGCAATGCTGATCTATCCGTCAACGCACAAATGGCTTTATTAATTCCAGTTAATACGAGAGATTCACAGGCAAGTATACTAGCACATATTAAAACAGATCAGCCGGCGCGTATAGCTTATTACCTTCCGTTGCCATTTATGAGCAAAGCGCTCATTCATTGGTTAGACAGTGCAATTATAAAAGGCTCGGGTGATGGGAACTTGCTGTTGCAAGGCCCTCTTTTTGAATTTCCTTTTGATAAAAATGACGGTACTTTTTTAATTCATACACAGATAAAAAATGCTGAACTGCATTACGAATCTGCTTGGCCTAACTTAGAAAAAATTAATGCGAATCTTATTTTTGCGGGCCGACAAATGCACATATTAGTGGATTCTGCTGAAATTTTTGGAACTCATTTAGAGGCTATTCAGGCAAATATTCCGTTGATTAAGAAGCATGTTCAAGCCGTATTACACATTATGGTACAAGGAATTAATACGCGCTTAGAACATGGTTTGGCATTTTTAGAAGCGACGCCGTTGATGAAAAAAACGGGCGATCGGCTATCCGGATTACTCCTGAGTGGCCCATTAAAATTGGTGTTGCAGTTCACAATTCCGTTTGGATTTGGTAAGGAAACATTACAAGTAGCGGGCCTTGGCATAACGGAAGATGCCAAAGTACAGATCCTTTCGCATGATATTCAAATCGATAATGTAAAAGGACAATTTTTTCTATCTCAAGCCGGTATACAAGCACAGAATTTGCTGGGTGTCTTATGGAATAAACCCATTGTAATTAGCATTCGTTCAGTGCCAAGCATGCAATTGTCCGTTAATTACAACGGTATGCAAACGATCTTGAATCCCGAAAAAAATGGTTGGCGTTTTTCGGTGGATAATAAAATGGCACAGGGAAGTGTGTTGATTCCTAATGATAACCAGCAAGCCATGGAAGCCAACTTTAAGTCTGTTATTTTAGATTCAGTGACTTCTTCTCTAGACCAAGAATGGAATCTTAAGCGAATTCCAAAGATTGATTTTCATGCTAATGATATGCGCTATAAAAGTATGGATTTTGGCATGCTAGAATTAAAATTGCGTCCCCTAGTGGGCGGTGTGGCTATTAGGGAGTTACAATCAGGCAATGCTATTTATCACTTGATTGCTAGCGGGGCTTGGCATGATCAACAAAATCCATCAACCGACATCATGGGTCAGTTAGATAGTCCTAATCTGAGCAGTTTTTTAAGTAGTTGGGGATTGCCAGCTAGTATTACTGCAGAACAAACGCATATTCGGTTCAACTTGCAATGGCCGGGTACTCCTCGCGAGATCAAGCTTGCTAGATTACGAGGTAATTTTTCCTTTAAAGCTTCGAACGGACAGATTGTAGATATTGGTTCTAGCGCAGAAGCAAAACTAAGTTTTGGTCGATTGCTTACTTTCCTAAGTTTGCAAAGTTTAGGTCGTCGTCTGCAATTAGATTTTAGCGATCTCAAAGCAAAGGGTTTTGATTTCACCGCATTGCAGGGAAATTTTACGTTAAACGATGGCAATGCTTTTACACGAGATGTCACTATAGAAGGGCCAGTAGCAGCAATAGCCATTACTGGCCGCATTGGCTTAGTGACTAAAAATTACAATCTGATCATCAAAATTAAGCCACATTTCACATCGAGTTTACCCGTGATTGTGGGCTTAGCTGGCGGGCCTGTTGCCGGTGCTATCGCTTGGGTAGCCAATGCGGTATTAGGTTCTACCGTGCAAAAAATCGCTGAAACAACGTACCATCTGACAGGATCATGGGGGAAACCGGAAGTAATAAAGACTTCGGCTCAGTAGACCTCTTTTGAAACGTGGTAATTTAGTCAATTTCATTGTTGAACGCCTGGCTACGGTCCTCATTTACTCGCAGTAAACTCCGGTCCTCGCCAGTTGTTCGCCGCGAA
>Ga0210402_10005957_pt1 | contig 10840 bp, 11 predicted proteins | sample IncBWC7MmetaG_FD_161055 | JGI IMG/M metagenome (GOLD analysis project Ga0210402, IMG submission 161055) | Forest soil microbial communities from Barre Woods Harvard Forest LTER site, Petersham, Massachusetts, United States - Inc-BW-C-7-M | ecosystem: Environmental > Terrestrial > Soil >... | reverse complement strand
ATCATTATCGGATAGCCGAGCTCCTTGCGCACCCGAGCGCATTCCTCGAGCAGTTCCTGGAATTTGTGCGAGAGTCCCAGCTCGGCGAGTTGCACCCGGAAATTACTCAACATTCCTCCGGGAATCTGGTGCTCGTAGTGGAACGTATCATATTCGAGTACCTGTCCCAAAGGCTTGTTTTCCTGCTCCGCGATGCGGCGAAAGTGATCACCGACGCTTGCTACGAGATCATCGTCCACATCGACCCGATAACCGAGCGCACGCAAATTCTTCGTCATCGACTGGATCGAGGGCTGTGCCGCTCCGTTTGCCAAGGGCGCGATCGAAGTGTGAATGCGGTCGGCCCCCGCCTTGACGCCCTCGAGATAGACCAGGGGCGCAACCCCGGTAAGGCAATGGCTGTGCAGCTCAATGGGAGTTCGACCAGCAACCTTGCGAAGGGCTGGAACGAGGGTGCGGATGCGGTCCACCGTGAGCAGGCCGCCCGGGTCCTTGATCCATATGGCATCGACTTTGCCGCGCTCCACCAGCTCCTTCGCGGTTTTTACATAAAGGGCATCTGTATGGACTGGGGATAGGCAGTAGGACAGCGCGCCGACGGTCCTCGCGCCCAGCCTGCGTGCGACGTCGAGCGCCACCAACATATTATCGACGTCATTGAGGCCGTCGAACGACCCGATCTCCCGGACACCGTTGGCAACCAGCCGCTCGACCCACAGGCCGACGATGTCGTCCGGCACGAAGTCGAAACTGACGATGTTTTTCGAGCGCAGGAACGAGCTCAGCGGCGTTCGAGTCATTCGCTTCCGCATCAGGCGCACGCGTTCCCAAGGATTCTCCTTCAGGAAGCGGACACAGACGTCGAATTGGATCGCGGCGATCACTTCGATCCGCTGAAATCCGATCTGATCCATTTTCTCGGCTACCGGCAGCATGTGCGCCGTCGTCATTCGGGTCGCCCATAGACACTGATGAGCATCGCGTAAGGTCTGGTCCACGACGGCAATGTCGTTTGGTATCGGCGTTCCCGCCTGTTGCTCGGCCTGCATGATGGCTTCCGGGTCAAGTAGTGCGGTCATGATTGGACACGACCCTCATACTGCGGCTTGGGTCTGGGGCGGCTCGGCGGCTGAAGTTGCCGCCGTCATCGCCGGCAGGAATTCCTGGTCGACCCATCGGGTATGGATCGCCGCACTGCGGAAATCACCATCTGCCAGGACCGTGCGGTGAAACGGAATGGTCGTTGCCACTCCCGAAACTGCGAAGCCAGCAAGCGCTTCGCTCATTGATCGAATGGCGGAGCTGCGATCCGGGGCGTGTACAATCACCTTGGCCAGCAGGGAATCGTAATGAGGCGGCACCACGTATCCGGCGTAACAATGAGTATCAACTCTCAGATGATTCCCGGTCGACGGCGGATCCCAGATTTCGATCCGGCCGGGACACGGCATGAAATTGCGGGCCGGGTCCTCAGCGTTGATACGACACTCTATCGCATGGCCGCCCAGCTCGACGTCTTTCTGAACGAATGAGATCGGTTCGCCGGCAGCGATCTGGATCTGCTCGACCACCAGATCTCGCCCGGTTACCATTTCGGTGACCGGATGCTCCACCTGGATCCGGGTGTTCATCTCCAGGAAATAAAACTTCTGGCTCTCAGGGTCGTAGACGAACTCCACCGTTCCGGCGCCCCGATAGGCGACCTGCGCCGCGAGACTCACAGCGGCGTCCGTCATCTGACGACGCACGCGATGGTCGATCACGGGCGACGGTGCTTCCTCGATGAGCTTTTGATAGCGGCGCTGGGTCGAGCAGTCGCGCTCCCCCAAATGCACGACGCTTCCCTTCCCGTCTCCGAGGACCTGCACCTCGACGTGACGGGCAAGCGAAATGAATTTTTCGATGTAGAGCATCGGATCGCCGAATGCCGCTCTCGCCTCGGAAGCCGCCGATTCGATTGCGCCGGCGAGGTCGCGAGCCTCGTGCACCAACCGCATGCCCCGTCCTCCGCCGCCGGCATTGGCCTTGATCAGAAGCGGAAATCCTATGCGCTCTGCGGCGCGGCGCGCGTCCTCGATCGTCTCGATTCGATCCGATCCCGGGACGCGTGGAACGCCAGCCTGCTCCGCAATATGGACGGCAGCGAGCTTTTCCCCCATGGCCTCAATCGATTCCGCACGGGGCCCGACAAACAACAATCCTGCGTGCTCGCACATGCGTGCAAATGCCGGCCGCTCGGACAGAAAACCGTATCCGGGGTGAAGCGCCTGGCAGCCGCTGCCCAATGCTGCGGCGACCAGTGTCTCGGCCCTGAGATAGCTCTGGCTCGCTGCTGCGGGCCCTATGCATACCGCTCGGGTCGCCAGCCGCGCTGCGAGACTATTTCGGTCGACGTCCGACACTGCAACAACGGCCTCGATCCCCAATTGTTGGCACGCACGAATAATGCGCACGGCGATTTCGCCACGGTTTGCCACGAAGAGACGCTGGATGACCGGCATCGGTGGTGTAACGCTATCGCGATGTTGCAATCACAATCAGCATCTGGCCGAACTCGACCATCGCTCCATTCTCCACCAGGATCCGCGTTACCACCCCGTCCACGCCTGCATTGATCGAGCTGAACAGCTTCATTACTTCAATCAGGCATACGGTATCGTCGGCCTGCACGCGCTTGCCGAGCTCGACGAACGGCGGATCACCGGGAGCGGGCGACCGGTAGAACGTGCCGAGCATGGGCGCTCTGATTGCGATCTCCCCCTCGGCAAGGGGTGCCTCGACCGGCTGCTTCGCCGGGAATGCTTGCGTGCTGACTGGAGCTGCCGATTTCGACGATGGGAGAGAGGCCGGCCGCTCCTCGCTCGATGCGGCAATGCCCGGCCCACCGCGACGTACGTGTAGCCGGAACCCTCCATACACCAGCTCGATCTCCTGGAGATGCTCCGATGCGTCGACGATCTCCAGGATTTTTTTTACGTCGTCGTGGCTCAATTCCATGACCAACACACCGGATGTTTTACGTCAGGTTTCAGCCACCATGACGACGTCGGGGCTGTGATGGACCCCAGCCATAGCCTGCGGAAATCGCATCCGCACACGCCTGCAACTCAGGGAGATGACGACGTGCCGCCTTGAGCGGGAAGGAAATTTCCGGCGCCATGAGGGCGAGGCCCGCTGCGACATTGCCTTCGGCGTTGCGGACCGGAACCGCCAGGCAGCAGACCCCCGGCAGGAATTCCTGTTTGTCCTCGGCAAACCCCTGACGCCGGATCAGGTCGAGGTGGCGCGAAAGCGCCCTGGCGCTGGTAATTGTTGCGCCGGTCAACGCCTTGAATGGAGCAAGCTTCAGGAATTGCTGGCGGACCGCATCCGGGGCGAAAGCCAGGAGCAGCTTGCCGCTCGCGCTGCAATGAGCCGGCACCTGGGTACCGGCTTTCAGGTCGATGCGGATGAGTGCGACGGACTCGACCCATTCGACCAGCATCAGCTTGCCGGATTTGAGAACCGCGAAGTTGATGCGCACACCGAGCCGCCCGGCCAGTTCCTCCATCAGCCGCCGGCGCAGATTCGCGGTTGCGCCATTACGAAGCGCGATCAAGGCCATGTTCTCGAACTGTGATCCGAGCGAATAGCGCAGCGTGACCGGGTCCTTGTCGATGAACCCGTCCCGCTCCAGCATGGCTGCGAGTCTATGACTGGTCGTCTTGGGAAGCAGAAGCTTACGGCTCAGATCGGCAAGGGAAACCTGTTCGCTGCTGTGGGCCAGATGATCGAGCAGCCGGAGCGCTTTCCGAACCGGCGATTTCTCGCTTGCGCTGGATCGCCCGCCTCTCGGCGGCTCGGCAGAATGGAGCTGTCTCAGCACAATCTCCCGGTAACACACGTTCCGCTCAGCGGAACGTTTCATACCGAATGATAGTACGAAGCTATCCGGCGGAAATCGACTGTGTCAAGGCCGGCGAATGCAATAACCGACGACTTGCTGTGCCGCAGCAAAACCGCTGTTGAGTGCCAGAACCGGACGGGCTCGCAAGGCGCGGGTCTCGACTTCGTTCACGCTGCCTCCTTCCACCGGCGGGGATGTGATAATAGGTGATCTGCGCGCCGCGCCGTCCGGGCGGCGCGGCAAGCTACCGGAGCAGACATGTCCAAGCCGGTGATTTTCACCATTTCCGCCGCCTGGGACCAAGAGGCGTCGGTCTGGAGCGGGCATTGCGACGACATCCCGGCCGCAGCCGACGCGCCGACACTCGATGAACTATTGGCGAAGATATCCGCGATGGCGCTCGACCTCTTGCCGGACAATCATCCGGGGGTCGATCCCGCTTCGCTGTTCTTGCAGATCACCGCATTGCGCGAAGCCGAACCGGCCGTGCTCTGAATGGCGCCGCAGTTCGACCGCGCGCCGCGGGACTTGCTGCGCGCCGCCGGCTGCACCTTCGTGCGGCAAGGCCGCGGCAGCCACGAGATCTGGCGCAGCCCGCTCACCAAGCGAAACTTCGCGGTGCCGGTCGGCATTCTGAGTCGCCACACCGCCAATGCCATCCTGCGCCAAGCTGGTTTACCCAAGGCGTTCCGAGCTGCCGCTGCCCGGACCGATGCGTTCGGTACGTGTCTCGGGTACGCTTACGTGGCGCGCTCCGCACGGACACCGCGCGCCGTCAACATCAACAGCTGTCTACCAGACCCGGCAAGGTCGAAACAAATTATCGACCGTAAAGCCAATGGTCTTTCCTGCACGCCCCCATGTATTTCATTGGAGCAAAACAAGATGTGCCATAGGCCGCTGTCCCGGCTAGGCGCCACTTCAGTCTGCACCTCATTCAGGAGCGGAAGGAGCTTTGTATCGCAACGAACTGAAGTCATGTGCCAGAACCCGACATTCCGTGGGTGTCTCGGCGCACAGCGAGGCACGTCTCAAGACCCCGTGACCGCGATACTACATTTTGGTAGGGTACGCGGTACGGTCTTCGAACCGGTGGCGGCGAATGAGACGGCGTGAGTTCATCACCGTTCTCGGCGGCACAGTCGCGTGGCCGCTCATAGCGCGCGCGCAGCAGTCAGTGATGCCGGTGGTCGGATTTCTCGCCGCGCCGTCGCCTTTGCCATATGCGCGACTTGCAGCCGCCTTTCGCCAAGGCTTGAAGGAAGTCGGTTACGTCGAGGGCAAGAACGTCGCCATCGAATATCGCTGGGCGGAGGGGCAATATGATTGACTGCCATCCATGGCAGACGATCTGGTCGCTCACCAAGTTGCAGTAATCGCTGCGATTGGAGGCGCCCCCGCCGCGCTGGCAGCAAAGGCGGCGACCTCGACCATACCGATCGTTTTTGTTTTAGGGGCAGACCCTATTCGACTCGGTCTTGTCGATAGCCTCAATCGGCCGGGCGGCAATATCACGGGCATAGCATTCCTGAATGTGACGCTTGAAGCGAAACGATTGGAGCTGCTGCGTGAAATGGTGCCCACAGCATCACTGATCGGCATGCTCGTAAACCCAAACAATCCGCAATCTGAGGTCCAATTGCATGACGTGCAGGAGGCAGCCCGCGCCGTCGGACAGCAAGTCTTTTTTTTGAGCGCCAGCACCAAAAACGACTTGGAAACAGCGGTTGCGGCCTTCGTCGAAAAGCGAGCCGGCGCACTCATGATCGGCGCAGACACGTTTTTCTTGAGCACAGCCGCTCGACTCATGGCATTGATAGCGCGTCACGCAATACCCGTAATCTTTCCAGTTCGAGAGCAAGTAGAGATGGGCGGTTTGATGAGCTACGGAGCCAACCTTGCGGACGCATATCGTCAAACCGGGGTCTATACCGGTCGAGTTCTTAAGGGCGCCAAACCAGCGGACCTGCCGGTCGTCCAGTCCACTAAATTCGAGCTGGTCATCAATCTCAAAACGGCGAAGGCGCTTGGCCTCACAGTGCCGCTGATCCTGCAAATGACAGCCGACGAGGTGATCGAATAATCGATCCCCGCAATGACTCGGCATCGGTGATAAGCGCGTCGCGCATTCAACTGGGGAGCGGCCCAGCGATCGGCTGTATGACCCCGCGGCTGCGATTATCTGTTGAAATTGTAGCGCAGGTAGGAGTCGCGGTCGGTGGGATTGTTCCCCAAGCCCTTGTTAAATTGAAAAGACTGATTGAATTGACCAATCCGCTCGCTGGGGTTGCTGACGGGAGGCGGGTTGTACGGAGCGGCAACCGGCGCCTGCCCCAGCAAGGGCGTACGCGGGAGCCCACCCGACGGGGAAGGCGGTGGAACGAAACCGGCGCTACCTCGCGGGATCTTGATGTGGCGTTCCGTCGTCTTGCGTTCCGTCTCTTTGCTCGTATCGCGCCTGCCCTGACTGGCTCTTTTCGGCCGCTCCAGCCCCTGCATGATGATAGGCGTTCCCTCATCCACCATGATGTTCGGTACAGACGAGCCATCGAGGGGCTGCTTCTTGGACGCCGCCGAACCCTGTTCGGCCCCGAAAGCGCAAAAAACGAGGACCAACCCAACGGCGAAGGCTTTCGAGGGCGATAATCTCATACCGTCTAGGTAGGTATTCGTAAGCGGCAGAACAAGTCGTAATGGCGCACCGGGGGTGGCGCCTAAATGTGCTCCGCACGCCCGAGACGCTGCTCGGTCCATATGGTCATATCAACCTATCCTTCCGGCTTGATCTTCACCTCCTGGATCACCTTGGAGAACTTTTCCGATCCGGAGGCCGACACCGCTCATCTCGGGCAAATGTAGCCCGGCCCGTCGGGGGCCCTGAAGCAGCCGACGGAAGTCGGGATGACCTGCTTGGGCAACCACAACACGACGTTGGGGAAATAGATGATGAATGCAATGGTGAGCAAGAAGACCGCATAGATCGGCACGGCGGCGCGCAGCGCCTGCGAAAACCGCACCCCGACGAACTTCGAGGCCATGAGCAGGACGAGACCATAAGGCGGCGTGATCAGCCCGAAGGCAAGGGTCGCGATGAGGACAACGCCCATATGCACCGGGTTGATGTCGCCCGCCCGGGTGAGCACGTTCACCAGCGGCATGAAGATAATGATCGTCGGCACCGGCTCGATGAAGTCTCCGATGACGGTGAACAGGAGGACGAGGAGAAGCATGATCATATGCGGATCGTTGCCGGCAATGGCGACGATCCATTCCGCGATCACGATCGCGCCGCGCAGATAGGCGAGCATCCAGCCGAAGGCATTGGCGGCGCCGATGGTGATCAGCGGTAACGAGAAGATCAGGCCCGCCAGGCAGAAATCGTATGGGAGTTTGGCGATGTGTCCGCGATAGAGCGCCGGAATGATGACGATGAGGATCCAGAGGACCGCGACGACCCCCGCCTCGGTCGGCGTGAACCACCCGGTAAGAATACCGCCGAGCAGGATGATCGGGATCATCATCGGCAGTGCCGCCTCCCTGGCGGCGAACGCGACCTCACGCAAAGGCGCGCGACGCCGCCGCATGCCGGCGGGCCCGAAGAAATAACAATAGAGCATCAGGCCGAAGCCGATCATCAGCCCCGGAACGACGCCCGCCATGAACAATCCGGCGATCGAAACGTTACCGACTGCGCCGTACACGACCGCGGTGATGCTGGGCGGCACCAGCGCCGCGATCGTGGACGCAGCTGCGATGATCGCCGCGATGAAGGCCGGCTTATAGCCTTCCTTCTTCATCGGGCCGCCAAGCGCACGGCTTATCACCGCGACATCGGCAGTGGTGGACCCGGACATTTCGGAAAAAAACATGCTGAACACGGTGACCACCTGCGAGAGGCCGCCGCGAACATGTCCCACCAGCGCCAGCGAGAGATTGGCAACTCTCTGCACCACGTTGGCCGAGCTCATCAACTCGCCCACGAGCAGAAAGAAAGGGATGGCCAGCAGCGCTTCGTTATCGACGCCGTCGAACACTTTCTGAACGATGGCGGGGAGCGACACGTCGGTCAGCATCGCCCCGACAAAAACACCGGCCAAGAGCGCGAACGGGACCGGCACGCCAAGATATCCAAACGACAGAAAGCAAAACGACATCGCCCCGAGGATGAGGGTGGGCGTCACGCAGCGTCTCCCTCCGGCACCGCGGCCGCAAGCGGAGCGATGGCAGCCGGCTCTTCCGGCGGCTCGGGATGATCAAAGCCGTTGCGGCATCCGTTGACGATCTGCTCGATCGTGAACAGCGCGACCAGCACCCCGCACAGCGGAATCGCCGCATAGAGCGAGGCAATCGGCGTGTTCGAAGGCAGCCGGAAGCTGCCGAACCCGCGCAGGAAATTGATGTAACCGAAATAGATGAGGCAGCCGGCGACGGCGAGGACCACGGCGCGGATCACGATCTCGACGAGGAGGCGCGACGCACCGTGCATCGCCTCGGCAACCGCCGTGAGATAGAGATGATCGTTGCGCCGGGTGGCGACCGCCGTCCCGATGAAAATACCGTAGACGAACAGGGTAGACGTGACCTCCTGCAGCCACAGCCAGGGATGGCCGAGCGTTCGCGTCAGGATGTCGAGAGAGACCGAAAGAGAAAAGCCGAACAGCGCGAGCCCGCAGATCCCCATCAGGATGATCTCGAGCGGATCGAGAGCTCGCCATTTCAGGTGCCGCTGGCGTCGCAGCAAGAGCTTGTCGGCAATAGCCATTGCGCCAGATCCATGGCCGCTCAGTCCGCCCTCAGGCGCGAGGAGTGAGTCTTGCGACTTTGGAGTCGCTCGGTCGTCACGGCGAATTTAAGCCTCAGCATCAACCTGTCGGATGTCATGCCCCGCTTCATGCGGGGCATCCAGCAGTCTCGGGGCGGCAGCCAGGACGTTTCGGTGGTTACTGGATCGTCCGCATACGCGGACGATGACAACCGAGAATCTCTAATTAACGCCCCGGATCAGCTCCTTGATCTTGTCGGCGTGCGGCCCAAGCTCCTTGGCAAGCTTGTCGAGGTAAGGACTGGCTATTTTCTGAAAGCCGGACTTGTCGACGTCGGGGACGATCTTCACCCCCATCCCTTTGAGCTTCCCTGCAGCTTGCTGCTCGAGCTCGAAGCCCTTGGTCGGCTCCTTGCTGGTGACGTCGCGGGCGGCGGTGAGGACCCATTGCTTCTGATCCGCGTTGAGGCTTTGCCACAGCTTGTCGCTGATCCAGAGAATCGCATTGTTCGCTTCGTGCTCGCTCATGGAGAGGACAGGAGCGACTTCGTAATGCCTGTTGATCAGATAGACATTCACGGCATTCTCCGCGAAATCCACCACCCCGGTTTGCAGGGATGTATACACGCTGCCGAACGGCATGTGCACCGTCTGCGCCCCATAGGCCGGAAACATGGCGTCCTCGGTTGCGGTTGCCTGGACGCGAACCTTGAGGCCCTTGAGATCCTCGACCTTGCGAATCTCCTTCTTCCCGTACATGTGACGGAAGCCCTGGGTACCGAGGCCGATCACGTGAATGCCCTGGGTGGTCTCGTCGATCATGTCCCTGATCGCTTCGAACACCTTCTCGTTTTGCAGGGCCTTGATGATGTGATCGTCCGAACGAAACAGGAAGTGCAACGACATGACACCGGCCTGCGGCGAGATGGTCGCCGTGTTCGCCGAGGAAACAATGGCAAAATCAATGTCGCCGGATTTGACCAATTGCAGGATTTGCGGCTCCTGACCCAGTTGCGCCCCGGGATACTGCTCGACGAGCATCGTCCCCTTGCTCAGCTCCTTGAGTCTTGCGGAAAACAGATCGTATGCCACGCTGTAGCCGGACGGGATTTGCTGATCGTGAGCGAAGCGATAATGCTTGACCTCCTGAGCATGGGCACCGACGGCAGCGACGAAAGTTCCCGCGGCCATGATGGCGACGGCAATGGTCTTGGCCTTGCTGATGGTCACTGCGTCTGCTCCCATGATTTTGCTTTGGCTGCCGGTGATCTCGGTCCGCTGAGGACTGACGCCCGCTTTCGGAAAGCTTCCACTTGGGCATGATGATTGTCAACACGCGGAAGTTTCTGACACGGTGCAGACAGATCCGCCGGAATACCACGCACGAGGCGCATTCATGAAACCGGACAACACCGCACGGCCGAGGCTCAAGGCGCCGCCTGACACCTGCGACACCCACATGCATATCTACGACCGCCGCTATCCAAAGGCGCCGACCGCGCGTATCGATGCGCCGGATGCACCCGTTTCTGCCTATCTGAAGGTGCGCGAACGGCTCGGCATCGAGCGCACCGTGGTGGTGCAGCCCTCCACATACGGCACCGACAATCGCTGCACGATCGAGGCTATGAAAACGCTTGGCGCCGGCACGCGAGGGGTCGCGGTCGTGGATCAAACGGTCACCGATGCCGAGCTTGACCGGCTGACCGGTCTCGGCATCCGCGGCATCCGCTTCTTCATGCTCCCCGGCGGCGCGCTGCCCTGGGACATTCTGGAGACCATGGCGGCGCGGGTTGCGCCGTTCGGCTGGCACGTGCAGCTCCAACTCGATGGGCGCCAATTGCCGGACTACGAGGCGGTGCTCGCGCGCCTGCCTTGCGATCTGGTGATCGATCATGTCGGCAAGTTTCTCAAGCCGGTGCCGGTCGAGCATCCGAGCTTTCGCGCGCTCGAGCGGCTCGTCGCACGCGGTGCCTGGGTGAAACTCTCCGCGCCGTATGAGGTCTCCAAGGTCGGCGCGCCCAACTACGACGATGTCGGAGCTCTGGCCAAGGCGCTGGTCAAGGTCGCGCCCGATCGCATGCTGTGGGCGACAAACTGGCCGCACCCGACCCCCGGCGTGCCCAAACCCGATGATGCATGGATGCTCGACATGCTGCTCGACTGGGTTCCTGAGGAAGCCGTGCGCGGGA
>Ga0210402_10005956_pt1 | contig 10840 bp, 10 predicted proteins | sample IncBWC7MmetaG_FD_161055 | JGI IMG/M metagenome (GOLD analysis project Ga0210402, IMG submission 161055) | Forest soil microbial communities from Barre Woods Harvard Forest LTER site, Petersham, Massachusetts, United States - Inc-BW-C-7-M | ecosystem: Environmental > Terrestrial > Soil >... | reverse complement strand
CCAACACAGTACCCCTCCCCCTCCCTCCTCCTTACATTGCCACGAGTCGTTTGGATTCACAACACGCGGTTCGAATCGCGATAGCATTCACCGGATACCCGCCAACTTGAGAATTGCGGCGCCGATTCCGCCCGCGATCAGAGGTCCGGCGACCGGAACGATCGCGTATCCCCAGTCTGAATTTCCTTTATCGCTGATCGGCAGGATAGCGTGCGCCACCCGCGGACCAAGATCACGCGCTGGGTTCATCGCGTACCCGGTCGGTCCGCCGAGACTCAGGCCGAGGGCCCACACCAGAATTCCCCACAAGCCGGGTCCGAGTCCGACAGGAAGTGCGCCCGGGGACACCGCCCTGCTGCCGAAGCTGAAGCCGACGACAATCAGACACGTGGTTGCGATTACTTCGGTCAGAAGATTGGCGGGAAGATTTCGAATAGCAGGTACGGTACAGAAGATCGCCAGCTTCGCTTGGGCGTCTGGCGTGACTTGCCAATGGGGCAGGTAAGTCATCCATACCAGAGTCGCGCCCGTGAAGGCTCCCAGAATTTGTGCCGACCAGAAGAGGCCTACGTTCGACCAGTTGTCCGTCAGTATGGCTACGGTCAAAGTGATCGCGGGATTGATGTGCGCATCGGCACTCCCAAACGCGATGGCTGTAAAGATACCTGCAACCACAGCCAGTCCCCATGCCGTCGCGATGACGATCCAGCCGGAGTTCTCGCCCTTCGATTTCTTCAGGAGAACATTGGCAACGACGCCGTCTCCTAACAAAATCAGGACTAGGGTACCCATAAATTCGCCTAGAAATGGTCCATGCATCAGCTTGCGGGCCTCCTTGGTCAATCTTCGTGGCAACTCCTCCCCGGAGCGAAGCGAGATGACTTATGGCGATTCCACCCAGTCGAGCGAACGTGTTACCGCCTTTTGCCAAAAGTGATAGAGGCGCTCGCGGGATTCTTCATCCATCTTCGGCTCCCATCGCTGATCGACCGCCCAGTTCGCGATTAGTTCGTCGGTATCTTTGAAAAATCCGACCGCCAGCCCGGCGGCGTAAGCAGCGCCGAGCGCTGTGGTCTCCTTCACCATGGGACGAACTACCGGTTTGGCTAAGATGTCGGACTGAAATTGCATCAGCAGATCATTCATCACCATGCCGCCGTCGGTGCGCAGCACATCGAGCGCAATGCCGGAATCCTTTGCCATGGCATCAGACACTTCGCGCACCTGTAACGCTGTTGCCTCCAGCACGGCGCGGGCGATATGGCCCTTGTTCACGAAGCGGGTCAGGCCCACGATGACGCCGCGCGCATCGTCCTTCCAGTGGGGTGCGTATAAACCGGAAAACGCGGGAACGAAATAAACACCTCCGTTGTCGCCCACGGTTCGCGCAAGCGCTTCGATGTCGGAACTCTTTTCGATGAGCCCAAGATTGTCACGAAGCCATTGCACCAGGGCGCCAGTAATCGCGATGCTCCCTTCCAAGGCATAGCACGCGGCCTCCTTGCCGAACTTATACGCTACCGTGGTGAGCAGCCCGAATTTCGACAACACTGGCTTGTCCCCGGTGTTCATGAGCATAAAGCAGCCGGTGCCATAGGTGTTCTTTGCTTCTCCCGGCTTGAAGCAGGCCTGGCCGACGAGAGCGGCTTGCTGATCGCCGAGATCGCCAGCGACCGCAACTTTGCCAATCGCCGGCAGCCGCGCCGCGCCATACACTTCGCTGCTTGAAACAATCTTGGGCAGCATTTGGATCGGGATATCGAAATCTTTGAGAATGTCTTCATCCCACCGGAGCGTGTGGAGGTTCATCAGTTGGGTGCGGCTCGCGTTGGTTACGTCTGTGAGGTGGACACCGCCATGCAATCCGCCGGTGAGATGCCAGATCAGAAAAGTGTCGATATTGCCAAACAGTAGATCGCCGGATTCCGCTTGTTCGCGTGCACCGGCAACCTCGTCGAGAATCCAGCGAATCTTTAGTCCGCTGAAATAAGTAGCCAGGGGAAGGCCAGTCCGGCTCCGAAACCGGTCCTGTCCACCGTTCGCAGCGAACTCTGCAACCGTTGCCGCAACGCGTGTATCCTGCCAGACAATCGCGTTGTAAATAGGCTTTCCACTTTTCTTGTGCCAGACCACGGTGGTTTCGCGTTGGTTGGTGATTCCGATGGCAGCCAGATCTTCAGGCCGCAGCCCACGTACCTCCATTGCCTCCTGGATCACAGCGGCCGTGCTGCGCCAGATTTCTTCCGGATCATGCTCGACCCAGCCGGGCTTGGGATAGATCTGCTCGTGCTCTTTTTGAGCCGAGCTCACAATGCGTCCGGCACGATCAAAGACGATGAAGCGCGTGCTCGTCGTTCCCTGATCAAGGGCGCCGATGTAGCTTGCCATCGTTCGGTTTCCCCTTTCACCGCCAGGGGTCGAGCCGGACAGAGTCATAACGACAAACAGCCTGGCCAAGGAGCCCGACTCTATTCGGCCTTCGCCTTAGCGTCAAATCGTTCGCCACAGCGCACAATTCGAAAGGGTTGCTTCAGCTTTCGGCAGCTATCGGCGAACGCGTCCGGAGGTGCAGTATTGAACTCAAACATTTCAAAATGGCAGGGAATTGCGAGCTTGGCGCCGATGTCGTAGGCCAGTTGCGCGGCTTCCGGCCCCGACAGATTGCCGGCGACCTGGCGCTCCGGAGCACGTCCATTGATAGGGAGCAGTGCGATGTCAACGGCAAACGGACGCAGCTTTTCCGCCATGCCGTCGTAGCGCAGAGTGTCGCCACTGTGGTAGAGGCTCCAGTCTCCAAATTGCAGCACGTACCCGAGCGCCTTCACCTGTCCGTGCTCGTCGCGATCCACGGTTTCGTGCGCGGATGCGACGCCGGAGAAGCAAATCCCCGAGAGTTCGACCGTGCTCCCGTCATCGAGTCCGACCGGCATTTCCGGTTCGATTTTCAAACGGTCTGCGACGAAGGCTCGGTTCGCTTCCGGGATCACGAGTTTCAACGACGGGTTCCGCGCCAGGATTGGGCCGAGAGTTTCCGCGTCGAGATGATCGGTGTGGTTGTGCGAGGAAGTTACGACATCGATGAACGATAACTCCGCCGGATCAATGGCTAGCTCGGTCATTCGCACATGCGGCTTGTCGGTCTGGCTGTATTTGCGGGTTAGAGAGTCCGAGAGATAGGGATCGAGCAAAACGTGAACGCCCTGCCACTGCAGCAGGAATCCGCTTTGCCCCAGCCACCAGAGGCGGAAGCCGCCATCGCGACGGTCGGCGGTGTGGATGTGGGCTAGCAGCGTCGCGTGAGACTGTGCTGCGCGAATCACGCGAGTCCCAGTTCCTTGCGCACAATCGCCACACCCTGGACCATGTTGACGAGTTTCTGACGGGAGGCCCAGCGCGCGGTCTGGCTCAAGCCGCAGTCGGGCGCGAACGAAAGCCGGTCGGCGGGTGCGTACTTAAGGCACAGTCGCACGCGCTCCGCCACGTCGTTTGGCGTTTCGATGTAATAGTTTTTAACGTCAATAATCCCGACGGCTACATCGATGTCCCGCTTTGCAATTTCTCCGATTAGTTCGATCTCGGCGAATTCGCGGCTTGCCATTTCGAGATGGATTTCGTCCACCGGCAATTCGAAGAACGCCGGAAACAGCGGAGCATAGCGGCGGGGAGCAACCGCGCGCCCCTTGTAGTTTCCAAAACATAGATGAGTCGAGAGCCGGCAGCGACCGACGATGGGCCTAACAGTTTCGGCGAAGATCTTCACGAAGCGGCTGGGATACTCGCGGTATCCATAGCAGCTCATGGAAGGCTCGTCCAAAGTAATCTCCCGGCAACCGGCGTCCACAAGTTTCTCCAGTTCGGCGCGAACGATTGGAATCAAGGCATCGGTGACTTCCCATCGGCTGGGGTAAGCCCCGCCGGGCTCGATTCGTCCACTCAGAGTGTAAGGCCCGGGCACGCTGGCTTTGAGCGTCGGCCCAGGCGGCGCGATCTTCTGCAGGAGTTTGAATTCAGCGACCGCGCCCAATCCGTGGCTCGACGCAATAGTTCCGGTGACAGGATATTTTCCCCGCTGATCATGCGCCGGCGGACCAAAGCGACGTGGGGAAAACGGCGTTGCGCGAATGCCCTCAAGCCGTCCGTAAAAAGATAGGTTGAAGTCGTACCGGCTCTGCTCTCCGTCGGTGATTACGTCGAGGCCCGCTGCGACTTGGTCGTGGACGGCAGCGATCACCGCGTCGGCTCGCATCTCCTCGATATCAGCCTCGCCGAATTCGTCCAGATGCGCCGATGCAAACTCAAGCCATCCGGGAAATGGATAACTGCCGATGACTGTCGTTTGCAAAGGCCGGCGCGACTTGTCCGACGCGGTATCTGAGTGCGGTGTAATTACTTCGTTTGCCTCAGTCATTCGCTCACCGACCAACCTCCGTCCACGGTGATGACCTGACCCGTGATCGGACTGGAATCCCTTCTCAGGAGAAAGCGAGCAGTCTTTGCGATATCCTCTGGTGCAAGCATGCCTCGGCTCAAAGGTTGCTTGCGGGCCATGTATTCGGTGATGCGGGCGTCGCCTTGGGCCCGCGCGCTCATCGGCGTCGTGACCAGGCCAGGCGCGAGGACGTTGATGCGGATTCCGGCAGGCGCGTAGTAAGCCGCGGCGGAAAGGGTCATGGCCTCGATGGCTCCCTTGCTTGCGGCGTAACCGGCGGTGGCAAAGTGTTCGCGCTGTGGGTGCTGCGCCAGGACGCTCCCAATGTTCAAAATCACTCCTTCGAAAGAATCGCGGGTCCACGCGCGCAGCACTTCCCGGCACATCAGAAAAGTTCCCTTGGCATTTACCTCCATCACGGTATCCCATGCCTTAGCCGAACATTCGTGGAGAGGGCCATCGCCCAGCGATCGGGCGCTGATTCCCGCCACATTGAAGAGCGCGTCGATTTTCCCGAATCGTTCGAGACACGCCTCGACGCTTTTGCGCACAGCTTCTTCCTCGCGCACATCCGCCGCGCTGAAATCCGCCTCCGGCAACTCCGCAGCCAGTGCGCGGCCTTCTTCTTTTATGCCAACGATAAATACCTTGTCGTGCGCTCCCCACAGGCGAGCGGTTGCCGCTGCAATTCCCGACGATCCGGTCACCAGGAGGACTTCGCTCAAGTGGTCCCTATTCAAAGAGGTGTTTGAGGCTTTTGCGATAGGCCTCGTAGAACGCTTCCAGTTGCTCCGCCGCACTGACATTTCCGACGAACTGGTGGCTGGGCAATAACACCGGCTTGACGCCTCGCGCCAGCAACGCTTCGGCCGCGGCGCAACGGATCATATTAATGATAGTTGCGCCAGTGATCGTCGAAACCGGTCCCGTCCGCCACTCCAGGCCTTCGAGTTCGACAATGCAGTCGCCCGGCGGGCATTGGTTGTCGATGATCAGGTCAGCGCAGTCGATGAGCTTCTTTCCCGAGGAGTGCGCAGGCTTCGCTTGCTCGCAGTGCGACTTGGACACGATGGCGATCACGGGTAACCCGCGCTGTTGCGCTCCCGCTGCCATCTCGACGACCACGGGGCGGATCCCGCTGGTGGAAATCACGATGAATGCATCGTCCGATCCAAAATGGAAGCTCCGCAGGATCTGCTCCGCGTACCCTTCGTAGTTCTCGAGGTACAGCGGCGCACGCAGGCCGTTGGCGCCAACAATCGAAGCGTGGTTCGAGAGCGCTAGTTCGACCAGAGCCACAAAACCTGCAAAACAGCCTTGGCGGGGGGTCATCTCCTCGCACATCATGCGGGAGTGGCCGTTGCCAAAAAGAAATATCAGTCCGCCGCGCGAGATTCGTTCTGCGCACAGCTCAGCTGCTTTCTGGATAACATCGGTTTGCGTGCGTCGCAGTTTTTCCAGAATCACCATCGCCTGGTCGAAGAAGGCTAGCCCGGCCTGCTTCGAGTTCACTTCCGGATGGGACGGGGACTTCGTCGACACGGATGAAAGTCAACTCCTTTGACCTCGGAAGGCTCGCGGAGGATCGACGTGAGTATAATTCAGAATCACTGTGAGCGAAACTAAACCGCAAGCTCATGCCGAAGCCGTCGCGATCGGTGTCGACATTGGAGCTACCGCGATTAAGGCTGCCCTGGTGGGGTTGCGAGGAGAGCTGCTGGCAAGCTTTCAGGAGGACTCGCCGCGCACAACTTCATCCCTCAAGAATTTCATTCACTCGGTGCGCAAGCATGCGACAGATCGAGTCCTTGGCATTGGAATCGGCTGCAAAGGCGTAATCGATAGCGCCACGACGCGCGTCAATCGGCTACCAGGCGACTTGAATTTTATGGAAGGACACACGCTGCGCCAACTCGCTGATGTGGACGACCTGCCTGTCTGCGCCGACAACGACGCGCGCACGGCTCTCGTCGCCGAAGTGCTGTGGGGGTCGGCGCGAGGGCGACGCAATGTAGTTTTGCTCACTCTAGGCACCGGAGTAGGTGGCGCGGCGCTGGTTGATGGCGTGATCGTGCGCGGCGCTTCCGGAGCGGCCTGCCACTTCGGGCACGTGACCCTCGACATCCGTGGCGGCCTCTGTATTTGTGGCAATTACGGATGTTTGGAAACTTGCTTTTCTGCCCGCGCCATCGAATCGGCTTACGCTGCTCATATTCATCGGGCTTCTCCGACACGCCTGTCGCTCGATAATGCTGGCCGCATCCCGACCACGGAGGCCATCTTTCAGGCAGCGGCGGGGGGTGACCCGAGTGCATGTCGCGTGCTGGATCTCGCTTTCGAATCGCTCACGGCAGCCCTCGTAAGCTTTCTGCACGTGTTCGATCCCGAGCTCCTCATTCTGGGCGGCAGCATCGCGTCTGCGGGATCACAACTGCTGGCCCCGTTGCACGAAGAGGTTGAGCGCCGTACCAATGTCTTGCTGGGAAGGAAAGTTCCAATCGTTCTTCAGAGTGCTGTCGGGTATGGCGGAGTAGCCGGCGCCGCGGGGTTAGTGTTCTTGCAACAGCGACTTCTGACAATTTGAAATCCGGATCCATTCCATCAACAGGGGGCTCGCGAAAGCTGAGATGAACCTAGGTAATGCTCAAGAAATAGAGCGCCCTCAGGAAGGATCGGTTCGCTATTTGTACCTGCCCGCGGCGGTCGCCGCGATCGGCGGGTTGCTATTCGGTTTCGATACGGCGGTCATTAATGGCGCCATTGTATTCCTCAAGCGCCAGTTTGCCCTCACCGACGCGCAAACCGAGTTTGGTGCAAGCAGTCTGCTTCTGGGATGTGTCTTCGGAGCAACCCTGGCAGCCTTCACCAGTGACCGCCTCGGCAGGAAGAAATTGCTGCTGGCGGCAGCGGCGTTGTTTACAGTTTCGTCGATTGGGACGGCGCTCGCACTCAATCTCAGCGAGTTCGTGCTCGCGCGTCTACTGGGCGGCCTTGCCATTGGGCTGGCTTCCACTCTTTCGCCGCTTTACATCGCGGAAATTTCTCCCGCCCGGATTCGTGGACTGATGGTAAGCGTAAACCAGTTGGCGATCGTTACGGGTATTCTCTTGTCTTACAGTGTGAACTACGGTCTCACTGGAGCGGGTCCGTCGAACTGGCGCTGGATGTTCGCGTCGGCCGCAGTGCCGTCGGTATTCTTCTTGCTGGCGTTGCTCTCCGTTCCGGAAAGCCCACGCTGGCTGGTGCAAAATGGCCGTGAGACCGAGGCCGAGCAATTCCTCTCTCGCATTAATGGGAGTGATGCCGCTCACTCTGAAATCCGAGCCATCCGCGCCGCAGTCGCAGAAGAGAGCGGGAATGTACTTGACCCAGCTTTTCGCAAACCGCTAGTAGTCGCCGTGTTGATTGGGCTGTTCAGCCAGTTCACCGGCATCAATACCATTATTTATTACGGCTCGCTGGTCTTTCTCGAGCACGTACCGAAGCAGACCGCCAGCACCGCGTTGTTTGCCAACGTCATGATCGGGGCCATCAACTTCGCGGCCACGATTCTCGGAATGTACCTGATCGACCGCGCCGGGCGGAAGCCGTTGATGACATCCGCGTTCGCCGGCATGGCGGTTTCTCTCGTAGGTGTGGCGGCGGCCATTCGTCTCCAGGCCCCGGCAATTGTGGTTTTGTTGTTCGTACTGATCTACGTTGCCTGCTTTGCCGTCGGCATTGGCACGGGAACGTGGGTGCTGATGTCAGAAATCTGTCCCACCCGCGTGCGGGGAAGCGCCATGGCGATCGCGACCGTATTCCTCTGGTGCGGGACGCTCGTCGTCACCCTTACCTTTCTCTCGCTGGTGCGAGTGCTGACGGCACCGGGCGCGTTTCTGCTCTACGCTGTCGTCTGCGTTGCGGCATTTCTCTTCGTAAGATTCGCAGTACCGGAGACCAAGGGACGCAGCTTGGAGGAAATCGAAAGTTGGTGGCTGGCCGGGCGACAGCAGGGCCACGCTAAAATCAAGTAATCCTCGGGGAAAGGAAGAATACAGAATGCATCCTTTGACACGCCGCAGTTTTATGCGGATCGGTGCGGGCTCGGTTGCGGCCGCGAATGTCACTTTGCTTGAGCCGGCTGCACTCTGGGGCTTGGATCGTCCAGTTGCGCCGAGCGATCAAGTCCGATTCGCTGCCATCGGCACCGGCACGCGGGGATGTGAGTTGCTGGCAGCATCGCTCGCCGTGCCTGGCGTCGAATGCGTCGCGGTGTGTGACCTCTACGACAGCCGCCACGAGGCGGCGCACGAATCCTTGCAGAAGCAGGTTCCGGCAACGCGCAATTACAAAGAAATTCTCGACCGCAAAGATGTTGACGCCGTGATCGTCGCCGTCATGGACCATCAGCACCGGCGGATTGTCGTGGATGCTTGTGCGGCGGGCAAGGACGTCTATTGCGAGAAACCGATGTCGCACAATGTGGAAGACGGCTTTGCCATGGTAGACGCGGTGAACAAGGGAAATCGCATCATGCAGGTGGGCAGCCAGCGCGTCAGTTCCATCGTTTATGAAAAGGCGCGCGAACTCTACTCATCCGGAGCGCTCGGCGAGGTGTTCTTCATCGAAGGCTCCTCGGATCGCAACTCGCCGAGCGGCGCCTGGGTCTATCCGATTCCGCCGGACGCAAGCGAACAGACCATCGACTGGAGTGCATTTCTCGTTGGCGCTCCCAGGCGGCCGTTCGATGCAGCGCGTTTCTTCCGCTGGCGCTGCTTCTCCGACTACGGCGAAGGGTTGGCCGGAGATCTATTCGTGCACTTGCTCTCGGGGATTTTCTTTATCGCGGGAATCAACGAAGCACCCAAGCGGGCGCAAACCAGCGGCGGACTCTTCCGCTGGAAGGACGGCCGCGATTTCCCGGACGTAATTGAAACGCTCTACGACTTCCCGAAATTCCGCGTGGTGCTGCGCTGCAATTTGAACAACGCGGGCGGTGAGCCGATTAAGTTTCATGGCACCAAAGGCACCATGGAGATCATCGGGCAAACCCTGACCTTTACCCCGCAGGACATAAGCCCGAAGCCAGAAACCTATTCGACCAAGGGCTGGCCGGAACGGCTGCGCAAGGAATATCTGGTGCAGTGGGCGATCGAGCATCCCCAACCTGGGCCGCTGGATTACCAGGTCGTCGAGGCAGAGACTTTCACAGCGCCGCTGGACTATAGCGACGTGTCCGCCCACGAAGCAAACTTCTTCAACGCGGTTCGAACCCGCAAGCCGACGGTGGAGAATGAGGTGTTCGGCAACCATGCGGCCATCGGCTGCCATCTGGCTAACTACGCCTATTTCAAGAACGCCATTGCAACCTGGGATGCAGGCGCGAAAACCATCCGAGGATAAGCGCTCACCGCATATAAATAGATCTTTAAGGATTTCAACCATGAGATGCATTTCGAGAAGAACCTTCCTCAAGACAGCCTCCGCATCAGCCGCGTGCGCTGCGGTGTGGAACAGCGCGCCATGGCTGATGGCAAATGCAATGGGCCTGCCGCTCGGATTGCAGCTGTACTCGGTACGTGATCTGTTGCCCGAAGACTATGAAGGAACGCTCAAGCGGTTGGGCGCAATCGGCTACCGCGAGGTGGAGGCTGCGGGCTTCTTCGGCCACAGCCCCAGCGAGGTAAAGCAGGCAATGGATCACGCTGGCCTTCTCTGCGTGAGCGCTCACTATCCCATGAAAGATCTGCTGCCAAAGGTGGACGAGACAATTCAGTTCGGCAAGGATCTCGGGCTCAATTACATTGTTTGCGCGGCTCCCATGCTGAAAGACCCATCGCGCGCAAAAGATCCCGGGTCGCGCGAAGCCAGGGAATCGATGACGCTCGACGACTGGCGCTGGAACGCGGATCAATTCAATCGTATCGGGGAGCGAGTACGTGCAGCAGGCATGAAGTTTGCCTACCACAATCACACTCCAGAGTTCCGCTCCGAAAATGGCGTTATGTTTTACGACGAGCTGCTGCGTTCGACTGATCCGTCGAAAGTCACGATGGAGCTGGACTGCGGGTGGGCAATCGTTGCCGGCCAAAATCCCGTGGAGTTGCTGACGCGGTATCCGACCCGCATTTCCATGCTGCACGTGAAGGATTTCAAGATCACGTCGGCGACAAACCCGTCCAATGCGCCGCCCTCGACTGAACTCGGCCGTGGGACGATCGACTACCGTCCCATTTTTGAAGCGGCAAACAAGGCGCATATCGAGCATGCGTTCGTCGAACAAGAAGAATTCGATATGCCCCCGATGGAGGCGCTGAAGGTCGACGCGGACTATATGCGCAACTTTGCGGCGTAGAGGACATGAAGGTACACAAGGAAGCCACGACCCGCTAGCTCAGCACGCTGCGGATCGCGAGGTCCAGGCCGACC